>Ga0214471_10002902_pt1 | contig 13346 bp, 9 predicted proteins | sample RVTome_5_FD_207665 | JGI IMG/M metagenome (GOLD analysis project Ga0214471, IMG submission 207665) | Soil microbial communities from uranium-contaminated site in the Upper Colorado River Basin, Wyoming, United States - RVT142D155 | ecosystem: Environmental > Terrestrial > Soil > Contaminated >...
CCGCGCCGCCGGTGACCAGGTATCGAGCCATCTCGCCTCCCGCGTTACAGGCGGACCAGCCGTCCCGGCCGGCGCACACCCGCGTACTGGTTGCGCGTGTCGACGATGAGCGGCGACGCGCGCAGGATCAAGTCGTAGTCCACGGCCGAGTGATTCGTCAGGATGACCGTGCAGTCCGTCCGCCTCAGCGCGGCCGCGCGGAGCGCCACGGAATGCCTCCGCGAGCCCGCGAGCTCCGCCGAAGGCACATGGGGGTCGTGGTAGCTCACGACGGCGCCCTGCTCAGCCAAAATCCTGGCGACGTCGAAGGCGGGCGAATCTCTGAGGTCGTTCACGTCCTTCTTGTACGCCAGGCCGATGAGCAGCACCCGCGACCCCTTGAGCGCCTTGCGCCGGTCGTTCAGGCCGGAGACGATCCGCTCCACCACGTACTCCGGCATGCCGCCGTTCACCTGGGTGGCGAGCTCGATGAACCGCGCCTCGAAGCCGTGCACGCGCGTCTTCCACGCCAGGTAGACGGGATCCGAGGGGATGCAGTGCCCGCCGATGCCCGGCCCCGGATAGAACGGCATGAATCCGAACGGCTTCGTCTTGGCGGCATCGATGACTTCCCAGACATTGATGCCGAGCCGCGCGCAGATCAGCGCCATTTCGTTGACGAGGCCGATGTTCACCGCCCGGAACGTGTTCTCCAGCAGCTTCACCATCTCGGCGGCCCTGGTGGAGCTCACCGGCACGGTGCGGTGCATCACGGACCCGTAGAGCGCCGTGGCCAGCGCGGTGCAGCGGCCCGTGGCGCCCCCGATGACCTTGGGGATGGTGCGCGTCGTGTAGGTCGCGTTGCCCGGATCGATCCGCTCAGGCGAGAACGCGAGAGCCAGGTCGCGACCGACCGCGAGCCCCCCCGCCTCCAGCGCCGGGCGCACCACTTCGTCCGTCGTGCCCGGATACGTCGTGCTCTCAAGCACGATGAGCTGTCCCCGCCTGACGCGGCGGGCGATCTCGCGCGTCGCCCCCAGGATGTAGGTCATGTCCGGCTCGCGCGTCTTGCGCAGCGGCGTCGGCACGCAGATGATGATCGCGTCGTGCGCAGCCAGGGCGTCGAACGAGGTCGTCGCCCGGAGCCGCCGGGACCGCCGCAGCGCGCGCAGGTCCTCGCTTGTCACGTCCAGGATATAGGAGCGCCCGCGGTTGACCCCTTGCACCCGGCGCCGGTCCACGTCGAGCCCGGTGACCGTGAACCCCTCGCGGGCGAACTCCACCGCCAGCGGCAGCCCGACGTACCCCAGGCCGATCACCGCGATGCGGGCGGTGCGTGTCTCGATGCGCCGGGTGAGCCGTCCCAGCGGTCCGCTCTCGTAGGCCGTGCGTGCCATCGTCTCCTCACCGTTCCGTCGCGTGACCGTTCAGTCCTGTCCGCCGCGCCCCATGCCCGCGTAGCGGAACCCCAGCCGCCGGAGGCGGTCGGGATCGAACAGGTTGCGCCCGTCCACCACGACCGGCTGGCGCATGAGCTTCTTCACCCGGACGAAATCGAGCGCGGCGAACTCCTGCCACTCCGTCACGAGCGCCAGGCAATCCGCGCCCCGGAGGGCCTCGTAGGCGCTCCGGCACAACGTCACCCCCGGCACCATCGGCCGCGCCTCGGCCATGGCCTTGGGGTCGTAGGCCCGGACCTTCGCCCCTTCCTGCTGCAGCAGCCTGATGACCTCGAGGCTCGGCGCGAAGCGCATGTCGTCCGTATTCGGCTTGAACGCCAGCCCCAGCACGGCGATCGTCTTGCCCGGCAGATTCCACAGGCTACCCGCGATCTTGCCGACGAACCGGCGCGGCTGGTCCGCATTGATCTGCGTCACCGCTTTCAGGATCCGGAAATCGTACCCCAGCTTCTCGGCGATGCGGATGAACGCCTCAAGGTCCTTCGGGAAGCAGAACCCGCCGTAGCCCACCCCGGCGTTCAGGAACGGCCGCTGAATCCGCGTGTCGTGGCCCATCCCATCGGCGACCTTCATCACGTCCGCCCCCACGAGGTCGCACAGCTCGGCCACCGCGTTCATGAAGGAAATCTTCATCGCGAGGAACGAGTTCGAGGCGTGCTTGATGATCTCGGCGCTCTTGACGTCGGTCACGATGGCGCGCGCGTTCAGCGGCTGGTAGAGCGCCAGGAGCAGGTCTTTGGCGCGCTCGCTCTCCACGCCCAGCACGATCCGGTCCGGGTGCATCGTGTCGTAGATCGCCGAGCCCTCGCGCAGGAATTCGGGGTTGGACGCCACATCGAAGGGCACGCCGCGCCGCACGCAGTGCTGGAGCGTCCGGCCCACCCATTGCCCGGTCTGCACGGGCACCGTGCTTTTCTCGACGATGAGCCGGTACCCCGGCATGGCTTCGGCGATCTCCCGTGCCACGTGCTCCACGGCCGTCAGGTCCGCATCCCCGTTGGGGCGCGGCGGCGTGCCGACGCAGATGAAGATGACCTCCGCCTGCTTCACGGCCGAGGCGATGGACGGCGTGAAGCTCAGGCGCTTCTCCCGCACGCCCTGCCGCAGGAGCGCTTCCAGACCGGGCTCGTAGAACCAGGCCAGGCCCTGCCGCAGCTTCGCGAGCTTCTTTCGGTCGTTGTCCACCATGATGACGCGGTGGCCCATCGCCGCGAAACAGGCGCCGCTCACCAGGCCGACATGCCCGGCGCCGATCACCGCGAGCGACATGGCGCCGCCGGCCGGCCCGCCGGGCCTTCCGCGCCGGGCGGGGCGGCGCTGCCCCTTCCTGTTCTGATGATGATGATGAGTTTGCTTCACTGCCATGATGGCTCCTTGTTCATGGGCGTCGATGCTGGCGCGCTAGGAGGCGATCCGTACGTTCACCAAGCATACCACACCGCGCGTTAGGGGGAGGCGGTGACGAACGGGTTGCGCTCGATGGTCGCCTTGGGCTGGCGATACGACGTCTCCAGCTCGATCGGCGTGCGCGGGTAGGCCTTGAGCGTCAGCGTGAGGAAGACCTCCTGTCCGAAATCGCGATCCACCCGGTAGACCAGCTCCGCGATCCAGTCGTGCAGGTCCCTGACCAGGCCGTACTGGTACTCTCTGAGGAAGTCGAACCGCTTGGCCCCGCCCGCCACCTCTTTCCAGGTGATGCGGTGGAACGACGTCATCTGCCACTTGTCGGCGAATCGCCAATCGAACTGGACGACGTCCTCGGTCTTGTCGTTCTGCGCGTAGCGGTGGCCGAAGCCCAGGTACCATTGACCCTTCGGCAGAAGACTGAGCGTCTGCTGCGGGCCGGCCTGGAACCCGACCGGCTCCGGCGCGCGGATGTCCGGCGCCTCGTGCGCCGAGGGCACCCCTTCCCCGCCGACCATCACGACATCCACGTTCCACGTGTTGACGATGCCGTCCCGGCCGGGCGCGGGCCGGCTCGGCACCGCCAGATCCGACTCGAAGCGCAGCCACGGCCACGGGTAGAGCTCCAGGTCCATCAGCCAGTCTCCCAACCCGCCGCCCCCGGAGTTGCCGCTGCCCCGGAACAGATACGGCACCGAGACCAGAAATCGCGCCAGCTCCACGTTGACCAGCGTGCCACCCGCCCCGGGGCGCTTCGTCTGGAGCTTGTTCTCGACCCCGATGGCGAGTTGGTTCGTCGGCGCCTCCGCCAGCGCGAAGTTCAGCAGGCCGTTCGGCACCGTCGGCTCATGGACGTAGCGGTATCCGAGCGTCGGCGTCAGCACGTGCCGTAGCCGGTTGAGGTTGAGGCCCGCCGCGTCCGTGTCCGTGTCGAACACGCGGAAGAGCTTGAGGCTCGCGTCCGCGCCTGCCGAGAACTGCCCGCTGAACACGTCCCGCGCTCCGTCCCGGCCGCTCCCCTGCGCGTCTTTGTTGAAGTACGTCTGCCGGATCCCCACCCGCGGCGTCACCTCCACCGGACGGAACCAGCCCAGCGCGTAGCTCAGTTCCTGGAGCCAGTCGAGCCGCATGGCGTCGTCGTCCGTCGAATGGGCCCGCTTCGTCTGGAGATTGGCGGCGTCGAAGCTGGTCCGCGAAAAGAGGTTCGACTCGCCGACCCGCTGCTCGCGCACGGCGAGGGTCACCTGCGGCAGGGCGTCGGTCACAGTCTCGAAGCGGTTGAGGCGCTTCTGCAGCAGCCCCGAGAGGGTGAATTCGGGGGTGTAGCGGACCATCGAGACGAAACTCGAGGGGTGGTCATCCTCGATGAATTCCTCGCGGAACACGAAGTCCTTGCGGAAGTTCGCGTCGCTGTACTTCTGGATGTCCGTCACCACGCTAGTCGCGTTGTCCGGAGCCCAGCGGTGCCGCCACAGGACCCGGTAGCGGTCCGCGTCCGCGCCCTTCGGGAGCGCGGCGTCGGGCTCCTCCTCGTTCCCCCCGGGGTTGTAATAGACGCGCAGCAGCGCGTCCCCCAGCGTCTCCGATTGCAGCTCGTAGTCGGCCCCGCCGCCGAAGCCGAAATGCTCGCGCCAGTCGAGGCGGACCGTCCCCCGCTGCGCGCCGTCCGCGCCGAGCGACGGCAGCTCGTGCCGGTAGCCCGTCAGCAGGAACAAGCCCCACGGCTTGCGCTCCCCCGGGATGACGAAGAACGGCGATTGCCGATCCGCCAACGTCACCCACGGAACATAGCCGGCGGGGATGTCGCCGACGCGGAGCGTGACCCCCTTGGCCCGCGCCATCCGCTCCTCGGTGAACACGGTGGCGCGCCGTCCCTGCAGGCGGTAGTGCGGCGGCTCCAGGTCGCAGGAGGTGATGTAGCCGGCCCGGACGTCGAACACGCCGTCCGCCAGGTGCTCCACGATCCGGCCGTGCTCGTACCACGGCGGCGCCGCCGCCGTGCCCTGCAGGAACCGTCCGCGGCGGGTGTCGAAATTGTAGTGCACCATCTCGCCTCGGAAGACCTGCCCGCCGTCCTCCAGGCGGACGTGCCCGGTCGCGTACACGTCGTGGGTGTCCGTGAAGAGCGTCATGTGGTCGCACCAGAGGACCGCGCCGCCGGACGTCACTTCGACGTTGCCCTCCGCCGTGGCGATCCGGCGGTCCGGTGACACCGTCAGCCGGTCGGCGACGATTTCCACCGCCCCTGGCTCGGGCAGCTCGGCGGATGGGATCGCGGGCTCAGGAGCCGGCACCGCGTCCGCCCGGGCGGATGCCTCTGGCGCCGCGTCCCGGCGGGACACCTCACCGGCCGGTGTTGAACCGTGCGCCGCGGCTTCCGGAGGAGCCGGAACCGCCTCGCGGTCCTCCCGGGCCGGCTCCGGCGCCTTGGCGGCGCGCCTGATGTCGACGCCTTCGGCGCGCCTGCTGTCGACGCCTTCGGCGCGCCTGCTGTCGACGCCTGCGGCGCGCCTGTCATCGACACCTGCAACGCGTCTTGGCGTCGCCGCCTCGGCGGCGCGCGCCCGGCGCACCGCTTCCCGTTCGGCCTCCGCGCGCGCCTGTGCGGCCTCGCGCCGCGCCCGCGCCTGCTCGCGCTCGGCCTCGACGCGAAGCTCAGAGAGCTCCTCGTCCCATTGCGCCTGCTCGCGCCGGATGCGCCGATCCATCTCACGCCGCTGCGCGGCCGACTCGCGCTGCCGGAGGGATTCCTCATGGAGGCGCCGCTTCAGGGCGCGCAGCTCGTCGCGGGACAGCCGGGGGACCGGCTCTTCGCGCGTCAATTGCGCTTCGCACAGCCGCCGGTAGGCGTCCGCCCAGGGATGGCCGGGGCTGACCGCCAGGATCACTTCGAGGACGCGGAGCGCCTCGCGGTATTCGCCCCGGCGGATGAGCGACTGCACCTCATCGAGATCGCGGTCGAGGTCGGCCGGGTCAACGCGGGGGGCGTCTGCGGGTGCGGGCGACTCCGGCTCCGCCGTCGCGGCGGGCGCGGCGAGCCAGACGAGCGCCAGCGTCGAGATCAAGAACCGAGGAGCGTTCAGGGGGCCTCCGTCCGGATGATTCGGCGGCGCGCCGCTATCGCGTCGACGCCAAGGCGCGCCGCCGGCTCTCCATCACCCCCCGCGGTCATGCGGCTCACCGCGCGCGTGCGGGGATGGCGTCGGCGCCGGCCTGGCGCTGCCGGATCGCCGCCAGCGCGGACTTGGCGTCGGCCGGGAGGCTCTCCCAGTCCTTGAGGAACCGGGCGAGCCCCAGATCGGTCAGGGGGTGCTTGACCAGCGCTTCCAGCACCGAGAACGGCATCGTCGCGATGTCGCTGCCGATGCGGGCCGCCTCGACCACGTGCATCGGGTGGCGGATGCTCGCCGTGAGGATCTGCGTCGGAAACCGATAGGTCGCGTAGATCGCGCGGATGTCGCGGATCAATCCCATGCCGTCGGCGCTGATGTCGTCCAGCCGGCCGACGAACGGCGAGACGCACCAGGCGCCGGCCTTCGCCGCCAGCAGCGCCTGCGTCGGCGAGAAGCAGAGCGTCACGTTGACGCGAATGCCGGCCTCGGTCAGCCGCCTCGTCGCCGCCAGACCCGGTTTGGTGAGCGGGCACTTCACGACGATGTTCTGGTGCAGGGCGGCGAAGGCGCGCCCCTCCTCCACCATGCCGTCGGCGTCCGTCGAGACCGTCTCCATGCTGACGGGGCCGTTCACCGCGTCGCAGATCTCCTTGAGCAGGGCGAAGAACTCGCGCTTCTCCTTCGCCACCAGGCTCGGGTTGGTGGTCACGCCGTCGATCGCGCCCCAGCTCACCGCGTCGCGGATCTCCGCCAGATTGGCCGTATCCAGAAACAGCTTCATCAGAAAATTTCCTCCGGAAATTTTCTCAACATTCGTTCCCACACTAGCATGGCGGCTCCGAGAATGCCAGCGCGGTTTCCCAAGCGCGCCCGCACAATCCGCGCCGCCCGCGCCGCGGCGGGCATCGCGCGCGAGCGCACGGAGCCACGAAGCGCCGGCGCGAAGTACGGCCACGCCCCCGTCACGCCGCCCCCGATCACGACCCGGTCGGGATTGAGCGCGTTCAGCACATTCGCCACGCCGATGCCGAACCAGGCCCCGCTCTCCCGCCAGATGCGCCGGGCCTCCGCGTCCCCCGCGCGCGCCGCCTCAGACACCAGCCGCGGCGTCAGGCCATCCGGCGCCCGCTCCGCCATGCGCCGCAGGATCCCCGCGCCTCCGGAGCGGATCGCGCGCCGCGCCCGCGCGAGAATCGCCGCCTTCCCCACCTCGGCTTCCAGGCATCCCCGCGCCCCGCAGGAGCAGCGCCGGCCCCGCGCGTGCACCGTCATGTGGCCGAATTCCCCGGCCGCGCCCGACGCGCCCCGGTACACGCGTCCGCCGAGCACGATGCCGCCTCCGACCCCCGTTCCCAGCGTCAGGCACACCATGCGCGCCGCGCGCTCGCCCGCGCCGGCCCACCATTCCCCGAGCGCGACGAGATTCGCGTCATTGTCGACGATGCACGGGATTCCGAGCCTCTGCCGGAGGAGGCGCGCCAGCGGCACCCGGCGCCAGCCGGGCACGTTGACCAGCGAGTCCACGATGCCCCGCCGCACGTCCACGGGGCCCGGCGCGCCTACGGCCGCCCCTCGGAGCTCGCTTCGCCGGAGGCCCGCCTCGCGCAACAGCGCCGCGGACGCCTCCGCCACGCCGTCGAGAAATCGTCCGGGAGAGCGGAACCGCCGCGTCGGGAGAATCCGCATCCCGGCGATCGCCGTGCGCCAGGGCGTCGAGGCTGACGCGGCGCGCGGGCCGATCAGCCCGACCTTGATATTGGTGCCGCCGAAATCGACGCCGAGCGCCCATCGGCCCCGCGTCATGCCGGCGCGGAGGCCCCGGGCGTCTTGCCCGGCCTGGCGGCGCCGCGCACGGCGCCGGCGTGGATGACGCGGTTGCGTCCCGCTCGCTTGGCCGCGAGCAGCGCCTGATCGGCCTGGTCGATCAGCCCCTGGAGGCTCTGGGCGTCTTCCGGGAAGGCGGCCGCGCCGATCGAGATTGTCTGATTCAACAGCTCATCGTAGGCCTGGATCGGATGGATCTCCACAAGCTGCCGGAGCCGCTGCGCGATGGGCAACGCCTGATCGATGTCCGTTTCGATCAACAGCAGGATGATCTCTTCGCCGCCGTACCGAGCGATGAGATCGACCTCGCGGAGGTTGCGCTGCAGGAGTCGCGCCGTCTCCCGGAGCACCACGTCCCCCACCAGATGGCCGAAGGTGTCGTTCTTCTGCTTGAAGCGGTCCAAATCGACCATGAGCACCGTGCAGGACAGGCGGTGCCGCCGGGAGCGGGTCAGCTCCTCCTCGGCCCGCTCGAGGAAATAGCGTCGGACGAACAACCCCGTAAGCGCGTCGGTCACCGCGAGCGACTCCACCTGGCGGTACAGCGACACGCGGGACAGCTGCAGCGACACCTGGTTCGCCATCACGGCCAGCCACATCCGCTGGGGCTCGAGTAACCCGTCGGCGATCATCACGCCGCACGGCCGCCCTTCGCGCCACAGCGGCGCCCAGCAGTCGCCGCCAGCCGCGCAGGCGGGCTCGGTCTGATCCGTCGGCCGCATCTTCTTCGCCTGCTCCGTAATGTGCCGCTCATCCGCCGACATGGCATTCCCGCCGCTCACCGTCCACTCACCGGAGCTCCCGGGCACGGCGCGGAGCACCTGCGGCGCGTCTTGGCTCAGTTCGATGAGCCGCAGCCCCTGCGCGGACGTCATCTGCGGCACCAGCTCCACCAGCGTGCCGAAGAGATCCCGCAGATGCAGCGCCCCGGTCGTCTGCTTCGTCAGGTGGTAGAGCTCGGTGATCTCGGCGATCTGCTGCTCGAGCCGGTGGGTGGCCTGCTGAAGCGACAGGAGCGATCGGGCCGATTCGGACAGATGCCGCATCCGCCGGGCCTCCTCCTCCTGCAGCGCATGCAGCTCAGCGGTGTTCCGATCCTGCTGCGCGGCCAGCAGCCATGGGGTCAGCCCCAGCACCGCCAGCTGGAGCCAGCCGTGCCAGAGCGCGAGCATTCCGCCCTGCGACAGGAAGAATCCGAGCACCGTCAGCACGGACAAGAGCGCCGTCCAGCGCCGGCTCCAGAGGAGCCCCGAGAACATCGCCGCCGCCCAGCACGCCGTCACGAGTGGCATACGGTGTTCCTTCCGCCCCGCTTGGCGCGGTAGAGCCGATCGTCCGCCACGCGGATGAGCGCCAGATCGTCCTTGGCGTCATCGGGGAAGCTCGCGACGCCGATGGAGACGGTGACCGGCTTGGGGGAGCCGCCCCCCGTCACGTGGCTCGCCACCATCTCCCGGATGCGATCCGCCAATTCCGCCGCCTGCGCCCGTCCGAGATGCGGCAGGAGCACCGCGAACTCCTCCCCGCCGTAGCGCGCCGAAACCCCCTCCGGCGGCACGACCGCGCGAAGCGCGTCCGCCACCGACTTGAGGATGACGTCGCCCGCCGTGTGCCCGTACGCGTCGTTGTACTTCTTGAAATGGTCCACGTCCACCATCAGCACCGACGCGGGCTCATCCCCGCGGCCCGCGCGCACGAGCTCTCGCGCCAGCTGCTCGAGAAACGGCCGGCGAAGGCTCAGGCCCGTGAGGCCGTCCGTCATCGCCAACTGCTGCATCCGGGCGAAGAGCTGGGCGTTCGTGATCGCGGTCGAGACGAGATCGAGGAGAATGTCCAGGAAGCGCAGGTCGTCCTGCGAGTAGCACCCGGTCTGGCCGCTGTCGAGGCGCAGGACGCCTTCCGCGCTCTGCCCCACCATGAGGGGACAGGCGATCACCGAGCTGATGGCGCGGTCGCTCGCCAGCGAGACCGTGAACCGGAAATCGCGCCGGACGTCGTTGACGAGCAGCGGCCGCTGGCTGCGCAGGACATACCGGTCGAACTGGTCTCCGTGTTTGGCGCGGATCACCGCCAGGTGCTCGCGCTTCTTCGAGGCGAACAGGGACAGCACCTGCTGCTCGTGGTCCACCAGAAACAAGAGGCAGGTGTCCGACTTGCCGATCAGCGTGAACGTGCTCTCGACCGCCAATCGCGCGATCTCATCCAGCTGCGTCATGTTGCTGAGCTGCTCGGCGATCGATTGCAGCTGGGAGTAGCGCGCGTGTTTGCGCTGGAGGGCCTCCCGCGCCCGCTGCGCCAGGCCCACCGCCTGCTCTTTCACCCGGCGCTCCTCGCCAAGGTCGCCCAGCACCTGATCAAGCCGCTGCGACCGGCGGCCTCGCACGCGCCGCTGCCATGCCGCCGCCCCCACGAGCACCGCCAGCGTCGCGAGGTCCGCTCCGAGCATGGGGCTGCGCCGCGCGGCCCACGCCCACGCGACCGCGACGAACATGATGAGGCTGATGAGGAGATTCCAGGAGGCGGCGTAGGTCATCCAGGCGTACACGACCAGCGCCACGGCGGTCAGCGTGAGCACGTGCACCACTCCGGGATCGACCCCGGGGGAGCCGAGAATGCCCCGGATGAGGAAGAGACACACCAGACCCAGGCTCAGCGCGAGGGCCCAGCGGGTGATCAACGCGAATCGAGGGCTTGCGGTGTCCATGCGCGTGCTCGTGGTCGCCACCGGATCCGGCGGAGGGGCTCAGACGATGGCGGTTTCGGACTCGGGATCAAAGAAGTGCGCCTTGCCCATGTCGAACACCAGATCGAGATCCTGGCTGACGTCAGGCCGGTTGTGCGGGCCCACGCGGGCGGTGAGCGGGTGGTCGCCCACCTTGAGGTGCAGGTACACCTCCGCGCCAAGCGGCTCGACTACCTCCACCATCGCGGTCGCGGTGCTGTCGCGCGGCACGTCGGTGATGAAGAGCTTGTCGTACATGTCCTCCGGCCGGATGCCGAAAATGACCTCCCGGCCTTCGTACGAGGCCAGCCCGGAGGCCATTTCATCGACGATCCGCAGGCGGATCGCGTTGTTCTTGAAGTACATCGCGTTGCCGATCCGGACGATGGGGCCCCGCATGAAGTTCATCGGCGGGGAGCCGATGAAGCTCGCGACGAACAGGTTCGCCGGGTGCTCGTAGATGGTCAGCGGGTCCGCCACCTGCAGGATGACCGACTTGTTCATCACGACGATGCGGTCGCCCATGGTCATCGCCTCGGTCTGGTCGTGCGTGACGTAGACCATCGTGGACTGGAGCCGCAGGTGGAGCTTGCGGATCTCGGTGCGCATCTGCACGCGCATCTTCGCGTCGAGGTTGGAGAGCGGCTCGTCGAACAAGAAGACCAGCGGCTTGCGGACGATCGCGCGCCCCACGGCGACCCGCTGGCGCTCCCCGCCGGACAGGGCGCGCGGCTTGCGGTCGAGGTACTGCTCGATACCCAGGATGCCCGCCGCATCCCGCACGCGCTGCTCGATTTCCCGCTTGCCGTACCCGCGCAGCTTGAGGCCGAACGCCATGTTGTCGAAGACCGTCATGTGCGGATAGAGCGCGTAGTTCTGGAAGACCATGGCGATGTCGCGGTCCTTCGCCGGCACGAGGTTGACCAGCTTCTCGCCGATCCAGATCTCTCCCTTCGTCACCTCCTCCAGGCCCGCGATCATCCTGAGCAGCGTGGACTTCCCGCATCCGGAGGGGCCGACGATGACGAGGAACTCGCGGCTCTCGACGCTGAGCGTGGCGTCGCGGACGGCGACGGCGCCGTTGTCGTACGTCTTGCCGATCTGTTTCAGCTGGACTTGTGCCATGGCCCTGTGTGTGTGCGCAGCCTCACATGCGGGGCGGCGGCGTCCGGTCAGCCGCCGGAGCGTGCCAACACGCCGAGGAGTCTGGTGAGCGCGTCCTTGAGATCCCGGCGGTGCACGATGAGGTCGATCATGCCGTGGTCCAGTAGGAACTCCGAGCGCTGAAAGCCTTCGGGGAGTTTCTGCCGGATCGTCTGCTCGATGACGCGCGGCCCCGTGAACCCGATGAGGGCGCGCGGCTCCGCGATGATGAGATCGCCCAGCGTGGCGAAGCTCGCGAGCACGCCCGCCATCGTCGGGTGGGTCAGCACCGACACGAACAGCCCGCCCGCCTCGTCGTGCCGCATCAGGGCGGCGGAGGTCTTCGCCATCTGCATGAGGCTGAACATGCCTTCCTGCATCCGGGCGCCGCCGCCGGAGCCGGAGATGATGACGACCGGCAGGCGCGATTCCGTGGCCCGCTCGATCGCGCGCGTCATCCGCTCGCCGAGGACCGAGCCCATGGAGCCCATCATGAAGTGCGAGTCGGTGACTCCCAGGGCGACCTGGCGGCCGCCGAGTTGCCCCGTGCCGGTCACGCAGGCGTCGTTCATCTTCAGGCGCTGCTGTTCCTCCAGCACCTTCTCCGCGTACGGCTTGGGCACCGCAAACCCCAGCGGGTCCAGCGGGACGAGGTCCGCGTCCCATTCCTCGAACGTGCCCGCATCGAGGGTCTGCGACACGCGGTCTCGGGCGGTCAACGGGAAATGAAACTCGCACTTGGGGCAGACGCGGAGGTTCTCCTCCAGCGCCTTGTTATACAGGAGCTGGGCGCACGACTCGCACTTGGTCCACAAATCGGCCGGGATATCGCGTTTGGACTTGCGAATGGGAGCGGAGGTGCGCCGGCCGAAGAGCTTCATGAACGGCTCCGCCATCCGCATGCGGCTCGTCGCGACGCCCGAGTCGTCCGGGGCGCCGCCTGGCTCGATCGCGCGTCACGCATCAGGATCTGGTGCGAATTCCGGCTCAGTCTCTGCCCTCCTGCCCTGCGCGCCGCGTCTCCGGCGCAACGGCGGGACACTCCAGTCGTCCCGCGTCCCGCATCCGAGCGCCGGGTAAGCGGTAATGGTAGCACACCCCCCCAAGACCGTCAATTCCGTCGGTCCGTCTATTCCGTCCTTTCGGTCAGCATCGGGGCGAAAGCGTGGAACGAGCGCATGTCACACGGAACGCGCAACGCGTCACGCGGAAACCAGATTGCGTCCCACACATTTGGAACCGACGGAACAGACGGGAGAGACGGAAATGACGGAATTGACGAACCGGAAGGACGGCTCACGCACTATCTTGCGGGTTTATCACCAGCCCGGAGAAGACTTTCGGGTAAAAATACGTGGTCTTCGGCGGGCAGGTCAGCCCGCGTGAGGCGAGCGCGTGAACGGCCGCAAGCGGCACCCCTCTGAGCAGCCAGGCGGTCTGGCCGGTCTGCCCGGCCGCCCTGACCGCCTCGGCGGCGTCGGCGGCATAGCGCACGCGCTCCGGGGCCGCGCCCAAGCCGGGCAGCAGCAACCCGTGGAGCACGCCCACGTCCAGCGCGGCGATGTCGGCAGGCATGCCGGGCGCAGCCAGCCATTGCCGGCGGGCTTCGCTCGTGACGATGGCGCGGGCGAGGGCGTCCCCGCGCGCGTAGCCGAACCGCGTCTCCTTGGCCGGCTCCGCGAGCCAGCCCAACAGCGATTC
>Ga0214471_10002903_pt1 | contig 13342 bp, 14 predicted proteins | sample RVTome_5_FD_207665 | JGI IMG/M metagenome (GOLD analysis project Ga0214471, IMG submission 207665) | Soil microbial communities from uranium-contaminated site in the Upper Colorado River Basin, Wyoming, United States - RVT142D155 | ecosystem: Environmental > Terrestrial > Soil > Contaminated >...
ATTCGGACGGAGATCATGACGACGGTAATGCCGAAGGAAGAGGATGTGGAGCGCAGGTGGTTCCTGGTCGATGCCCAGGATCGAGTGCTGGGGCGCCTGGCCACCCAGGTGGCGACGGTGCTGCGGGGCAAGCACAAGCCCCAGTTCTCGCCGCACCTCGACGTGGGTGATCACGTGGTCGTCATCAATGCCGAGAAGGTGCACCTCACCGGGCGCAAGCTGACCGACAAGATCTACCGCTGGCACAGCGGCTACATCGGGGGACTGCGCGAGGTCAGCGCGGAGCGGATGCTCAAGACGCATCCGGAGCGCGTGATCGAGTGGGCGGTGCAGGGCATGCTCCCGAAGGGCCGTCTCGGCCGCGCGATGGCCAAGAAGCTGAAGGTCTACAAGGGGGCGGAGCACCCGCACGCCGCCCAGAAGCCCGAGCCGCTCGCCCTGCGCGAGCGCGCCCGCTGAGGAGCCCCATGGCCGTCGTCAGTCGTTTCTACGGAACCGGTCGCCGCAAGACCTCGGTCGCCCGCGTCTGGCTGCGGGCGGGCAGCGGCCGCATTCTGATCAATCGCCGTCCCTTCGAGGACTACTTCCCGCGCGAGACGCTGCGCATGGTCATCTCGCAGCCGCTCCAGCTCACCAACACGTTCGGGCAGTTCGACGCCATCGTGAACGTGGGCGGCGGCGGCCCCACCGGACAGGCGGGGGCGGTGCGCCACGGGATCGCGCGGGCGCTCCTGCAGTTCGACGACAAGCTGCGCCAGACGCTCAAGCGGGCCGGCCTGCTCACGCGCGATCCGCGGATGAAGGAACGCAAGAAGTACGGCCAGCCCGGCGCGCGCTCCAAGTTCCAGTACTCGAAGCGGTAACCGCCCGCGAGGCCGCCATGTTGAGAGTCGCGGTCACCGGGGCCAGCGGGTACATGGGGGCGGAGCTGCTCCGCCTCCTGACCGTCCATCCCAAGGTGCGCATCAGCGCGGTCACCTCCGAGCGGCTCGCGGGTGAGCGCCTCGACCGCGTCTACCCGCATCTCCGCGGGCTCAGCGATCTCGTCTTCCAGGAGATCCACGGAGAGCGCCTGGCCGACGAGGCCGACGTCGTCTTCCTCGCGCTGCCCCACATGGAATCCCAGCGGCTGATGCCGACGCTCCGGCGTCACGGCAAGAAGGCCATCGATCTCTCCGCCGACTACCGCTTGAAGGACGCGACGCTGTACACCACGTGGTACAAGGCGCCCCACGAGGACGCGAGCGGGCTGGCCGAGGCGGTCTACGGCCTGCCCGAGCTGCACCGCAAGCAGGTCGCGGGCGCATCCCTGGTGGCCTCGCCCGGCTGCTACCCGATGGGCGCGATCCTCGCCACCGCGCCGCTGCTCAAGAGCGGGCGCGGGAACGCCGAGGGCATCGTGATCGACGGCAAGTCGGGGGTCACCGGCGCGGGCGCCCAGGGCCGCAAGGCCGACCCGATGTACCTCTTCACCGAGGCGAACGAGAACGTGCAGGCCTACGGCATGGGCACCCATCGGCACACCCCCGAGATCGAGCAGGAGCTCTCCGCGCTGGCGGGCCGGCCGGTGGTGGTCGCGTTCACGCCGCACCTGGTCCCGCTCAACCGCGGGCTCTTCACGACCGCGTCGGTGCCGCTCGCCAAGCCGGCCACGACCGCGGAGCTGGTGGCGCTCTACCAGGAGTTCTACGCGGGCGAGCCGTTCGTGCGCGTGCTCGACGAGGGTCAACGCCCTACTACCCGATCAGTCGTGGGCTCGAACTTCTGCGACGTCACGGTGGTGGCGGACCCGCGCACGAAGCGCGCGGTCTGCGTGTCCGCGCTCGACAACCTGGGCAAGGGCGGCTCCGCCAACGGGATCCAGAACCTCAACATCATGATGGGGTGGGACGAGCGGACCGGCCTCGACGCGCCTCCGGTGTATCCGTAGCCCGGATGCCGGACTTCCAGTGGCTGGAGGGAGGCATCACCGCCGTGCCCGGCATCCTGGCATCCGGCGTCGCGGCGGGCATCAAGCCTAGCGGCAAGAAGGACCTGGCCCTCGTCTATTCCTCCTCGCCCGCCCGCGCGGCCGCGGTGTTCACCACGAACCAGGTCAAGGGCGCGCCGGTGCTCGTCTCGCAGGAACACGTGCGTGACGGGCGCGCCCAGGCCATCCTGGCCTCGGCCGGCTGCTCCAACGTGTGCACCGGCGAGCAGGGCGTCAAGGACGCGCGCGAGATGACGCGCATCACCGGCGAGCTGCTGCGGATTCCGCCGCGCCAGGTGCTGATCGCCTCGACCGGGGTGATCGGCCAGCCGCTGCCGATGGACAAGATCCGCGCGGGGCTGCCCCGGCTGGTCAAGGGGCTCTCGCCGCAGGGCGGGCGGCTCGCCGCCGAGGCCATCATGACCACGGACACTCGACCGAAGGAAGCGGCCCTCCGGTTCGACCTGGCCGGCCGGCCCGTGACCATCGGGGGCATCGCCAAAGGGGTGGGCATGCTCGAGCCGCACATGGCGACCATGTTCTGCTTCCTCGCCACCGACGCGATGGTGGCGCGCGACTCGCTGCCGCGGGTGCTGCGCCGGGCCACCGACCGCTCCTTCAACCGGATCACGGTCGACAGCGATCAGTCCACCAGCGACACGGTGGCGATCCTGGCCAACGGGCTGGCCGAGAACGCGTCGCTCGAGCGCGGGGGCAAGGGCCTGCGCCAGTTCGCACGGGCGCTGGAGGCGATCACCGAGCGGCTCGCCCGCATGCTGGTCGAGGACGGCGAGGGCGCGACCAAGCTGGTGGAGGTGGCGGTGCGGGGGGCCCGCACCCGTCGCGAGGCGGTGATCGCGGCCCGGTCCGTGGCCAATTCCCCGCTGGTGAAGACCGCGGTCAACGGGGCGGACCCCAACTGGGGCCGCATCATGATGGCGCTCGGCAAGAGCGCGGCGCGGGTGGCGGCCGACCGCGTGGCCATCGCCATCGGCGGGGAGCTGCTGGTGGAGAAGGGGATGCTGCGGCCGGGGGCCCGGCTCGACCGGATCCACGAGGTGATGGGCGGGCCCGGCTACACCATCGCCATCGACCTCGGGCTGGGGCGGGGCGAGGACCGGGTGTGGACATCGGACCTCAGTGAGGAGTACGTTCGAATCAACGCGAAGTACACGACCTAACCCGCACGGTTCCGAGCTTCGGTCTCCGCCGCCCTCGTCGGCTGGCGGGGAAGTGTCGCGCCCTCTCCGGGGGCCGGCCGCTCGCGACCGGAGGCCAACCGAACGACGACGGAAAGGACGGCAGGACCATGGCAACGCTGACCATGAAGGAGTTGCTGGAGGCCGGGGTGCACTTCGGCCACCAGACCAAGCGCTGGAACCCGAAGATGCAGAAGTACATCTTCGGCGAGCGCAACGGCATCTACATCATCGACCTGCAGAAGACCCTCAAGAAGTTCCGCGAGGCCTACGCCTTCGTGCGCGACCTCGCCGCCGACGGGGGCATCGTGCTCTTCGTGGGCACCAAGAAGCAGGCCCAGGAGACGGTGCTGGAGGAGACGACCCGCTGCGGGCAGTTCTACGTCAACCACCGCTGGCTGGGCGGGACCCTCACCAACTTCGCGACGATCCGGAAGTCCATCGCGCGCCTCAAGAAGCTCGACGAGATGAGCGAGAGCGGGGAGTACGAGCGGCTGCCCAAGAAGGAAGTGATCGGGCTCGAGCGGGAGCGGGCGAAGCTGCAGAGCACGCTGGTCGGCATCAAGAACATGGACCGGCTGCCCTCCGCGGTCTTCATCATCGATCCGAAGAAGGAGACGATCGCGGTGGAGGAGGCCCGCCGCCTGTCCATCCCGATCGTGGCGATCGTGGACACCAACTGCGATCCCTCCGGTATCGACTACCCGGTGCCGGGCAACGACGACGCCATCCGGTCGGTGCGCCTCATCACCTCCCGGATCGCGGACGCGATCATCGAAGGCATCGGCAGCCTCGCCAAGCAGGAGGTCGAGGAGGAGATCCCCGCCTCGCCCGACATGCCGGTGGTGACCGAGGCCGAGATGACGAAGTCGGCGGAAGCCGGCGTCTGAGGCCGGGCGCCTCCATGGCCTCGTCCGCGGAACGGGTGAAGGACCTCCGGGAGCGCACCGGAGCGGGGGTGATGGACTGCAAGGCCGCGCTCGAGGCCGCGCAGGGCGACCTGCAGGGCGCGGTCGAGTACCTGCGCAAGAAGGGCCTGGCCGACGCGGCCAAGAAGTCGCACCGCGAGGCGCGCGATGGGGTGGTGGCGTCCTACATCCACCCGGGCAGCAAGATCGGCGTGCTGGTCGAGGTCAACTGCGAGACCGACTTCGTGGCCCGCACCGAGGACTTCCAGCAGCTCGTGAAGGACGTCGCGATGCAGGTGGCCGCCGCCAATCCGTCCTACGTCTCGCGCGAGGAGGTGCCGGGGGCGGTGGTGGAAAAGGAGCGCGAGATCTACCGGCAGCAGATGGCCGATCAGAAGAAGCCGCCCCAGGTCATCGACAAGATCATCGAGGGCAAGCTCGAGAAGTTCTACGCGGAGTCCTGCCTGATGGAGCAGCCCTTCATCCGCGACGCCTCCGGGAAGACCCGCCTCAAGGACATGGTGGACCAGGCGACGTCGAAGATGGGCGAGCGGATCGTGGTGAAGCGCTTCGCCCGCTTCCAGGTGGGCGAGAGCTAGGCCTCCCATGGCCGCCCCCGGCGCGGCTCCCGCGTACCGGCGCGTCCTGCTCAAGATCTCGGGCGAGGCGCTGGCGGGCGGCCAGGGCTACGGCATCGATCCCGACGTCATCAGCCGCATCGCCGAGGAGCTCGCCGAGGTGGTGCGCCTGGGCGTGGAGCTGGCGGTGGTCATCGGGGGCGGCAACATCTTCCGCGGCATCGCGGCCAGCGCGGGCGGGATGGACCGGGCCACCGGCGACTACATGGGCATGCTCGCCACCGTGATCAACGCGCTCGCGCTGCAAGACTCCATCGAGAAGGCGGGCGTGCCCACCCGCGTGCTCTCGGCCATCGAGATGCGGGCGGTGTCCGAGCCCTACATCCGGCGCCGGGCCATCCGCCATCTGGAGAAGGGCCGCGTCGTCGTCTTCGCGGCGGGCACCGGCAACCCCTTCTTCACCACCGACACCGCGGGGGCGCTGCGGGCGGTGGAGATCGGCGCGGAGGTGATCCTCAAGGCCACCAAGGTGGACGGCATCTACACCGCCGATCCGGCCAAGGACAAGACGGCGGTGCGGCTCCCGCGGGTGGGCTATATCGAGGTGCTCAACCGCGGCCTGCAGGTGATGGATACCACGGCCATCTCGCTCTGCATGGACAACAAGCTCCCGATCGTGGTGTTCGACCTCACGCGCAGGGGCAACATCCGACGTATCGTCACGGGCGAGCCGGTCGGCTCGGTGGTCTCCGCCGACGTGAGCGCGCCGAAGGGGTAGGCCATGAGCCAACCGGCGGTGTTGAAGGATCTCGAGAGCCGTATGCAGACCGCGGTGGACGCGCTGGCGCGGGAGTTCGCGAGCGTCCGCACCGGCCGCGCCAACGCCTCGCTGCTGGACGGGGTGCGCGTCGAGGCCTACGGCAACCTGACCGCGGTCAACATGCTCTCGACGGTGTCGGTGCCTGATTCGCGCACCATTGTGATCCAGCCGTGGGACGCCTCGCAGCTGAAGGAGATCGAGAAGGGCATCGCCAAGTCCGACCTGGGGCTCTCCCCGAGCAACGACGGCAAGGTGATCCGGCTCACGGTGCCCTCGCTGACCGAGGAGCGGCGCAAGCAGCTGGCCAAGACGGTCGGGAAGTTCGCGGAGGACGCACGGGTCGCGATTCGCAACGCGCGCCGCGACGCCAACGATAAGCTCAAGGCCCTCGCCAAGGACAAGAAGGTGTCCGAGGACGAGGAGCGGCGCGGCCACGACCAGATCCAGAAGACCACCGATCGGTTCACCGCGAAGATCGACGAGCTGGCGAGGAAGAAGGAGCAGGAAGTGATGACGGTCTAGTTGCGGACTGCCGCGGCTGATTACCGTTTAGTTCTTTAAGCTCTTTTGAAATGCGGGGGCCCAGAAATGGCCCCCGCACTCCCCGCAGTCCGCGGACACTCGTTGTTGGCTCGTGGCCGCAATCCCGCGAAATCCCAGCAAGTTTTTGGCTCGCGAAGGGGGTTTTTCCTGGCAATTCGGGGGGGGCTCACGTAACATGACCTGATATGGCGGCGAAGGCCGGGATCTCCGCGGCGGTGTCGGAGCTGTCGACGCTCCACGAGGACGATCTCAAGCAGCGCATCCTGGCCCGCCCGCTCCCGCGGCACGTAGCGGTCATCATGGACGGGAACGGGCGCTGGGCTACCAACCGCGGGCTGCCGCGCGTGGCCGGGCACGGTGAGGGCGTCAAGTCGGTGCGGGCGGTCGTGCGCACCGCGGGTGAGCTCGGCATCCAGTTCCTCACCCTCTACGCGTTCTCCTCGGAGAACTGGAACCGGCCGCATCAGGAGGTGTCCACCCTGATGGCCCTGCTGGAGCGGTCCATCGAGCGCGAGCTGCCCGAGCTCATGGAGCGCAACGTGCGCTTCCGGGTGATCGGCCGCGCGGACGGGGTGCCCGCGCGGGTGGGCGAGCGCATCCAGCGGCTCATCGAGACGACGTCGCGCAATACCGGCCTCACGCTGCTCATGGCCTTCAACTACGGCGGCCGCGATGAGCTGGTGGACGCGGTGCGCGCGCTCGCCCGCGAGGTGCAGAGCGGACAGTTACGGCCGGAAGATATCGACGAGGTTCGCGTCTCTCGCGCGCTCTACACCGACGGCATCCCCGACCCGGACCTGCTGATCCGCACGAGCGGGGAGCTGCGTCTGTCCAACTTCCTCTTGTGGCAGGTCGCCTACACCGAGCTGTGGATGACGCCGACCCTCTGGCCGGATTTCGGGGCGCGCGAGTTCTGTCTCGCGGTCGCCGACTTCCAGCAGCGGGACCGCCGCTTCGGAAGAGTGTGATGTCCCGAGCGCAGGGCGTGCCTCTCTCGGGGTCGGTGGAGCCGGCGGTCCCCTCCCACCGCGGAGGGCTCGTGCGCCGGCTCTTGAGCACGCTGATCCTCCTGCCCCTGTTCGTGTGGATGGTCGTGGACGGGCCGGTGTGGGTGTTCGGGGCGGTCATGGTGCTCGCGGGCGCGCTCGGGCAATGGGAGTTCACCGGCATGTTCGAGCGGGCGGGCGTGCGGACCTTCCGCCTGCTCGGGCTGGTGGGCGGCTCGCTCGTGACCGCGAGCTTCGCGCTGCCGGTGTCCGAGCGGGTGGTGCTCACCGCGGTGCTGCTCGCGCTGCTCGCGGTCGGGCTGCTGCGGTCCCCGGCGGACCGCCCGGCCTGGGAGCCGGTGGCGGTCACCCTGTTCGGGGTTTGCTACGTGAACTGGCTGCTCGGCTACACGTTCTGGCTACGCGATCTGGAGGCGGGTCGGGAATGGATCCTGCTTCTGGTCGGGGTCACGTGGCTCGGCGAGACCGCCGCCTACCTGGTCGGCTCCACCGTGGGTTGCCACAAGCTCGCCCCCGCGATCAGCCCCCGCAAGACGGTGGAGGGCGCGCTCGCGCAGCTCGTGATGTCGGTGCTGGCCGCGCTGGGCGCGCGCGCGACGTTCTTCCCGGCGCTCTCTCTCGAGAGCGCGGTCGTGGTCGGGCTCCTGCTCGGCGTGGTGGGCCAGGCCGGCGATCTCCTCGAGTCCGCCATCAAGCGGAGCGTCGGCACCAAGGACACCGGGCGGCTCATCCCCGGGCACGGCGGGATGCTGGACCGCGTGGACAGCCTGCTCGTCAACACGCCGGTCCTCTTCTACTACGCGACGTACGCGAGGTCCCTGGCCGCATGAAACGGCTGACCGTGCTGGGGGCGACCGGCTCCGTGGGGCGACGCACACTCGAGCTGGCCGAGCATTTCCCCGACGAGTTCCGGGTAGAGGGCATGGCGGCCCGCGGCTCCAACCCCGAGCTGCTCGCGGAGCTGTGCCGCCGCCACCGGCCGCGGGCCCTGGCGGTGGCCGACGCGGGGGCGCTCGACGCGGTGGCACGCGCGCTGGGGTCCCCGCGGCCCGAGCTGCTCGCCGGTCCCGCCGGCATCGTCACCCTCGCCGGGGAGGTGGAGGCCGACGTGGTGCTCTCCGCCATCGTGGGCGGGGCGGGTCTCCTGCCCACCATGGCCGCGATCAAGAGCGGCAAGAGCATCGCGCTCGCCAACAAGGAGACGCTGGTGATGGCGGGCAGCCTGATGACCGCGGCGGCCCGGGAGCGCGGCGTCCCGCTGCTGCCGGTGGATTCCGAGCACAGCGCGGTCTTCCAGTGTCTCGAGGGCCACAACCGCGCCGAGGTGGGAAAGGTGCTGCTCACCGCTTCCGGCGGGCCGTTCCGGACGATGAAGGCGGCGGACCTCGCGAAGGTCACGGTGGAGGAGGCGCTGAACCATCCGACGTGGCGGATGGGGGCCAAGATCACGGTGGACTCCGCGACGCTGATGAACAAGGGCCTCGAGGTCATCGAGGCGCGCTGGCTCTTCGACCTCCGGCCCGAGCAGGTGCAGGTGGTGGTGCATCCGCAGTCGATCGTGCACTCGATGGTCGAGTACGTGGACGGGTCGGTCATCGCCCAGCTCGGCGTGGCCGACATGGGCATCCCGATCCTCTACGCGCTGACGTACCCGCAGCGCCTGCCCTGTCCGGCGGAGCGCCTGGACCTCACCCGGATCGGGCCGCTCACCTTCGAGGAGCCGGACCTGGAGCGCTTCCCGTGCCTGGACCTGGCGCGCCGGGCCTTGCTCGAAGGCGGCTGCGCGCCGGTGATCCTGAACGCGGCCAACGAGATCGCGGTCGCCGCCTTCCTGGCGGGCCGCATCCGCTTCACCCAGATTCCCGAGCTGATCGCGGACGCGCTGGCGCGGATACCCGCGCGGGCGCTCGACAGTATCGACACGTGCGTGGACGTTGACACCCGGACGCGGGCGGCGGTGCGGGACTGGCTGCCCGGCGGGGTCGCGGCCGCGATGAGATAGGGGCCTCATGGCAACGGTGCAGATGCTCGTCTCGTTCGTGGTGGTGCTCGGGATCCTCATCATCGTGCACGAGCTCGGCCATTTCTTCATGGCCCGGCTCTGCGGGGTGGGGGTCGAGCGGTTCTCGGTCGGCTTCGGGCCCGTGCTCTGGCGATTCCGCGGCCGGGAGACCGAGTACTGCCTGTCCGCGATCCCGATGGGCGGCTACGTGAAGATGATGGGGGACGACGAGAACCCGCTGGAGGGCGGCAAGACGAGCACGGTGGATCCGGCCAAGGCCTTCAACAACAAGCCGCTCGCCGCCCGGTTCCTCATCGTCTTCGCCGGGCCCGCGATGAACTTCGTCCTCGCCGTCCTCATCGCCGCCGCGATGTTCACGCTCATCGGCCGGCCGGTGGCGCCCGCCGAGGTGGGGCGCGTGACCGAGGGCGGGCCCGCGGCGCAGGCCGGGCTCCGGACGGGCGACCGCCTCATCGCGGTGGACGGCAAGCCGGTGCAGTACTGGGAGGACCTGGCCCGCGTGGTCCAGACCGCCAACGGTCGCCCGCTCGAGGTCACCGTGCAGGGGCGCGACGCGAGCCCTCGCAAAGTCGCCCTGACCCCGGTGCAGGCCAAGCGCAAGGATCTCTTCGGCGACGACCAGATCGTTTGGGAAATCGGCGCCTCGCCGTACCTGCCCCCCGCCATCGGGGACGTCATCCCGGGCGATCCCGCCGAGCAGGCGGGGCTCAAAGCGGGCGACGTGGTGGTCGCGCTCGAGGGGCAGCCGGTCATGGCCTGGGACGAGCTGGCCGAGAAGATCCACCAGCGCGCGGGGCAGCCGACCCGGCTCGAGGTCAAGCGCGGGACCGAGGCGCTCGCGATCGCGGTGACGCCCAAGAAGGGCAAGGTCCCCGGCCCCGACGGCAAGGAGATGGAGGTCGGACTGGTGGGGATCCGGCCGGGCGGGGCCACGATCATGGTCCGCTCGAATCCGCTCTCCGCGATGTGGGAAGGGCTCGCGTGGTCCACCGACGTCACGGTCAAGACGGGCATCGGCCTCTACAAGATCGTGGTCGGCCAGCTCGACCGGAGCAATATCGGGGGCCCGATCCAGATCGCCAAGACCGCGGGGGAGCAGGCGCGCCAGGGCATCGTGAGCCTGGCCCTCTTCACCGCGGTGATCAGCATCAACCTCTTCCTGCTCAACCTGCTACCGGTGCCCATGCTCGACGGCGGCCACCTGCTCTTCTTCGCCTTCGAGGCGGTGCTGGGCCGGCCGCTCTCGGTGCGCAAGCGGGAGGTCGCCCAGCAGGTCGGGTTCGCCCTCCTGATGCTGCTCATGGTGTTCGCCTTCTACAACGACTTCAAGCGGATTGGACTCTTCTGATGGGACAGTACGAGCGGCACGTCTTCGTGTGCACGGCGGGCGACACCTGCCCGGTCCAGGGCGACGTCGAGAAGTACGTCAAGACCTTGCGGGCGCGAGTGGTCACCGCCGGGCGCCACGTCGAGGTCCGCGTCAACAAGGCGGGCTGCTTCTCGCAGTGCGGCCACGGGCCCATGATCGTGATCTACCCGGAGAACGTCTGGTACGCGGGCGTCCAGGAGAGCGACCTGCCCGAGATCCTCGAGTCGCACATCCTGAACGGGGTGCCGGTCAAGCGCCTGATCTACGATCCGGGCGTCAAGGGCGCCAACAAGGTCAAGTAAGCGCCGCCATGCGCTGGACCCGGTCGCTGATCCCCACGCTCCGGGACGATCCCGCCGACGCGGAAGCCATCAGCCACAAGCTCATGGTGCGCGCCGGCCTCGTCCGGCAGCTCGCCGCGGGCATCTACGTCTACCTCCCGCTCGGCCTGCGCGTGATCGAGAAGGTGAACGCGATCATCCGCCAGGAGATGAACCGCATCGGCGGGCAGGAGATCGAGATGCCGGTGCTCCACCCCGCCGAGATCTGGCAGCAGTCCGGGCGCTGGGACGTCATCGGCGGGGAGATGTTCCGCCTGAAGGACCGCAACGGGCGCGACATGTGCCTCGGCATGACCCACGAGGAGGTCATCGCCTGGCTCGCCGCCCGGGAGATCCGCTCCTATCGCGACCTGCCGCAGATCTGGTACCAGATCCAGACCAAGGAGCGGGACGAGGCACGGCCCCGCTCGGGCGTGCTGCGCACGCGCGAGTTCCTCATGAAGGACTCCTACACGCTCGATCTGGACGCGGCCGCCCTCGAGGTGTCCTACAACGCCCACAAGGACGCCTACTGCCGCATCTTCGACCGCTGCGGGATCACCTACGTGGTGGTGCAGTCCGATCCCGGCATGATGGGCGGCTCGGGCTCCCACGAGTTCATGGCCCCGAGCGCGGCCGGCGAGGACGACGTAGCCCTCTGCGACGGCTGCGGCTACGCGGCCAACGTGGAGCTGGCCCGCGGGGTGCCGAGCGCATCCCCCGCGTCCGCCGCCGGGAAGGAGGAAGTGGCGACGCCGGGCGCGCGGACCATCCCGGAGGTGTCGGCCCAGCTCAAGATCGACCCCGCCGCCACCATCAAGTCGCTGGTCTTCATGGGGCCCGACGGCCCGGTCCTGGCCCTGGTGCGGGGCGACCACGCGCTGCACGAGCGCAAGCTGGCCCGCGCGCTCAAGGCGGAGCCCCGCCCCGCGCACCCGGAGGAGATCAAGCAGCATCTCGGGGTGGCCCCGGGCTCGGTGGGGCCGGTGGGGGTCCGCGGGGCGCGGATCATCGCGGACGAATCGCTGCGCCGGGGCGTCTACGTCGTCGGCGCCAACCGCGACGGCTTCCACCTGACCGGGGTGACCCCGGGCCAGGACTTCCCATGCGAGTGGGCGGACCTGCAGGTGGCCCTGGCCGGGGAGGGCTGCCCCAACTGCGGCAAGCCGCTCCGGATCGAGCGGGTCATCGAGGTGGGCAATATCTTCAAGCTCGGGACCACGTACTCCGTCCCGCTGGGCGCCTCGTACCTCGACGAGCGCGGCCAGCAGCAGCCGATCGTCATGGGCTCCTACGGCATCGGGCCGGCCCGGATCGCGGCGGCGGCGGTGGAGCAGCGCCACGACCAGGACGGCATCGTCTGGCCCTGGGCCATCGCCCCCTTCCACGTGCATCTGGTGCCGGTGGCGGTCAAGGACGCCGCCCAGATGGCCGCGGCCGAGGAGACCTACCGGGAGCTCCGGGCGGCCGGCTTCGACGTGCTCATGGACGATCGGGAGGAGCGGGCCGGCGTCAAGTTCAAGGATGCCGACCTGCTCGGGATCCCCATCCGGGTGACCATCGGCAATGCGCTCGCCAAGGAGGGTGTGGTCGAGCTGCGCCAGCGCGGCACCCGGGCCGACCGCCGGGTGCCGAAGGCGGAGGTGGTCGCGGCGGTCCGGGAGATGGCGCAAACGATTTCATAGCCCGGCCCACCGGTCGGGTGTCCCGGACCGCTTGCGGGGGTCCAATCCCTGTGCTAAAGTCCTGAAAAAAGTGGGCGGTCGCCCACTTTTTTTTGTGGGGGTGGTGGCATGGCGGAAGATGCACAGTGGCTCGACCGGATCGAGGCGGTCGTGGCTCCCGTGCTCGCCTCGCGCGGCATGAGCCTGGTCGACAGCGAGTGGCGCCGTGAAGGCCGGCGCTGGGTGCTCCGCCTCTTCGTGGACAAGCCGGGCGGGGTGGGCATCGCCGATTGCCAGGCCTTCAGCCGGGAGGCCGGGGACGTGCTGGACGTGTCCGGGCTCATCGAGCCCTCCTACGATCTCGAAGTGTCCTCGCCGGGGCTTGACCGAGTGCTGAAGAAGGACCGCGAGCTGGCATGGGCGATCGGCCGCGACGTCCATTGCTGGGTGACCGAGCCCATGGAGGGGCGCACGGAGTTCTCGGGCAAGCTCCTGGAGGTGTCCCCGGGGACCCTGACCCTGGAGGAGACGGTGGGGATGCGGCGTGAGATCCCACGCCGGCTGGTGACCAAGACAAGACTCGAAGTCATGGCGTTCGGGCGGGTGAATCGATGATGAACAAAGATCTCATATACGTGATCGAACAGATCGGGCGCGAGAAGGGGATCAGCAAGGAGGTCCTCTTCGAGGCGCTGGAGTCTGCCCTCCTCTCGGCCTCCAAGAAGACGATGGGGGCCGCCGATAATGTGCGGATGGAGATCGACCGCCGCACCGGGGCCCTGCGGGTCTTCGCCCGCAAGAAGGTGGTCATCGCGGTCACCGACCCGAAGCTCGAGATCGGCCTCGCCGAAGGCCGCAAGCTGAACGGCGAGGCGCAGCTGGACGACGAGCTGGAGATCGAGCTGGCTCCTCAGGAGTTCGGGCGCATCGCGGCCCAGACCG
>Ga0214471_10002905_pt1 | contig 13336 bp, 12 predicted proteins | sample RVTome_5_FD_207665 | JGI IMG/M metagenome (GOLD analysis project Ga0214471, IMG submission 207665) | Soil microbial communities from uranium-contaminated site in the Upper Colorado River Basin, Wyoming, United States - RVT142D155 | ecosystem: Environmental > Terrestrial > Soil > Contaminated >...
CCGTGGTCGGCCAGCAACCCTTCGGCGGTGGGCGAGCGAGCGGGACCAACGACAAAGCAGGGTCGGTGCTCAACCTGGTTCGCTGGGTGTCGCCAAGGACGGTCAAGGAGACCTTCGTCCCACCCACCGACTACCGCTATCCCTTCATGGGGTGAGTCTCCAGCGTTGGCAGGGCCCAGCCCGCATCGCGGTTGGGGGTACCGTCGTTGTTGGTCTCTTGGCGTCGGGCTGGCAATCACCCCCGCTCTCGTACCGCGCCGATCACCTGGCGTGCGCCACGTTTCTCGAATCGGTGCGCTCCGAGGTCAGGTCGAGCCGTGGCGGAACCGTTTCCGGCGAATCCGGTGGCCGGACCGGCAGACTCCGCATCCGGGCGACCGGTGCGGCAACCGGCATCCGCGTCGAGGTCTGGTACGACTCTCTCGACGTGTGGCGCGACACGCCAACCTTGCGGTTGTCCCCGGATACCGACGGTCTGGTCGGTGGGCGTTGGCGAGGGTGGTTGTCCCCCGAGGGTCGGGTGGATCTGGAGACCCGACCCTTCATGCCGCCGGAGATTCTCGAGGTGACCGATCTCTCGGAGTTGCCCTCCGATTTCTTTCCTCCACTTCCTCCTACGTCATTGCGCGTGGGAGAGGAGTGGACGGACTCTGCCGGACTCCGCATCGAACGGCTCCCCGACAGTTCTGCTGCGGGGCATGGTCTGGGACGGTTCCGCTGGCACCGTACCGCGATCGCCACGTCGGACGATCCGGTTCGAATCACCCAGCACACGGATGACCAGGGACTTGTGGTGTGGGCGTTCGATCGCGGTCCCATGGAATGGAACCGCACGGTGAGCGTCGATTCCGATGTCCGCAGGGGGCTGCCGGATGGCGACCCTCTTCGCGGCCGAGTCGATCAGCTCATCGTCGTCCGACGACTCCCCGACCTGGAATGTGATTGAGGCTCTTGTTGTCGCTCACGCGAATCGTTATCTAATTGACACCCCCTCCAGGAGAATGCGGCATGTCGGATGCCTTTCTCAGCTCCGACGAGTATGACGAACGCGCGCATCACCTCTACAACGAAGGCCGGTACGACGACGCACTCGCGATCCTGAACGAAGGGCTCGGTCTCTACCCCAATGCCGTCGAGCTCCATGTTGGGGCGGCTTATGCCGAACTCGCTCGTGAAGAATTCGCTTGGGCGCGCCGCAACTTTGAGCGGGCGCTCACGGTCGAGCCGGATCACGAAGATGCGCTGGCAGGTCTCGGCGAGGTCTTGTTGCGCCTCGGTGAACGTGCGCAGGCCACGACCTCATTCGAGCGCATCCTGCAGCTGGGTCTGCAGGACGACTTGGAGATGATGCTGCAAATCGGGCGCGCGCTGTTCCGCGATAGCCTGCTGAGCGATGCCTATCGCTTCTTTGGCCTCGCGGTGACGGCTCATCCGGACTCTGCGGACGCGGCAGCCTGCCTGGGCTATACCGCACACCGGCTCGGGACCGATGGCGACGCCTTTTACTGGCTCAAGCGCGCGCTCGAACTCGAGCCGAGCTTTTCGGACCCCCGCATCTACTTGGCCAACGCCCTTTATGATCGTGGCGAGACCGAGGCGGCCCTCTTTCACCTGGAAAGAACCGACCCCCAAGACCACCTAGATGAATTGGCTCTCTGGCGTACTATCGAGTTGAAGAAGGCCACCTATCGTCTCGCCGATGATGATCCGCTCCTGGCTCCCTGGTACGAGCGTCTGGCGGAAGTGGCCGGAGAACCCGATGCCCTCGATGAACTCCTCGCGGAAGTCGAAAGTCAGGGGCACGATGGGGCGATCCGCGATCCCCATCAGTTGGAACTGTTCGGCGCACTGGTGAGTGATGTGCACGGGATGCATCGCCGATCAGTACTGGGTGACCATCATGTCGTGGTCACGCTGAGTGGACATGCCCTGCAAGGCTCCTGGGAGGAGATCCTCCAGCAATTCAAAGTGGTCGAACGGCCTGGGAGCGAGGTCTCGTTGGCGGATTTCATGACCGGCCTGGCGCAGCGAGGTCGTGCGGAAACCGGGGTGGTCATCCCTGTGACGGATGCCGAGGCCTTTCTCCGGGGCAGCGCTGCCGCAGGGGTCCTTCGCATCCTCCAGTGACATCGCCCCGGTTCGGGGAATGACCACAATCTGGACGGCTGGGGTCCGTCGCGCGGTTCTCGCCAACGGACTCCGTGTGCTCGTTCAACCCGTCTCGGGGTCGCCGGCGGTGGCAATCGTGACGCGGATTGCAGCGGGGTTCTTCGACGAACCCGACGAGTGGTCCGGGATCTCCCACGTGCTGGAACACATGTTCTTCAAAGGCACGCCGAGCCGTGGTGTGGGTGACATCGCCAGAGCCACGCGATCGGTGGGAGGCTACCTCAACGCCTCTACCGCCTACGACCATACTTCGTATTACGCGGTGCTGCCGGCCAGAGCCCTCTCGACGGCGCTGGAAGTTCAGGCGGACGCCCTACGAAACACTCTCCTCGATGCCGGGGACCTCAGTCGAGAGATCCAGGTCATTATCGAAGAAGCGCGACGTAAACTGGATACGGCTTCTGCCGTCGCTCAGGAGACACTGCACCAGATCCTCTTCGACCGGCATCGAATTCGGCGATGGCGCATCGGAACTGAAGCCGGGCTTTTGGGCCTGACGCGCGACGACCTGGCTTCATACCACAGCAGCCGTTACGTGCCAGAGCGAACCATTGTGGCAATTGCGGGTGGGATTGACGCGGATATCACGCTCGATCTCGTGGAGCAGCTCTATGGAGACTGGCGGGGGCCTCAGGTTGTGCTGGAACCTGGTCCCGACGAGCCTCCGCGTACGGGGATTCGTGTCAAGACACTCCGCGGGGATGTCCAGCAGGCGCAGCTCGTGATCGGCTGGCGTGGAGTCTCAACGCTTCATCCCGACGCGATCCCGCTCGACATCGCCGCGGCGGTCCTCGCTCTCGGTCGGGGGAGTTGGCTCTACCGGACGGTCCGAGATTCGGGTATCGCCTCGTCCGTCGCTGCCTTCAACTACTCACCCTTCGAGGTCGGCGTCTTCTCCGTGGCGGCAGAGCTTGAAACCGATCGTCTCGATGACGCGATCGGGGAGTTCGGTGCATCGATCGGGGCGCTTCGCCAGCGTGGTCCCAGCCCTGAGGACTTGGAGCGGGTCCAGGTCCTGTTGCGCGCCCGATGGGCCCGGCGCTTCGAGTCGGCCGAGGGGCGCGCGACCGAACTGGCTGCCGCCGAAGGAGCATCTGATGTCGCTCTGCTCGATCGAGAATACGCTCGCACGCTGGAAGTCACGGTCGAGGAAGTTCGGGCAGCCGTGAACCGACACCTCGATCCGCAACGCGTGGCTGGAGTGGCGTTCCTTCCGCTGGGCAAGGGTGGGGATATCACGGCGACTAGTTTCTCGTCCGCGTTCGAACGTGTCTCTCCACCGACGGTCACATTCTCCTCCACCGCAGCCTTACCGCCGCCAGCTCGAATGTCCTGTTCCGTCCGTCGCATTGGTGAAGTCCGGTGTGTCGCCCTCCCGGGAGTCGATCTCCTTGTGCGGCAGCGCGTGGGGACCCCTACGGCCACGGTTGCGGTCTATCGTCATCGGTGGGATGCCGACCCACCTCACTACGCCGGTCTCGCCACATTGGCGGTCAGAAGTGCCGTTCGTGGAGCCGGCGGCGTCGATGGGAACACGCTCACCGATCGCTTTGAACGTCTTGGCGGGACCTTGGGTATCTCGATCGGGAGCGAGCACTATGGGTTCTCGACGACGGTACTGGCCGACCATGCGGCAGAGGCGGCGGGCCTACTGCGCTCGGTCCTGCATGAACCACGTCTGACCACCGAAGACATTGTGGTCGAGCGTCGGCTACTCGAGGACGATGCGAGACAAGCCGCCGACGATATGTACCAACGCCCGATCCGGCTTGCCATGCGTGCCGCGTTCGGGTCTTCCGGATTGGGGCTGCCCCTTCTCGGATTCCCCGATACGGTTCGGGGGATCCTCCCTGAAGTCGTTCGTTCGTGGCACACCCGTGGACTCGCCGCAGGTCGCACCACCGTCGTGGCCGTCGGGGACTTCGAGCCCGAGAGGCTCTTGGAGCAGCTGGCCTCGATGTTCTCTCTCGATCCGACGAGCGCGACGATCGAGACGGACGTTGCGACGGAATGGGTTCCCACGTCCGCGCCGCGCCAGGTCATAGAACTCCGGGAAAAGGCCCAAACGGGCCTGGCGCTCCTGTTTCACGGACCCGGGTGGCGGGACCCCGACCGCCATGCCGCTCTCGTTTGGGCCGCCCACTCCGGAGGGCTGGGGGGACGGCTCTTTCAATCACTCCGAGACACGCATTCCCTTGCCTATACTGTGTCCGCCTTTGCCTGGCAGCGCAGAACGGTTGGGGGGCTGGTGACGTATATCGGGACCTCACCCGGCCGGGAGGAGGAGGCGCGGCGGCGGTTGCTGGAGGAGATTCACGCCTTCGGGGAGCGCCCCCCGGAAGATCAGGAGGTCGCCGATGCCATCGAGTACCTGGTGGGGCAAGCGGAAGTGAGACGGCAGAGTGCGGCCGCGATGGTCAGCGAGATTGCAACCCATTGGCTGCTGGGGAGCACGCTGGACGAACTAGTAGATCCCGGGTCTGGGTTTCGGCGAGTAACACCTGCTGACGTTCTCGGAGTGGCCCGAAACTATCTGGCAGGGCAACCGCACGCCGAGGGCCTGGTGCGTGGGCAAGCCTCATCAGGAAACCCCGAGCGAGACGCGGTTACATTCTGATCAGATTGTCGTAGGGAGTGTTTGATGTCGCCAGCAGAGGGAAGGGTGGAGACGGTTCGGAGGGTTCGGTGGAGTGTTGCCGATGCTCTGACCCTAGTCCGCCTGCCCCTCGCCGTCGCCTTCTTTGTTGTTCAGGACACGTCCTGGCGCTTCGCGATCCTTGCCGCCGCCGCCATGAGCGATCTCTTCGATGGGAGGATTGCGCGTCGCTTCGGGTCCTCACGTTTCGGCGTCTTCATCGACCCCGTGGCCGACAAGCTCTTCATGGCTTCGGCCTTTGCGGTGGTGTTCCTGTCGGGTCGCCTCCGACTCTACGAAGTCATCGCCGTTCTCGCACGAGACCTGGTGGCCGCCTTTGCATTTGTCATGGTCACGGTCCAGGGCCGTCCGGTCTCCATCCCCGCGCGCTTGGGGGGGAAGGTCGTGACCGTCCTTCAACTCGCGACCCTCGTTGCCTTCCTGGCGAACTCCGCGCTCCTGAGGCCGATGACGTGGGCTACGGGGGCAGTCGCCCTCTATGCGATCTGGGATTACCACCGGGCCGCACCCGCCGCGCAGCCGGTGGGGAAGGACCCTGGCGGGGAAGAGGAGAAACCTGGTGAACGCTAACATCCGCACGGTCACGGTTTCGTGGGTCGGTGATGCCCGGTTCGAAGGGATGACCTCGACTGGAGAATCGTCGGTCATCGACGCCGATGGACCGACGGCGCCAGGACCCATGCATCTCCTACTCATGGCCCTGGCAGGGTGCACGGGTGCGGATGTGGTGGCGATCGCCGAGAAGATGCGCGTGGACCTGACCCGGTTCGAGGTGGAGGTCTCGGGAACACGACGCGAGGAGTATCCTAAGCGCTTCATCGCCATTCATCTGATCTTTCGAATGGCGGGTGAGGGCCTCACGGAGGCCAAGGCGCGTCGTGCGATCGATCTCTCTCTGTCGACCTATTGCTCGGTGGTCGCCTCACTCGCTCCCGATATCCCGATCACATACGATCTCGAACTCCCTGGGAGGTGATGTGAACGGCGGGGTTCGCTACCAACAAAAAAGCCGCCATACCTGGCGGCTCACCTGGGACGACTGAGGGTCCTAGCCGGCACTACCCGCCGTCTGACTCCTTACCACCGGCTGGCAGAACCGATCACCAAGAACCCGAATTTCATTCAGTTGGTCCTTCGACAGATCGATGTACCGCTCACCGATGTACTGCATGGTATCGTCCATCCACGCCTTCTGCTGCTCCTCATCGGCCTCGATCACTCCACACCGAAGAATATGACTGAAAAGCTCGTCTCTGGCCTGATCAAGTTGTGTTGAGGTCTTGCTGTCTCGCTTGTGTGTTCCCATGCCCCTTCCTGTTCTCGTGGTGACCCCGTGCTCGGGGCGTTAGCGCGCTAAATATAACGGGACCCTTCCGATGCTCGCAAACCTCGGTGCTGCAGCAACTTCTCTCCGAGGGGTGCCGCATTACATTTGACCCGCAGCGCGACTCCACGTCCGCCCGAAATCGAGGTCATCCCATGGCTGATTCCAAGAAATCCGTAAATCGTTTCTACCTGCTGATCGGGGTCCTACTCGTCGCCGGCGCCGCCGCACTGATCTACCTCGGGCAACGGGGACCGTCGATGCCGGTTCCGGTGGCGGTGACCGTTTCTGCCTCGGATACGGCAGGGTTTGCTGGATACGTCTTGGGCTCTGCAGACGCCCCCGTGGAAATCATGGAGTTCGCGGATTATCAATGTCCCGCCTGCCAGACCTTCGATATGGTCGAGTTCCCCTACGTGCGGGACCGCCTGGTCGCGACGGGGCGGGTGCGCTACGTCTACCGTGATTTCCCCCTCGATCAGCACAACGGCGCTCGACTTGCCGCGCATGCGGCTGCCTGCGCAAACGATCAGGGCAAGTACTGGGAAGTCCACGAAGCCATCTACCGGACTCAGAGGGAATGGTCTCTGGCGACCACCTCCCGCATCGGAAGGACTTTTCGTGACCTGACGCAGGCGGCTGGGGTGGACATGGGGATCTGGGATGAGTGTATGCAATCGCTCCGCTACGCGGGTCGCATCCAGGCGTCTCTCGAGCAAGGCCTTCGCCTCGGCGTCAATTCCACACCCTCCTTCGTGATCGGCGGCAGCATGTACGCCGGCGTGATCGCTTACGATCGTCTCCGTGCGCTGGTGGACTCGCTGAGTCCGACTCCATGACCCGCCGCATGGCGGTAGCGGTGGCGAGCCTGCTCGGTGTGTTCGTCTCCGCGTACCTCTGGCTGCACAAGATCGGGGTCATCGGAAGCCTGGTCTGTAGTACCGGTGGTTGCGAGACCGTTCAATTCAGCCCCTACAGCCTGTTCCTCGGAATCGACGTCGCCTTGATCGGCCTGCTCGGGTACCTGGTTCTGTTGCTCGTCTCTCTGGTTGCCATACATCCGTCTCAGGCCGATGCCCGTGGACCCGTGGTCGTGCTACTGGGGTTGAGCGCCGGCGCGGTTCTCTTCACGGCTCGTCTCAAGTATCTCGAATTTTTCGTGATCGGCGCCGTGTGCCAGTGGTGTGTGGTATCGGCCGTCCTGATCACGGTGATCTTCGTGCTGGCCCTGCTCGATTACCGGCGCCTGGCGCGGGGACTCCGGGCGTGAGGAGTGCCGGGGATCGCGGGGCCCCTCCGCGCGGGAAGGCGCTCGCCCTCCTGTCGCTTGGCGCCCTGGGCGTGGTCTACGGGGACATCGGCACCAGTCCGCTCTACGCGATGAAGGAGTGCTTCAGCCCGCTCTTCGGGGTGACCCCGACACGGGACAACGTGCTTGGGGTCCTGTCCTTGATCTTCTGGTCCCTCAACTTGGTCATTTCGACGAAGTACCTCGGCTTCGTCCTTCGGGCCGACAACCGGGGGGAGGGGGGCGTGGTCGCACTGCTGGCCCTGCTCCGGCCCTCGTCGGGGCGGGCCCGCGGCGCCCGCCGGTTGGCGATCGTCGCCGGGGTCTTCGGCACGGCCCTGCTCTATGGCGACGGGTTGATCACGCCCGTCATCTCCGTGCTCGGAGCCATGGAGGGCATCACGGTGGTCGCTCCGCAGTTCAACTTCTGGGTGCCCTGGATCACGATCTCGATCCTGGTTGCGCTGTTTCTGGTGCAACGACGAGGCACCGCACGTGTGGGTGCCCTGTGGGGCCCCATCACGAGTCTCTGGTTTCTGTCAATCGCGACGTGGGGGGTGTACGGGATCGTGGGTGATCCGTCGGTGCTCGCGGCGGTCAATCCCTGGCACGCGGTCACTTTCTTCGCGGAGAACGGCCGACTCGGGTTCGTGGTCTTGGGTGCGGTCTTCCTGGTCGTCACGGGGGGGGAGGCGCTCTACGCCGACATCGGTCACTTCGGCAAGCGGCCAATCAGGCTGATGTGGTTTACCGTCGTGCTTCCGGCACTGCTGCTCAACTACTTCGGACAGGGCGCTCTTCTGCTCGATCATCCTGAAGCTGCGGCGAATCCGTTCTTCAACCTGCCACCCAGCTGGGCGCGCTACCCTATGCTGCTGATCGCGACCGGGGCAGCAATCACCGCTTCCCAGGCACTGATTTCAGGGGCGTACTCCCTCACCCAGCAGGCGGTCCAACTAGGCTACATCCCCCGGCTCACGATTCGCCACACCTCGAAGACCCACATGGGTCAGATCTACATGCCGGAGGTCAACTGGGTCCTGATGGTCGGATGCGTGGCGTTGGTGCTCGGGTTCCGCTCGACCGAGAACATCGCCGGCGCCTACGGGCTCGCCGTGACCTTGACGTTCGCGATCACGACGATCCTGTTCTGTGGCGTGCTGCTCGATCGCTGGAAATGGCCGGTCTGGCGCGTGGCGCTCGTGGGCGTGCCCATGCTGGCCGTCGACCTGGCCTTCCTTGGCGCCAACCTACCCAAGGTGACGCACGGCGGGTGGTTCACGCTCGTGGTCGGTACCTTGGCCTTCATGCTGATGACTACGTGGAAGGCGGGGCGACGCATCCTGGCTGCCCGCCAGGAATCGGTGGCCCTTCCGTTGGAACTCTTTGCACAGGATGTCGCCCGCAAGAGCCTGCCTCGAGTAACGGGCACGGCGATCTTCCTGACCTCCGACGCGTCCGGCGCGCCGCCGGTGTTGCTGCACCACTTGAAGCACAACAAGGTTTTGCACGAGCGGGTGTTGGTGATGTCTCTCCTGGGAGAGGAGGAACCGACCGTCAGCCCGCGGGAACGGTTGGAGGTGAAGGACTACGGCCAGGGGCTCTGGCAGGTCAAAGGCCACTATGGCTTCATGGAGACTCCGCACCTTCCTGCTCTACTGGCGCAACTCGCCGAAGAGCATGACATCGCGTTGAAGCTGCCGGAGACGTCGTTCTATCTTGGCCGCGAAACCCTGCTGCCCACGGGGAAGAGCCGGCTCTCCTGGTGGCGCAAGCGCCTGTTCATCGTGATGGCCCGGAACGCCCGCTCGGCGGCGGCCTATTTCGACCTGCCCCCGAACCGGGTCGTGGAGCTCGGCACCCAGATCCAACTCTAGGTCCCTCACACCCCTCAGCAGCTACTCCTCGTCTTCGTACTGCGCCTGAAGGCGGGCCACCACGGACGGGTCGGCCAGGGTCGTCGTATCACCCAGTGCGCGTCCTTCGGCGATGTCTTTGAGCAAGCGCCGCATGATCTTCCCACTTCGGGTCTTGGGCAGGTCGCCTGCAAAGAAGAGGTCGTCGGGTTTGGCGATGGGTCCGATCTTGGTGCCGACGTGTTGCCGCAGCGTATCTCGGAGTTCTTCGGTTGGGGCATGACCCTCTTTCAAGGTCACGAACGCCGCGATGGCCTGTCCCTTCAGGTCGTGGCTCTTCCCCACCACCGCCGCTTCTGCGACGGAGGGATGATCGACGAGGGCACTCTCGACCTCCATCGTACCGATCCGGTGACCGGCGACGTTCATGACGTCGTCCACCCTGCCGAGGATCCACCAATACCCGTCTTCGTCGAGCTTGGCGCCGTCGCCTGTGAAGTACCGACCCGGGAACCGACTCCAGTACGTCTCCTGGTACCGTTCGTCATCCTTGTAGATGGTACGGAGCATACCGGGCCAGGGCTCGGTGAGCGTGAGGAATCCGCCCCCCGTCGTGAGTGGGACCCCAGTGGTGTCCACGAGTTCGGCGGTGATGCCCGGGAAGGGTACGGTGGCAGTTCCTGGTTTCGTGGTGGTGATCCCAGGGAGGGGGGTGATCATGATTGCACCCGTTTCGGTCTGCCACCACGTGTCGACGATCGGGCATCGGCGTCCACCGATCTGCTCGTGGTACCAGATCCAGGCCTCGGGATTGATCGGCTCGCCGACTGTTCCCAATAGGCGAAGCGAACTGAGGTCGTGTTTAGCCGCGTGCTCGGGGCCCCACTTCATGAACGCGCGGATGGCCGTCGGGGCCGTGTAGAAGACGGAGACACGGTATTGCTCGACCAGGTCCCAGAACCGATCACGGGCCGGCCAATCGGGAGCCCCTTCATACATGAGGACCGTGGCGCCATTGGCCAGCGGCCCGTACACGACATAGGAGTGCCCCGTCACCCAACCGATATCCGCTGTGCACCAGAAGATGTCCTCTTCGCGCAGGTCGAACACGTATTTGGTGGTGGCGACCACCTGCGTGAGGTATCCCCCCGTCGTGTGCACGATTCCTTTCGGTTTTCCAGTGGTCCCCGAGGTGTAGAGTATGAACAACAGGTCTTCGGCATCCATGGCCTCTGCCTCACAGTGGTCGGATGCCGAGTCAACCACCTCGTGCCACCAGTGATCGCGCCCCGATTGCATCCCGGCCTGAGTCTCGCCGGGATCCGTCTCCGCGTCTCGGCATACGACAAGGACGTGGCGGATCGAAGGGCAGCTCGTGAGAGCCTCGTCGGCCAGGTTCTTGAGGGAAATCATCGTCCCTCTGCGATACCCCCCATCGGCGGTGATCAGGGCGACAGCCTCGGCGTCGTTGATCCGATCCCGGAGCGAATCGGAGGAAAATCCTCCGAACACGACCGAATGCGGGGCGCCAATCCTGGCACACGCCAACATGGCAACTGCCGCCTCGGGGATCATGGGGAGGTAGATCGCCACGCGGTCGCCCCGTTTCACCCCCAGACTTCGAAGGGCGTTGGCGCAGCGATTGACCTCCGAGCTCAGCTGGGCGTAGGTGAGGACCCGCTTGTCCCCAGGCTCACCCTCCCAGACGATCGCCGGCTTGTCACGGCGGGGGCCGGTCAGATGACGGTCCACACAGTTGACGGCCACATTGAGCTGTCCCCCGACGAACCACTTGGCGTGGGGTGGAGTCCATTCGAGCACCGTGTTCCAGGGCCGGATCCAGTCGAGCGCTCTCGCTTGTTCCGCCCAAAATGCCAGTCGGTCGGCGCGGGCCGCCTGGTAGAGGGACGGGGTGGCGACGGAGGCCTCCGCGAACGCGGGCGGAGGCGGAAAGGTCCGATCTTCCTGGAGTAACGTGTCGATTTGGTCAGTCATTTCGAGTTTGTCTCTCGGGGGAGAATTATCCCAGTGCGGGCGCTCTTTCGTACCACCTCTTGCTTCGGTTGACCAGCATCACGACCAGCAGCATGACGGGCACTTCGATCAGGACTCCCACCACCGTCGCCAGCGCCGCGCCCGACTCGAACCCGAAGATACTGATCGCAGTGGCGACCGCGAGTTCAAAGAAGTTGGATGCGCCGATGAGCGCCGACGGGCACGCCACATCGTGTGCTTCGCCGACGGCCCGATTCAGGATGTAGGCAAGCCCCGAATTGAAGAACACCTGGATCAGGATCGGCACGGCGAGCATGGCAATGATCAAAGGCTGCCTGAGGATCTGCTCACCTTGAAAGGCAAATAACAGCACGAGAGTGAGAAGCAGCGCCATCATGGACCATGGGCTGATACGCGCCAGTAGAACGTCGAGCGCATCCGGTCCCCCGCGCGACAGTATCCGGGCGCGGATCACCTGCGCCAGCAGCACCGGCAACACGATGTACATCGCAACCGAAGTCAGGAGTGTCGACCACGGAATGGTGATGGCCGAGATGCCCAGCAGAAGTGCCACAATCGGCGCGAAGGCGAAGATCATGATCGTATCGTTCAGGGCCACCTGCGAGAGCGTGAAGTATGGATTCCCGTTGGTCAATCGGCTCCACACGAACACCATGGCCGTACATGGGGCGGCGGCGAGGAGAATCAGCCCGGCAACGTAGCTGTCGAGTTGGTTGGGCGGCAGGTACGGGGCAAACACATGGCGGATGAACAGCCAGGCCAGCAGGGCCATCGAAAACGGTTTTACCGCCCAGTTGATGAACAGGGTGACGCCGATCCCTCGGACATGCTGTTTGATCTGACCCAGCGCACCCAGGTCGATCTTCAGCAGCATCGGAATGATCATCACCCAGATGAGCACGCCGACCGGGACGTTGACTTTCGCGACCTCCAGGTTGCCGATTGCGTATACCGGCCTTGGAAGGAGTTGGCCGACCCCGATGCCGACCCCGATGCAGAGCAGTACCCAGAGAGTCAGATAACGCTCGAAGGCGTGAAGCGGCGTCTTCACGGTGGGTACCGATTTCCTCTCAGCGACTTGGGACACGTGATCCTCGCTCCTGACCGCGGCGGATGTCTACGAAATGACGGGAAAGGTCATACACTCCGAACCCGGTGGAAAGGACCCCATGGAGCGGAGAGTCGAGGGCAATTCTGGCGTTCGGCTACCAGCTGTCGCGGAATGCACCGTGGCGCGCAGGCAACGGAAGGTGCATGGCAAACGTCTTGCACCACAAGGTGACCATGACAGCGGCAAATGCTCACGAGCGGGTGCTCACCGCGCCCGAATGCCTCGGCCTCGAAACCCGGGCGGAGTTCCGACGCCAGGGTGTTGGTCTGCTCGAACAGTTGCCCGAGGGCGACGGCCGCTTGGTCGTCGATCTCGGCTCCACCGGCCGTGTGGATTCTGCTGGATTGGGTGCGCTCATGCTGGTCCAACGGCGCGCCGAGGAACGTCATCAGCGGATCGTCTTGCGGAACGCGAGCGATGAAGTCCGCTACCTCCTCGCCCTGACAAAACTCCTCGACCTATTCGAACTCGAAGCCATCAGCAGGTGACGACGGTATATTAGCCCGCGTGTCCGACGCGACCCGCGACTCCATCGTCACTGACCCCCCGACACCTCTCCGGCACACTCCCGGGAGCCCCTTGCCGATCGCGGCCCTGGGGATCGAACGTCGATTCGGGCGAGCGTGGGTACTCCGTGGATTGAACCTCACGGTTCGCTCCGGTGAACTCCTCATCGTTGCCGGACCGAACGGTGCCGGAAAGACGACTCTGCTCCGGATCCTGGCGGGCCTCATGCGTCCGACGGCCGGGTCGGTCCGTGTCTTCGGCTCGGATCTGCGAACCGATCCCACGCGTCGGTCCGATGTCGGTCTTCTCTCGCACCAGAGCCTGCTCTACGACGACCTAACCCCTCAGGAGAACCTCGAGTTCGCCGCGCGGTTGTATCGACTCGATCAACGGGGAGAACGGGCCGCAG
>Ga0214471_10002907_pt1 | contig 13329 bp, 13 predicted proteins | sample RVTome_5_FD_207665 | JGI IMG/M metagenome (GOLD analysis project Ga0214471, IMG submission 207665) | Soil microbial communities from uranium-contaminated site in the Upper Colorado River Basin, Wyoming, United States - RVT142D155 | ecosystem: Environmental > Terrestrial > Soil > Contaminated >...
GGCTCTGGCACGGCGCAAACTGGACATTCGTCGTGTGGGGCGGCTACCACGGGGCGTTGCTCATGATTCATCGCGGCTGGAAGCGGCTCGCCAGCCAGCATGAGTGGATCGCAGCGTGGCGCCGCCAACCCTGGTGGGGCGCCGTTTCTTGGGGCATCACGCTGATGTCCGTGCTGATCGGCTGGGTCTTCTTCCGCGCGCAAACCCTCGGTGACGCGCTGCTGATGGTGCAGCGCATGTTCCATCCCGTCCTCGCCCTTGAACCGTGGGTGAATACGGTGGGGGTCGCGGCGGGCGGCGCCCTCCTTGCGTGGCAGTACGCGCAGCGTATGCCGGCGCTGCGCGCAGGGCTGCGGGCGATTCCCGTGACGGTCACCGGCGCGACCATCGCCGTCGGGATTGCCTTCGCCCTGATCCTCGCCCCAGAAGGCGCGACGCCGTTTATCTACTTCCAGTTCTGACGGCGGCGTGCGGCAGGGTCGCCTTCGCGAGGGGGATGAGTGAGCGGGCAAGATCTCGGTCGGGAAATGCGGGTCGGGGCCGTCTGGGCGTATCTGCAGACGGGGATCTCCACCGTGTTTCAGTTCGCCACGGGAGTCGTTCTGGCACGGCTCCTCGAGCCCAGCGACTTCGGCGTGTTCGCCGCGGTCAGCGCCTTCACCGTGATCCTGTCGCAGCAGGTGGTCTTCGGCCTCTCTTCGACCCTGTTGCAGGTCAAGTCGCTGGAAGACCGGCAATGGAATAGCGCCTTCTGGTTCATGGAGGCGGTGGCGGTGGTCGCTACCGCGCTGGTCTTCGCCACGGCCGGCTGGCTCCAGGCATTTTTCGACGATCCGCGGTATGCCCAGGTCATGCGCTGGATGTGCTTCAACTTCTTCATCATGCCGTACATGACCATCAACGGCAGCCTCCTGCGGAGGCGGATGGACTACAAGACGGTTGGCCAGGTCCAGATCGCAGTGAACCTCATCGCCCCGTGCGTCAGTATCGGCACCGCCGTGATCGGCTGGGGTCCGTACAGCCTGGTCGCGGGGGGCATCTCCGCGGCCCTGCTGTCGACCGCGCTGGTGGCGCCCAGGGCGCCGTGGCGGCCGCGCTTGCACTTCTCGTGGGCGGGGCTGCTACCGCTACTCCAGAGGGCATGGCGTTTTCACCTCAACGCCACCCTCAATCGCATCGCCAGCCGGGTGGACAACGTCATGGTGGGCAAGCTCGTGGGCCTGAACAGCCTCGGGCTCTACACCAAGGCCTTCTCCCTGGCCCGCCTGCCGCTGGAACAGGTGACCATCCGCGTGTACCAGATCATCTTCACCGGTCTGTCGCGCATCCAGACCGACCGTGATCGGACGGTGCGCGGCTATCAAAAGGCGTTGTGCGCCCTGAGCACGGTCACGTTCCCGCTGCTGCTCATAATGGTGCTCGCGGGTGAGGGACTGGTGGTGAACCTCTATGGGGAGAAGTGGGCCGGCGCGGTGCTGCCCATGCAATTGATGGCGATCGGCGCCTTCGCCGCGGTGCTCAGCGTCACCCTCGGGGCGTTGGCGGACGCCCAGGGGCTGATGGCGCGGGAGACGCCGATCGAGGTCCTCAACATCACCATGACCGTGGTGGCGGTCCTGGTCGGTAGCCACTGGGGGCTGGCCGGTGTGGCGACCGGCATTGCGCTCAAGGCGGTGGCGATGTTGCTCCTCATGCAACGGCTCCTGGCCACGTCATCCCTGGCGCTCGGCTGGCGGACCCTGGTCGAGCCGGTGTGGCCCGCGGCCCTGGCGACCGTGGCCGGCGCCGTTGCGGGAGGGCTGGCGGCCCTGGCGTTGGCGACGCGCTACTCACCGCGCGATCTGTGGTTCATCATGGGGGTGGTCGCCGCGGCGATGGCCGGCTATGGTGCCTCATGGGCCATGTGCGCGAGGTGGGTACGCCACAGCGAGCCGCTCCAGACCACGGCCGAGATGGTGGGCAGCGTGCTGCGCCGCCTGCCGGGGCTGCGGCGCAAGACCGTTTCGCGGGGCGATGCCGTATGAGCCGTGGCGGACGCCCAGGTCTACGCGATGGCGACCATGACGCCCCGGCGCGGGCGCCGGGCGACGGGGTGTCCGGTCGCCTCTTGGGCCGGGCCGTGGGGAGCCCCGCGTCACGCTGGCCGGTGGTGTTGATGTACCACGCCCTCGACCCGCCGCGGCGCCCGTCCGGCTGGTCGTGGGCGATCACCGCGGACCGTTTCGCGAGCCATCTCGATCTGCTGAGCCGCATGGGGATTCGCACCCTCCGCCTCGATCAAGTAGAAGATGCTGGCGGCGCCGGGGCGTCCGTGGTCCTCACCTTCGACGACGGCTATGCGGACAACCACGAGTGGGCCCTCCCCGAGCTGGTCCGGCGCGGTCAGGTCGCCACCTGGTTCATCCCCAGCGCCCAGGTCGGGGGCGTTGCGGACTGGCTCGACGGCGAGACGCCGCGCCGGGCGCTCATGGATCGTGGCCAGCTCCAGGGGCTGCTGGCGGCGGGGATGGAGATCGGTGGCCACGGTCGCCACCACCGCCCCCTCGTAGGTTTGCCCGCGGCCGAGGCCCAGCGCGAGGTGGCCGGCTGTCGCGAGGACTTGCAGGCGTTGCTCGGCGTGCGGATCGATAGCTTCGCCTATCCCTATGGCCGCTACGATGCGGCGGCCCGGGCGGTCGCCGAGCAGGCCGGGTATCGCTACGCCTGCACCACTCGGCCCGGCTGGTGGGGAAGCGAACGCGACTCGTTGCAGTTACGGCGAGTGGCGGTGTTCGGTGACGACACGCCGGCCTGTCTGGCGCGCAAGCTGTGCTTCGCGGACAACGACGTGCGGTGGCGCACCATCGCTCGCTACTACGCCAGCCGCATTCAGGCGCGACTGATGGGGGGCGCCCGGTGAAGGATCTCGCCATGCCGCCCACGATTTCGGTCGTGATGCCGTGCCACAATGCCGCGGCGTCGGTGGGTGCAGCGATCGAGAGCGTGTTTGGCCAGACGTATCCCAGCGTTGAGCTGGTGGTCGTCGACGACGGCTCCAGCGACGACTCGCCTAACGTACTACGTAGTTTCGGCGGCCGCATCGTGGCGATCACACAAGAGAACCACGGCCCGGGACCGGCCCGCAACCGGGGCATTGCCGCAGCGAGCGGTGAGCTCCTCGCCTTTCTCGACGCGGACGACTACTGGCGCGACGACTGCCTCGAACGCTTATGCACCGCCCTCACGGAGAACGACGCCGATATTGCCTACTGCGGCTGGCAGAATGTGGGCGCCCCCGGCGGACGCGGTGAGCCGTACATCCCACCCGACTATGAGGCCCAGGACAAGGTGGAGCGGTTCCTCGCCGGTTGCCCGTGGCCGATCCACGCCTGCCTGCTCCGTACCGAGCAGGTGCGCGCCGTCGGCGGCTTCGACGAACGCTGGTCCACCTCGATGGACTATGACCTGTGGCTGCGTCTGGCCAGTTTCAGAAGGCTGGTGCGAGTGGCGGAGGTCCTCGCCTTCTATCGTCACCATGGGGATACCCAGATCACACGGAACCGGGCGCGGGTCGCGAAGAACACCTGGCGTATCCAGCGCGCCTTTGTGGAGGCCAATCCCGTCGCCGTGGCCCACCTGGGTCCGACGCGTCTGCGACAGCTGATGGAGGGGAAGTTGTTACAGTGGGGCTACGAGTTCTTCTGGCAGCGCGACCTTGAGGCTTCGCACGCCATTTTCCGTCTGGCCCTGCGGGTGGGGGGATGGGGAATCAGAGATCTGAAGTACGTCGTGCCGAGCCTCCTGCCGCGACCCTGGTACCGAATGCTGGTGCGCTTGGCGGACCAGCGGTGGACTTCGGAGATGTGACGTGGTCCCCCCTGGCGAACGAGAGGGGACTGAGGGACGACCGTTTTTCACAGTCGCAATCTGTACGTTCAACGGAGGGGAGCGTCTGCCACCGTTGGTCACCGCGATTCGCGAGCAGGCGGGCAGTGTGACCAGTGTGAAGATGGAAATTCTCATAATAGACAACAACAGTACCGACAATACCAGCGAGGTGGTCCGCCGTCTCCAGTCGATCGGCGGAACCCGTCTGCGCCTGGTGCACGAACCCCAACAGGGCATCGTGCACGCCCGCAACCGTGCGGTGGCCGAGGCGCCGGGCCCTTACCTCGCCTTTGTCGACGACGATGAGCTGCCGGTGGCGGGTTGGCTGAAAACCGCGCTGGATGCGCTGAGCCGCGAGGGTGCTGACTGCGTTGGAGGCAAGATCGAGGTGGTCTACCCCGGGGAGTCGCGCCCCCAGTGGATGATTTCCGCCGTGGAGGCATTCCTGGGCAGAGTGGACCACGGTAGCGTACCGGTCTGGATCACAGACCGATCCATGCCCATCTACAGCGGCAACGTGGCTTACAATGCCCGCGCTCTCGGCGCTGCCCTGCAATTCGACCCCCGATACAATCGGGCCGGCAGCGGCATCGGCGGTGGTGAGGACAGCGTGCTCTTCTGGCGCCTCCTAGAGCGGGGGGCGCGACTCCGGTACCGCCCCGAGATGGTAGTGCACCACCACATCGAGCCACGCAAGCTGCGTCGGCGCTACTTTCTCTACCTGCATTTTCTGGCCGGCATCCGCCACGGGGAGCACCAGGTGCCCGACTATCCCGGGCAGCTCGTCGGTGTTCCCCCCTTCATGTGGGTTCAGCTCCTCAAACAGCTCGCCCGGACCCTGGGAATGGTGCTGCGCCAGGATCGATATGCCCTCCGCCAGGGGATGAACTTGACCCACGTGGCAGGAAGTATCGTGGGGCGCGTGCGTCGGTGGCGGAGGCGTTGAGCCTCGGCCTCCAGCCCCGCGATGCGCGCCTCCCGTCCGCCACGATCGGGATAGCTGGTACCCGCCGCACCGGCATCTTGTGGCTCGGCCGGATGGTGCCGCCGGCTGGACCGCACATCTCCCTCGTGGTGCCCGTCCACCCCGGAAAGGTGGTCACAACACGCTCACTTTCGGACCGCTGCCTCTGGCCCGATAACGATGCCTCAGATCTCGTCTGCTTCTTCGACCGGGTGATCGCCGGCCGTGGCCTTTGCCGGTGGACCGACCAAGAAAGCCAATGTGCCAGCAGCCGCTGCCCCCCTTGGCCGCGGCGGCATCGGTTGCTCCGTCCGCGCCGCGGGTGGCGAAGCTCATCGGTGCCAGCTCGATGCTCGGTGGTCCTTCTATTAGCATTCACGACCAAAACGGCCGATGCCCGGTCGAAGAGCGGGTGAAGTGTTGGCAGCAGGAGCTAACAGGGGATCATGTCGATACGATCCTCGACATGGTGCAGCGTTCAAGAATTAACCAGTGTGGTAGGGACGTTGCCCTCCGGGACCGTACTGGTGAGTCGTCGCCTTGGTGACCATGGCGGTCGTTTCATGGGAGAAATCAGTGTTGAGATCGACGCTGAATTTGATACCGGGCCTTGCCCGCCTGTACCACGCCTTTCGTGGGCCAGCGCCCTCGTCGCAGCCGCGGGAGAGGTTCCGGCGCGGCCATTTCTACTCGCCGCTGCCGGATCTGAACTGGGTGGCAGAGCATGCAGAGAGCCTGTTTCGCAAAGATGTCAAGCTGGGCACGAGCATCGACCTGCGGCTCGCGGCGCAGGAGTCTCTGCTTCGTGAGCTGGCCCCATACGACATGGAGTTCGAGTTTCCGGCAGCAAAGATGAACGGCTTCCGCTACCACTGGGACAATCCCATGTTCGGTCGGGGCAGCGCCTTCAGTCTGTACGCTATGCTGCGCCGGTTTAAGCCAAGACGGGTCGTCGAGGTGGGGTCAGGGTTTACCTCAGCACTCATGCTCGATGTGAACAGCCGCCACCTGGGCGGTGCTGTCGCCTTCACCTTCATCGAGCCGTATTCAGAGCGCCTACACTCGCTGTTGACGGACGAGGATCGCCAGTGCTGCGTCATCATCGAGAGGCCGGTCCAGGAAGTGGACACGACGCCCTTCGACGAGCTACAGGAATACGACTTTCTATTCGTGGACTCCTCCCACGTATCCAAGATCGGCAGCGACGTCAACCATCTGCTGTTCACGGTGTTGCCGCGGTTGGCCCCGGGGGTGATCGTTCACTTTCACGACATCTACTGGCCCTTCGAATACCCGCAGGAGTGGGTGCTTGACTCCGTCGCATGGAACGAGGCGTACTTGTTGCGGGCCTTCCTTCAGTACAACGATGCCTTCCAGATTCTCCAATTCAACGATTTGCTGGCCCACCATTTTGCCGACTACTACCGGAAGCACCTCCCGCAGGTCGCGGCAGAGCCGGGAAGCTCACTTTGGTTGCGCAAGCGGTGAGCCGGACTCCCGCCGGTCGTTGGCTGATGCTATTTTCTGAAGCTGGCATACCGCGGAGAGCACTTCCGTCCAGGGGCACCATCATCATCTACACCTTCGATCGTGCGTCACTGCTGGATCGAGCACTTGCGTCCATCGCCGTGGCGGTTCTGCTGGCGGCAGTGGAGGTAGAGATCGTGGTAGCGGCCGACCATCGCGGTGGCGACGAGACGTTGGCGCCACGGCGATGGAGGCACGAGGTGAGGCGGCTGACCGGGCGGCGGGCTGGGATGTCACCCTCGATCGGTTCCTTCCGGGAAGGAGCAACCATTTCTCCAGTCAGTTCCTTCTTGCCACGACTCTGGAATTCGAGCCATACCTCGGGCGTCTCGATGGCGCCTTGGACGGCATCCCCTTCCGGCAACGGGTCGAAGCGGACGTGGGTCTGCTACCGGCTGTAGATGGTGACCTAACGCGGTGTCGGTCCGAAGTAACTGTGGTGTGAGTAGTCTTTTGCGTCTCCATACTTCTGGGCTGTGCGTTGCGTCACGCCGTTCAGCTGCCAAGGCAACCACGTTAGATGTCGGCGGTATTGCGTTTTCTCGTCGTTCAGGCCCTGCGCCAGGCGGGGAAAACGCTGAAGATGCTGGCACGCCGGGATCCGTACGCCTTGCGCCAGGCGATGAACCTCACCTTCGATCTGGGCTGCATGGTGGGTTGCCATCGGCGCTGGCGTGATCGTCATGAGTGAACGACTCCCGCGGGTGGTATTGGTCGTGGGCTCGGGGCGCAGTGGCACCTCCTGGCTGGGTCAGATGGTGCAGGCGGCGGGAACGTTCATCTCGGTCTTCGAGCCGCTCCATCCGAGTCACGTACCGGCGGCGGTCCCCCTGTGGGGCCGGTATCTGCGGCCGGGTCGTCCGTACCCACCGTTCGAGCGATTCTTCGACCGCCTCGTCAGCGGTGGCGGAGTGACACGGTGGAGCGACCAGGAGAACCCCGGTGCCGGTAGCCGCTTCCACCCGGCGCCATGGGTGCGGCGTCTGTTGCGGCCTCCGCGGGTGATCAAGATGATCCGAGCCAACCTGATGCTCGGCTGGCTCCGGCAGCGCTACCGGCTTCCCGCCGTGTACGTGGTGCGCCACCCGGTGGCGACCATCGCTTCCTGGCAGAAGCTCGGTTGGGGCGGGCGCCTCGATCATTTTTCCGCGCAGGATGATCTGATCGCCGATCATCTCACTGGCCGCGACGTCCGGTGGCAGACTACCGATCCCGTGGAGGCGCTGGCCACGCGCTGGGCCATCGAAAACCTCGTGCCCATCTCTCAGATGCAAGGTCGGGGTTGGCCCGTGGCCACGTATGAGGAGCTGCTCGCGGATCCTCGCGCGGAGGTTACGCGGGTGCTCGGAGAGATCGGACTACCGTTTACGCCGCAGGTCGCTATGGCGATCGATCGCCCGTCGATCAGCACCCACGACCATTCGACGTCCGGCCCGGCGGCACAGCGCCTCAGCCGGTGGCGGACGGAACTGAGCCGCGGACAGATCGAGACGATCCTCGGCGTCGTGCAGGCTCTCGGCCTCACCCTCTATGGGCGTAACCCCTTGCCTCAAGGCTCTCTTCGACGATGGACACGAGACGCCGAATGGTAAGTGGCTGGGCCGTGCGATCGATGTCCGGCGACCTCTTTCTCCTCAGCCGCTTTGCCGGTATCGTCCTACGAATAATCGAAAAGCAGTAACACAGCCAGCACTCTCGGTTGACTCTCGTGTCGAATTCCGTCATAGCACTGTGTAGTCGTGTAGGTATCGAGTTCACGCGATATTTCCTCGTAAGTGGTGCCGCCCTTGTGGTCGATTTCGGCTTGTTCCTGACTCTTTCCGATGCCGTCGGCGTGTATTACCTCTGGGCCGGGGCCATCGGATTCTGTGTGGGGATGGTGATCGCCTACCTGGGCTCCATCTACTGGGCGTTCGCCGGCCGATCTGTAGAGAGTCGGGTGTTCGAATTTGTGGTCTTTGCGATCGTGGGTGTCGTGGGTCTCGGGATCACGGAGATAGTGCTTTGGACAGGTACCGACGTCGTCGGCCTGCACCATGGCATCTCGAAGATCGTGGCCACAGCCTTCACCTTCCTATTCAATTTTTTCGTCCGTAAAGTACTTCTCTTTCGTTGAGGCCGGAATGAACCAGCAGACCGCGATCATCATCGGGGCCGGGCCGGCCGGGCTCACTGCCGCTTACGAGCTGTGTCGCAGGACGGAGATCACTCCCATCGTGCTGGAGGCCGCCGACGATGTCGGTGGCATCGCTCGTACGTTTGAGCACAACGGGAATCGGATCGACCTCGGTGGCCATCGCTTCTTTTCCAAGTCCGACCGGGTGATGGATTGGTGGAGGGAAATCCTACCAATTCAAGGCCACGTTGACAGCGCGGACAGCCGCATTGAGCTCACCTATCAACGCAAGACGCGCTGGCTGGATCTGCCGGCGGATGGTCCGGATCCCGACCGCGTCGACGACGTCATGCTCGTGCGGCAGCGGACGTCGCGTATCCTGTTCCGTCGCAAGTTCTTCGACTATCCCTTGTCTTTGAGCTTGAGGACATTGTCGAACCTCGGCATCATTACGACCATCCGGATAGGAGTCAGTTATCTCCGTGCCAGGCTCTTTCCAATCCATCCCGAGAGCACCCTGGAGGACTTTATCATCAACCGCTTCGGGCGCGATCTGTACAGCACATTTTTTCGTGACTACACGGAAAAGGTCTGGGGCGTCCCATGCAATGAGATCTCCGCGGAGTGGGGCGCCCAGCGCATCAAAGGGCTTTCGGTGACCCGGGTCATCGTGCATGCATTAAAGCAGCTCTTTGGCCCGAAGGAAGGGATCGCACAGAAGAGGACGGAGACGAGCCTCATAGAGCAGTTTCTCTACCCCAAATATGGACCTGGCCAGATGTGGGATCGGGTGCGCCGGCTAGTGGAGGGGCAAGGCGGCCATGTCCGCCTCAAGACCCAGGTCGTTGGCCTCCGCCATAACGGATCTAGGATCACCGCGGCGGTCGTGAGGAATGATCGCGGTGAGGAGGAACTGCTCCATGGGGACTACTTCTTTTCCACAATGGATGTGCGAGCGCTTGTTGCCGGAATGAAGCCGTCCGCCCCGGAGAACATTCGTACACTCAGTGACGGCCTGATCTACCGAGACTTTATGACGGTCGGCCTCTTGTTGAACCGCCTCAAACTCGGAGGGGGTGTTCGGGGCCGCGAATTGGCCGAGCGGCTACCCGACAACTGGATCTACGTACAGGAGCCGGACGCGCGTGTTGGTCGGCTGCAGATCTTTAATAACTGGAGCCCATTCATGGTGCGCGATCCAAACATGGTATGGATTGGTCTCGAGTATTTCGTCGACGAAGGCGACGACCTCTGGACGAAGCCCGACGATGAGATGGTCGCCTTCGCTAAGGATGAACTAGCAAGTATTGGGGTGATCGAAAAGACCGCGGTTATGGATTCCGTCGTGATCCGCCAGCCAAAGGCGTACCCTGCCTACTTTGGCACCTATGATCGGTTCGACGAGATCCGAGCCTGGCTCGACCGCTTCGAGAACCTGTTTCTCGTGGGACGTAACGGCATGCATCGTTATAACAATCAGGATCACTCCATGCTCTCGGCAATGATTGCAGTCGAAAACATCTGCGATGGCATCACGAGCAAGGCGAATATCTGGAACGTCAACGCCGAGGCCGACTATCACGAGGAGAAATAGGTCTGTCCGTGAACGGCTAGCTACCTGCGTCGCATTGGCACCTCGACACCTCGAAGCCCATCCAGACGTTAGGTATCGATGGGTGCAGCGGTGGCTGTGCGATCGAGAAGGTCCAGGTGTCGATAAGGAACCCGTGGTTCGCCGCGACGAAGGGCAAGTCTTTCGTAGCCGATGCTTCCGAACGGCCCTCTCAAGAGAGAGCGAAGCTCAGGTACATCCCTCGCCGCTATGCATTCGTCTATCACGATTGTGATTTTTTGATGAGCGCGTATCTTCCGCGTGCACCTCTTCCAGTGTTGCAACGATGAACAGCCGAGCGGCAGGCTAGGACACACCCTGGTCATGCACGGTTTCATCAGAACAGGACTGGCCTGCCATGCTGTTCAACTCCTACGTTTTTACTCTCCTGTTTTTGCCGGTGACCGCGGCCGTGTTCTACATGGTCGGCAGCAGCGGGCGGCATCGGGTTGCCATAGCCTGGCTCGTCGCCGCGTCACTTTTCTTTTACGCGTGGTGGAATCCAGCATACGTGGGGTTAATTTTCACATCGACCCTGATCAACTACGGTCTTGGTATTATATTGACAAATCGCGTGGAAAACAACCGATTTTCGCCGAAGGCAATACTCATTGTTGGCATCGGCATAAATATTGGTTTGTTAGGCTATTTCAAGTACGCGGGGTTTATTGTCCACAACGTCACCCAGGTCCTGGGGTTCGAGTGGCAGATCGGAGCAATCACACTTCCTCTCGCAATATCCTTTTTTACATTTCAGCAGATTACATACTTAGTCGACGCGTATCGGGGCGAGACGAAAGAGTACAATTTCCTGCATTACTGCCTGTTTGTAATGTTCTTCCCGCAGCTAATAGCGGGTCCTATTGTACATCATAGGGAAATTCTTCCGCAGTTTTCTCGTGTTCTTATCTACCGATTCGAATATAGTCGAATGGCAATTGGTATTACGATGTTCGTGTTCGGCCTCTTCAAGAAGGTTGTACTCGCGGACAACGTCTCAGCCTATGCTACGCCGGTTTTTTCTGCTGCAGAGAATGGCGAAATCCTTACGTTGTTCGAGGCATGGGGTGGTGCGTTGGCGTATACGTTTCAGTTGTATTTCGATTTTTCTGGGTACTCTGATATGGCGATCGGTCTTGGCTGCATATTCGGAGTCGAGTTACCTGTGAACTTCAACTCGCCATACAAAGCGACCAATATAATCGAGTTCTGGCGCCGATGGCACATGACACTTTCTAGATTCCTGCGAGATTATTGTTACATCCCGCTAGGAGGCAACCGCGGCGGCGAAGTGCGCCGTTACGGAAACCTTATGGCCACAATGTTGGTGGGGGGGCTTTGGCATGGCGCGGACTGGACGTTCGTGGCGTGGGGTGGCATGCATGGAATCTTCTTGGCAGTGAATCACGGCTGGCGGGCGATGAGGGTGGCTCTAGGAGATGATCTGAGCGAGCGCCGGTGGTGGGGGCGTTGGCTCTCGTGGAATGTCACTTTCATTGCCGTTGTGGCCGGATGGGTGGTGTTTCGTTCCCCATCTTTCGGATGTGTGTACCGAGTTTTCGACGGGATGATGGGTCGAAACGGAATTGCTCTACCTGCGGCCGCGTTCGAGCATTTCGGGTGGCCGGTACGGGTTTTATTGGAGGATTATGGTTGGGAGTTCCGCCATGTCGAGCACCTCCACGGGGCGGCGCAACTAGCGTGGACTGCCTGTCTACTCCTCGTCGCGTGGGTGCTGCCGAACACGCAGGAGGTTCTCGCGAGGGCAAGGCAGGTGGGGGGAGGAGGGAGGACGGCTGCGGGAAAGCGATGGTCGTGGCTGTCCTGGTACCCTAACGGCGTTTGGGCATCCGTTATCTCGCTGATGTTGACGGTCTGCTTACTTGAGATGAGCGAGGTGAGCGAGTTTCTGTATTTCCAGTTTTGAGTGACTATTAAATACTACACGAGTAAAGCCTCGTGCTTTATGATGGTGGCATGAAATGCAAAAAGACGATCGATGCTCGTCAATAGTAGCACGACCTTCTGGAACAGATGCGCATCGGTGCGGTGCGCTTGGTGGAAGCGGGCGAAAGTCCGGAGTGCGTAGCCGAGGGCTTGGGGATCAATCGCCGGACGATCTGCCGCTAACTCTCGGCGTATCACTACGGGAGGAGAAGCGGCCCTCAAGGCCAAACCGATTCCTGGGACGCCCACGAAGCTGGATGGCGGCCAGATGGCGAAGCTTGTCCAGCACTTTGTCGCGGCCCACGCCGATCGTCTCCGGCTTTTTCCACGTATCCATTTGTGCCTATGCGAAATGATGAGGCTTTACTAGCGTAGCTATTAGTAATGGCGGCGTACAGGAAGTACTGGTGGCTGGTGTGCTCTCTGGGCGGTAGTGCCGTCGTCGCCTTGCTCGGCGTTGCGATCTATCTAGAGCCGAATAGTGGCGACCTGACGAGGCTCGGGGGGTATCCAGAAAACTGGTTTGGCTGGAATGGGTTCCAGGAACGTATCGAAGAACAACTCTATTCGGAGGGTGTATATGATCGGTATTATGACGTGGTGGTATTCGGCGATTCGTTTTCTTGCCGCGGGACTGGGGAGCAGACCGATCGGCGCACCTATTGGCAGAACTACCTGGCTCGTGACACCGGGCTGTCAGTCATAGCATTCGATCTTCGGGCAACCGATTTTCGAGGCGTTTTGGCGGATCCTGCCTATCGAAGTCGGCCACCGCGGGTCTTTGTCTTCGAAAATGTAGAGCGCGACATGGTGTATATCCCGTGGTCTACAGGTTTTGAAGGGTACGCGGGCCCATGTGAGGTCGAGCCCGGCGGTTCACCCACGCCACTGGCATGCCATCCGTTAGCGATGGGAGTAGAGTTGATCGACCGCTCAGAGATCTGGGCAATGGGTGGCCAAAACTCCGCGATTGCTAGGTTGAATCAGGCGGGAAATGTTCTGAAGAAGCGGCTGTCACAAGATGTGTTGGGAATGGATGAGGGAGAAGTGGTGCGTTTGCCTCTTGGGCGGCGAGAGCTCTTTTCGAATGCTGCGGATGACCAGTTGCTCGTATACAAAAAGGATTTCTTAAAAGGGCAATGGGATGAGCGCCGCATGCACGATCTAGTTTGTAAGCTGATCGGTCTGCAAAATCTTGTCGAATCAAATGGCGACACATTTTTTGTTCTTTTAATTGCGCCTGATCGGCTGACGGTGTATCGGCCGTACGTCCGCGATAATCAGTGGTTGCCGGAG
>Ga0214471_10002910_pt1 | contig 13325 bp, 10 predicted proteins | sample RVTome_5_FD_207665 | JGI IMG/M metagenome (GOLD analysis project Ga0214471, IMG submission 207665) | Soil microbial communities from uranium-contaminated site in the Upper Colorado River Basin, Wyoming, United States - RVT142D155 | ecosystem: Environmental > Terrestrial > Soil > Contaminated >...
CGCAGTTTTGCGCGTCGCCGTCGACCTCGACGCAATCCCCCGAACACACGGTCTGTCCTTCCCGACACACGAGCGGCGCGTCCGACCGCACGCAAGTGTTCGTGTCGTCGCACTCGAACCCCTCCAAGCAGTCCCCGGCGCCGCTACACTCGCGGCCTTCGAGGCTCGTCGAAAGGTCGGTCGCGCATCCGCCGGCGGGAGCGAGCGCGGCCGCGATCGGCACGACGAGCCCGAGCAGCGTTCGCGCGACTCGGCGCGACGTCAAAACGTCCCCCGAGCCGTGACCACGCAGTCCGCTGCGCGGCACGCGCCGGACACGGCCACCGCTTCACGCCCGCGCCCGAGGTCGATCACCAGCGAAATGGCTCCGGTAAGGAGCACGGCCCCGCCCACTCCCGCGAAGACGCGCGCCATCGTTTGACGGGACTCCACCCGATCGAGCGCGCGAGCGTAGCCAATCTGAGTTCGCTCGCTTTCGGCGTCGTCCTCGGCGTTGCGGCGCGAAAGCTCGAAGGCGGTCGCAACGCCGAGCGCCGCCGCGCCGCCGCCAATCAGCACGTAGGTGAGCGGGCGCACGCGGGCCGAGGACGGCGCCGCCGTGTCGCTCGACGCCGCGGCGGCGTGGCCGGCACGAGCCGGCTCCGCGGGCGCGGGCGGCGCCGGAAGACTCCCAGGTGCGCGAATCGCGCTCGCGACCGCCGGCGGCGGAGCCGCCGGCGCCGGAACCAGCCGCACGTTCACGTAGAGCGATCGCTCGGCCTCGAGCGCGACCTCGCGCGTGGTGTCCGCATAGCCGCGAAGCGCGAGTGACAAAGCGTGAGCTCCGGGCGCGAGCTCGCCGGTCCACGGCGTAACCCCGACGGGGCGGCCGTCGACGCGCAACGTGGCCCCGGTGGGGTCGGAGATCACGCTGATCTGCTGGATTCCGCGCTCGCTCAAGGCAAGCTCGTACGCTCGAATCGTATCCTCTACGAGCCGGCGATCTTCCGCCTCCGGCTCACGTCGCAGGTAGTCTCGGTACCAGCGAAGCGCGTTCTTGGTATCTTGGATTTTCTCGTAGGCTCGCGCGATGTTGAACGAAAGAGCGGAGCTCGGCGACAGCGCGTCGGCCTCGAGGAACAGGTCGATGGCGTCCTTGTAGCGTCCGTCGCGGTAAGCTCGCGCGCCCTCCCCATAGCGCTGCTCGGCCTCCTTGCGACGAGCCGCGGCGCCCTCCGCAGGACCGCCGGCACGCGCCTTTTCTTCCGGCAGACTGCCGTCCGGAGGCTCGGCGCGGACTGGAAGCGCGAGCAGGACGACCGCCAGCACCGCGCTTGCCCATGAGACGCCGGCCGGTGAAATGCTCACTCTCGAAACCCCCGCCGTGGCTCGCCGCATCGAGCTCAATACGGTGCCTTCAGGTCGAGACCGTCGGTCGTCGCGCGCTCCTTCGCGGAGGTCGCTCGGAGCGCCTTCTTTACCGGACCCGGCTTCTCGCTTCGCGGCGCCGGGACCGGCTCCGGCTCCCGCCGCAACGTATCGAGCTCGGCTGGCTCGATCGACGGAGGCGCGACCGGCGACGGCGATGACGGCGATGACGGCGAAGTCTTTGTTTCCCTCTCGCCTTCGGCAAGGAACGCCGCGGGATCCGACTGCTTCGGAGTCGGCTGCGCGGACGGCACCGAAGGATTCGAAACGGAAGAGCGGGCGCGGAACCACGCAAACCCGGCCACGGCAATCAGCAGCACCCCCGCCGCGACGGCGGGAACCCAGCGCGCGTTCCGGCGAGCGAGCCCGTTTCCCGAAGCGAGCGTCGCCCCTCTCGTCGAAGGACGGGAACGGCGCCGCCCGCCGGTCCTAGCCCCGGGAGGGAGCGTCGAGTCGTTTGCGGAACTCGCGGTTTCGCTCGGTCCCGAGCCGGTGCCCGGTGCGAGCCATCTCGCCTCGAGGCCGGTACCGAAGACGTCTTCGTCCACGCCCTGCGCGTACGCCCATTCGGCGAGGGCGCCCCCGAGCGCCCGCATCGACGGCCAGCGCTCGTCCACGGGCTTTCTGAGCCCGCGTTCGACGATGCTCCAGAGCTCCCGATCGCCCGCCGCCATGTCGATGGTGGGCTTCGGTTCGTCCTCGATGATGCTGCGCAACAGCGCATTGTAGTTGTCTCCGCCGAACGGCGCCTCGCCCGCGACGAGCTCGTACAAGACCACGCAGAACGCCCACACGTCGACGCGGTGATCGTATGGGACTCCGCGAGCCTGTTCCGGCGAGAGGTAGCTCGGGCTCCCCACCACCGTGCCCGACTGAGTCAGGTGCCCGCGTTCGGTTCCCGCGTCGAGGCGAACGACGCCGAAGTCGAGCAACTTGGACTGAATCTTGCCGCTCTCGTCCTGCGCCAGAAAAATGTTCTCGGGCTTGACGTCGCGATGCACGACCCCCTTCGAGTGGGCCAAGACGAGCGCGTCGGCGATGGGCAGCAGGATCTGCAGCGCGTAGGTCGCTTCGAGACGCCGCTCGCGCGTGAGCAAATCGGCGAGGCTCTCTCCGTTCAGGCGCTCCATGACGACGAACGGGTCCGAGAGGCTGGTCTCTCCGACGTCGAACACGCGCACTATCGCGGGATGCTGAAGGCGCGCCGCCGCCTTCGCCTCGCGCATCAGCCGCGCCGCCGCGGCCGCGCCGTCCACGCCGGCGCGGATCAACTTGACGGCGACCGGCGCGTCGAGGTGCGTATTGCAAGCCTCCCAGACTTGACCCATGCCTCCCGCACCGAGCAGCCGAATCAAACGATACTTGCGGGCGATCACGTCGCCGGCGCCATAGGAACGAGGCGGCTTGGGTGGCTGCGACTCGAGCGTGGCGGACATGTTAGAACAACGTGCGGCGGCTCGCGGCCCACGAGCCGCTATTGTAGCCTCGTTCGCAAAGACTTGAAAACGCAGCTTCCGCGCCGCGGTTCCCCACCGCGGTTCCCCCACCGCCGTTTCCCGCCGCCCTTTTCCACGCCCTTCCCCCACGGGCGTCCGCGCCATTCTTCCACGCCATGGGCGGTGTGGCGCCCCGCGGTGCGCGGCGCCACACCGTCTTTTCCGAAAGCGATTTCCAGCCTACTGACCGAGGCGGACGGCGAGCCCGCTCACGCCGACCCGACTCGATACCTGCTCGAGCCGCAGCGCGTAAACCCAGTTCGCACCGGCCTCCGCGGCAAGATGCGACAGCTCCACCATGGCGTCGTCGGCGTCCCCGGTGACGTTGACGGCGACGAGGCCCACGACGACTGCGCCGGGCGGCGGCGTGCGCTCCGGCGTGAACCGGACCGCGCTCGCCGCAATCGGCTGGAGGCGGCGGCCGTCGTCCGTGATCACCGTCGTACGGTACGTGCACGCGACGGACGCCGCGCAAACCAACACCAGCGCCGCGAGCCGCGAACGACGAGGGCGCCCGTCCGCAGTCATTGGAACTTCACCGCGGCGCCGCTCGCACGGAGCCCCGCGCTCCATACGCCCATGCCAAAGTGGATTTCGGTGTCGACGACGGCATCGGCGCCGATTTCCGCGGCACGAATCCGCAATTCTTCCAGCACGTCTTCGGGATCCTCGCCGTCGGATTGCACCGCGACGACCCCGAGCACCTGATGCGGACGCCCTGCGCCGTTTCCGGCCAACACTCTGACGCTCGCGGGGTCGGTGGGGCCGCGCCGCGCGGCGAGCTCGGCCACGCTCGAGTAGGTGCAGCCGCCGAGCACCCACGCCGCGAGCAGGCACGCCGTACGCCGCCAGGCTCGCTGCACCGGAACGCCGCCCGAGCTCATTTAGCGAACCTCCGGCGGAAACACGCCCGCCTGGCGAGCAGCCTCGCAGCCGCGCTTGACCCCGGTCATGCCCTCGTCCGTCTTGACCACCTTGAATTCCACGCGACGGTTCTTTTCCCAGGCGATCGGGTTGCTGGCCTTGTCGAGCGGGCAGTATTCGCCGTAGCCGCGCGAAACCAGGCGATTGCGCGAGACGCCGCGTGCAACGAGCGCATTGGCGACGGACGCCGTTCGCGCGTTCGTGAGCTGGAGGTTGTAGGCGTCGCTGGCGCGTTCGTCCGCGTGTCCCGCCACCTCCACGACCGAGAACTCCGGGTGACCCTTGAGGGTGGCCGCCACGGCCTCCACGATCGGCATCGACTCGGGGAGGATCGCGGCGCTAGCCGTCGCAAAGTTGATCTTCTCGAGGATCACGATGTCGCTGCCCTCGATGATCACCTTGCCCTTGTCGGGGCAGCCGTCCTCGTCCTGATAGCCGTTGTAGGTTTCCGGGTCGTTCGGGCACTGGTCCTTCACGTCCGGAATTTGATCGCGATCATTGTCGGGATCGGGGCAGCCGTCCTCGTCCTCGAAACCGTCTTTGTCTTCCGGATCGTCCGGACACTGGTCTTCCTTGTCGGGGATACCGTCCTTGTCGTTGTCCGGATCCGGACAGCCGTCCTGGTCTTCGAAGCCGTCACGGTCCTCGGGATCGTCCGGGCACTTGTCACGCGAGTCGGGAATGCCGTCGCCGTCGCGGTCGCGATCAGGCTTGCCCTCGGGGCAGCCGTCCTTGTCCTGGTCGCCGTCGAAGTCCTCCGGCACGTTGGGACAGCGATCGTCGACGTCCAGAATGCCGTCGTTGTCGTTGTCCGGATCCGGACAGCCGTCGCCGTCTTCGAATCCGTCGAAGTCCTCCGGGTCGTCCGGGCACTGGTCCTGGTCGTCCTTGTAGCCGTCGCCGTCGCGGTCGCCGATGGACGGCTCGAACACGAAGCCGAGCACCAGGCGCGCATCGGCGGCTTGAAAGCCCGTGGAAAAGATGCGGCTTCCGCCACCCATCATCAGATAGCTGTTGCGCTCGATGAACAGCTTGATGCCGCCGACGACCTCTTGACTGAGCTTCTGGGCGCTGTCCGCGTCGCTGAGCAGGTAGCTGCCATAGGTTTCTGCCACCAAGTCCAGGGCATCGAGCACGCGCAGCGACAAACCGACGCCGAACGTACCCAGGTTGCCGTACTCGAACAGGCCTTCCTCGAGCTGCGGCTCGCCTCCCAAGTCGTTCTCGAAACGGGGATTGTCGCCGGTGTGGCCGCGAAAGCCGACGTTGAGGCCAACCTTGAAAGCGCGCGTGAACCCAAACTGATTTTCGACCGCGAGCCGCGGCCAGTACCAAAACCCCGGGTCCGCTCCGAGGTCGCGCGGCGCACCCGCGACCGGAAAGCCCGCTTGGAGCAACGCCGCGACTCCGATGCCCTGATCGACGCGCGTCAGCCTCACCTTGCCGTGCAGCGCCATGGTACTGATCTTCTGCGCGTCGAGGCGGGCCGAGTTGTAGAGGCCCCCGTCGGGACCGATCTGGTACGCCTGGTCTCCCGTCATCAAGACGACCGGAATCGCGACACCGACGACGGCGCGGTTCGCAATGCCGTAGTTGAAGCCGAAGGTCCCCTGGAAAGAGTCTCGAACCAGAGCGGGGACGCCGGACCCGGGGTCGCCGCTGCCGCCGTCCGCGGGGTCGATGACGCAGTTCTCGTCGTCGCACGGTGTGTCCGGGTCGTCGGCGTTCGCGTCGGTCGGAATCGCATCGCTGCGCGTCCGCATGATGTTGTGGCCCCAGTCGAGCACCAGGCCGAAGCTGACGTCGTTGGCGCCGAGGATGTCGGAACCGTTGACATGGAAGAACCCCTTCGAATCCACCGCCGGGCGGAACAGGTGAGTGTCCATGCCGCCGCCGTTCGACTCCGGCACCCGCTCCTCCACTGGCGTCTGCGCGGTCGCGGTCGCCGTCATGGCAACGAACGCCGCGATACCCAACGCTCTACCCGCGTACATCGCCGCACGCCTTCTTCGCACCGCACGCTTCAGCACGCTGGTTTATCCTTCCCGAAGGGGACCTTCGATAAGCACCCGGAACTACAGGCGTAAGGGCTAGCATCGGGCAAATTCGGGTGTCAACGCGCCACGGGGCGCGGCGACGACGTGAATCGCCTCGACGAGACCGCCGGCCGAACCGCGGACTTGCCGGGGAGCGGCGGGTTCGATCGAGGATCTACCGGACAAACGCTGCCACTCGACGAAGAACCGGTGCTAATGGAGCTGGTACGAGAACTGCGTTGGTGGAATAGGGTGCGACCCGTGCGTCTTTTGGCAATTCTGGCCGGTCTGGCCGGCCTTCTGGCCGTGCTGACGGTACAACCGGAACGAGCGACCGCGCAACCCGTCACCTTGTCGGGTCGCTGGTCGGCGAGCGCGATGCGCAGCGCCTGGAACATCGGAGACTGGGGAGCGGCGTGTGGTCCAAAACCGGGGAGCGAGGGCTCGCCGAGCGGCACCGTTCAAATCAAACAGTCGGGTAACGAGCTCTCCTTCTCCGGCCCGGGCCGTCCCTTTTCCACCGCTCAGTGCTGGGAACAGTTTCCGGGCCTCGGGCGGGTCAGCCACGCCGCGAGCTCGCGCTCCTGGCGCAACGTGTGCAAGACCGCACCGACCGATCCGCGCCAGGCAACCGTGGTCACGACGCTGACCGCGACGGACGACAGCATCAGCTTCGACGAAACGGGCCAGTATCAGTTCGTCATCAAGGGTCAGAACTGCACGGCAAGCGCGCGCCGCACGCGCGTATTCCGTCTGATGGAGCGCGAAGGTCAGACGCCGACGCCGGCCGCTTCCGCACGCACCGTGCCGCCTCCAACCCCCGCGGCAGTCGCGAAGACTACATCGCCGGAAAAGAAGGCGCCCGCGGAGCGCTGCCGGGAACGCGGCGCGCCCTCGCGCATCGAAGTCAGGCCGGCGCGCAAGCTCATGCGCCCCGGCGAGACCTACAGCTTCGACGCCGTGGTGCTGGACCGCGCGGGGTGCCGGCTGTACGTGACGCCGCGCTGGGCATTCGCGAGCGAACAAACCAAGGCGAAGCTGCTCGGTCCAGGCAAAGTGCAAGTGCTCGACTCGGCTCCCGAGGGCGAGGTCACGTTGACGGCGACGGTGGCGGCGAAGTCCGTCGAGGTCGTGGTCGAAATCGCCTCCAAGGAGCGCTACGAGGCGCTCTTGCAGAGCGGCGCGTTCAACGCTTCCGGCGAATCCGAGGAGGCGGCCGTGGCGGCGGTCGCTCGCGGGTCGATCGGCGCCCAGGAAACATCCGTCGAGCAAGACTCCTCGGAGCAGCGCATGCGCTACGTGGCGGTCATCGGCGGCGCGGCCCTCGCGGTGGGGGTGGTCGGGTTGCTGCTCATCGGGAGGCGGCGCCGCGTCACGAGTCCCGCCCGGCCCTCGGCGGTGTCGAGCGCTCCGCCCCCGGTCAAGCCGCCGACGCGGAAGATCTGCCCGGTGTGCGGCATGCAGTACGAGGGAGAGAGCCAGTTCTGCGGCCAGGACGGGGCCCAGCTCGTACCCGTAAATTGACGATGGGCCGTTAAGTCCGGTCTTTGCTAAGGTCGCTACCTGGCGAGCACGCCGGCAAAGCCCCTGACGAGGAGAACGCTCGGACCGATGAAAATCAACTGCCCCTCCTGCGGCGCCAAGTACACGATCGCAGACGACCGCGTCCGCGGCCGTAAGGTCAAGGTACGCTGCAAGAGCTGCAGCACTCCCATCGTCGTCGATGGGACGGAAGTACCGGCGACCGAAGCTGCCGGCGCTTCCGTGAGCGCAGAGTCCGCGCCGCAAGCCGGGGCGCCGCACGCAGGCGGCGACGACACGTGGTCCGTCAATCTGAGTGATTCCGATCAGCGCGACATGACGCTTTCCGAGCTCGTCGCGGGATGGCAGTCCGGTGAGATTCCAGACGACGCCTTTGTCTGGAAGGACGGTATGGGGGACTGGGCCCCGATACTCGAGGCGCCAGAGCTCAGGCCCCATCTCGCTCCCCGAACGGCCGCCACGCCGGCGCCGCCGCTTGCCGCGGGTCTCGCGTCGCGAGCCACCCGTCGCGCGGACGTCAGACCGCAAGAGACCGCGGACCTCTTCGGCAACGTCGCCAGCGCCGGGAGTGAAGAAGAGCAAATCGCGACGAGCGCGCCTCTGGCGGGCGAGTCCTCGTACGTGGACAACAGACCAACCGGCGCGCGCAACGAAAACTCCGTCCTGTTTTCGCTCGATTCGTTGAAGGCCGGCGTTGCGCCGCAACGGCCCGTGGCCGCGACACCGGCTCCCGTTCGCGACGCGAACGATCCCTTTGGAATGGGCGCCGCGGCGAGCGGAGCGCAATTCGGCGGAGCGTCCTTGTTCGGCGCCGGTGCGAACCAAGCGCTGCTGCTCACACCGCCACCGCCGGAACCGGAGCCGCCCAAGGCTTTCGCGGCCGGGCCTGGACCAGGGGGCGGCGGAAAGGCCAAGGTCATCGCGGCAATCGCCACCATCGCCGCGCTCTTGATGGGGGCGGCCCTGGTCGTCGCGCTGACGGGCCGCTCGGACGACCAGGAGATCGCTCAAGCCAAGGCCGAGTCGGCAAAGGACGGCGATCGAGACGAGCAGGGCTCGAAGTCCGACGCGGAAAAGGCTTCCCGAGAAAAAGAGAAGGAAGCCCAAGCCGACGAGAAAGAAAAGGACGGCGAGCAGGCCAAGTCCGACGACGAGGACAAGAGCACCGACAAAGACGACTCGGCGGGAAAGCAGGCCGGCTCCAAGGCGCCTTCCTCGACCAACGACAGCAAGGGCAGCGACAGCCAAGGTTCGACCAGCTCCGCCAGCACCGGTTCAGGCAGCGACACGCCCCCTTCGACCGCCAGCAAAGGCCCCAAGGTCACCGTCAAAGAAAATCCGTCGAGCGGCGTCGCGAACTTCAACACGGCGGCGGCGCGCACCGCGCTCGCCAATGCAGCGGCAGCCGCACCCAGCTGCCGCAAGGTGGGCGGACCCACCGGACCCGGCAAAGCGCTCGTCACCTTCGCGCCGAGCGGTCGCGTCACCACCGCGACCGTCACCGGCGCGTTCGCGGGAACTTCAGTCGGCGGCTGCATCGCGTCGCTGTTCCGCAAAGCGCGCGTGCCGGCGTTCAACGGCGCCGCCGTCACCGTTTCGAAGAGCTTCGCGATTCAGTGAGGGGTGCCGCGGGCGCGGGGTGCGCGCGCGGGCGGAGCCGGCGCGGCTGCGCGCGCGACTCGAGCCGGGCATCGCCGATGCGGCGCGCGCACATCACCGATGTCGCGCCAGTGAACGGAATCGAACCCCGCTTGCCGCAGGGATGGAACCCAAGTCGGCGAGAGGTTCATGTCGAGCAGTATCTTCACGGAAGAGGGACATCCGTTTCCTGCGTGCGCCATGCCGCGTATGCCAGGGCGGCTTGGACGTCACCGGGCTCCAGATACGGGTAGGCGTCGAGGATCTCCGCCCAACGCATGTTACAGGTAGCCTGCCTTCACGATCGAGTAGCATAGACAGTCGCGCGGCGCCTCGCTCAAGTTCGGATGCACCAGCCACCGACGAAGCACTCCCTCGCGCACCATGCCCACTCGTTCGACGAGGCGCGACGATGCCGCGTTGTCCACGTCGCAGGTCGCCCACACCCGGTAGATCGTCGGTTGCGCCAAGGCCCACTTGACCATGGCCGTCACCGCTTCACTCATGAGGCCTTGACGCCACCAGCGTCGCGCGAGCGCATAACCCAGATCCACTGCACTTGCTCGCACGCGGACTTCGATCAGTCCCACGAACGCCCCATCTTGCTTGGACCAGAGACTCCACGGAAAGGCGGACCCCTCGACCCAGACGCGTTCGCATCGGTTCAAGAACTCCTTCGTCTCGGCGACACTGCGATGTGGTGCCCAGGTCATGTACTTGGCAACGGCTGGATCACTAGCGTAGTCGTCAAACACGACCTGCGCGTCCGCAACAGCGGTCGGTTTGGCCAAGAGCCGCGCGGTCTCCCACGTTCGTTCCGGTGCCGTCATCTACGAGTTCATGTCGGGCCAACGTTTAGCGTTCTGCCGCGTGGTCCTGAGCGTAGCGAGGGCCACGTCGGCCAGCAACGCTGATACGACTGGACCGTTCTTGCAATCTCGGTTTTCTTGGAGTCTCAAGGAGACTCCGGGGAAATCGAGGCGGGACATGCACCCGCAGGCTACGAACCAGCAACGCAGCGCTTGTCGCCAATGATGATTCCGGCTTCACACTTCCTGTTCATCGGATCCGCATCCGTCAGAACCGCGTAGCCTACGAACGCCGAAGCCGCAAGAATCGCGTACGCCCGATCGCCAGCATCGAATCGCAAGGAATCGTATCAGGACTGAATCTGGTCACGGGTCATTGATAAACGCGCGAGATGACGCGTTACGTCCGGGTCGTTTCGCCAAATGCAGACCAGGTCCAGATCACCGGTGACCAATGGCCGAAGCCTTACCGAAGCACCATCCACCGTACCCAGCATATCACGGCGGCGCCTTGTCGCCGACGGACCCATGCCCCGGCGCGCGTGATCCCAAAGTCAGCGCCCCTGCGCATCCGCCCTGTGGCTACGCGACGAGGTTACCAGCCGAATGCTGAGCTCAGCGACAATCACGTTGGACGCCGCCGACTTGTCGTGCCCACGGAAGTCCAAACGAGTCCGTCGAAGCTCTGGACGGCCATGCTTTAGACTTCAGGACTCGCGCCCCGCTCCCGCGGCACGGGGCTTGACGTAGAGCAGTAGGGCATCGAAAGTCTGGCTACGGCGGCGATGAATCGGCAAAACGGGCATTGGCCCGCGCGGCGCAGGTCGGCTAGTGTTCTTGACGAGCGAGGACGTTGAAAAATGAGTCAAGATTGCAGTGGCTGTTGGGCAAGTGGGGCTTTGGCCCCACGCGCAGCGCACCCCTTGCGGGGTGCGTTGTTGGGAGGGACCCGAGCGGCGGAGCCGATCGGGGGGAGGGGCTGCGCCAGCCCCTCCCAAAAACCCGTTGCGGCTAAAGTACACGGTGGTGACAAGAACCTCGAACACGCGGAAGTTGGGCTGGGGTACAAGCCCCGCTAGGTTTTCTGCCGGGCGTTGCGGCAGCAGGCGAGGGTCGCGCCCGCAGGCCCGCGGTGGTGCTTCGCCGCCCCGCTTGAAGCGATGACGCGGTGAGCTACCCTCCCGCGCCCGTCACCGTGCCGCCCGCTCGGCCGGCGGTTTCGCCATGCCCAGGTCCGCTCCCGAGCTCGACGCGAGCAGCGCTCCCAACGCGCACATCATTCGACGGCTCTTGAGGTTGAGCTGGCGCTACAAGAATCGGAGCATCCTGGTTTTCCTGCTGCAGGTGGTGCTCCTCGGGCTCACGCTGTGGGGCCTCGGTCTCACCGGTCTCGCGATCGACGTCATCCGGCATCGCATCGTCGAAGACACTCCGGAACCACAGTGGCCGTTCGGCATTTCGCCGGCCGGCGATTGGACGAGCATGGAAACGCTCGTACTGGTCGGCGTGCTGGTGCTGGTCATGGCCGCGCTGCGCGCGCTCCTGCATTACTCGTACGCGGTGCATGTGGGTCGCTTGGTCCACGAGCAGATCGTGCCGTCACTGCGCGCCGAGCTCCACGCGAAGCTCCAGCGCTTGAGCTTTCGCTTCTTCGACACGCACCCGAGCGGCGCCATCATCAATCGCGTCACCGGCGACGTGCAGCTCTTGAGATCCTTCGTGGACGGCGTCGTGATTCAGGGGGCCGTGCTGGCGCTGACGCTCGCCGTCTTCGTCGTCTACATGCTGGCGACGCACGTCGGGCTCACGCTGGCGAGCATGGCGCTGACGCCGCTGCTCTACGTCGCCACGGTATTCTTCTCGCGTTGGGCGCGGCCGGCCTATCGGGAAAGCCGCCGCCTTTCCGATCGCATGGTGCGTACGCTCGCCGAGGGCATCGAGGGCATTCTGGTGACCAAGGTGTTCGGTCGCGAGCGCGATCAGTTCGGCAGGTTCAACGAGCGGAATCAGGCGGTTCGCGAGCAGCAGAACTCCATCTTCCGAAACGTCAGCCGCTTCGGCCCCAGTATCGATTTGCTCGGGCAGCTGAACCTGATCGTGCTCTTGATCTACGGCGGCTGGTTGGTCACGGGCGCCGAAATCACGCTCGGCGAGCTCGTGGTATTCGCGAACCTCTTGCAACAGTTCGCCTCACGCGTTTCGACGATGTCGGGCATCGTCAACACGCTGCAGCAGAGTCTCATCGGGGCGCGGCGCGTTTTCGAGGTTCTCGACGCCCCCGTCGAAGTCGAGAACCCGAAGCAGCCGGTCGTGATCGAGCGCTTGCGCGGCGAGGTGCGCTTCGACGACGTGCACTTCCAGTACGGCGCGGGAGCGTCCGCTCTTCGCGGCGTGAGCTTTTCGGTGCGGAGCGGGCAGTGCATCGGCATCCTGGGAATGACCGGTTCCGGCAAGAGCACGCTGCTCAGCTTGATTCCGCGCTTCTACGACGCGAAGCGCGGCAGCGTCCAGGTGGACGGCGTCGACGTGCGAGAGTTCGAAGTCGACGCGCTGCGGCGGCAAATCGGCATCGTGTTTCAGGAGTCTCAACTGTTCAAGGATAGCGTCGCCGCGAACATCGCGTTCGGCCAGCCGCACGCGACGTCCGCCGAGATTGAGCGCGCCGCGCGCACCGCCGGGGCCCACGAGTTCATCATGCGGTTACCGCGCGGCTACGCGACGGAGCTCGAGGAAGGCGCAGCCAACCTTTCCGGCGGTCAGCGGCAGCGGCTCAGCATCGCTCGCGCACTGCTGCTGGAGCCGCCGATCTTGATCCTGGACGACCCGACGACGGCGATCGACCCCGAGACCGAGACGGAAGTCATGCAGGCCGTCGACGGCGCGATCACCGGCCGTACCACTTTCATCGTTTCCAATCGCCTGGGGAGCTTGCGCCGGGCGGACGTCATTTTCGTGATCGAGGACGGGCGCATCGCGGCAGAAGGGAGCCACCAGGAGCTCTTGCGCGCGAGCAGGTTGTACCGGGAGGCCGCGCGGCTTCAGGGTATTTGGGAAGAGCCGTCCGAGTCGCGCCCCGCGGGAGCCGAGCCATGATGCCGGGTCCGCGCTTCGGCAAGGGGGCGGCACTCGGCGAGGACCAGAAGCCGCTCGACATGGCTCTGTTGCGGCGGATGTTCAGGTACACGCGACCCTACACCCGCACGCGCAACACGCTCGTGGTGCTGGTCATTCTGCGGGCGCTCCAGCTGCCCGTGATGAGCTGGGCGCTAGCGGAGGTGATCAGCGGCCCCATCGCCCAGCACGACCTGGACGGCGTCTTGTTCGGCGCCGCGGGCTACTTGGTGCTTGCGGTGTTCACGTCGGTGACCTTCGTCTATCGCATGCGCCTCGCGCTCAAGCTCGGCGAAGCCGTCGTGTTCGACATGCGCAATCAGGTGTACGAGAGAATCCTCGCCATGCCGATGAGCTTTTTC
>Ga0214471_10002913_pt1 | contig 13322 bp, 10 predicted proteins | sample RVTome_5_FD_207665 | JGI IMG/M metagenome (GOLD analysis project Ga0214471, IMG submission 207665) | Soil microbial communities from uranium-contaminated site in the Upper Colorado River Basin, Wyoming, United States - RVT142D155 | ecosystem: Environmental > Terrestrial > Soil > Contaminated >...
ACGAGGAAGACGAAGTCGCCCGGCGGGATGTCGACCGTGATGTCGGCGAGGGCGACCTTTCCGTTCGGATACGTCATCCACACGCCGCTCATGCTGATGACGGGCGCGCCCGGTGGCTGCACGCGCTGGCGGCGACGGAGGAGTGACGTCATGCGGCCGGCTGCGGCCCGTCTCCGCCCACTCCCACCCGGGACCGCAGGTAGCCGTCCATGAACGCGTCGAGATCGCCGTCGAGCACGGCCGTTGGGTTCGACGTCTCCACGCCCGTCCGCAGGTCCTTGACCATCGTGTACGGCTGGAGGACGTAGCTGCGGATCTGGTTGCCCCAGCCCGCCTCGATGTGCTCTCCGCGAAGGCGCGCCATCTCGGCCTCCCGCTCCTCCACCTGGCGCTCGATGAGCCTCGCCCGCAGCACGGCCATGGCGCGGTCGCGGTTCTGGTGCTGGCTGCGCTCGCTCTGCACAGCCACCACCACACCCGTCGGCAGGTGGGTCAGGCGCACGGCCGAATCGGTCTTGTTGACGTGCTGCCCGCCGGCCCCCGACGCGCGGTAGGTGTCCACCCGCAGGTCCTTCTCGTCAATCTCGATCGCCGCATCCTCGGGGACCTCCGGCATGACCTCCACCAGTGCGAAGCTCGTATGCCGCCGCTTCTGCGAGTCGTACGGGCTGATCCGGACGAGCCGATGCACCCCTCGCTCGCTGCGAAGCTGCCCGTACGCCCAGCGCCCGTCGATGGTGAAGCTCACGCTCTTCAGTCCGGCCTCCTCACCCTCGGTCGCCTCGAGGATCTCCGTGCGATAGCGGTGCCGCTCGGCCCAGCGCAGGTACATGCGCAGGAGCATCTCGGCCCAGTCCTGGCTCTCGGTGCCGCCCGCCCCGGCGTGGATCGAGACGATCGCCCCGCGCTCGTCGAACGGCTCTGAGAGGAGCAGCTGCTGCTCGACGCGCCGCCAATCGGCCTGGAGCGACTCGAGGTCGCGCTGCAGGTCCGCCTCCAGCGACGATGCACCCGTGGCATCGGCCGCGGCCATCTCCGCCATCTCGGCGAGACCATTTGCCCGCTGCTCCAGCGACCGCCAGGCCTCGATCTCGGCCCGCAGCTCTTCCGCGCGGCGCATGATCGCCTGAGCGGCCGCCGGGTCGTCCCACAGGTTGGGGTCGGAGGAGCGCCGGGTCAGCTCCTCGAGCTCGGTCGCCTTGCTGGCGAGGTCAAAGACGCACCGCGGTCTCGGCGACCAGCCGCGCCAGGCGCCCTGCCTCGTCCCTAATTGCGTCCAAGGGTCGCCACCATCGGCAGCTCCATCTCGGCCAGCCGGTTGATCTTGCCGCGGACCTTCGCCGGGTTGACGCACGGGCAGTACGAGTTGCGTGGGCAGACCCCGCAGTTGCCGTCGCAGTCGAGGGTCGCCGCATAGCTGCAGCGCATGCAGTCGCGCTCGCACACGATCATGTCTTCGTAGGGGAGCTCCGGATCGCGGAAACGCGTGACCGCGGGCAGGTGAGTGGCAGTACTCATCGGGAGAGGCACGGAAGCCCTCGGCATCGCGGTCTGCTTCACAAGCCCTCCCAAAATGTATTACACGCCACGCTCAGCGTGTCTTACAAATCGTATCTGCCCATCCTAGCGCGCAGCGCCGAAATCGCAACCCCGTTTCGGCCGATTGGTCCACAGATCCGCAACGCCGCTGTGGATAACGTGTGGATAGAGCGGGGCCCCGCTCGCCCGAGCTCGTACCGGGATGGGCATTGCCCACGAAACTTCCGGAGTTACAAATGCGGCGAGTGGCGGCTACGCCCCGTGGCAGCGCTTGAACTTCTTGCCTGACCCGCAGTAGCAGGGCTCGTTGCGGCCCAGCTTCGGGCCGGATCGAGCCGGCTGGCGCCCGCCGCCCGCCGCCACCACCGCGGTCGCCGCGGCCGAGCCGGCCGGAACCGCCGCGCCGGCGACCGGTGCCCGCCCCTCGGTCACGTTGCGCGTGATCGGCCGGTGCTCGTGCGGCTGCTGGGTGACCGTGACGCGGAAGACGGTGTGGGTGACGTCGTGGCGGATGGTGGACTTGAGCTCGTCGAACATCCGGTACGCCTCGATCTTGAACTCGTTCAGTGGGTCGCGCTGCGAGTAGGCCCGCAGGCCGATGCCCCGCCGCATGTCGTCGATCGCCGTGAGGTGCTCGACCCACAGCGAGTCGATGACGCGCAGCAGGACCAGCCGCTCGAGGATCCGCATCCCGTCCGGGCCGGTCTGATCGCGCTTCTCGGCGTAGCGTCCCAGGACGAGCGCCGTGACCGCTTCGGTCAGGGCGGCCTGCTCGCGGGCATCGTCGACGACTCGCAGGTCCGCATCGGTCAATGGCGGGACCATGCCGGTGAGCTGGGTCCGCAGCCCGCCGAGGTTCCAGTCGTCCCGGTGGTCGCCCGCCGTGTGCTCCGCGACGAGCGCCGCGAGCTCGTCCTCGAGCATGGCCTCGACGGTCGGGCCGAGGTCCTTGGAGCGAAGGATGCGGTCTCGCTCGCGGTAGATGGTCTCGCGCTGGCGATTGATGACGTCGTCGTACTGCACGACGTGCTTGCGGGTGTCGAAGTTGTAGCCTTCGACGCGCCGCTGGGCGTTCTCGATGGTGCGGCTCACCATCTTGGACTCGAGCGCGGTGTCCTCGGTGAAGCCCAGGGTGCGCATGATCCCCTGCACGCGGTCGTTCGCGAAGCGACGCATGAGGTCGTCCTCGAGCGACAGGTAGAACCGGCTGCTGCCGGGATCTCCCTGCCGGCCGGACCGTCCACGCAGCTGGTTGTCGATGCGCCGCGCCTCGTGGCGCTCGGTGCCCACGATGTGGAGGCCCCCGGCGGCAACGACCCGCTCGCGGTCCTCGCTCGTAACCTGCTCGGCCTCCGCCAGGGCCGATGCGTACTCCTCGGGCGTCGCCTCCAGCAGGTTGGTGCCTCGCTTGTGGAGGATCTCGCCCGCCATCACCTCCGGGTTGCCGCCGAGGATGATGTCGGTGCCACGGCCGGCCATGTTGGTCGCGATCGTCACCGCCCCGGATCGGCCCGCCTGCGCCACGATCTCCGCCTCGCGCTCGTGGAGCTTGGCGTTGAGGACGTTGTGCTTGATGCCGCGGCGCTTCAGCATCTCCGAGAGCATCTCGCTGATCTCGACGCTGATCGTGCCGACGAGCACCGGGCGCCCGCGCTCGTGCTCCTCGACGATCTCGTCGACGACGGCCTGCCACTTCCCGTTCTGGCCCGAGTACACGAGGTCGGCGAAGTCCGCCCGGATCATCTCGCGGTGCGTCGGGATGACCACCACCTCGAGGTTGTAGATCTTCGCGAACTCCTCCGCCTCGGTCTCCGCGGTGCCGGTCATGCCCGCGAGCTTGTCGTACATGCGGAAGTAGTTCTGGAACGTGACCGTGGCGAGCGTCCGCTGCTCGTTGCGGATCGCCACGCCCTCCTTGGCCTCGACGGCCTGGTGGAGTCCCTCCGACCATCGGCGCCCGGGCATGAGGCGACCGGTGAACTCGTCGACGATCACCACCTCGCCGTCCTTGACGACGTAATCGCGATCTCGCTTGTAGAGGACCTCGGCCTTCAGCGCCTGCTCGAGGTGGCGCGCGAGGCTGAAGTCGTCGGCGAACATGTTCTCGACGCCGAGCCAGCCCTCCATCTTGTCGGTGCCGACCTCGGTGATGGCGACCTGCTTGAACTTCTCGTCGACCGCGTAGTCCTCCTCCGCCTTCAGGCGCGGGACGAGGCGCGCGAACTGGATGTACTTGTCGGCGGATTCCTCCGCGTTGCCGCTGATGATCAGCGGCGTCCGCGCCTCGTCGATGAGGATGTTGTCGACCTCGTCGACGATCGCGAAGAAGTGCGCGCGCTGCGAGCGGGCCGAGAGGTCCACGACGAGGTTGTCGCGCAGGAAGTCGAAGCCGAGCTCGTTGTTCGTCGCGTAGGTCACGTCGGCCGCGTACGCCTCCCGCCTGGTCGCCGGCCGCAGGTCGCGCAGCCGCTCGTCACTCGCCGGATACGCCGGGTCGAAGACGTAGGCACCCTCGTGCTGGATCGAGCCCACGCTCATCCCGAGCCGATGGAAGATGGCACCGATCCACTGCGCGTCGCGCTTGGCCAGGTAGTCGTTGGGGGTCACGACGTGGACGCCGCGCCCGACCAGCGCGTTGAGGTACGCCGCCAGCGGCGCGACGAAGGTCTTGCCCTCACCGGTCCGCATCTCGGCGATCGCCCGCCGATGCAGGACGACGCCGCCCAGGAGCTGCACGTCGTAGTGGCGCTTGCCGAGCGCGCGCACCATCGCCTCGCGAACCGCCGCGAAGGCCTCGGGCAGGATCTCCTCGAGGGCATCGTTGATCTGCGCCAGCTCGCGCTCGCGCTGCTGCTTGAGCTGGTCGGCCAGGCGGGCGGCGTCTGCGCCCGCCAGCGCGGACTCGCTGGCATCGGCGTCCGGATCGGTCTCTCGCAGCTCGATCGGGGTGAGCAGCTCGCCGACGCGCTCGCGCAGGCGGGCGCGGAAGGCATCCGTGCGCGCGGCGAGTGCCTCGTCGGAGAGGGACTGCGTCTCGGGCTCGAGCTCGTTGATGCGATCGACGAGGGGCCCGAGGGCGCGAACCTCGCGCTCGTTGGAGTCCCCGAGGCGGGACAGGAACTTGAACATCGGGAGTTCGAGTATACGGCCGATCGCGATCAGGCCCCGCGCGGCTCCCCGATCAGCCCGCGCTCACCCGAGAGGGTTCTCGCTGCTCGTCCTGCTCCGTCTCCTCCTCCCAGAGCCTCATCTCCTCGACCAGCTTGACCTCGGAGCTGAAGAGGGCACCGACGCTCTCGCCGCGGTGGATGCGCTTGATCGCCTCCCCGAAGAGCGGGGCGACCGAGAGCACCGTGATCCGCGGGTCGGCGGTCCCCGTCGGGAGGGGGATCGTGTCGGTGACGACGACCTCGGTGATCGAGCTCTCGGCGATCCGCTCGAGGGCCGATGCGGAGAAGACTCCATGGGTGGCGCACGAGTAGATGGCCTTCGCCCCTCCGGTCTCCAGGGCGCCGGCGGCCTCCATCAGCGAGCCGCCGGTGTTGATCTCGTCATCGATGATCACGGCGGTCTTGCCGCTGACCTCGCCGATGATGTTCATCACCTCGGTGCGATCGTCGTTGCCCAGCCGCCGCTTCTCGACGATCGCCAGCGGCGCTGAGAGCAGCTCGGCGAAGTGGCGCGCCTTCTTGGCGAACCCCAGCTCCGATACGACCACGATTTCCTCGAGCTGCTTCGCCTTGATGTGGGCGCAGAGCAGGTTCACCGCGGTGAGCTCGTCGACCGGGATGCTGAAGAATCCCTGGATCTGGCCCTGGTGGAGGTCCATGGTGAGGACGCGATCGGCACCGGCCACGGTCAGCATGTCGGCGATGAGGCGGGCGGTGATCGGGACGCGCGGCTGGTCCTTCTTGTCCGAGCGCCCGTACGCGTAGTAGGGGATGACCGCCGTGATGCGCCCGGCGCTGGCGCGCTTGAAGGCGTCGATCATGATCAGCAGCTCCATGATCGACTCGTTCACCGGCCGGCTCGTCGGCTGCACGAGGAAGACGTCCTGCTCCCGGACGTTCTGGAGGATGCGGACGAAGATGTTCTCGTTCGCGAACTGGAAGACCTCGACGTCGCCGAGCTCGGTCTGGAGGTATCGGCAGATCCGCTCGGCCAATGGGCGGTTGGCGTTGCCGGCGTAGATGCTGAACTCGTCGGCGTACACGTCACTCTCCGGTGGCGGGGATCTCGCTCGCCGATTCTAGCCGCTGGCCGCATGATCGGTGACGATGCAACCCGCCAGCACCGATGCGCCACCGGTTGCGGTGCTGCGCGCCTTCGGAGCCGCGGGCACGCCAGTGAAGCTCGGCGGTGGGTTCGTGATGCGGCGCTATTCGCCCTCGGCGGGCTCGCCCTCCGCGAGTTCCGGCCGGTCGTCGACGAAGACGGTGATCGACACGATGCGATCCTCGCCCTGCGGCTTCATGACGGTCACCCCCCGGGAGGCGCGGCGGTAGCGGTTGATGCCGCCCACCTCGGTGCGCAGGATGGTGCCGAGCTCGGTGATGAGCATCACCTCCTCCTCCTCGCGGTTCACGAGACGGATGGCGGCCACGGCGCCGGTCTCCGGTCCGAGCGAGTTGGCGATGACGCCCCCCGTGGCGCGGTGCTTGATCGGGAAGTCGGAGACATCGGTCCGCTTTCCGAAGCCCTGCTCGGTCACGACCAGCAGCTGCTGCTCGAGGTGCTGGACGACCTCCATGCCGATGACCTCGTCGTCGCCCTTGAGCCGGATGGCGGTCACGCCCTGCGTGCCGCGGCCGAGTGGACGCACCTCCGCCTCGCGGAAGCGCGCCGCCTGGCCCTTCCGGGTGGCGACGATGATGTCGTTCTGCCCGTCCGAGAGGCCTACCCACTGGAGCTCGTCGCCCGGGATGAGGTTGATGGCGATGAGGCCGTTCGCCCGGATCTTGGCGTAGTCCTCGAGGCTGGTCTTCTTGATCATGCCCTTGCGCGTCGCCATGACGAGGTAGTTGCCCGGCTCGAACTGCGGCAGGCTGATGATCGCGCTGACGTACTCGCGCTGCTCCACCTGCACGCCCGGCAGGTTGATGATCGGCAGGCCCTTCGCCTGGCGAGAGGCATCGGGCAGCGTGTGGACCTTGGTGATGAACACGCGGCCGCGATTCGTGAAGAACAGGATGTTGTCGTGCGTGCTGGCGACGAGCAGGTGGCGCACCGCGTCTTCCTCGCGCGTGAGCATGGCCAGCTTGCCCCGGCCGCCGCGGCGCTGGGAGCGGAACGTCCCGATGGGCTGCCGCTTGATGTAACCGCGCTGGCTGAGCGTCACCACGACGTCCTCGCGGGCCACGAGATCCTCGGCCGTGAGCTCACGGTTCACGTCGGCCTGGATGCGCGTCTTGCGCTCGTCGCCGTAGCGCTTCACGAGGTCGGCGAGCTCGTCCTTGATGACCTGCAGGATCTTCCGCGGGTTCGCCAGGAGGTCCTCCAGCTCGGAGATGAGCTGGATCACCGCCCGATACTCGTCCTCGATCTTCTTGCGCTCGAGCGCGGCCAGGCGCCGCAGCTGCATCTCGAGGATCGCGTTCGCCTGGACCTCGGTCAGCTTGAAGCGCGTGACGAGCGCGGACCGGGCGGCGTCGACGTCGGCGGCCGCTCGAATGGTGGCGATCACCTCGTCGAGGTTGTCGAGGGCGATCTTCAGCCCTTCCAGGATGTGGGCCCGCTCCTGGGCGCGGGCGAGGTCGAACTCGGTGCGGCGGCGCACGACCTCGCGCCGGTAGGCGATGTAGTGCTCCAGCAGCTTCTTGAGCCCGAGCGTCTGCGGCTGGCCGTCGACGAGGGCGAGCACGTTGGCGCTGAAGCTCGTCTGCAGGGCCGTGTGCTTGAAGAGCTGCTGCATGACGGTGTGCGGGCTGCCGTCGCGCTTCACTTCGACGACGATCCGCATACCGTCCCTGTCGCTTTCGTCGCGGAGGTCACTGACATCGGTGATCTTCTTCGTGCCAACGAGCTCCGCCATGCGCTCGATGAGGGTCGTCTTGTTCACCTGGTACGGCAGCTCGGTGATGACGACGCCCATCCGGCCCGCCCGGATCTCCTCGAAGGCGACCTGGCCCCGGATGACGATCCGCCCCCGCCCGGTCGCGTACATGTGCCGGATGACGTCGACCCGCTCCCGCTCGCCTGACAGCGCGTTGCGCTGGTCCTCGAAGCGGAAGATGGTCCCGCCGGTGGGGAAATCGGGGCCGGTGACGATCCCGCACAGGTCGTCGACCGTCATCTCGGGATTGTCGATGAGCGCGGTGGTCGCGCGGCACACCTCGACGAGGTTGTGGGGCGGGATGTTGGTGGCCATGCCGACCGCGATGCCGCTCGAGCCGTTCACCAGCAGGTTCGGGAGCTTCGACGGGAGCACCGTCGGCTGTCGCAGGCGGCCGTCGTAGTTGTCGACGAAGTCGACCGTCTCCTTCTCGATGTCCGCGAGCATCTCGTCGGTGATCGCCGCCAGGCGCGCCTCCGTGTAGCGCATCGCCGCCGGCGGATCTCCGTCGACCGACCCGAAGTTGCCCTGCCCGTCCACGAGCGGGTAACGCAGGCTGAAGTCCTGGGCCATGCGGACGAGCGTCTCGTACAGGGCCAGGTCGCCGTGCGGGTGGTACTTGGCCATCGCCTCGCCGACGACGCCGGCGCACTTGCGGTACGCGGCGGTGGAGCGCAGCCCCATCTCGTGCATCGTGTAGAGGATTCGCCGATGCACGGGCTTGAGGCCGTCCCGGACGTCCGGCAGGGCGCGCGCCACGATCACGCTCATGGCGTAGTCGAGGTAGGCGGTGCGCATCTCGTCCTCGATCTGGACGTTGCGCACGTTCCCGACCCTCTGCATCTCCATCGGTTACTGGGCTCCCCAGTGCGGTGTCGCGTATGTCGCGTGTGTCGCGTTCATGCTCACTCTCCACCCACGCCGGGTGCCACGCCGTACCGTTCCTTGAGCTCGGCCTTCTCCTGTGGCGACGCCCCGAGGTACCGGCCGCGGCCCTCGGCGATGAGGCGCCCGTCGGCTGCGCGGACCTCGCCGGAAACCTCGTAGATCCGCCGCCGGCGCGCGACCACGCGGCCGACCGCCCTGAGCTCCTCGCCCGGGGCCGCCGGCGAGCGGTACCGCACGGACATCTCCGCGGTCACGGCCCAGGAGTCGTGGCTGGACGGCGCCCAGGCCATCACCTCATCGAGCAGCGTCGCGATCAGGCCGCCGTGGAGCTTGTCGCTCCAGCCGACGTGGTCCTTATCCGCGACCCACGTCGTGCGCGCCATGCCGTCACCGATCTCGATCCGCAGTCGCATGCCGATCGGGTTGTCGCGCCCGCAGGCGAAGCAGTTGTGGTCGGCGAACGCGTAGCGGCGGCCGTCCTCGGCGACGACCGTATCGCTGTCGCCCAGGATCCCCGCGCCGGTGGAGGGGTCGCGCTCGGCCGCTACCAGGGCCCGGCCTCCTCCTCGGCGTCGTAATCGGCCGCGCCCCACTCGTCGTCGCCGGAGCGACGCAGGCACTGGTCCGCGATCGCCAGCGCGAAGGCGTGGCTCACCGCGTACGAGTCGCGCAGCATGTTCACCGCCTCGCGACGGTCGCCGACGCCGTTTGCCTCGAGCAGCGCGCACCACTCGTCCAGGCTGCGCCCGGTCTTCTGGCTCACCTGCCGAATGTCGGCCGCGTGTCGCGATGGCATCGGTCTGCTGCCTTTCGTTCGTCGCATCAGATGTCGAGGTTGCGGACCTTCCGCGCCTCGCCGCGAATGAAGTCGCGCCGGGGCTCGACCTTCTCGCCCATGAGCGTGCTGAAGATGTCGTCAGTGGAGGCCTCGGCACCTTCGAGGATCTCGACCTTGAGCAGCGTGCGGGTCTCCGGATTCATGGTCGTCTCCCACAACTGGTCGGCGTTCATCTCGCCGAGGCCCTTGAAGCGCTGGACCGTGACGTTCTTCGTCTTGCCGTCGCGCGAAAGCTCCTTGAGTGCGAGGTCGCGCTCCTTCTCCGTGCTCGCGTACCGCGTCACCTTCCCGGTGCTCACTCGGAAGAGCGGCGGCTGGCACAGGTACAGGTATCCCTCGTCGATCACCTGCGGCATGTGGCGGTAGAAGAAGGTGAGAAGGAGGGTCGTGATGTGCGCCCCGTCGACGTCGGCATCCGACAGCAGGCAGATGCGGTGATATCGCAGCTTGGTGATGTCGAACGTCTCGCCGATGCCGGCGCCAAGCGCGATGACGAGCGGCCGGATCTTGTCGCTCGAGAGCACCCGGTCCAGGCGCGCCTTCTCGACGTTGAGCATCTTGCCGAACATGGGGAGGATCGCCTGGAAGCGCCGGTCGCGTCCCTGCTTCGCCGATCCACCGGCGGAGTCGCCCTCCACGATGTACAGCTCCGAGCGCGCGGGGTCGCGCTCCTGGCAGTCGGCGAGCTTTCCGGGCAGCGCCATGCCCTCCAGGGCGCCCTTACGGATGACGAGGTCGCGAGCCTTGCGGGCCGCCTCTCGCGCCCGGGCGGCGGTGAGGCACTTCTCGATGATCCGGCGGCCGTCGGCGGGGTTCTCCTCCAGGTGCTGGACGATCCCCTCGGTGACGACGTTCTGCACGATGCCCTTGATGTCGGCGTTGCCGAGCTTGGCCTTCGTCTGCCCCTCGAACTGCGGGTCGGTGAGCTTGACGCTGATCACCGCGGTGAGCCCCTCGCGCACGTCGTCCCCCGAGAGGTTGGCCTCCTTCTCGGACAGGGTGCTCGACTTGCGGGCCCAGGAGTTCAGCGAGGTCGTCAGCGCGGAGCGGAAGCCGGCGACGTGCGTCCCGCCGTCCACGGTGTGGATGTTGTTCGCGAACGGGATGACGGTTTCGGCGAAGCCGTCGTTGTACTGGAGCGCCACCTCGACGCTCGTCGAGCCGACCAGGCGCTCGACGTAGATGGGCCGCGCGTTGAGCACGTCGCGCCGTCGGTTCAGGTGCCGAACGTAGCTCGTGACGCCGCCCTCGAAGTAGAAGTTCTTCTCGCGCTGCGCGCGCTCGTCGGTCAGGCGGATCCACAGCCCCTTGTTGAGATAGGCGGACTCGCGAAGCCGCGTGCTGATCGTCTCCCAGGAGAACTCGAGCGTCTCGAAGATCTCGGAGTCCGGGGTGAAGAAGGTGCGGGTGCCGTGGGTGCGCTTCCACGCCGGATCCAGGCCGCGGTTCGCCTCGGGCACGCCGCCGTTCTGGCGCACCGGGCCCTTCGGCTCGCCGCGCACGAACTCCTGGACGTGGCGCTTGCCGTCGCGGAGCACCTCCACGCGCATCTGGGCGCTCAGGGCATTCACGACGCTGACGCCGACGCCGTGGAGGCCGCCGGATACCTTGTAGCCGCCCCCGCCGAACTTCGCGCCGGCGTGGAGGACGGTCATGATCACCTCGAGCGCGCTCTTGCCGGTCGCGTGGCGATCGACCGGGATGCCGCGGCCGTCGTCCACGACCTCGCAGCGGCCATCCGCGTGGATCGTGACGTCGATCCGCGTCGCCTGGTTGGCCATCGCCTCGTCGATGCTGTTGTCGACGACCTCCCACACGAGCTGGTGGAGACCGCGTTCATCGGTGGAGCCGATGTACATGCCCGGCCGCTTGCGGACCGCCGTCAGGCCCTCGAGGACCTGGATGTGCGCTGCGGTGTAGCCCGACGACGCCTTCGATGTGCGCGTCGGGCGCGTCTTCGGTGCTCGCTCGACCGTCATCAGGCGGTCTCCTCGCCGAGCCCGGGGTGGGCCGATGCCGTTGATGCCGCCGCGTTTGCGCCGCGGGTGATGATGGAGTACAGGCGGTCGAGCTCCTCGTCGGAGTAGAAGTCGATCACCACGCGGCCGCCGCGCCGCGTGCGCACGATGCCGACCTTGGTCGCCAGCACGCCGCGGAGGTGAGCCTCCACCTCCTGCAGGTCGTGGCTGAGCGACTGGCGCGGCGCGGGCGGCCGCGCGTCACGCCTGCGGCGGACGAGCTCCTCCGTCTGCCGCACCGACAGCTGCCGATCCAGCACCACCTGGAGCGCGGCGCGCTGGAGCTCGGGGATCGTGATTGCCGCGAGCGCGCGGCCGTGCCCCTCGCTGATGCGCCCATCCAGGATCGCGTCGCGGGTCTCCGGCGCCAGCTCGAGGAGGCGAAGCGAGTTGCTCACCGCCACGCGGCTCTTGCCCACCTGGCGCGCCACGGCCTCGTGGGTCAGCCCGAAGCGGTCGATGAGCTCCCGGTAGGCGCGCGCCGCCTCGATGGCGTTGAGGTCCTCGCGCTGGAGGTTCTCGATCAGCGCCAGCTCGAGCGACGTCCCCGCGTCGTCCATGTCGCGGACGATTGCCGGAATCCGCTCGAGCCCCGCGAGGCGCGCCGCGCGCAGCCGCCGCTCGCCGGCGATGAGCTCATAGCCGCCATCGGCGAGCTCGCGCACCACCACCGGCTGGAGGACGCCGTGCACCGCGATCGACGCCGCGAGCTCGCCGAGCTGCGCCTCGTCGAAGGCGGCGCGGGGCTGGCTCGGGTTACGGCCGATGCGGTCGAGCGCCACCTCCAGCACCCCGCGCTCGTCGCGCGCCGAGGGGATGAGCGCGTCGAGCCCACGACCCAGGCCGAAGGCTCGGGTCCCTCGCGCCGGGGCGCTACCCACGGGCGGCGACCTCCGTGGCGAGATCGCGGTAGGCATCGGCCCCACGGGACTGGGGGTCGTACAGGGCGATCGGAAGCCCGTGCGAGGGCGCCTCGGCCAGCCGAACCGAGCGGGGCACCACGGTGCGATAGACGCTCCCGTTCATGTGACGGCGCACCTCGACGGCGACCTGCTCCGAGAGCTTCGTGCGCGTGTCGTACATCGTGAGGACGACGCCCTCGATCTCGAGGCGCGGGTTCAGGCTCTCGCGGACGCGTCTGATGGTGTTCACCAATTGGCTCAGGCCCTCCAGGGCGTAGTACTCGGTCTGGATCGGGATCAGCACCCCGTCCGCCGCGGTCAATGCGTTGATGGTCAGCAGGCCGAGCGACGGCGGGCAGTCGATGAGCACGCGGTCGTATCGGTCTTTCAGCTCCGCGAGGCTCGCGGCGAGCCGGCGCTCCCGCGCCGCCACGCCAACCAATTCGACCTCGGCACCCGACAGCGCGGGCGTGGAAGGGACGAGATCGAGCCCGGTGATCGACGTGCCCACCACCGCCTGCTCGATCGGCTGGCGGTCGACGAGCAGTCCGTAGACCGATCGTTCCACGTGCCGCCGATCGACACCCAGGCCGCTGGTGGCATTTCCCTGTGGGTCGAGGTCGATGATCAGCGTTCTCGTGCCGGTGAGCGCGAGGTACGCGGCGAGGTTGATGACCGTGGTCGTCTTGCCGACCCCGCCCTTCTGGTTCGTGCAGGCCGTTACTCGGACCAAGACCGCTCCGCTTCGAGTTCCAGGTGGGCTCGTCAATTCTACCAGTTTCGCCTCTTATCGGCCGCTTATCGCGCCCTTACCGGAGGTCCGGATGGGCCCCTGAGGAACCGCCCGCGGACGATGTTTCACGTGAAGCGACCGGCGTATACTTTGTCATACATCCGCGACGGTCGTGGCATCGATCAACCGCATGAGCCCGATCCTGGCGATCGCGGTCGGCGTGATCCACGCCGGCCTGGCTCCCGTCCTCGTCGTCGCCGGAGTGAGGCCGAATCTCGCTCTGGTGGCATCGGTGCTCGTGGCCACCTCGCTCGGGTTTGCGCCGGGGGTCACGTGGGCATTCCTCGCCGGC
>Ga0214471_10002915_pt1 | contig 13312 bp, 9 predicted proteins | sample RVTome_5_FD_207665 | JGI IMG/M metagenome (GOLD analysis project Ga0214471, IMG submission 207665) | Soil microbial communities from uranium-contaminated site in the Upper Colorado River Basin, Wyoming, United States - RVT142D155 | ecosystem: Environmental > Terrestrial > Soil > Contaminated >...
CTCCAGGGCACGCTGCTGGGCGCTTGGCGTCTGGGGCCCCGGATCGCGAGAGGCGGTATGGGATCCGTGTACCTGGCACATCGCGCCGATGGGCGCTTCGAGCAGCGGGTGGCCGTCAAGCTGCTCCGCCGCGGGCTGGACACGGAGGACGTCATCAACCGCTTCCTTTCGGAGCGGCGGATCCTCGCCGCGCTGGAGCACCCAGGCATCGCGCGGCTCCTGGACGGTGGCGAAGCACCCGATGGGCGTCCCTACCTGGTTCTCGAGTATGTCGAGGGCAAGCCCATCACGACGTACTGTGACGAGGCCCGGCTGGACATCGCCCGCAGACTCCGTCTGATCGAGGAGGTAGGGCGCGTCGTGCAGCATGCCCACCGCCATCTCGTCGTGCACCGCGACCTCAAGCCCTCGAACGTCCTGGTCACCCCCGAAGGCGAGGTGAAACTGCTCGACTTCGGGATCGCGAAGCTGCTCGATCCGGCCGAGCCGGACACGCCGAGCCCTTTCACGCGAACGGGGATCCGGCTCATGACCCCGGGATATGCGAGTCCCGAGCAGGTGCGGGGCGAGCCGGTCACGACCGTCTCGGACGTCTATCAGCTCGGATTGCTGCTCTACGAACTACTGGCGGGCCAACCACCGCTCAAGCTGGCCAACGTGTCCCGCGCGGAGCTGGAGCACCGCGTGCTGGAGTTGGAGCCGGAGCGGCCCTCGCACGTGACCGACGACAAGGCGGCCCAGGTCCGAGGTGTGGACCTCGTCCGCCTGCGGCGTCTGCTGCGGGGCGATTTGGACCAGGTGTGCTTGATGGCGCTCCGCAAGGAGCCCGACCGTCGCTACCCCACCGCCGAACGCCTGGTGGAGGACTTGGAGCGCTACCGTCTGGGCTTGCCGGTGCGCGCGCGAACAGGGACCGCCCAGTACCGGATCGGCAAGTTCGTGCGGCGCAACCGGTTGCGCGTCGTCGTTGCCGCTGCGGGGATACTCCTGCTCGCCGGCTATGGGGTGACCATCTCGCAGCAGGGTCGGAGGATCGCCGCACAGCGCGACCGGGCGGAACTGGAAGCGGCCAAGGCCAATCAGGTCGCGGACTTCATGGTCGGCCTGTTCGAGAGCGCCAACCCGGATCGGGCCGAAGGCAGGCAGCTACCTGTGATCGAGGTGCTCGACCTCGGCGCCCGCCGTGTGGAAGTGGAGCTCGCGCAGCATCCGGCGCTCCAGGCAGCGCTGCTCGCGGCGATCGGTCGCAGCTATTCAGCCTTGGGGCGCGCTCAGGACGCCCGGCCTCTGCTGGAACAGGCGCTCGAGGCCGGGCGCATGGCCTTCGGTGACGTGCACCCGACTCTCGCGCGCGACGTCGCCGCGCTGGCCGCGGTGGTACGGGCAACCGACTGGAGGCAGAGCCTGGAGCTTTACCAGGACGCGCTCGAGATGGCCGAGCAGGCAGTCGGCAGGCAGCACCGGGTCTACGCCCGGATTCTGGCCGACTACGGAGAAGCACTCTCGCTCGACGCTACGCGGGAGGCTGAGAGCCACCATCTCCGAGACACCGCGGTAGCCATCTTGCGGCGCCTGGTTCCTCCGGCACCGGAAGATCTCGCTCACGCACTCTCGGTGTCGGCGTACGGCACGTCAGCGGAGATCTCGATCCCCCTGATGCGTGAGGCCCTGGAAGTCCGCCGAGCCCTCTTTGGCGATCGACATTCGAGCGTCGCCGCGAGCCTCAGCGACCTGGCGCTCGCCATGGAGCCGCTCGATCCGCACGAAGCCGACTCGCTCATGTCCCAAGCGGTCGAGATCAACGTGGCGGTCATGGGCGCCAAGCACCCAGCCACCCTAATGACACTGAACAGTCTTGCGGCTCTGCGCCGGGACCAGGGAGCCTATGCCGAGGCCGCACCCATCTACGCCGAAGTGATCGCCATCCGCCGCGCCGTCTACCCCGAACAGCGTCTCAGGCTGGCGTACCCCCTGTACGGTCAGGGGCTGGTCCTCACGGAACTGGGAAGCCACCAAGCGGGTGAAGAGTTGCTGCGCGAGGCCTTGGGCATCCTCGAGGAGACCCGCGCGGGCTCACCCCTGATCACGCTCACCCGAGCGGCGATCGGACACAACCTTGCCGGCCAGCGACGCTTCCCCGAGGCCGAATCGCTCCTGGTCCCGGCAGCCGAAGCGCTTCAGGAGACGCCAGTCCCCGCGCTCGACAAGGCCAGGGCCCTCGAGCGGGTCGCGCGGCTCTACGAAGCCTGGAATCGCCCGCAGCAGGCCGGGACCTACCGCAAGCGGCTGCGCGACCTCGCGGCCCGGGAGCGTCTCGTGCAGTATCCGCCGTAGCGACCAATCCCGGGTCGATCCCCGAGGCAGCGCCTCGCCCTGTGCCAACGAGCCGCACGATGGCGGGTCTGCGACGCGCATTTCGCCTTACCCTCGCACGATCCGCGGGTCGATCTCGAGAGGGAGGCATGCATGGGCCACGTAACGCTGCTTGTGGGTCTATTGGCATTCGCGGTTGCGTGTGGCGGCGGAAGTGCTGGGGGCGAGAGTGGCAACGGCGGGGACGAGGCCGCGCGGTCGAAGGTGGTCCCGAAGGCCGCGCCGCGTGCCCCACGGGTCGCAGCGGATTATCAGGACGCGATTGACCGAGCCTGGAACCGGGCCGCGGAAGGAACCCACCCGTCGAAAGCGTGTGCCGCGTTGCAAGGCCGACTCCTCAGATTCTTCAGAGGGGAAGACGCGAAGGCCAGGGATGACGCTCGGGGAGCCGCCGAAGCATGCAGCGTGCTGGTCGGTTCACGCTATTTCCTGACGGTGCTCGAGGCCGTGGAGAGCGGGACACGCACCTGCAACGATTTCCTCACCGAGTCCGCCACCACCATCGGCGCGCTGGTACTCAGCCTCGAAGCTGCCGGTGAGGTCGTGGCAGCGGCCAGGCGGAAGCGGCTGGTCGAACTCATCAAGCCCCGTGTCGAGGAGGTCTGTCCGGGAATGGGCCGGGTGTTGTAGTGCTGCCGATCCGAACAGGACCACACGTTCCGCCCACAGCGATTGCAGGGCAAGCACCTTCGTCGCGATAGGCTGTCATAGACAAACGATCTCAGTGACACGCCACCGCCGCAATGGGACGGTTGCCAGTACTGGCCCCGGCTCGCTCAAACGCTCCTGCGTACGCGTGCTCTTTCCGCGGATCAGCTTCCCACCCGACGCCTTCATCAGAGCACTGGCGGCACTTCTGTCGTTGTATTCGCGGTGGCGCCTCCGTCGATGTCACACTGACGGATGGCCGGCACGCGCTCGCCAAGCGGAGCGTGGTCGCGAAAGGCATGGGTTGTTTCGTCTGCCTGGGAACATCGCTTTGCTGCCGCCGCTCTGGCAAACGCGTCCTCGTCCCCGACTGCAGCGACGCCGGAGTTACACTCTCCCAGCGTCCTACCAGATCAGCGTGTGGGAGTACTTCACCAGCAGCGTCCTGCCTGACGACAACGGGTGCCGAGGAGCATCGACCGCGTCGCGTTCCGTATAGAGCCCCTCGTTGTAGACGATCCAGAGGTCGGTGCCCTCGCGGAAACTGTACCGGAACCGTGCGTTGAACGCGGCCAGGTCCGCGACCGTGCTGTACTGCGCGAATGTGTTGAACGAGAGGCGTGTGTTCAGCGCAACCTGCACCTTGAGGCGCGCCAGGTGCGCCGTCGTGGGCCGCTCGCGCTCACCGAACGCGAGTCGGTTCAGCTCGTAGCCGCCGCCGAGTTCGAGGTACCGGGACGGATTCCACGTCGGATTCGCCGATACCCCGACCCGTGTGCCGTCGTAGAAGCTTCCCGCCGTCGCCACGAAGTCGCCGCGAAACCGCCCACTGCGAGGCAACTCGAGTCTGGCGCTGGCGTCATGGAACCAGTAGTCGCCAGGCTCCACGGTCACGCCGGCGATGTCGAAGGCTGTCCGCACGCTCTCGTACGTCGCACGGCCCGTGAGCTGAAGCTGCTTGCCATCCTTCGATTCCAGTGCGAACTGCGGTTCGAAGGCGCGGGACTCGGCCGTGCCATCGGTCGTGCGCTCGTACTCCCGCGCACTCAGAGAGAAAGCGGCTGACCGAAATGGCGAACTGGCCGACTGAAAGCGCTTGTACTGCATCCGTCCGCCGAGCAGCCTGACATTGTGACGGGCCTGGAAGCCGAGCCGCGGCGTGTAATCGCCACCAACGCGGGCCGTTTCGAGCGCATAGGACAATCCGTCATCGCGCACCCGCTCCCAGCGTGCGTGCGCGAGTCCTGCTTCGAGCGCCGAGTGTTCCACGACGGCCTCGTCGAACGTCTGCGCCCACTTCACCGTGATCCACTCGTCTCCGAACGGCCGCAACACGGCGTCGACGCCGTAGGCAACATTATCGTCTCCGTTCGCACCCAGGCGGGAAGTCAGCATCGCGCCGACCGACGAGAACGAATTCAGGACCTGCTGGTTCAGCCGGAACACGCCCAGGTTCTCCGATGAACGGGTCCCACTCGACCCCGTCTGCATGGAGAGGAGTCCGTAGTCCAGGCCACCCAGGCGGCCCACCGCGCGCGCGCCGCCCAGGATGCGCACGATCTCGCCATCGTCCAACCCGATCCGGCGACTGTGGAACAACCGGTCGGTGAATCCTCCGGTATTGAATTCGAACGTGGACGCCCGCTCCTGGAAGAACTGGCGCTTCTCGGGAAAGAAGAGCGGGAACCGCGTGAGGTTGACCTGCTGGTCGTCCGCTTCGACCTGCGCAAAATCGGTGTTGACCGTGAGGTCGAGGGCCAGGTTGGATGTTGGCGAGTAGCGCAGGTCGGCGCCCACTTGCGCGGTGGCGTCCGAGACGGTGCGCCAGTCCGGATTTCCACTGCCCAGCGTCGTCAGGGTGGGCTGTTGGGTGCTCCCGCCGAGCGCATATGGCGTCACGTATACGGGCTTCGACTGCTGCACGGCGCGCAGTACGATGCGCTGAGCCTGCGAGGGCTTGGCAAACGCAAGCCCGCCCCATTTCGGATCGATCGCGGGAAAGGTCTGCCGCTCGTTCTTGCGCGCGATGAACCGATAGACGATCGCGCCCATCGTGACTTCATCGCCGTCGGCCTGGAACCTGAGCGTCGAGAAAGGAATCCTGAACTCCGCGTACCAGCCCCGGTCGTCCTGCGATGTGGCGACATCCCAATGGGCGTTCCAGTCCGAGCTCATGGGCATGCCGCCACCCGAGAATACGGCGTCGTTCGAAACGGTGCGATCGTTCCGCGCGCCGGCCGGGTTGGCGACAAACCACACCGCCGTCTCGTAATCGTTGTAGCTGTCGAGGACTATGGCCAGGAGGTCATCGCCGCTGTAGACGTCCCGGTAGAATGTGTTCGTCCGGATCTGGTCGGGTTTCGAGTCGTACATGCGCCCGGCCATGTAGAGGTACTGATCGTCGTACGCGATCCGGACGTCAGTCCGCTCCGACAGAGGGCCGAGGAACACCGGCGAGTGCATCACCATGGCGATCGGGGCGACGCTGGCCCACGCCGGCTCGTCGAGGACGCCGTCCAGCTTGATCGAACCGGTCAGCCGGGTGATGGGGACAGGCACGGCCCGTGTCGCGTCTGCGGCAGCCGCCGTCTCTGCGGCCGTCGGAATCCCGTTACCCTGGGCAAGCGCGCCGCCAGTGTACGCGGGTGCGACCAGGAGCGTGACGACGAGGAGCAACATCCGATTGAGCACCGGACCTGCGGCAACCTGCATTCGGAGGGGCATCCTATGAACTTATGAGCGAGACGCGGAAAGTCACCCCGGGCGTCAGTCCCGGTTCTTGCCCTTGCGCGTCAATGGGCGCGCTGACTGGGTGTTCCCGGACCCCCGGGGGGTCGTGCGTTGCTCACCAAGTCGTTAGGCTGCGCCCGGGTCATGCTCCTGGACGGCGGCATCTCCAACCAGCAGGTCCTCCGCGCCGCCGACGCGTCCCTCTCGCGGTGGCACAACTGGCGATCGGTCTCCGGAAGACCCCTCGAATCACTGCGCCGCTGCGGATTCGCGATCGTCGGAGTGACCGCCGGCGAGGATCCAGGCCTGGACGTCCGGCGCCCGCAATGCGAGCTGCCACTGATCCCAGATGAAGAGCGCCATCGCCCGCTGTGCACCGTCGGCGACACCTTCCGCCATGCAGCGATCGAGCAGCCAGGCCTCGAAGTCGTCCGGCGCGGGATCGTCGTGTACCGCCGCCTCGAGCAGGTCGCGTTGAATCGCGAGCCCGATGCTGTCGGCGTTGGTATTCCGTACGCGACGCTTTCGCCGCCCCTCGCTGGCGTCGAGCGCGCCGAGGAGACCGCGACAGAGCTCTGCAGGGGTCAGCGTCATTGCACAACCTCAACGCGGAGCTGCCAACCAGGCTTGGCTGGTCGCGCATACCCGCGATCCCGGGCGGCGAGATCGAACGTGATGGTCGACATGTCCTTCATCGCCAGCGCGGAGAAGGGAAGCGCACCCAGGGTCGTGACGGACTTGAGGTAGCCGCGGCAGGTTGCGCACGTCTCGACGCGAACGTGCTGTTCGTCGCCTTCGCTGAGGAGCGATCCGAGTTTGTGGTGGTCGATCTCATCGCAGAACGCGCAACGCAGGACCGGAAGCAGCCAGTCGCTCCCACAGCACCCGCACCGCATCCGCCGCTCGCGCTGGATACCGCGCATCTCGACCATGCTGGGCCAGGCGCCGCACACTGGACAGTAGCCGCGTTGCCAGGTCCGTGAGGTTTCGGGGTCGAGCGTGCGCCCGGCGTTCAGCAACAGCGGCATCGCACCGAGCTGTGCGAGCACAGCAACGGCATCGGCAGACACGGCAAGCCTGGCCGCCGCGGTCTCCAGCCTTCCATTGTCTCGCTCGATGCCGGCGCATATCAGTGAAAGGGGGTCGACGGCCTCCAGGGCAACAATGCCGAGATAGTCGGCCAGATGTGCCGTGAACTCCTCCGCCCGGCCGGCGTTCACGCGAATCGTCGCTCCGTGAAGCAACGGTGAGTCGGGCGAGCGATCCTCACGCACGACAATTCCCCCGGCCCACGCGGGAGCCTGTGCTTCCGCGACGGCCAGCCCGACGAGGTCGATCCACTGTTGCCAGGCCGGGTCTATCGACGCGGGTGGGTCAGTCCGGAGACCGGGAGTGGTCCTGGGCATTGGTTGCGAGGAAGGAAACACGGCGTCCGGCTGTACATGCGCGACCCGCCATGCAATTCAACGTTCGGCGTGCGATTCCCGATGTCGGCGCCGGCACCACCCACGACGCGATTCGCCTCGGGTGACTGGCACATCGCGAGGAGAACTAACAGCGTCGGCGCGAAGCGTCTCATCGGAAGACCTGCGCCCCAGCCACGTGCACCTGCTCCGATCCCAACAGCACAACTATGCGTAACACAAGACCGCCAAAGAGCACGAGGGTCGCCGCCGCCGGAACATTGTCACGCGGAGGCGCGGAGGTGCGGACGGAACCCAGGCGCAACGGCATCAGGATGCCGGCGCCGATCACGCCGAGAACCAGCAGGACACCCCACATATTGAGGAAGGCGCGGGCGACGGCGCCGAGCGAGATCACGAACAGAACAAGAACAATGAGTTCGAGGATGAGTGCGATCCGGTCGAATCGCTTCAAGCGCGCCTCCGTCGAGGCGATTCTGACGTTCTGCCAACGCGCCGCCAGCAGCATGGCCGCGACCGCTGTCGAGATTCCTGACAGCAGGAAGAGAAGGCCGAGCCACTCCGAATCGGCCCAGATCGGTCGGTTGGTCACCGAGAGCAGCACGCCGGTGTAGCCGGCGAGAAAGAGTCCGCCAATCATCCCGCCGATGGCACCGAAGAGTGAGACGGGTGCCCGGTCCAGATACTCCAGTGTCGACCACGTGAGGCGGCGGTCGTCCCACAGCGCACGTAGCGTCGCCAGGAACGAGAAGAACCCGAAGACCAGGAGCCCCCACGCGCCGACGGACATGGGTGACCACCACTTGAACATCGGCCGGCCGGTGTTGTTCTGGACCAGCATGTGCCAGAATCGCAGCGGGACACCCAGGTCTACAATCAATAACACACCACTCACCACACAGCCGACGAACGAGATGTAGACGCCGAGCCGGATGAAGTGGCGATCCTCGGGCGCGCCGAAGAGACGGAGCAGGGAAGCGACCAGCAGCGCTCCACCGGAGATGCCGCCGACAAAGAAATACAGGATGATGAGCCAGCGAAAATGCGGCGGGGCGCTGAAGAACGTATCGGACGACACGTCCTGAACTCCCTGTAGCAACAAGGCCGGGTCGGGAAGAGCCTCTACCACAGAGGCGCACAGAGGCGCACAGAGGTCTAGCACCACAACGAACTCCATTTTGTGGGAGCGAAACGCTTCTCACCCTCCGTGCGCCCGTGTGCGCCCCTGTGGTTCATGCTTGTGAAGTACCTGGAATCACGCTCGAAGGTCATTGCGCTTTCTCCTGTGCCACGGACACCAGGCGCCGCGCCCGCAGAGTCAACGCACCGATCGCCGTCATCACCACTGCACCTAACGTCGACAGCATTGAGCTCTTCACGAGGTTGCGCGTCGGCATCTTCGGCTCGCGCGGGAGGCCGTACGCTTCGGGCTCATCCACCAGCAGGAAGAATGCGTTCAGCCCGCCCAGCGGGCCGTTCCGGTCGGCGCCGTAGAGCTGGGCCTTCGATTCACCCAGTGCCTGCAGCCGCTCGACTCGGCGTTGGGCGCGCTGCTGCAATTCGGCAATAGTGCCAAACTGTATGGAGTCGGTGGGACAAGCCTTCGAACAGGCGGGCTCGAGGCCGACGCTGGTGCGGTCGTAACACAACGTGCATTTCTGCGCCGTGCCCGACACGTGATTGATATCGATCACCCCGAACGGGCACGCCGCGATGCAGTCCCGGCATCCGTTGCAGGTGTCGGACTGAATCACGACGGTGTCGAACTCGGTGCGGATGATCGCGCCGGTGGGGCACACCTCGAGACACGGCGCCTGCACGCAGTGCTTGCAGACGTCGCTCATCATGAGCCAGCGCCCGTTGTACGGCTCGGGGAACTGCTCGACGAACTTGACGTGCCGCCACGTTGTACCGTCCAGGCGCTGCGTGTTGTCGTAACTGAGACCGCTCATAGCCAGATGAGCACCGCCATCTCCTCGTGCCGGCAACTGGTTCCACTCCTTGCACGCCACCTCGCACGCCTTGCAGCCAATGCAAACGGTCGTGTCGGTGAAGAACCCCATCGGCTCGGCAACCGCGGTCGTCGCCTGCGTCACGATGGCCCGCGTCTCACCCAGGATCGGGAGTGGTCGCGCGCCCACTATTCCTTCTCCACGTTGCACACGAACGCCTTGCCTTCGTGAATCGAGACGTTCGGATCGCCGACCCAGCTCGTCAGGTCGTTCACGACGTCGCCGACGGCCAGACCCTGCCATCCCCAGTGCCAAGGCATGCCCACGTGGTGGATCTGTTTCCCGGCGATGGTCATGACGCCGATGCGATTGGTGACGAGCGCGCGGGCGCGGATGTGGTGCCGGGGAGACGTGACCGTGACGAAATCGAGATTGCGGATACCGCGCTCCCTGGCGAGGTCCTGACCAATCTCGATGAACAGCTCCGGCATCAGTTCGGCGAGATGCGGCAGCCACCGGCTCATCGCACCCGAGAGGTAATGCTCGGTCAGCCGGTAGGTAGTGATCACGCAGGGGAACCGCGGATCGCCCACCTCGGCGATGGTGTTGTACGGCTTTCCGCGCGCCCACCATTTGAGCACCGGACTCGATTGCTGCCGGTAGAGCAGGTTGGCGACGGGCGACTCGAGCGGCTCGTAATGCACTGGCATCGGCCCATCGACGAGGCCAGTGGGAACGAACAGCCACCCCTTGCCATCGGGCTTCATGATGAACGGGTCGGTGCCGGAGAGGGCATCGAGTCCGATCGCTCCGAGCTTCGGCGCCGCGTTGGGCGGCTTGGTGAGCGCGCAGTCGGGGGTGTCGTAACCCAGCCATTTTCCTGGCGCCGTGGCCCTGCCCGTGGCTGGGTCGGGTGCGTTCGGTGCGCCGGGATCCCACCAGATCCAGCGCTTGCGTTCACTCCACGGCTTGCCTGACGGATCAGCAGACGCGCGGTTGTAGAGAACGCGGCGGTTTGCGGGCCAGGCCCATCCCCAGTTGAGGTGCGCCCCGGGCACGCCCGGAGCATCGGGCTCGCGCCGCGCCGAGAGGTTGCGGTCGGGGGCGGGATAGACGCCGCAGTAGATCCAGGACGCACAAGTCGTCGACCCGTCGTCCTTCAGCTGGGCAAAGCCTGTGAGATGCATAGACGGCGAAGCCGTCTGATATCCATTGATCTCGCGGAGGATCTTGAGGACATCGGGTTCGCCCGCTGTCTGCGGCGATGACGCCGTCCCCGCGTCCGGTTCATAGTCCCAGACAAGATTCCGGAATCCGATGTCGCGGGGGTTCGTGCTGTTGGCGTATTTCGCCTTCAGGCGATTGCCGAGCTGGTAGTAGAACCAGGAATCGGTGCGGCAGTCACCTGGCGGGTCGGCGGCCTTGGAGTGCCACTGCAGCATGCGCTGCGTGTTCGTGTAGCTGCCCTCGTACTCGCCGATCTGCGTCGCGGGGAAGAAGAACACTTCGGTCTGGATGTCCGCCGAGTTGACGCTTCCGTCGACGATCTCGGGGGCGTTGTTCCAGTACATGGCGGTCTCGGTGAGCCAGTTGTCCTTTACGACCAGCCACTCGAGTTGGCGCATGGCGGCGCGCTGCGCGGTGCCATTGAGGGACGTCGCCGGGTTCTGTCCGACGCACAACATGCCCTTGATCTTCCCGTCGGCCATCGCCGCCATGGTGGCGATGTGCGAATGGTCGCCGAGGATCTTCGGATGCCACTCGTAGCCCCAGTCGATGTCCAGGGTCGCGGCATCGCCGTACATCGACTTCAGGTACGACACCATGAACTTCGGCTGATTCGCCCAGTATCCCGTCGGCTGTGTCTCGCTGGCCAGATAGTCGTGAAGCGTCGCGTGTTTCTTGAGCGCCGACGGATGGCTCATGTAGCCGTGAATCGAGTGATACAGGGTCGGCACATCGGTCGAGCCCTGGATGGCGGCGTGGCCCCTGAGCGCCATGACGCCGCCGCCCGGCCGCCCCATGTTGCCCAGCAGGAGCTGCAGGAGCGCGCAGCAGCCGATCATCTGCACGCCGTCGGTGTGCTGGGTCCACGCCACGGCATACGCGAAACTGGTCGTCCGATCGGGGCCCGAATTCGCCAGGACGGCCTCGGCGACCTGCAGGAACCTGGCACGCGGACAACCGGTTACCTGCTCCACGACTTCGGGCGTGTATCGGGAGAAGTGTCGCTTGACGAGCTGCAACACACACCGCGGATCCTCGAGTGTCGAGTCCTGCCGCGAACGGGGTTTGAGCAATGAGCGAACCAGGGCATCCCAATTGACCGAGGCCCGGGTTCCTCCACCGGATGCCTGCGGTCCCTGTTGCTGGCGCTGCTCGCCGCTCTGTGCGGAGGCGGCCAACTGCTCACCCGCCACCTGTGGTCCCGTCGGCTCGTATTGCCAGCTCGCTGGATCGTAGGTACCGACGAAGGCGTTGTACGGCCAGTCGGCGTTTTCGGCGTACTCCCGGAGGCCGGAGTAGACGCCGTCCAGATCCTCGGTGTCGCGGAAATCGGGATGGACGAGTGTGGCGGCGTTCGTGTAGCTGGAGACGAAGGACTTGAAGAACGGCTCGGTGTTCCACCGTTCGCTGTTCAGGACGTGGTTGATCAGCCCGCCCAGGAAGGCGATGTCACTTCCGGCGCGGATCGGCGCGTGGACGTCGCAGTTGGCGCTCGTGCGGGTAAACCGCGGGTCAACATGAATGAGTGTCGCTCCGTTCACCCGTGCCTTCACTGGCCAGCGGAACGCCACCGGATGGCACTCCGCCATGTTCGAGCCCATGATGACGATGCAATCCGAGTGCTCCATGTTCCGCGGATACATCGTCGCCGCGCCGCGACCGAGCCGGGTCCCCAGACCGGGGACGCTGGAGCTGTGTCATATGCGCGCCTGGTTTTCTATCGCAACGATCCCGAAGCCGCGACAGAACTTCTGGGCGACGTGGTTGAACTCGTTGTCGAGGGTCGCGCCACCCAACGCAAAGATGGCGGGCGTCATGTTGACGACCTTGCCATCCGGGAGTCGTTCGATGAACGTCTCGTCGCGCGTCCTGCTCACCAGCTCGGCCACCCGGTCGAGGGCCGCGTCGAGCTCGATCGGCTCCCAGTCTCTCGCACCCGGCTTTCGGTGCAGCACCCGGGTCGGGCGGTTGGGGTTCTTGTGCAACTGGAAGGTCGCCGCGCCCTTCGGGCAGAGTGTGCCCTCGTTATGCGGGCTGCGCGGATCACCCTCGATATTGATGATCTCGCCGCCCTTCACGTGAATCAGGGTGGCGCAGCCGACCGAGCAGAACGGGCACAGGCTCGGCACGGTGGTGCTGTCGCGGATGCGGAGTTCCTGCGCTTTCGCGCGGGCGGGCGCGAGGCTGAGCCCCAGGCCGACGATGCCACCCAGCGCCGTACCGGCGCCGGCGCCTCCCGCGTACCGCAGAAACTCACGGCGTGAGAGCTCCATTCCGCTCCTCGTGCGTCAGGACCGCAACTCGGGGTGCAGCGATGCCAACGAAGAGACCGCATCCCGCCGGCCGGGGCAAACCGCGGGCGTCCAGTTCCATAAGCTAAGTGGGAGCTTTCGGACTCGCACGAGTTATCGGGGCGCTCCGCAGTTGAGACTGCAACCGCCATTACTCGCAAATCACGCGAATCTCGCGAATCGAAGCCGTCTTTCCTGCCGAATCCAGGCCATAGTGGGCTGCACCGGAGGACTGGAATTACTCGGAGTCGATCCACCCCCCATTCGCGAGAATCCGCGTTGGCAAACGTCGCGGGACTGGCCGGTCCCAAACCGGATTGAGTTCCCAGCGCCGAACCGTGTGACCTCCGAATCCGCCTCAGCTGGTTCGGCGACATAGGGTCCGCCTGCTCGACCCGCCAAATGCGCGGGCCGCCCGGGGGTTTCCCGCAGCGAAGTGGTCCGATCCGATCGGTCCGGACGACTTTCCGACACGACCTGCCCAGCTTGGGCCGCGCAGACCATTTCGAACCCGGTCGGTCGACCGGAATCCTGGCCCAAACGACCTCAATGAAGCGGAGAGTCCTATGAAGCGCAGAACGATGACCACCGCGGCAGTGGCTTTAAGCCTGGCCCTGCTCCAGACCCCTGTGGCCGCCCAAGACAGCCACCCACACCTCCACATCAA
>Ga0214471_10002916_pt1 | contig 13311 bp, 15 predicted proteins | sample RVTome_5_FD_207665 | JGI IMG/M metagenome (GOLD analysis project Ga0214471, IMG submission 207665) | Soil microbial communities from uranium-contaminated site in the Upper Colorado River Basin, Wyoming, United States - RVT142D155 | ecosystem: Environmental > Terrestrial > Soil > Contaminated >...
GGAAAGTCAACCATCGCCTTCGCCGTCGAGCGGGCCCTGGTCGAGCGGGGCGTTGCCGCCTACGTGCTCGACGGCGACAACGTGCGCCATGGTCTCAATGCCGACCTCGGCTTCTCGCCCGGCGACCGCCAGGAGAACATCCGCCGCATCGGCGAGGTGTGCCGTCTCATGGTCGACGCGGGGGTGGTGGTGCTCACCGCGTTCGTGTCGCCCTACCAGGCCGATCGCGACCGGGTCAGATCCCTCCATCCCGAGGGCCGGTTCATCGAGGTGTTCGTCGACACCCCCATCGAGGTGTGCGAGCGACGTGATCCCAAGGGTCTCTACGCCAGGGCACGGGCGGGCGAGATCGCCGAGTTCACCGGGATCTCCGCCCCCTACGAAGCTCCTTCCCACCCCGAGGTCCGCATCGACGCATCAAACGCCGACCTCGAAGCCTGCGTCACCACCATCGTCGACCATCTCGCCGCCACGGGCCTGACCCACCCCTAGCTTCGTTTGCGTAGCCGCTGTCGGGGGTTCACTGCGCAAACCAAGAGATGGTGGCTAGTCGCCGAGCTCCCAGCCGGCTTCAGTGACGAAGCGCTCGCACCGTGACGACAGGTCGTCGGCGTCAAACGGCTTGGTGATGTAGTCGTCGGCGCCGGACATGACGCCTTCGATGACATCGCCCTCCTCGCTGAGAGCGGTCAGCATCACGATGACTCGGGACTCCATGTCGCCGTCGTTGGCTCGGATCATCTCGCATCCGACTCGACCGTCGGTGCCGGGCATCATGATGTCGAGCACGACGAGCACCGGATCGTGTTCAGCCACCAGCGCGGCGGCGTCGGCACCGTTGTCCGCCGAGTGCACCGTCCAGCCGTCCATCTGGAGGCAGGTGCGAACGAGCATCTGCACCCGCGGCTCGTCCTCGGCGATCACCGCCAGCTTGGGTCTCACTCGGCTTGCTGTCACCGTCATCGTCCCTCCCCGGGCTCTCCGGTGCGGGGAACCCATCGGCTCCCGCCATCTTCGTCGTTTCGATCAGCCGGCGTGGGGTCAGTCGGCCGTTCCGGACCCACCGATGTCATACCGCCACATGCTCGCCATGGGAGCGGGCGGTGTGAAGTGCGTGGCGAGCCTTCTTGCGGACGCGCTGGAAGCAGTTGTCGACGTACTTCGGATCCTTGTCCATCAGCTCGCCGGCATCGACGTAGGACACGTCGAGCAGCCGGTACAGCAGCACCTCAGCCTCGGCCAGCGTCAGCGCTTGGCCCCGGTTGCCGTCGCCGGCGGCCACCAGTCGTGAGGCAACATCGGGCACCGACTCGACCGAGATGTGTGCAAGCACGTGCTCGAGCTCGTTGGGTGAGATCCCGATGCCCAGGATCGCGCCGAGCATCTCGAACTCGGCTCGACGCACGATCCTCTCGGCCGGATCCATGTGACGGCTCTGGAGCCGGTCGGCCAGCGTCAGCGGACCCGAGTCGCCGGCGGTCGACGATGACAACGGCGCATCGAGGCGGTCGGCATGGGTGAGAGCCTGATGCTTGTTGCGGTTGGCGGCCCGAATCGACGTGATGAGGTGGCGCTTGACGCAGCCGTTGGCGAACGACCCGAAGGTGATCCCCGCTTCGCAGTCGAAGTCACGAACGGCCTTGGTGAACCCGATGAGGATCTCCTGCTCGAGGTCGTCGCGGTCGGACCCGGGGATGAACCACTTGCGGAGCAGCCCGTTGAAGCCGCGCCGGTGGCGGCTCAACAGCTCCTCGAACGCGCCGCGATCTCGCCGGGCGCGAAAGCGCTGGACGAGCTCGTCATCGGTTGTCTCCTGGGTGAGACGTGGCACCCCAGTCCCTCGGTTCTCCTCGATGCGCGCCCGGTCGGTCCGGACGTCCCTCGCTGTCAACTACGACGGCACCATGACCGAACTTGAAGGAAAAAAGGAGTCTGACCTGGGGTTTCGCGCAAAAATGAGTAGTTCGGGGGAGGACCGCATGGCCCGATCGGGTGATCGTCAATGACCCACACGACCCGTTGCGCGCACCTTGCGGCACCCGCGCATCTCGCCCCGGTCGGGGTGTCTGGGACCGTGGTCCAGTCCCGGGTGGCGACCATCGAGGCCACCGGCCGACCGGTGAGGCTCAGTCGCCGGCGTGGCGTTAGTGGCCCGCCAGAAACACCCCTGAGTAGGGTTGCCCGACGATGTCAGAGTTCCTGCGCTCGTACCTGACGGTGGCCGTCTTCATGGGCGCCGCGGTGGGCATGGTGGCCGCCATGCTGGGAGTCGGTAGCCTCATCCGGCCCACCCGACCCCAGCCCGAGAAGTACCTCACCTACGAGTCGGGTGTGGATCCGGTGGGCATCGACTGGTCGCAGAGCCAGGTCCGCTACTACATCTACGCGCTGCTGTTCGTCCTCTTCGACGTCGAGGCAGTCTTCATCTTCCCTTGGGCTGTTCGGCTCGAGACCTACGACGTGTTCGGTCTCGTCGAGATGGCCATCTTCATCATCATCTTGGCTCTCGGCCTGTTGTACGCATGGCGCAAGCGAGTGCTCCGCTGGCTGTAGGAGTCCGCACCGCCGCAATCTCGCCACTCCCGGCGAGTTGCATCACGATCGCTGTCCTCGGAGGAGTCTGAATGGGTCTGGTCGAGAAGGGCTTGATGCCGAAACCTCTCACCACGCTGCTCAACACGGCGCGCAAGTACTCGTTGTGGGTGTACCAGTGGGGCCTGGCCTGCTGCGCCATCGAGATGGGGGCCGCCTTCGGTTCGCCCCGTTACGACGTGATGCGCCTCGGCGTCATCCCGTTCCCGGCATCACCCCGTCAGGCCGACCTCGTCGTGATCTCGGGAACGGTCACCGACAAGATGGCACCCGCCATCAGACGGCTCTACGAGCAGATGCCGGACCCCAAGTACGTGATCTCCATGGGTAGCTGCGCCAACTGCGGCGGCCCCTACTGGGACAGCTACTCGGTGACCAAGGGCGTCGACCAGATCATCCCCGTCGACGTGTACGTGCCGGGCTGCCCGCCCCGCCCCGAGGCGCTGCTCGAAGGGGTTGTGCTGCTCCAGGAGCGCATCCAGAACGAAGACATGAGCGAGCGCTGGCGAGGGGAGCCCATCGTTGTCTCCTGAGGGCGCCATCGCCGAGGAGACCGAGGCTCCTCCAGAGCCCGATGTCGAGCGGGAGCAGCTTCTGGCCACACTCGCTGAGTCGCTCGGCGAAGGCTTGGTCGAGAGCCACCTCATCCCCGGTCTCGACCTGTGGGTCCGCGTGACGCCGCAGGCGTGGACCACCGCCTGCACCGTGGTGCGAGACCGGCTCGACTTGCGTCACTTCGACTTCCTGTCGGCCATCGACTGGATGCCTTCGCCGTACGGCAAGGGCGAGGACGATCCCACCGAGGAGCCCAAGGAGCTCGACACCGAGGTGGTGCAGGGCTACGCCGGTGGCGAGACGCGCTTCCAGGTGATCGCCCGCATGGCTGGCACCGGCAACCACCTCGCCGTCAACCTCAAGGTCGACATCGGCGACGACATGACGCTTCCCACCATCGTCGGCGTCTACGCCGGTGCCGACTGGCATGAGCGTGAGACGTGGGAGATGTTCGGCATCTTCTTCGACGGCCACCCCGGTCTCAAGCACATCTACCTGCCCGGCGACTTCGAGGGCCATCCGCTCCGCAAGGACTTCCCGCTCATCGCCCGCATGGTGAAGCCATGGCCCGGCATCGTCGACGTGGAGCCCATGCCGCCCCAACTCGAGGAGGAGCCGGCGGCGAGCGACGCTCCGGCCGACGACGACGCCGGTGTCCAAGACCCCCCGGGCGATGCTGCCGAGTCCGCCACCGGCGAGCCATCCGTCACCGGCGAGTCGTCCGCCAATAGCGAGGGAGATGACGCATGACCGCCGTCACCGAACGTCAGCAGCTCGCCTACATCGCCGGTCAGGCCGTCGATGCCCGCGTGAACGTCGAGCTCGAGACCGGAGGCATGACCCTCAACCTCGGGCCGCAGCACCCTGCCACCCACGGCACGTTGCGCATCATCGCTCGGCTCGACGGCGAGCAGGTGATCTCGGCCGACCCGGTCATGGGCTACATGCACCGTGGCTACGAGAAGCTGACCGAGGTCCGGACCTATCCCCAGGTCACCACGCTCATCAATCGCATCGACTGGTTGGGCAGCTTCGCCAACGAGGTGCCGTTCATCCTCGCCGCCGAACAGCTCATGGACGTCGAGGCCCCGCCGCGGGCTCAGCACATCCGCACGATCCTGTTCGAGATGGCGCGCTGCGCCAACATCATCCTGTTCCTGGGCGACATGGGCGTGCAGCTCGGTGCCCTCACCCCGGTGTTCTTCGCGTTCCGCGACCGCGAGCACGTGCTCAACCAGATCGAGGCCGCCACCGGCGGTCGCTTCCATCCCAACTTCGACCGCATCGGTGGCCTCAAGGACGACCTGCCCAAGGGCTGGATCGCGGAGACCAAGGCGGTCATGGAGAAGGTTCGGACCTTCTGTGACGAGATGGAAGACCTGCTGATGGGCAACGAGATCTTCGAGGCTCGTTGCCGCGGCATCGGCGTCATCCCCGCAGAGGTCGCCCACCAGTACGGCCTTTCGGGCGCCAACCTGCGGGCCTCGGGGGTCGACTTCGACCTGCGTCGTGACCGGCCTTCGCCGCTGGCATGGAACCAGGCCGACTGGAAGGTGTGGACGCACCCCGACGGCGACTCCTACGCCCGCTACTGGGTGCGCCTCCAAGAGACCCGTGAGGCCACCAAGATCGTCGACCAGCTCCTCGACGACCTGCCGGCGGGGCCCGTCATGGCCAAGGTGCCTCGCATCATCAAGGTGCCGGCCGGTGAGGCCTACGTGTCCACCGAGAACCCCCTCGGCGAAATGGGCTACTACGTCGTCTCCAAGGGCGGCCTCGGACCGTTCCGCGTCAAGATCCGCACGCCCAGCTTCTCCAACATCTCGGTCGTGCCGTGGGTGATGAAGGGCGTGTACGTCCCCGACATCATCACGATCCTGGGCAGCCTGTACTTCATCCTCGGCGACATCGACCGCTGAGCCCGGGGTCCGGGCTCGCACCATTAGGGTTGGTCGCCGGCTGAGTCCCACATCCGCCCACCCAGGAGCAACGCCCATGTCAGAGGTCGTGACCACCGCCATCGAGGGTGTCGTCGCTGTCATCACCGTCGACGACGGCAAGGCCAACGCCATCAGCCTGGAGGTGGCCGACGGGCTGGCTGAGGCGCTCACCGCCGCCGCGGGCAACGATGCCGTGAGGGCGGTCGTGCTGGCGGGCCGGGAGGGCAGGTTCTCCGCAGGCTTCCACCTGCCGACGATGCAGTCGGATCGGATGATGGAGCTGCTCGGCAAGGGAGGCCACATCGCCTTCCAGATGTTCGCCTATCCCAAGCCCCTGGTCCTGGCCGTCACCGGCCATGCCCTGGCCATGGGAGCGGTGATGCTCATGGCCGCCGACGAGCAGATCGGGGCCCGCGGCGACTTCAAGATCGGGCTCAACGAGGTACGCATCGGGCTGGCTCTGCCGCCGTTCGCCTCGCGACTCGCCCGCTACCGGCTTGATCCCCGGCACATGAACTCCGCCACCCAGCTTGCGGAGATCTACTCCCCCGACCGAGCGGTCGAGGTCGGGTTCCTCACCCGGGTCGTCGATCTCGACCAGGTGGTGAAGGAGGCGACGGCACGCGCCGCCGAGCTGGCTGAGGTCCTCGATCCCGGCGCCTTCTTGGCCAGCCGAGAGTTCATCCGCGGGCCGATCAGCGCCGAGCTCGGTGAGATGGTGGGCGCCGCCAACCCCTCCGAGCGCTGACCGGGCCAGCAGCGGTGGCCTACCAGCAGCGCATAGCCCAGCCCCAGCCCCAGCCCCAGCGCCCGCCGCGTCGACCGAGGTGGCCGCCACACCGCTCGGCCCCTCAGGCGGATCGCCCACTCTCGATCGGCTGCTCACCGCCATCGGCGGCGTCGCCGGTCTCAACGCGGTGGTGATGGGCTACCGGCATCTCGCCGGCTCCGACCTTGCCGGCGGTCCCGCTACGGCGCGGGCGCGGGCGGAGGCCGCCGCCGTCCGAATCGCCGAGATCGCCGAGGGGCTGGGCATCGGGGCCGAGGAGCGGGCGGCACTGGACGGGGTTGCCGGAAGCGACGACATGGTCGAGCGGATGGCCGCGGCGCAGGGGTTCCTCACACCGATCGATCCGGGAGGCATCGATGCCACCGCGGCGGCAGACCTCGGCATCCCGCCCCGGATCGGCGATGCCGCCCGACTGCTCGCCCACCTCGGGGCCGTCGACGCCGTTTCGAGCCTGGCGGGTGGCCTGGGGATCGAGCCTGACCTGCTCACCGAGCATCTGGCCGAGCGCTCCTCGTCCCCCCCGATCCACTCGAGGCCGGCGATGGCGCCACGGCCGACGGTCGACGCCGAATGACCGACCCGGGCGCAGTCCTCGACTGGCGTGACGTCGCGACGATCGGGCGCTGGCCATGGTGAGGGCGGCCGCGGTTGCGCTCGATCGGTGGCTCGGCGACGTGGAAGGGCTGCTGGCCGGGCCGCCCGATCCCGACGCCGAGCGCCTCCGAGCCGCCATCGGCGCCGGCCGCGAGGTGCTCGAGGAAGGCGCGGAGGTACCGCTCGTGGTGCTGGGACGGTGTCACACGTTGCTGGCCTTGCTGCACCTGCGCCTGGGCGCGGCGCAGCCGGCCGGGCCCGGCGCCGACCGCGACATCGGCTGGGCTCTGGCCCACGCCGATCGCGTCTGCCGCCCACCTGCCGGCTACGAGGCGCGGGCCAGTCACGACGCGGGTCGACCATCTCATGGGCATCGTCGTCGACACCGCTCTCCGCTACGACGCAGATCTCGACGACGGGATCCAGTCCCTCGTCGTCGCCGAAACCTTCCTCGATGCTGCGACGGCAAGCAAGGTGAGTGGGCCGGCAACGATGGCCCGGGTGGCCGGCGCCCTGAGTGGCGACGCCGCCCAGGCGCTGGGGCGATGCGGCGAGCCCGCGCTGGTGGATCGCGCCCTCGACGTGCAGCGCCGGGCGGCTGGATTGCTGGGCCGATGAGCACCGCGACCGAAACCTGACACTCCATCTGACCCCTCGCTAGTGTCGTCGCCGATGTCTGCTGTCCCAGCGGGCCTTCACGCTTCGCGCGTCCAGGAGGTCCTCCCCGCGTGATCGCCGAGCTCGCATATTGGCAGTCCACCGGCATCAAGGTGGGTGTCGTCCTCGCCATCATCCCCACCGGTGCCCTCATCCTGGGCTGGACGTTCCTGCTCAAGATGATGAGCCACATGCAGAGTCGGTTCGGCCCCATGGAGGCCGGCCCCCATGGCGTGCTCCAGCTCGTCGCCGACGGCGTGAAGTTCATCCAGAAGGAGGACATCTTCCCCGACAAGGCCGACCGCCGGGTCTTCGCCATGGCACCGATCGTCGTGCTGATGAGCACCTTCCTGCTCTTCATCGTGATCCCGGCCGGCCCGGATCTGGTCATCGAGGACCTCGACACCGGCATCTTCTTCGCCCTCGCCGTCTCCTCGCTCAGCGTGTTGGGCATCCTCATGGCCGGCTGGGCATCGGCCAACAAGTACGCCCTTCTGGGCGGGCTGCGCGCCGCCGGGCAGCTCATCGCCTACGAGCTGCCCTTGGTCCTGGCCGTGGTCGGGGTGGTGATCCAGGCCGGCACCCTCAGCCTCCAGGGCATCGTCGGGGCTCAGGCCACCGGTGAGATCTTCGGCTTCGGCGGCCTCGGCAACCCCTACATCCTCACCCAGTTCATCGGGCTCCTGATCTTCCTCATCGCCGCTCAGGCCGAGCTGAGCCAGACACCGTTCGACATGCCCGTCGCCGAGTCCGAGATCGTGGGCGGGTACATGGTCGAGTACACCGGCTTCCGGTTCCTCTTCTTCTTCATGAGCGAGTTCGGCACCGCCTTCGCCTTCGGTGCCATCGCCTCCACCCTGTTCCTGGGCGGATGGTGGATCCCCGGCGTCGACCTCGACGCCGGCTACATGAACGTGCTGGGACCGGCCGTCATGTTCGCCAAGATCATGGCCGTCTCGTTCCTGATCTTCTGGGTGCGGTTCACCTATCCCCGCTTCCGTGAGGACCAGCTCCAGGCCATCGCCTGGAAGTTCCTCATCCCCCTGTCGCTCCTCAACATCTTGGCCACCGGCGTCCTCAAGGTGGTCCTGTAGATGCCCAAGCCGTCCACTCCGGCGCTACCCGGCTTCATCAAGGGGCTCGGGGTCACGTTCCGCACGATGATGCGGCCGGCCGTCACCAAGCAGTACCCCCATGAGAAGGAGCAGCCGCCCACCCGGGCCCGCGGTGTCATAGCCCTCAAGGAGGACAACTGCACGGTATGCATGCTGTGCGCCCGCAGCTGCCCCGACTGGTGCATATACATCGAGGGGCACAAGGAGATGGCGCCTCCCAAGCGCCCCGGCGGCAAGCCCCGCCAGGTGTCCGCCCTCGACCGCTTCGACATCGACTACGCGCTGTGCATGTACTGCGGCATCTGTGTCGATGTCTGCCCCTTCGACGCCCTGTTCTGGACGCCCGAGTACGAGTACAGCGAGCCCCGCATCGCCGACCTCATCCACGACAAGGAGAAGCTCGGCGACTGGATGGAGACGGTGCCCGACTTCGAGGCCTACGAGGCCGGCTCGGAGCAGAAGGTCCGGAAGGTCCCGCGCTAGTGGTAGCTCAGAACATCGCCTTCGGCGTCATCGCCGCGGCCATGGTTGTCGCCGCCTTCCGCGTGGTCACCACCAAGAACGTCGTCCGCGCCGCCCTCTACCTGGTCGTCGTCCTGGCCGGGGTGGGTGCCCAGTTCATCCTGCTGGCCAGCGAGTTCGTGGCCGTCGTGCAGGTGCTGGTCTACATCGGCGCAATCGTCGTGCTGTTCCTCTTCGGCATCATGCTCACCCGGGCTCCCATCGGGAAGACGGTCAACCTCGACAACGACCTGAGGCGCAGCGGCCTGCTGGTGAGTCTGATGCTGGTCGGCGGCCTTGTCTACGTCCTCTGGGACGCCTTCGAGGACACCGAGCTCCCCGAGGACGGAACGCTCTTCCGAACGTCAGAGGTCGGCGATTCGATCTTCTCCACCTATCTGGTGCCGTTCGAGATCATCTCGGTGTTGCTGCTCGCCGCGCTCATCGGTGCCATCGTCGTGGCTCGCAGGGACTAGCCGATGCTGCTCAACCAGTTCCTCGTCTTGTCGGCCGTGCTGTTCTGCACCGGTGTCTACGGCGTCATCGCCCGCCGCAACGGCGTGCTGGTCCTCATGTCGGTCGAGCTCATCCTCAACGCCGTCAACATCAACTTCGTGGCCTTCGCCTACTGGCACGGCGACGTGTCGGGGCAGGTGTTCGCCCTGTTCGTCATCACCGTGGCGGCGGCCGAGGTCGGCATCGGGCTGGCCATCGTGCTGCTCATCTACCGCAACCGCTCGAGCATCGATCTCGGCCAGATGGAACAGCTGAGGGGGTAGCTGGACCGTGACCACCATGCTCGAGAACGTCTGGGTCATCCCAGCCATCCCCTTTGCCACGTTCTGGGGGATCCTCTTCTTCGGAAAGCGCCTGCCCCACAAGGGTGCCGAGCTCGGAATCGGCGCGCTCTCCCTCTGCTTCGCCCTTTCCCTCGTCACCGGCGCGGCTTGGATCGATCGGGTCGACAACCCCCCGGTCAGCGACCACACCACCGAGCAGGCCACCGAGCACGCCACGGGCGGCAGCGAGATCGATGGGACCGAGCACGCACAGGTCGCCGGTGGCGACTCCGGAACAGGCATCGGTGTGTTGGGGGCGGCCGCCATTGAGGAGGCGGAGGAGCACATCGCCGTCGATGCCGTGGTCCAGCAGTGGACCTGGTGGCAGAACGGCGGCATCGAGTTCACCGTCGGAACCATGGTCGATGGCCTCACGGCGATGATGCTGCTGGTCGTCACCGTCGTGTCGCTGCTCGTGCACATCTACAGCACCGACTACGTGGGCGGCGACCGTCGCTACACCCACTTCTTCGCCTTCTTGAGCCTGTTCTCGGCCTCGATGCTCATGCTGGTCATGGCCGAGAACACCCTCCAGATGATCGTGGGCTGGGAGCTGGTCGGGCTCTGCTCGTTCGTCCTCATCGGCCACTGGTGGGAGGAGAAGCCCAACTCCGACGCCGCTCTCAAAGCCTTCCTCACCAACCGCGTCGGCGACATCGGGATGCTCATCGGCGTCATCACGCTCTTCTTCGCCGCCAACCAGACGTGGAGCATCGTCGAGATCAACTCGATGGCCAACGCCGGTCAGATCAGTCACACCGCGCTGTTGGTGGCCAGCCTCTGCCTCACCGCCGCCGTGATGTCGAAGTCGGGCCAGTTCTTCCTGCACACCTGGTTGCCCGACGCCATGGCCGGCCCCACACCGGTGTCGGCTCTGATCCATGCCGCCACAATGGTCGTGGCCGGCGTGTTTATGGTCGCCCGCCTCTACGGCGTGTTCTGGGACGGTTTCAGCATCGGCACGTCCAACATCAACGTGCTGGCCGTGGTCGGAGGGTTCACCACCATCGTGGGCGGAGTGCTGGCCTTCGTTCAGGCCGACATCAAGAAGGTGCTCGCCTACTCCACCATCTCCCAGCTGGGGTACATGGTGATGGCGCTCGGCGTCGGGGCGTGGACCGCCGGCCTGTTCCACCTGTTCACCCATGCCTTCTTCAAGGCCTGCCTGTTCCTCGGCTCCGGTTCAGTGAGCCATGCCGTCCACTCCTTCGACATGGTGAAGGACATGGGTGGCATGCGGAAGTGGATGCCCCACACCTTCCGCACGTTCATGATCGGCTCCATCGCCCTTGCCGGCATCCCCCCCCTGGCCGGCTTCTGGTCGAAGGACGAGATCCTGGCCGGCGCCTCCCAGCTCGGTGGTGGCGGCGACGGGTACCCCGTGGTCCTCGTCATGGGCTTCATCACCGCCGGGCTCACCGCCGCGTACATGACACGCTGCGTGTACCTCACGTTCTTCGGGGAGTACCGCGGCCACACACCCGTCGAGAAGCTGCATGAGAGCGGTCCCCGGATCACCCTGCCGCTGTGGATCCTCGCCGGCCTGGCCATTGTGGCCGGCCTCGCCAACCTTCCGGGCGACTCCATCGTCCCCGACGGCTGGGCCCTGCGCTTCGAGCACTTCGTCGAGCCCACCGGCGCCTACTTCCCGGCCATCAGCCACCCCCACTTCAGCGGACTCACCGCGCTCGTCTCCATCGCCGTGGCCGGCCTCGGGGTGGCCATCGGTTACGCCTTCTACTTCCGCCAGCTCGGCCCCCATGGGCTCACCCAACGGAGCACCGTGGCCAAGGCCGGATACACCTTCTTGGAGAACCGCTACTACCTCGATCACCTCTACACGGGCGTCATCGCCGGCGGCACCAAGGGCCCCATCGCCCGGGCCGCGTACTGGACCAACCAGAACATCATCGACGGCATCGTGAACGGCGTCGGCATCTCGGCCCGCCGCATCGGGCTGTGGGTCTACGACAAGATCGACCAGGGAATCGTGGACGGCACCGTCAATGGGCTGGGCCTCGGCGCCGGTGCCGGCGGCGAAGTGCTGCGCGAGACGCAGACCGGTCGGGTCCAGCAGTACGCCAGCGTCTTGTTCGGATCAACCCTCGTGCTGGCGCTCGTCATCGCCCTCGTCATCGTCTAGGAACGCTTACTAGGAGCCATCGTGGAATCTTGGATCCTCACACTCGCCGTGTTCTCACCTCTGGTGGGCGCGGCCGTGATGTTGCTGTGGCCGAAGGAGGACGAGAGCTCGCTGAAGGGCATCGCCCTGATCGCCAGCCTGGCGTCGGCGGCCACCGGCGTGTGGATCCTCTTCAACTTCGACTTCGATCACACCGGGACGCTCCAGTTCGTCGTCGACAAGTCGTGGATCGACGTCATCAACAGCCGCTACATCGTCGGCCTCGACGGCATCAGCCTGCCGCTGCTGCTGCTCAGCCAGCTCGTCATGGTGCTGGTCATCGTCTACTCGTGGAACCACTTCCCCGAGCCCCACAACCCCAAGGCCTTCCTCATCCTCATGCTGGTCCTCGAGGTCGGCATGAACGGCACCTTCGTCGCCCAGGACCTCATCCTGTTCTTCGTCTTCTTCGAGATCGTCCTGCTGCCCATGTACTTCATGATCGGCGTGTGGGGCGGCCCCGATCGCCAGTACGCGGCGATCAAGTTCTTCCTCTTCACCCTGTTCGGCTCGGCCCTGATGATCCTCAGCTTCCTGGCCGTGTTCTTCCTCGCCGACGGCACCGCCGGCGGTGCCGAGGTGGTGCGCACGTTCGACATGCGGGCCCTCTCCGGCGGCGGGGCGGTGGCCAGCATCGCCCGCAGCACGCAGCTCTGGATCTTCGGCGGCATGTTCATCGGCTTCGCCATCAAGGTGCCGATGTTCCCGTTCCACACCTGGCTGCCCGACGCCCACACCGAGGCCCCCACCCAAGGCTCGGTCATCCTGGCCGCCATCCTGCTGAAGCTCGGCACCTACGGATTCGTCCGGATCGCCATCCCGATCCTTCCCGACGCGGCCGAGGAGTGGGCACCGTGGATCGGGCTGTTGGCGGTGGTCGGCATCATCTACGGTGCGCTCGGTTGCCTGGCCCAGACCGACATGAAGCGACTCATCGCCTTCTCGTCCATCGCCCACATGGGCTTCGTGATGTTGGGCATCGCCACCCTCACCGACTTCGGCATCAATGCCGCGGTGTTCGGCATGGTCGCTCACGGCCTGATCACCGGCATGTTGTTTTTCCTGGCCGGTTCGGTGAAGGAGCGGTACCACACGCTCGAGCTGAGCCGACTCGGTGGGTTGCTGGTCCAGGCACCCAAGATGGGGTGGATCCTGGGCTTCTGCGCCATGGCCTCGCTCGGGTTGCCTGGCCTCGCCGGGTTCTGGGGTGAGTTCCCGGCCATCCTCTCGGCCTACAACCCGGCCGAGGGGCTGCCGGTCGAGACGTTCCGCACCTTCATGGTCGTCGCTGCCCTCGGCACGGTGCTGGCCGCCGGCTACCTGCTGTGGATGCTCCAGCGCACGGCGTTCGGCACCCCGAGCGAGGAGTTCGCTGAGCAACAGATCCATGATGTCAACACCCCGGAGTGGATCGCCTGGACGCCCTTGCTCGTGCTCATCCTCGCCTTCGGCGTCTATCCCCACGCCATCTTCCGAGTCACCGACGGCGCGGTGACCGCGCTGTTGGGCGGCTGAGGAACCCGGGCGGCCAAGGAGCAACGGTGCT
>Ga0214471_10002920_pt1 | contig 13300 bp, 11 predicted proteins | sample RVTome_5_FD_207665 | JGI IMG/M metagenome (GOLD analysis project Ga0214471, IMG submission 207665) | Soil microbial communities from uranium-contaminated site in the Upper Colorado River Basin, Wyoming, United States - RVT142D155 | ecosystem: Environmental > Terrestrial > Soil > Contaminated >...
CCTCAGTTTGACGATGGGGTCGTCCTTCTTGAAGGACACATGAAGGAGTCGGCCGCCACTTGCGACCATTCGGCTTTCCAGCTTTCGAAAATGCTCTTTGAATGGACGGGGCCTTGATGCAGTCTAGGTGTCGAGAATGAAACAGCGCTGGATCAGCCAAATACCACGTGTAACCGCGGCTGGATTGGCGCCTGGATTCCTTGACGCCGCACTGTCGTCGCTCGCTGGATTCGCCGCCAGCCTGTATGCCGCCCGCTTTCTTGCAGATGATGAACTCGGCGCCTTTGCCATCTACTTTGGAGCGGCATCAGTGGCGGCCATCTTTCCGGCAAACCTGATATTCCTCCCGGCTCGTTTAATCGGTCTGGATGCTTCACCGGCTTCCAGAGTGACAATCTTGCGTCAAAGGGTCTTCGCCGGCGCCTTACTGGCCGGAATTACTGCCATCTTTACATTGCCCACTGGTGCGGTCGTCGCTGGTGACGTCTCGCGAAGTGTGCTGCTTGCCCTCGCTGTTACAACCATTCCTTTCATTGTTGCCTCTCCGCTTCAGGATCACATCAGGGCAACGTTTTACTTATCGAACCGACCTAGCGATGCAGCGGCCTTAGCAGGTGTTCATTTCGTGGTGACGGTCGCCATGGTTGGAGTTTTGCATTCTTTAGATGTACCACCGGCCTGGATCCCATTTACCTCCCTGGCCGCCGGAAACGTTGGATCGACTGTTCTTGGATTGCGGCGAGCCCTTCGAAGCGAAGAACCCGTTGTTTTGCTGCCAGGTATCGGCCAACTGCTTAAAGTGGGCAAGCTGCTCTTGCCGACCGCCTTGTTGAACGAAAGCGCTAACCTGGCTTCGTCGCTTGTGCTTGCGGGGGTGAGCTCAGCGGAGGTGCTCGGGAAAGCGGAAGCGGCCAGGATCGTGACCAGGCCGGTTGCGGTCCTTGCGATGGGGTTTGCCAGATCGTTATCACCGCGTTTGATGGAAGCCGGACGAGAAAAGTCACCAAGCCGCGCGCGAGCGACCTCAATCCTCTACTTCTCCGCCCTCGCGTGCTCGAGTCTCGTAGTCCTGGTGGCTCTCGGCTTCGAGCACCCTCTCAATCCATTTCCGAGACTAGTCCCGCTTGCGTATGAGCTCGAGGGCTTGGTTGCACTGACAATCATGGCAACAACCTTGTCCTATATTGCCTTCATTCCTAGACCTGTAATTCTCGGGGCCGGTCAGAACGGACCTCTCCTCGCGATTGCGATTACATCGATGGTAGCTCGAGTTGGCGCGGTGACCTTTCTCGCTCACTACATTGGTTCCTACGCGATGCCTGCCGGGCTGGCTGTCTTTGCCGTCGTCGGTGGTGGGTTGAGCATTAGGCAGTATTTTCATGCGCTCTCAACCGATGCCGCAAGCTAGTTTGTTCACTCGAAACCGCTATCCAGTGAGCGACCATCAATGGGGTGGGGTGGGCCTTTTGGAGAGTCTTCAGTTCACCGTCTCCGTCGCTCAGCTTCGTAACGAGCTGCTGCTCATTCCGTTAAGGAATGAAGAACTGACCAGTGATCGAATCACCTTGGATCGCGCGCTTGGTAGCGGAGATCAGGCTGTAGGATTCTCATGGCAGCCTGAATCGGCGTTGGAGGCGGCTCTATCGAGGCAAGGAAGCGAGCAGCATGGATAACCGACTCGCAATAGACCGCGGGGGAGTTACACCTCGCTGGATTTACGAAAACACGTCCCGCTCGCCTGAGTTGCTGTCGAATCAGCTTAATGAACGGCTGGCAGCTCAATTCTCGGCGCGCTTTCTCAGGCAGGGCTTCGAACCAAACACCGTCACAGCGCTCGGTCTTCTGGTACATCTCGTCACAGCAGCTGTAGTCCTAACCTTACCGTTGGATTCGATGCTCCCCGCGGCAGTTGTCGTCTTCCTGGGATGGCAACTCGCTTACACTCTCGATTGTAGCGACGGCCAGGTAGCTCGATCTTCCGGCAAGCAGTCTCCCGAAGGGGCCGTCATTGATCTCCTGGCAGACTATCTCAGTCATACGATTGTCCTGGTAATAGTCTGGCTGAAGATCGTGACTCTCACGGGGCTGGCAGGCGACACAGTTACGGCGGCGGCGGCGGCTCTATTCGCACTGAGTGGCGCCGGATGGTTTGCCGCTTTGCACAACCAGGCGTTGGCAGGTCCAGGCGCCCGACGAGCCGGCGTCTTACAGCGACTCATTGGCGACACCGTCTTCTTCAGGGTTGCTTATCAAGTCCGACATCTGATGGACACAAGCCTGATCATCACCGCACTTGCTTTCGCAATGGCGCTGGACGGATACGCCCTGTTGGCGGTGTTTTTGATTGCCTCCGGCCTGCGGTTTACCTTCATAGTCACGAGGTTCTTGGGCCTCCTGCTGTTAAGAGGTGGAACGAGCATATCCAGTCAGGCAGATTCGATTGGCTAGCTCTGAAGGCGTACACGCCGTAATCCTCGCAGCCGGATTGGGGGAGCGACTTCTGCCCTTGACGCAGAGGATTCCGAAGCCTCTCCTGCCACTAGGGGGCAAACCTATCCTTTGCCATGCGCTGGAGTCCATCTCGCGCCTAGGCATCACGACAGCAACCATCGTTGTTGGGTATCTCAAGGATGAAATCAAACGTACGCTGGGCCAAACGTACGCTGGCGTTCGAATCGATTATGTTGACGCAGACGCCTACGAGTCCACTAACAACATCTACTCGCTCTGGTTAGCACGACACCGCCTCGATCGAAATGTCCTGCTATTGGAAGGAGACGTGATATTTGAAGACGAAGTCCTCAAACGTCTTCTTGAAGCGGGATCCGAGAGTATGGCGGTCGCACCTTATGAAACACGGCTATCAGGCAGCCTTGTACATGCTTCCGACGATGGGGTCGTAGAGGATTTTGTTTTGAAAGCTGAGCAAGGGCGTGACTTTGATTTCGGCGGGGCCTTCAAAACCGTGAACCTTTACTTCTTGGGCAAGAAGTTCCTCGAACGGCATTTCGTACCACAGCTCTGTCATGCCATCGAGACAGGGGATGTCGGAACCTTTTACGAGCGTATCCTAAAGGACGTGGTCGCGTCCGACAAAGTCCAACTGAGGGCCGTAAACGTGGGCGATTGCGCTTGGTGTGAAGTCGACGATCATGACGACCTAGCGCGAGCTGCCGAGATCTTTTCTGAACCGTCCCAGCGCTACCAACGCGTGAGCAAGCTCTTCGGGGGACATTGGCGGTACGATTTCGCGGATCACAACCACCTCTACAATCTCCACTTCCCTCCGCAAGAGCTCCTCGACAGTCTGCGAGACGATTTGCCCTCCATTCTGAGTCACTACCCACCCGGTCAAGCCGAAATGGCACGCCTCGTTGGTGACTGGACGGGTGCTGATCCAAGGCAGATTGTTGTTGCAAATGGATCCTCTGAATTGATCCGAATCATCTGCGGTCAGATGACAGCCGGGATGGTAACCCCGGAACCATCGTTCAACGAGTACGAGAATTCGGTGGACCCTTCCCGATTCCACTCCTTTCCTCTTGATCCGAACACGTTTGAGCTGGACGTGGATGCGTTCGCACATGAGGTCGTCCGGACAAAGGCAGACCTTGCTGTCGTGGTGACACCGAATAATCCGACTTCACTCTCAGTTCCAAGAGAGGACCTTCTCAAACTCCTCACTCGTCTTAGCAGGCACGATTGCATGGTTTTGGTTGATGAGTCCTTCATCGAGTTCAGCCACGGCGGGTGGCCCACGAGCCTGGAATCGGTAATGGATAGGTATCCCAACCTAGTGGTGCTCAAGAGCATGAGCAAGGTTTTCGGGATCGCAGGACTGCGGCTTGGCTACCTCGCAACCTCCAACGCTAATTTCTCGGCTGAAGTTCGCAGGCGCCTGCCGATTTGGAACATCAACGGATTCAGCGAGGCGGCACTCCGCGCACTGGTGCGCTACAGAGAAGCGTTCAATGCGAGCATCGACAAGGTGCGAGATGACTATCGCCATCTCTACAACAAGCTAAAGTGCATTCCATCCCTCCATATCTATGAACCGGACGCTAACTTCGTGTTCTGCCGGATCGAGAGTGATTCCGTTGATGGTCCCAGTCTGGCGGAACAGTTATTTACCGAGTACAAGATTCTCATAAAAGACTGCTCCAACAAGGCGATGCCCAATGCGGACCGCTATCTTCGCATCGGTTCAAGGACTGTCGCCGAGAACGAAAGGTTGGTGGGCGCACTAAAAGAACTTCTGGCAGGAAGGGAGATTGGCGCTCCGGAAAATGACCAATAGACCAGCATCGAATGTGGGAACGAAGTATCGACGACCGTGGTGACCGTCACAGCCTCCTGGCATCTTTGCTCGTTTCGCTCGCGAACTTCTTGACCCAAAAGGGCGAAGCTGAGATGGGCTCAGTCATCGCCGATTCTTGGAAGGTCTTCCGGCTGTTGGTCCTTGGCCTGGTGGCGTGGTTAGTACCGGAAAGGCTCTGGTATTCGCTCTGCCGACTCTTCGCCCGAATCAGCCCCGGAGTTGTGAGTGGCCGTGGCACCTCGCAAATGCCTGCTTATCTAGCTCACTTGGCCGGTGTGGGCTCCAGAAGAGCGGCGATCGACTGCCGCGCGAATCTTCACAGAGACACTGTGGAGGTCTTGCGGTGCCACCGGCCAGGCGGTTGGAGTCCAAAGATCGATCTGGTCGGCGAGGAATACCTCGTTGCAGCGATCCGTGATGGCCACGGCGCCATCATCTGGGTGGCGGATTTCGCATCCGCCAGCTTAGTGGCGAAGATGGCGCTGGCTCGGCGCGGCTATGAAGTCGGACATCTGAGCCGTCCAGATCATGGCTTTTCTCGCACTCCGTTCGGCGTTCGCTTTCTAAACCCGGTTCGTCGAAGCATCGAGGATCGGTACCTTGAAAAACGGGTAATGATGATCCCGGACGAGAGGTCGCTGGCATTGAGGAGGCTGCGACGTCGCCTGTCTGAGGGCAAACTTATATCGGTAACCGTGGGCCGTGACGGTACGCAAACTGTGACGGTGGGATTCTTCAACACGGTGCTAGAGTTGCCAACCGGTCCTGTCACCCTTTCGCGAGCAACCCTGGCGCCGTTACTGCCGCTGTTCTGGTGAGAAAACGCGCGGGGGCGTTCAAGGTTATCATCGAGGAATCGATTGATGTTCCCGAAAACCGCGACCGTCAAACACCTTTGCAGCAGTATGCACGCCTCTTGGAGCGCTACGTCAGGTTGGACCCGCTCGCGTGGCTTGGCCCCTGGTGAGAGAGTCTGGGCTGGCGTGAGGGCGACTGTGTCGAGGAAAGAGGAGTTCGGGGTTCGCCGTGTGGAGTTCATGCGTCTACGCAGGTTACGCGCTAGAATTTGGCGCCTGCAGCGGCCCTCCATTTCCGGCTTCCTACCGTAGGGCGTGGCTTGAGAGGCGGTTGGTAATCAGAGAGCCTCACTCACGCCACGGATCTCATCAAAGGTGACTGGCGCTACGCCACTGGCCCACGAAGCTTCCTCAAGAAATCCATCGACCTTGAGGAAGCCAAGGGCATCCTTAACCCATCAGCTCGAGCATCGCGACGAGTCTTTTCGCCAATTTCCTGCCGGTTCACGATCGCCCTCCGGGCCATGTTCGCCTGAGTAAGCAAATACGCCTCAGATGAGTTGGGTCAAGAACAGACGCCGTGCGACCGGGCAAGTCGACGCGATACCGTCATAGTGACGAATCAGGAGCGCACTCCGAGATCAAGAAGACCTTGCGAAGACTCTCCGTATCAGGAGAGTCTTCGCAAGGTCTTGGATCAACTGTAATTGTGCGAGCTGACTCAGCCGACGAGGTGAGAACTAGGCTCCGAAAAGAGCAGTTGGCCCTTGCGTTGCTCAGGTCGGAAGATACGTGCAGAGGCACTCGATGAGCTTGGAGCACGCAGTGCCATCGCACCCGTTGGTCTATTTTGACCGCCGTTCTCGAGTTTACAAGCGTTGGCCGCCGTTTGCATCGGTTTGGGCGATTATCACATCGATTATCTTCCTTCGCAGTCTACGAATGTCTCGATGTTCATGACCTGGTGGCCCAGCCGCCGGTGGCTTGAGTCCCCCCGGACGTGCTGCGCTACGAGTAGCGCGCTCCGAGCCGCGCGGAGACGGGAGGGTTGGAACTCAGCCTCCCGTCTCCTTTCTCCTCGTCTAACGCGCGTTCTGCTTGTCCAGCCAGATCAACGGCGTCAGCCACTTCTCGCCCTTGGTCCATGGTGGATATGGCGCGACGAACTCCGTCACGCGGGCACGGCTGGAGCCCCAGCGCCCGTGCAGGTTCATCCACCACCAGTCACGCGAGTCCAGATCAGCCGCCTCAGGCATAAGAAGCACGCGGGGAGAAACCTCCGTACCCTGGTTCGGATAATCCTCTAACCTCAGCGAAGACGTGTAGTCGCGGATGCCGGCGAAAAAGAAGGCTCGCGCCAGGAAACCCTGGACCGTTGCGACCATGGTCTTCAACGGTTCGGGCAGGTTCTTATCGAAATTCATGTGGGCTGTCTTGTGCCCGACCGGCATGTGCTCCAGGTAGGCGGCGTGCGAGCCTCGGGCAACGAACACCAGCGGACGGTCGCCCTTGTGCGTCACGCCTTCCCAGATGCGACGAGCTCCGCCTTCGTGACCCGCATATGCGACCTGACGCGCCTCCTTCGCCGCGTCCAGCTCGATCGTGACGGTCTCCCAGTCGCCCTCGTGCGTGTTTGGCGCATCGTTATAGAGATAGAGGTACCAGTACTGCAAATAGATGCGGTCATCGACCGCTTCTGCCCGCGCGTAGGTGACACAATCGTTCGGGGGAGCGTTGGCCAGGAGTACGTTTCCGTAGGTATCCCAGGCCTGACTGGGGTCGTCGCTCTTGATGCCCGCGAGATTCAGCTCCCACACGTGGGTCTGTCCTTCTGAATTCGCGACCTTGGTTTGCAATAGACCTGGAGCCGTCGGCGCCTCGACGCCGCCGCCCTTGAGAGGTTGCCAGCTGCGGCGCTGCCGGTGCAGCTTCACCTGGGAAAGGAAGAAGCCGGCGGAGCAGGGGTGATAGTCACCGCGGCCATCGCCCTGCCAGAGCGCGCCCGGGCGCTTACGGCTCGGATCGCGGGGAAGTAGGATCAGGATTGGATTGTGCTTCTCGAGCAGACCTTGCTTATCCTGGTAGCTCAGAGCCATCGATTCCTCCACGATCGCGGAGCTTGCGAAACCACCGTCCTCGTCTCATTCGTCCCCGAATAGCGCACTATAGACAGACTCTGGCGCCCTGTCTATGCTGGCAAGCCAAAGCGAGATGACGAACACCACAACGGGGCCGACCGAGCCGAGCTACAAGTCGCTGGCCTTTGTCGTTCACGGCATCGGTGAGCAGGCGAAGGGTTCGACGTTAAAGCACGTCGTCGAGGGCTTCCGCCCGCTGCTGCAACAGCGTCTCGGCATTGAGGACGTCGTTGTCAAAGCGACACCGCTGGATGACAGCGGGGCCGCCGAGGTTACGTTCGACTTTCACCACGGCGAAACAGACCAGAAGACGCACTACGAGCTGCGCTTCGTCGAGGTCTGGTGGGCCAAGGCCTTCGCGCCGCCCAGCCTCGGGCCCTTGCTGATCGGTGGGATCAGGGCGTTCTGGCAGTGGTACAGGAACCACGGCATGCCGCCGCCGATGGGTTCGGAACAGGTCCCCCAGTCCCGCAGCATTTTCGCCGCCGTCCTGGATGGACTGAACTTCGTGCGCTGGCTTTTTATCGAGGCAGTCGGTGCGCTGTTCTTTAACTCGCTGGCGTTGGTGGTCGCGACCCTGCTGCTGCTGCCTTCGTTGCTCCTCACCGTGATCAACCCACTGCTCGCGAAGGTCGGCTGGTGGACGCCCGTATTGCAAAGCATTCACGGGGCGATGGTTAGCCGCGTGGCCAAGGACCAGCCGATGATTGTCCAGAGCGCCATCATCGTCCTATCGCCTTTGCTGCTCCTGCTCGCGCTCCTGCTCTGGTTCATCGAAGCGGTCATGCCGGTCCTGGCGCTAAAGTCGCCCGTGAAGGATGTGCACCGCTTCCTCGTCAACCGGCTGACGAACCACTTTGGCGATATGTGGTCCTACCTCTACCGCAACTGGGAGGCATCCCAGATCAGGGCTCGCTTCGAGGATGTCTTCAAGCAGGAGCTCTGCGACGTCATTGAGTCATTCGAGAAGCCCGACCGCCAGCCCTGCGAGAAGCCGGCTCGCGACGTCCAGTCCGTGATGGTGATCGCCCACTCGATGGGCACCGTCGTGACTTACGAAGCGCTGACCGGCGAAGCGCTGCGTGACGTTATCGAGCAGGCGTTTTCACGCGAGAATCCGCCCTCGTTCACGCTGGTCACAGTCGGTAGCGCCCTCAACCTGTCCTGGGCGGTGGCGCCGCCTTCGGAGCGGCCCCGGCTGTGGAAGCCGCTGACCTCGCAGGCCCAGTGGCTCAACCTGTGGAGCGAGTACGACCCCGTCGGCGACCGGCCGCTACGTCTGCCGGATCGTGCCTGGCAGGGCCGGCCGATATTCGCCATGGACGGTTACACAGCACCGCTGGAGCAACTGCTCGTCGTAAACCAGATGGACCTCTTCTCCGATCACTCGGCGTACTGGAATAACGCCGAGGAGGTCGTGGCACCGCTGCTGGGGCGAATGACAGGCGGAACGCTTCACCCGCCGATGCGAATCAGGGAGCGCCACCACCGCGTCCGGATCCTTGCCAACTTCAAGGCTGCCGCCTGGCTCGCCGGACCGATCGCGTTCTTCGCGGCGTTGCTGGAGGACGGCTTGAGCATCGACTGGCGCTGGTTGAACAAGAAGATCGACCGGGGCTGGGACAAGGTGCTCGATGCAGTGCCAGACGAGATCGAAGACATCGCAGGCCTTCTCTGGGACGTCGTCGAAGACGTGGCAGCCTGGTTGTGGGATCTGATCGACTGGTTGGTGAATTGGCTCTGGGACCTCATCGACAGATCGGTTGACGATGGCGCAAGCGTCGAAGCGGCGGCGTTCACGGCGTTCATCGCACTCGTCATCGGTTTCGCTATCTACGGAAGTGCCGTCAAATGGGCCTGGGATGCCTGGGACAGGACGGCGAAGTATAAGGCCCCGTCCTAGTCGCCGAGCAGTCCACGCAGATACGGCGTCATGAACACGCCGCCGGGGTCCAGTTGACGGCGGACGCGGTTGAAGTCGTCCCAGCCGGGGAAGAGCGCCTGTAGCTGAGAGTGATCGCAATGGTGGATTTTGCCCAGGTGCGGCCTGCCGCCGTACTTGCGAAAGATCGCCTCGCAGCCGCGGAAGTAGCCTTCGTAGGGCATCCCGTGGAACTGCTGCGCATCGATCAAGGCGCTGTCTCGCTCGTAAAAGGGACTCAGGAATAAGTCATCCGCCGCAACGTAGCGGTACTCCAGCGGGAAGTTCACAGGGATGCCTTCCCTTTCGATGAACTCCAGCACTTCACGAAGGCATTCCGGGCCCGCTTCCGCCGGTACGGCGTACTCGGTTTCCGTGAGCTTCACGTAGCGCGGCGTGGCAAGAATGCGGTAGTTGTCGTCGACTGAGGTGCCCTGGCTGTTCAGGCGTGCGGAAAGGCGGGCCACGCCACGCGAGACGGCAGGCGATAGGCGGCCTGCCTGGCTCAGAACCCAGAGGCCGGCCGTATCGACGACGATGTTCTCCCATAAACGTTTCAGCGTGGCGACGTTCGGTTCTTCTCCCGTCATGTTCGACATACGCGTCGAAACGCGGCGCGCATAAGGGAACGCCCAAAACTCGAAGTGACGGTTGTCCGTGACGAGGCTGTCGATCTCGGCCAGTACTTCGTCCAGCTGGCGGTTCTGCTTCTTCCGTTCCAGACGGTAGGCAGGCACAGTCTTGAGGCGGACCCTGGCGATGATGCCCAGCGTCCCGAGGGAAACCGCCGCGGCGCGGAAGACGTCCTCGTCGCGCTCGCGCGAGCATTCGATGACGTCACCCGTCGCTGTCACGAGCGTCAGGCCCGCTACCTGCGTGGAAACCGACCCGAGCGCGATGCCGCTGCCGTGGGTACCCGTGCTGATCGCGCCCGCCAGCGACTGGGCATCGGTGTCGCCGAGATTTTCCATCGCCAGGCCGTGCCGCCTGAGCAGCGGGCCGATGCTACGCAGCTTGGTCCCGCCGCGAACGGTCACCTCCCCGGCCACGGTGTCCACGGCTTCGATGCCCTGGAAGTTGTCGAGCGAGAGGATCGTTCCCTCCGTTGCTACCAGCGGCGAGTAGGAGTGGCCGGATCCCACCGCCCGAACGGGACGGCCCGCAGCGGCACTCGCGGAGACCACAGCAGCGATCTCGTCGATCGATCGCGGCTTAGCGATCTGCGCGGGCCGGCAAGTGACCGTCTTCGCCCAGTTGCTCCAGCCCGGCACCTGCTAGGACCTCCCCGCGAGCAGGATCGTGATCTGAGACCGTATGAGCCATATAAGGAAGCCGAGCGCAACCGGTATGGGCACAAGGAAGACAAAGCCAGGTATGTCGCGCGGCTCGCTGCGCGCCAGGAAAACGAGGAAGTGCGTCGCGTCGTAAGCCACCACGCCGAACACCACCAGCAGCACGAGTGGCGCCCAGTCCTTTGCAGTCCGCAAGCCGTGGAGCGCCAGGAGAATGAGCGGGACGAGGATCAGGAAGTCGCCCACCAGGTAGGCGAACTCCTCGTCCCAGACGTAGTCGAAATCGACGACAGCGGCGACGGGCCAGACGATGGCGAACCAGAGCAGCAGCGCAATCAGGAGCCAGCGAACGCGCCCGTAGCACGTCTCCGTAACCGAGTGGTCTCCAGCCAAATCAGGCCTCGTCCTTGGACACGACAAATGTCCGCGAGAAGCCTGCGTATGGCTGCGGGCTGCGCAGAAACGGCTTGGCGTAGCCGCGAACCAAGAGCCGGTAGGTGCCGGGCGTCGTGCCTGGCGGTATTTGCCACTCGGCGCTGACCTTCGCGAAGGACGTCAGCACACGCTTCCAAATGAACCTTGTCTCCGGGTCGCGGTCGGCCGCGACGGTCTGCCACTGCCGGCCGTCCAGACGTTGCGCCTCCACGAAGGATGACTGCGTCAGCAATCCGCTCTTGGGATGTCCTCCCCAGAACGTCGCGCGCGCCGTCTCCTCTGGACGATAGTGCCGGTGCGGCTGCTCGCTCACGCTGCCGAAATCCTTGAACGGCGGCGCCGCATCGAAAATGACGCCGGGGAACAGGCCGAAAACCTTCGCCCGCAGGTCCCGCGGCTTTGGATCGACCGCCGGAGGCGCCGCCGTGGAAATCGCAGGCTCGCCCGCCGCCATCTCTCCGGCGAGGCGGTCGAACTCCTGCTGGCAGGCCGCGAGCGTCCAGCGCCCGAAGTGCGTCGACGCACCCTCGTACTGCTGGGCCTCGTACTCCTCCTGCGTCACGAGGTAACCGGAGTAGGCATTCGCCAGTCCGGCGATTACCACGTACTTCACACCATCTGACGCAAGCCGGTCTGCTGCCACCTTGCGTAGCCGCCGTCCCGCCATCGTCGTCGCTTCGAACGGCAATGCCGCTAACGCCAACCCGCCGATGCGGACGATCTGCAGGGGCAACACCTCCGGCGAGAGAGGCGGGTTCGTCCAGTTGCTGCGAATGACGATCGGCTTCGGCCACTGCCCGGACGACGCGGGTTCGCACTCAGGCTGGCAGTGGAGAAACGGCCAGACGGTCTTCATCTCCGCGCAGGACGCGCCTTCCCTGCCGATACCGGGACCGTCTTCGGCCCCGGCGAGCATCGACTGCCCGATGGCCGCCGGGCAGGTACGCGCGTTCGACACGCCCGACCATTGCTCCTCCACGGCGATGTTCGACATGTCGAGGTAGCGGTGGCGGTAGTCGATGGGGCCGGTGATCTCCTCTGATGCCTGTTGGTACAGCTCCAGCGCCTTCTCGAACTGCTTGGCGCCAGAAATCTGCGTGCTTTCGAAATCGTCGCGGCCGCCACCATCCTCGCCGCCGTTGATGTTCGGGCTCACGTCACCTTCGTTGCTCTGAGCAAACGCGGCGACGAATGGCGGTTGCGCTTCGGACTGCTTCAATCGCTCGAAGAGATAGGAGGCGTAGCCCTTGTTGTCGCCGCTGATCAGGTGGTTCCGATTGCCCATGGAAGTACAGTGGACCGCGAACCAGTTGATGCAGCCGATCTCCCTCCCGTCTTCTGCTTCCAACTTGAGAACCGTCATAAGCTTGTCCGTGTCGGGGGCGCCGGCTCGATCCGGCGCCGGATTTCTCTCGTAGGCTGTGGGCGACCGGTTGATGCTTGAGCCCTCCAGGTCGCCGCTCGCGATGTATATGCGTCCGGGCTCAAGGTTGGCGTGAGCACGCGCAATCGACTCGAAGATCCCGGAGACGATGGTTTCGAAGTTCTGCTTGTCGAAGCCCAGCGTCGAGAGGTTGTAGAGCGTGTAGTGCGAGAAGCCGCCGGGACCGCTATGCGTGTGAGTTGCGCTGAGCAGGACGTTCTGGTCTGAGTAGAAGCCAGGAAATGCCCGCTGCAGGCGCCGCACGACCTCCTGCTGCGCGGCCTGGAAGATCATCCCGAGGTCGGCGCTGACGAAGGCGACGCGTCTGCCGTTAGCGGGACTCTCGATTACGAAGGCCCGTGACCAGAGCCGCGTATGAACGCCGGCAGTCAGTTGCTGCGGGCGGGCGTAGCCCATCATGGCCAACTCCGCCGCCGGGCCCGTGATGTCGTAGATACTCGCGCCAACGTTGAATTGCGGGGGGTTGTCTCGCATCGCTCCGCCTTAACCTGGACTGGCCGTGTCGCGGTCTTAATCTGTCGTCTCCGCGACGTGGCGAAAGGCTAGTGCTTGCCATTGCAGCGTGTCAATGAGAGCGCCGCCACGTAGCTGCGCGGCGTCCCGAGCACGTTGTGGCTGATGAAGTTCAGCAACATTTGTTCGTGACCGGGTGCCGTCATGCAGAGCCGAGTCTCACGGAACCTGGGCTCCACGTCGAAGTCGCGCGTGAAACCGTAACCGCCGTGCGTGTCGAGACAGGCGCTGGCTGCCCAGGCCGCCTCGCTGGCCAGCAACTTGGCGCTGTTCGCCTCCCCGCAGGCTTGTGCTGTCGAACAGCCACGCCGCCCTGTCGCGGATCGCTGCCGCCGTGCGCACCTACAGATAGGCCCGCGCGATCGGGAATCGGATTGAAGATCTTCGACTTGAACAGCCTGGTGGGTACTAGACCTCTGGTCGGGCGAAGGGTTCGCCTCGA
>Ga0214471_10002921_pt1 | contig 13299 bp, 12 predicted proteins | sample RVTome_5_FD_207665 | JGI IMG/M metagenome (GOLD analysis project Ga0214471, IMG submission 207665) | Soil microbial communities from uranium-contaminated site in the Upper Colorado River Basin, Wyoming, United States - RVT142D155 | ecosystem: Environmental > Terrestrial > Soil > Contaminated >...
AAATGCAGCTCGAGCCTCCCGCTCGAGCTGCGAAGCTCGGTCAGCCAGGCGGGTAGACGCTCGTATACCTGCTGCTCGCTGGCCGCGCTGTGAAACGGGTCGAAGCGCGTCTCCAGCACGAAAAGCTCGGCAACGCGTTTCGCGAGCATGTCTCTGATGGCGGCCAGGCCGATGCTGTCGATCGACCTGGCGGTCAGAGCCGAGACCTGGTCGCCCTGCTCCAGAGGCGTCACCGACACTCTATGCAGCCCGGCATCGACGTGCACGAGCTGACACCCTCGGTAAGGCTGCACCGCGGCGGCCACTGCCGGATTGACCAGCGAGCTCACGCCGATACCGCATTCCTGCAACAGACCCAGCAAGATGCCGAGTTGGCTGCGGTCGTAATGGCCCGGTGCCATCACCAGCACATCCTCGCTCGAGCCGCCGGCGCGCTCCCACAGGGAGCGAAGCTGAGCGATCGCAAGCTCCGCCGCGCTTCCGACGGCGTCGAGCCCCGCGCTGCCTGCATCCAGGCTCAAACGTTCCCAGTATCGATTCGCGCTCCGTCGCGGATGCAGCCGGGCGTTGGCATACGCCTGCTGTCCCGTGACGATCCGCCCAGCGTCGACGAACGCGTAGCCGGGCTCGCTGAGCCGCACACCGGCAGCATCGGCTACCACGATACTTGCGTCATTGAGATCGATGGCGATGGTCGACATCGCGGGTTCCGCTACTGGCCGCCACGCGCTTGCATGTGTCGGATCAGGTTGTGGTCGATGTAGGTCTGCGTGTCGAAGACCAAGCGTTCTTGAAGCAACTGCAGCTGGTGCACCAAGAACATCACGACGATAGAGATGAGCAGCGCGATGAAGGTCGAGTTGAACGCCGTGCCCAAGCTCTGAGTTACGCCTGTTATGTCGCCGTCAACCGCCCGGTGGGCCTGCCCGAGCGCATCGCCGATGCCGCGAACCGTCCCGATGAACCCCACGGAAGGAATTGCCCACGCGATGTAGCGGATCATCGACAGCTCGGACTCCAACCTCTCGCCTTCGGATTCGCACAGGGTATTGGCGACGGAGGACACGTCCTGGACGTTGCGCGTCGAGCCGAACCGCTCCAGTGAGGACAGCAACACCCTGGGCAACAGCATCTCCCGCATGCGATCGGGAAGCGCCTGGATAGTGCGCGCGTATTCGCGCGTATCCTCGGGAAGAATTCTCACCCCGCCGCGGACCGGGATCAGCTCTCGCTGCAGCAGGGATCGTTCCGAAAGAGCTTGCCTGCCCTTGAAGCCCATGATCGAGAATGCCCAAATCATCAGCACGAAACAGGCTTCCTGCTCATAGTCCCTGAGCAGCACCCACAAAGAGCGTTCGACCGTATAGCTCTCCTCCTCCTGGATTCTGAGAGTCTGCTCAGCAAGGGCTTCGGTCGCTCGCGGGCGGACCACGGTCACATAGACCGCGTGCACGATGATCACCGCGATGATCAGGGCGAACACTTGATAGAGGAATTCCGTTGGGAACGTACGGTTCATGTGCTGGTGAGCTCCGCGGCGTCGGCTCCGGCTAAATATCGATCGGGAAGGTGACTTCCTCGTCGGCAGCGATCTCCTCGCTGGGAATGAAGATCTCTTCCAAGGTGCGCGCGTCATCGGCCGGCGCTTCCGTGGAATCATCCCGCGCGGGAGGGTTTTCGGATCCGGGCTCCTGGCCCACGGAAACGAACGCGGCGGCCGCGAACAGCACGCCCGCAACGATCCATCGAGTAAGTTTCATACCAGCGGCCTCCGACAAAAAATCGTCATGTTAGACCCCTCTCGCAACCGATCATTCCAGGTTTCTGGCAACTCTGAAACCGACGTCTTCTCGCGCTTCGGCACTGTAGTTCCTCGCGGCGCTGCGCAGATCCGTGACGGTCGCGCTGCGCCAGTTCGACCCCCGAACCACCCGGAAGCGGCCGCTTTCCGGTCCGAGCGGGTCGACGGCGACCTCGTCCGTCACGCTTCGGCCGATCTCATAGTAATCCTGAACCCATTCGGCCACATTTCCGCCCAGATCGAAAATCCCGACGGCGTTGGCGGCGAAGCTGCCTACGGGCGCGGAAACCGCGAAACCGTCGTTATAAGTCACCAGGGTCGTCGGCAGCAGCTGCGCGGCCGACAGATCCGCGAAGTTGCCGAAACGGTCCGGCGGGGGCAGCTCGGCGCCCCAGGGAAAGACCAGGGGCTCGTCCTGCTCGGCGAAACGCGCGGCCCAGGCCCATTCCGCCTCGGTCGGCAGCCGATAGCCGCTGCGTAGAGGCCTCACTGCGGTCCAGGCGCCGTTCGCTTCCTCGTAGACGGGCTGCAGGCCGTCCCTGATGCTCAACCAGTTCAAGTACTCCGCGATCTCTTCCCAGGAGACGCGCACGACGGGTTGCTCGTCCTCGTTGAGGCTCACGCCGGAAAAGTCTCCGGAGTCGTGATCGGGCCTGAAGGCGCGAAACTGCGCGTTGCTGACCTCCGTCACGCCCAGATAGAACGCCCGGCTGAGCCGCACGGGTCTCAGCACCTCGTTGGTGCGGCGTCCCTGCTCGCGCCGCGAAGAACCCATGGTGAACTCTCCCGGCAATACGAGCCTGAGCGCCTGCCCCAGGCTCGTCTCGATCGATGCGCGATAACCCGACCCCGAAAGCGAATCTTGCCGCTCGAGGACGGCCGCCCACGCCTGCGGAAACCCCGGCCTGGGCGTGAGCTCTGTGCTCACGCTCGCGTAGCCGTCCTGCCGTAGTTCCAGCCGATGCGGCAGAGCGGTCAGCGTCAGCTGTTGCGGCGTCGTTCCGGCGCGCTCGCCGTCCACCCAAACTTGCGCGCCCGGCGGCTCGCTCGAGACATCCACGACACCGAGCTGCGCGACTAGGTCCAGACTCAGTCGCCGGCCGCTATCGGCGGCGACGGAAAGTGTCTCGGTGACCGGCTCGTAGCCGGGCTTGCTCAAGTTGATCGAATGCTGCCTTCCAGGGTCGAGGCGCAAGGTCAACGGTGTCTGCCCACGAAACTCGCCGTTGACGCTCACCACAGCGCCGGCCGGGTCGGTAATCAGCTCGACTCGCCCGTCGGCTTGGGTCAGGCGGACCGGCGGTACGACCTCGGGCTGGTCGGCATAAACGACGAGCGTGTCGCGCCAAGCGTTGTAGCCAGGCAGCCGAAGCTCGACGTCCCGTTCACCCGCCGTCAGCTCGAGCTCGATCGGCGTAACGCCCAGCGCGCGTCCGTCGACCAGCACTTCGGCACCCGCGGGCTCGCTGCTGAAACTCACGGGCGCCCAGCTCGGAGTCAGCACCACGTTGAGGCTCTGGCGCTCACCGCCGCCAGTGACGTCGAGCTCTCGAACCTCGGCGAGAAAACGTTCGGCGACGAATTCCAGCCGGTGCCTCCCGGGTCGGATTTCCACGTCCTGCAACGGCGTGGTTCCGAGCCGATCGCCGTCGAGCCGGACCTCCGCGCCGACGGCGGGTTCCGTCGCGAGCGTGACGAGCCCGGGTAGTCTCTCGAGCTCGAGCCCGATCGACTGGTCCGGCGCCGGGCCGACCTCGATGGTCGTGTCCAGCGGATAGTAACCGGCCAACGCGGCTTCAACGCGGTGCTGCCCCGATCTGAGCAGGAAACGGTCGGTGAGCTTGAGCTTCAACAGCGTGCCGGGCAGGCGAAGCTCCTCGGGCACAGGCGTCACGATGATCTCGACGGACTTCGCGGTGAAGGCGAACCAGCCGAGCACAGCGAGCACGCCGAAAGCAGCCGTCACGCCGACGCCGGCGGCACTCGCGCGCCGCCGGCCCTCGCCAGGCGCGGCGCTCGCTGCCGGACGAAAGCTGATCGGCTTGATTTCAACGGCGCCGAAGTCGTCGCTCTCGCGAGCGAGCTCGTCGAGATCGGGCGGGGCCGTGTCACCCCCCGTGATTTGGCCTTCGATCGTGATGGCCAGCCGTTCGTCGTCCAAACGGCAGCCCAGCCGCGCGCTGTCGAGCGCGATCGCCTCGTTGCCCTTGAGGCGCCTGGAGCCGCGGACGAGCTCGCCGTCGACGCGCAGGTTGCGCGTCTCACGCCCCGCCTGCACGAAGAATGCGCCTTCCAGCACGCCGATCTGCACCGACCCCGACACGCCCTGCAAGCGAATATCGGCCTGGGTATCGGCCCCCACTAGGATCGGCAACGAGTCCGCCGTGAAGTACCTCGACTCACCGCCGATCTCGGCCCTGATTACCCAATCTGGGTTCATCGTCATCAAATCGGCTCGACGCACTGCACACGAATCGGCGCGAGCTCGCGACCGGGGTACACGGTGAAAGTCTCGCGAACGTCCCGATAGCCGTTGCGGCTGCCGACTGCGGTGTAGGTTCCCGGCCTGAGCTCCACGGTGGTCACCGCGAACGCACCGAGCTCGCCGATGCGATAGAGCATGACGTCGGTCATCTGGTCGGACCGCAGCTCGACCGTGACCGGCGTCGAAGCGAGCGTGACAAGGCGCCCTAGCTCCTCGATCTGCCCGGTGAGGCGTTGACCGCGTTCCTCGATCGCGCGAGCTTCTGCAAGCAGCTCGCGCGAGTCCGCCAGAACGCCGTCGTCGAAAAGCAGATTCGGGTTCGCGAGCAAATGGCCGAGCTTCGTGTCCAAGTCGGCCCTGGCTCGCGTGCGCGTGAGGCCCTGCTGGGCGAAGATCAGCGTCGTATCCGTTTCCAATGCGTGTTCGTACTGCTCGATGGCCTGACTCCAGAGCTCACGCCGTTCGAACGCGAGCGCTCGCGCCTCGATCAGGGCTATCTGGTCGAGCCGCTGCCCCTGCTCAGCCTGCAAGCTCCCGTCCAGGGCCTCGGTCGCACCCGGACGAATCACGAGCGCGGCGTTGAAGAACTCGTGGGCGCGGTCGTAGTCCTCGGCCGCGAGCGCGGCCAAGCCATGGGACATCTGCGCCTCGAATCCTCGATCGCGAAGCATTTCCTCGACATCCGCGAGCGCGCTGCTCGCGGGTAGCCAAGCGGCATCGATCGCAAGCGCCTCTCGATAGTGCTGCGCGGCCTGCTCGAGCTCTCCCGCCCGCTGCGCGTCTTGGGCCTGACGCACCAGAGCCAGCACCTCGGGAAGCTTCTCCGCCCGCGCCAGACCCTCTCGCGCCACGCTGTTCTCGGCGTCTATCGCAAGCACGAGGCCGTATTGCTCGGCGGCCACGGCTGCATTGCCGGCCTCCAGCGCGGCGCGGCCCGCCTCGAGCGCCGCGTCGACGATCGTGGTCGACCTCTCGAGCAACTGCGCGCCAAGCTCCAGCGCCCGCGAATACGCCGGCACGGCATCGTGGAAAGCATTCGCGAGATAGGCATCGTCCCCGGCTCGAGACGATTCTCGATACTCCGTCCACGCGCCCGCTCCCCATTCGGAAGCCGAAAACGCTTCCAGACGAGCCTGCTGCGTCAGCAGCTCCGCGAGCAGGGATTCGGCCTGCTGCTGCAGCGCCGCGAGCTCCTCCGGCGATAAAGCCGGTGCCTCGGGCGCATTCGGGATTGGCGGCTCGAGCTCGGCGCGAACCTCGGGAGACGGAGACTGCTCAGCCACCCAATTCGGCAATACGAAGAAGACGCCGCCGGCCAGGGTCAGTAACAGGAGTCCGACGGCAATGAGCGGCAACCGTGACGCGCGCGGCGCCCGTCCCTCGAGCACGGGCGCCGGCGAAGCTGGCGCCTGCGATGCCTTTACGGGCACGATGACTTCTTCGTGCCCCGGATCCCGATCGTGTCGCTCTTCCACCTTCTCAAGCTTCCTGGCCGTGAGCGGCAATGATAGCGTCTAAGCTCCGCTCGATCGCCGGCATCGCGTCGGCCGCAAGGTGCCCCGCAGCCGTCAGCAGGTCCACGACGCGCTTGGTGAGCTCCGCCAGCATCGCGTCCGCGGCGTGCCGCGGCGTCAGTTTCATTGGGGACGGCGGCCGCCTTTCCAAGTCCGCCAAGGTCGGCTGCCGGCCGAAGGGTAAGCGCCCCGTCAAGAGCTCGTAGAGCAGCACCGCAAAAGCGTGCGTGTCGTCCGCGTCGCGGGCAGCAGCGCCGCTTCGCTGGCTCGGACTCTGGTAAGCCGGTGTGCCGCCGCCCGCGCTTGCGACGCTGCCCGACCTTTGCGCTAGCGCCAAGTCGATGAGCTTAGCGTCACCGCGGCAATCGAAAAGGACATTGCCGGGCTTGACGTCTCGATGGACGATGCCGCGCTCGTGGAGATGGTTCAGCGCTGCGGCGATTTGGCGGCAAGCCCTGGCCCAATGCCTCGGATGGCTGCCGCAGAGAGAGACGAGATCGCCTCCGTCGAGGAGCTCGGCGACCAGCCCGGGGCCCCGCGCCGTCGCGACCAAATGCAGCGGTCGGACGACACCAGGGTGCGCCGCCACGAGCAAATGGCGCCATTCGCGCTCCACCAGCTTCGCCGCGCCCGGGTGGCCTGCCCATTCGGGCAAGGGCAGCTTTACCGCGACGCCGCTGCCTGCCGGCGTAACGGCGTGCCAGACCTCGGTGACCGCGCCGCCGCCCAATTTGGAGGTGAGTCGCAGCTCGCCGTGGATCATCGGGGGCAGCGCCGGCGGGGCTGACGCGGGCTGCCGCCGGGCGGAGCTTTCGGTCAGCGCGAATTTCCGCCGGAGATCAGATCCCGGCTGTGGCTCCGGCAAAGTTGTCCGCGGGCGCTTGCTGGGCATCGCCTTCCGCCTCGAAGGCCTCGGCGTCGATCGGGGTCGTCTCGAGACCGTCGTCCGGCTCGAGCGTCTCGGCCTGCTCCTCCGTATAGACGTCGATCTCTGTTGTGAATCCGGTTTCGGCCTCGTACAGCTGCCGCAGAAGCTCGCGCCATTCCTCGTACTGAATTTCCGCCGTGCCGGTCAATCGGTGCTGAGTGCCTTCGATCTCCACGACCAACGGTCTGACTTCTTCGTCGAAACTCGCGGACAACTCCTCGAGCGCCTCGGCGTGGAGCCGCTTCTCCTCGCGGCGCACGCGCGCCGTCCTGATGAGATCCATACCCATGTACATCAAGGTGTCGCGAACGATCCTGTCGCTGAATTGACCGTCGCTATTGGCGCCATACAACACCGAGGCGACGATCGTCGCAATACCCATCCCCGTTCGCCAGCGCGACGAACGCTGCAGCTCGCGAATCGAGATGGCTTCCTCGCGGGCATACTCGCGCCAACCGTCGTAGGAATCACCTGCGTCCTGGTAGAAGTCGGCATAGTGCTGGTTGAGCGTATCGATGAAAACGTGCTCGCGCTCGCGGACTCGCTGGCTGCGGAAATACTGCGGGTCGTCTTCGGCGGGCAGACGCCTGAGCTGGTAAATGCCGCGCCCGTCCACCTCGACGTAGCCATCGAAAACCTGCGGGCTCAGCTCTTCCGCGAACCTCAGCTGCGCAATCGAGCGCAGGTCTTCCACTTCCGCCGCGCGGAGCTCGGCACGCGCCGCGGCGAGGTCGTTAGCGATCGAGTTGAACAGATCCTGGTAGGGATCCAGATCGGGATATCTCTGGCGATTGTAAGAACCGATGGCCGTAGACAGCGCATACTCGTCGTCCAGCCAGACGCGTCCCGAGGCATCGACGGCGGTGATGTCCAAATTCACGAAGTCGCCGTCCGAGTGGAGTATTTCGGCCCTGATGATTAGATCCGCCGCCGTCGAATCGCGCGGCAACACCCAGACCGACCCCCAGTAACCGCTGTCTTGAAGCGTATCCCTGAGCTCGACGGCCATATACCGCGCTTCGGCGCGGCGAATATTGATGAACGTCCCCTCGCGAATGAGCTCCTCGGCGACTTCCTTGTCGACCTCGCCCTCGGGCACGCCGGGATCGAACAGCACCACGCCGACGTCGAGCAGCTGCTCCTCGGGTATCGTTTCCGTGGCCGGAACCAGCGCGATCGAATGGGCGACGCGAACCTCGCTCGTCGTGCACCCCGCGAGCAGCACCAGCAGTAGTGACAATACCCCGAGTTGACGCATCACTCGCTTCCCGCTTATTGCCTCGCTAGGATCCTCTTGTACTCGTTGTACTCGTCCCACAAGGCGGCCCGTAGAAACGGATCCTGTTCCTCGGTCGCTGCCTCACAGAGCTGGCGCGCCACCTTGTCTTGATCGTTACAACCTTGAATTTGCGGTCTGGCCTCGTTGCCTTCGCCGACGCCCTCGATCTCTGCGGAGCCCGCACTGTTTTGGCTGCCGCCGGCCGCGGTCGAGCCACCAGTCGGTTCCTCGCCGGTCGCCGTCTCGGTCTCGCCTGCGCTCCCACCGATCGACCCCGCTTCCACGAGGGCCTCGTCGGCGGCCGTGCCGACACCGGTTTGGGCCATGGTCTCGCGTTCCTGTCCCATGAGGTCGTCGAAATCCTCCAGCGAGCGATCGAAGGCCTCTTCGGCACCGGCGGCCTGCCCGGCCGTGCCGGCTTGGCCGCCTGCTCCGGCCTCTCCGGGCCAATCGCCCTCGGGGCCCGCAGCTCCGGCTTCACCCTCGGTGCCCTCGGCCCCGGCGCCGCCTGCGTCTTGCTGCGTGCCATCGCCGGGCTGAGTGCCCGCTTGTCGATTGCCGCCGTCTTCGCCGCTACCGTCTTCGCTTTGAGAGCCGCTCTCCTGTCCTTGTGAGCCGCCCGCTTGCTGCTGCCCGTCCTGCCCCGGCAAATCCCCGGACGGCGACGGCATCCCGCTCGACGGCGACGGCATCCCGCCCGACGGCGACGGCATCCCGCTCGATGGCGACGGCATCCCGCCCGACGGCGACGGCATGCCACCAGAAGGCGCAGGCGTACCCCCGGACGGCGAGCCGCTCGACGGCGGTCTCGTCTGTTGATTGCTGCAGGCAGCCACGCCAAGGGCTGCCGCTGCGAGCAGCGAGATCAGGAAAATATTCTGTGCTCTCATGGCTCATCTCCCGACAGGCCCGAAACGGTCGTTTCGCCCCGGCCACCGCCAGCATCTAGTGTAGCTTTAGTCGCTGCCGAAGTGGGAGAAGTTCAGTGCCGATTCGGTCGGCTTCACCGACCTCTCCGAATTTCCATAACGTCTTACCGGGACCGACGTTGACGGTTAAGATTCAAGCACGAGCTGCTAGAATCGGCCGTATTGGCCACCTTGCGGGAAATCCGATGCGAATACAACTCTGTCTCACCGGACTGCTGGCTTTCGGCTCAATCGGCGTCCTTAGTGCGCAGGAGAGTGGCGAAACGACGCGGAGGGCGGCGCCCGAGGGCGCCGGGGTTTATTTCCAGGCACCCCAGGACGGCGCCAGCGTTCGCTCGCCGTTCATGGTGCGTTTCGGGCTCAGAGGTATGGGCATCGCGCCTGCCGGCGTCGATCTGCCCAATACCGGGCATCATCATCTGTTGATCGACGTCGAGGAACCGCCGCCGCTGGACATACCGTTGCCGGCGACCGACACGGTCCGGCACTTCGGACTCGGACAAACCGAAATCGAGCTCGAGCTCCCGCCCGGGCAGCACACGCTGCAGTTGATCTTGGGAGACTGGCTGCATACGCCGCACTCGCCGCCGGTGATGTCGCAGCGGATCACGATCACGGTCACCGAGTAGGGCGACGGAGCCCCCGCCGGGACGTCAGATCGCGCAGAATGACGTGCGCGGCGTTATGCCCCGGCGCGCCGCTGACGCCGCCGCCCGGATGCGCTCCTGCCCCGCAGAGATAGACGCCCCGCACCGGGGATTTATAACTCGCATAGCCGAGAGCCGGGCGCGCCCAATAAAGCTGATCGAGGGTCATCTGACCGTGGAAGATATCACCGCCCACGAGCCCGAAACGCTGCTCGAGATCAGCCGGGCTGAGCGCCTGCAAGCCGACGATTGCCTGGCGGAAGTTCGGAGCATAAGCGGAGACGGTATCGACAATGGTCTTCACCGCGGCGGTCTTCGCGTCGGCCCAGCTGCGTCCCCCGGGAAGATGACGCGCGAAATGCTGGCAGAAGAGACTGGCGACATGGGCGCCTTTCGGCGCCAGGGACGGATCCACCGTCGACGGAATCAGCAGCTCGATCACCGGCGATCTGGAATAGCCGTGGCTGCGCGCGTCCAGGTAGGCTCGGTCGAGGTATTCGAGCGCCGGAGAGATCAAGATGCCGGCACCGTGGTGCGGCTCGGCCGCCTTGCCGGGCAGACAGGCGAAATCCGGAAGCTCCGATAGGGCCACGTTGATTCGAAAGCTTGCCGACTCGCTTCGCCAAGCCAGAATCCGCTCGTAGAAATCCGCCGGCAAGTCGCTGCGCTGCATCAATCGCGCAAACAAGATTTGCGGATGAATCGCCGCCGCAACGGCACGCGCGGCATAGCGCGCTCCGGCTCTCGTCTCGAGCTCGACGCCGCGGCTGTCGACCTCGATCGATTGCACCGCGTCTCCGCAACGAATGTCCGCGCCGAGATCGCGAACGGCCTCGGCCATGGTCTGCGTGATCGAGCCCATGCCGCCCACGGCGTGCCCCCACGCGCCGCGAACACCGTTGACCTCGCCCAAGGCATGGTGCAGCAGCAGATAGCCCGAACCCGGCGTGTAGGGGCTCGCAAAATGACCGACAATGGAATCGAAGCCCAGTGCGCCCTTGAGGATATCCGTCTCGAACCAGCGATCTAGCCAGCCACCGGCGCTGCCCGTAAGCAGATTCCAAGCGGCACCCAGCCGCTTCGCTCTCGCAAGGGTCCTTATCCTTCGCAGCCACTGGAGAGCGCGCCCCGCCTCCCGCCAGCCGCCGTAGGGATTGAGCGGCGGCTCGAGCATCACGGGCTTCAAGACGCGAGTCAGGCTTGCGAGCTCGTCGAGAAACGCCGCGTAGCGCTCGGCGTCGCGCCTCGAATGCATCTCGATCGCCGCGCGCGTACGAGTCGGATCATGGTGCAGCGCCAAGCCCGGCGCGTCGATTTGCGGCGCGAAGTTAGCCATCGGCCGAGGCAGGATGCGCAGTCCGCGGCGGAACAGGCCCATGTCGGCCGCGATGCGCGGCTCGAGCAGACTGACGGTGTAGCTCGCGACGGAATTACGAAAGCCCGGGTGGAACTCCTCGGTGACGGCGGCGCCTCCGACCTGCTCGCTGCGTTCCAGCACCACGACGCGCAGGCCGGCTCGAGCGAGATAATAGGCGCAGACCAGGCCGTTGTGGCCTGCTCCTACGACTGCGACGTCGCAATGCGTGCTCAGTCATCGCCTCCCGACGCCCCGTCGCCGTTGCATGCGTCAGCGAAGGCCGAAAAGATCGCCGCTGCGGAATCACGATGCCCGTTGAACCCGGCAAGCTCCAGATCCTGGTGCAGCGAGCCGCCGAGCGCGACATTGATCTCCTGCACGAGCGCGTCGAGATCGGCGCCCAAGCCCAGTGCCGGGATCGCCACCGGCACGACGCCTGCGACCCGTGCAAGGACCGTCAAATAATGCTCTTCGAGCAGATGCCAGGAAACGCCCCCGAGCACGCGATGATCGCTGATGACGCCGACCAGTGGTTTAGAACCTATCTCGGACACGAGCTGCACTTTTCGAGGCGATCCGATGCAAGTGTACAATACCGGCTCCGACCTACCGCCCGGCGCCTAAAGCAAACCCTGAGAAACGCATGGGAATCAAGCAAGATTTCGTCGACTCGGTCGGCGCGACTCCTCTGATCAAGTTACGCAAGGCTTCCGAGCTGACGGGCTGCACGATCCTCGGCAAAGCGGAGTTCCTCAACCCCGGAGGCTCGGTCAAGGACAGAGCGGCGAAATTCATTATTCTCGACGCGGAGAAGCGCGGTGTCATCGAGCCCGGCGGCTTGATCGTCGAAGGAACCGCCGGGAACACCGGCATAGGCCTGGCCCTGGTCGGCAACTCGCGCGGCTACCGAACCTTGATCTTCATGCCGGACACGCAATCACAGGAAAAGAAGGACGCGCTTCGCCTCTGCGGTGCCGAGCTCAGGGAAGTGCCCGCGGTCCCTTACCGCGATCCCAACAACTACGTACATGTCGCAGAGCGGGCTGCCGAAGAGCTGCGAAAGAGCGAGCCGCACGGCGTGCTCTATTCGAATCAGTGGGACAACACCGCGAACCGCGTCGGGCACCTTCAAAGCACGGGCCCGGAGATTTGGGAGCAAACGGGCGGCGTTGTCGACGGCTTCGTTTGTGCCGTCGGAACCGGCGGCACATTGGCCGGCGTCAGCGAGTTCCTCAAGCACAAGAACCCGAAAGTCGTGACCGCCGTCGCGGACCCACCGGGCGCGGCGATCTACAGCTGGGTAACGACCGGCCAGCTGAAATCCGAGGGCAGCTCCATCACCGAAGGCATCGGCCAGGGCCGTGTCACCGGAAACCTCGAGAATGCGCTCATCGACGACGGCTTCCGAATTCCCGACGAGGAGACGCTCCTGGCCTGCTACGACCTGCTGCTTGCCGAGGGCCTGTTGCTCGGCGGCTCGAGCGGCGTCAATGTCGCCGGAGCGATCCGTCTCGCCAAGGCCCTGGGGCCGGGAAAGACCATCGTCACGATCCTTTGCGATTCGGGATCACGCTATCAGTCCAAGCTCTACAATCCGCAGTTCCTCAGCGCGAAGAACCTGCCGCCGCCGCCCTGGCTCTAGTTTTTCGGCTCAGGTTTTGTGACCCGTCGCGTGGACGCAGCGACGAGCTGCCGGTAGTCTCTGCAACCTCCGTTCACGCCCGGTTCAGGGTCGACTAGAAACAATACGTTCCATGAAATCGATTAGGCTCGGCCTGTGTGCATTATGTATCGTCTCGTCCGGATTGCTCGGCTGCGCGACCGGGCCCGAAGTATCGCGGGTTGAGACGTCCGAGCCGGGCCTGTCGATTGCACGCGGCGCCGGCAACGGCGAGCTCGCAGCGCTGATCGCGCGGCGGCAAATCGGCGTCCCGTATCGCTTCGGCGGAACTTCTCCCGATGCCGGGTTCGATTGCAGCGGTCTCGTCTATTACAGCTACAGCCAGGCCGGGATCGACCTTCCGCGAACCTCGCGAGAGCTCTTTCGCGCCGCCAGGAAGATATCTCTGGCCGATGCTCGGCCCGGCGACGTGGTTTTTTTCCAGGATCAGGAAAAGCTGTCCCACGTCGGTATCTATCTCGGGCAGCGGTATTTCGTGCATGCGCCGGCCTCCGGAAGAACGGTTTCGGTCGCGCACATCGACACGCCCTACTACCAGCAGCATCTGGTCGCCGTCGGCCGCTTGGTCAACTTGTGATCTCGACTTGGCCGTCAGCTGAACGCTTTGTCGAGCGCCTGCTCGAGGTCGGCGATTAGATCGTCGGGATGCTCCAGGCCGACGGACAGCCGGACGGTGCC
>Ga0214471_10002926_pt1 | contig 13285 bp, 13 predicted proteins | sample RVTome_5_FD_207665 | JGI IMG/M metagenome (GOLD analysis project Ga0214471, IMG submission 207665) | Soil microbial communities from uranium-contaminated site in the Upper Colorado River Basin, Wyoming, United States - RVT142D155 | ecosystem: Environmental > Terrestrial > Soil > Contaminated >...
CGCGCCCCGCGTCTTGCCGAGCCGCCGGCGTTGTGGCGCCGCGGCTCGACTCGGCTGCTCGATTACGGCGGCCGCGGGCGCGCGCTGTTGGTGGTGCCGTCGCTGATCAACCGCGGCTACATTCTCGATCTCACCGAGAAGCGGAGCCTGATGCGGCATCTCGCTGAGGCCGGGTGGCGGCCGTTGCTGGTCGACTGGGGCGACCCGGGACCGGCGGAGCGGCGGTTCTCGCTCACCGATTACGTCTGCGGCCGTCTCGAACCGGCGCTCGACGAAATCGTCGCCGCCACCGGCGAGACGCCGGCGGTGGTCGGCTATTGCATGGGCGGGCTGCTGGCCCTGGCGTTGGCGGTGCGGCGGCCGGCGCTGGTGGCGGCGCTGGTGCTGCTGGCGACGCCGTGGGATTTCCACGACGCCGCCCCCGGCACCATCCGCCTGATCCGGGCGGCGGCCCCGGGCCTGACTGCGATGATCGACCATTTGGGCGAACTTCCGGTCGACGTCATCCAGGCCATGTTCTCAAGCCTCGATCCCTATCTCACCGCCGACAAGTTCCGCCGCTTCGCGGCGCTTCCCGACGATTCCGAGAAGGCGCGCGAATTCGTGGCGCTCGAGGACTGGCTCAACGACGGGGTGCCGCTGGTCGGCTCGGTTGCCCGCGAGTGCTTGCTCGGCTGGTACGTGGAGAACACGCCGCCCGGCGGCCGCTGGCGCATCGACGGCCGGCCCGTGGTCGCCGCCGAGGTGCGGACGCCGACGCTGGTGGCGATCCCGGACAACGACCACATCGTGCCGCCGGGCTCCGCGGCGGCGCTGGCGACCGCCATACCGGGAGCGACGGCGGCGCGGCTGCCGACCGGACACATCGGCATGGTCGCCGGCGGCCGTGCCAGGACCATGCTCTATGAACCGCTGGCGCGTTGGTTGGAGAAGACATTGATCTAGGTCAAAACGTCGGTCCCGGAAATCACCTAGGCTGGCTGCCTTGTAACACCGTTGCGACCGACCTATAACCGAAGGAACAGGGCCGCGAACGGAGACGCGACGAGGCCCTGAAAAAAATCCGCTTCCCAGGCGCCTCCCCGGCGCCCCGCTGATTGATGGAGGAGAATGAAAAATGTCTGACGTTGTCATCGCTGGGGCGGTGCGTACGCCCGTGGGCGCCTTCAACGGCGCGCTCAGTTCGCTGCCGGCGCACCATCTGGGTCAGGTCGCGATCGTCGAGGCGTTGAAGCGCGCCAAGGTCGCCCCGGCCGAGGTCGACGAGGTCATCATGGGTCAGATTTTGGCCGCCGCCGCCGGCCAGAACCCGGCACGCCAGGCGGCCGTCGCCGCCGGTATCCCGGTCGAGAAGACGGCCTACGGCATCAACCAGCTGTGCGGCTCGGGCCTGCGGTCGGTGGCGCTTGGCTCGCAGGCGATCCGACTCGGCGATAGCGCCATCGTCGTCGCCGGCGGCCACGAGAGCATGAGCCAGGCGCCGCACTGCGTGCACTTGCGCAACGGCACCAAGATGGGCGCCACCGAGCTCATCGACACCATGATCAAGGACGGTCTTTGGGACGCCTTCAACGGCTACCACATGGGCAACACCGCCGAGAACGTCGCCCAGAAATGGCAGCTCACCCGCGACGAGCAGGATCGTTTCGCTTGCGCCTCCCAGAACAAGGCGGAAGCCGCGCAGAAGGCCGGCCGTTTCAAGCCCGAGATCGTGCCGGTGACGATCAAGACCCGCAAGGGCGAAACCGTGGTCGACACCGACGAGTATCCCAAGGCGGGCGTCACCGTCGAAAGCCTGGCGCAGTTGCGCCCCGCCTTCGCCAAGGACGGCACCGTGACCGCCGGCAACGCATCCGGCATCAACGACGGCGGCGCCGCGGTGGTGCTGATGTCGGCGAAGGACGCGAGTAAGCGCGGCATTCAGCCGCTGGCCCGCATCGTGTCGTGGGCGACCGCCGGCGTCGATCCGGCGATCATGGGCACCGGGCCGATCCCGGCCAGCCGCATGGCGCTAAAAAAGGCCGGCTGGAAGATCGAGGACCTCGACCTGATCGAGGCCAACGAGGCGTTCGCCGCTCAGGCGTGCGCGGTCAACAAGGACCTCGGCTGGGACACCGACAAGGTCAACGTCAACGGCGGCGCCATCGCCATCGGCCATCCGGTCGGCGCGTCGGGCACCCGCATCCTGGTGACGCTGCTCTACGAGATGCAGCGCCGCAGAGCCACGAAGGGCCTGGCGACGTTGTGCATCGGCGGCGGCATGGGGATCGCCATGTGCGTCGCCCGCGACTGATCATAAAAAACGAAAAACGTAACCGCCCAGGGAGGAGACCATGGCACGGGTGGCACTCGTTACCGGCGGTACCCGGGGTATCGGCCGGGCGATTTCGATCGCGTTGAAGGACGCCGGCTGCAAGGTCGCCGCCAACTACGGCGGCAACGACGACGCCGCCAACGCCTTCAGCAAGGAAACCGGCATCCCCGTTCACAAGTTCGATGTCGGCGACTTCAACGCCTGCAAGGCGGGCATCGCCAAGGTCGAGGCCGATGTCGGGCCCATCGACGTGCTCGTCAACAACGCCGGCATCACCCGCGACAAGCCGCTGCACCGGATGGAAAGGACGGAATGGGACGCGGTGATCGCCACCAACCTCTCGAGCGTCTTCAACATGACCCGTCACGTCATCGACGGCATGCGCGCGCGGGGCTTCGGGCGGATCATCAACATCAGCTCCATCAACGGCCAGAAGGGCCAGTTCGGCCAGTGCAACTACTCCGCCGCCAAGGCCGGGCTGATCGGCTTCACCAAGGCGGTGGCGCTGGAGACCGCGTCGAAAGGCATCACCGTCAACGCCGTGGCGCCCGGCTACATCGCCACCGAGATGGTGATGGCGGTGCCTAAGGACGTGCTCGATTCGAAGATCCTGCCGCTGATCCCGGTCGGCCGTCTCGGCGAGGCGGACGAGATCGCCCGCTGCGTGGCGTTCCTGGCGTCCGACGAGGCGGGCTTCATCACCGGCTCGACCCTCACCGCCAACGGCGGCCAGTATATGACGTGAGCGTGGTCGCAATGCCAGACCGGAGGCGCCGATGCGGCTCGCCGATTTCGACACCCTCACCTTCGACTGTTACGGCACCCTGATCGACTGGGAGACCGGCCTCGCCGCCGCCATCGGCCCGTGGCTCGAGCGCCGCGGCCTCAAGAAGACCCACGACGAGGTCTTGGAGACCTTCGCCGTCTGCCAGTCGGCGCAGGAGGACGAGACGCCGGCGATGATCTATTCCGAGGTGGTCGCCCATACGCTCCAGCGCATGGCCAAGGCCTGGGGCGTCGAGGCGACGGACGCCGAAGCGGAGGCCTTCGGCGCCGCGGTCGGCGACTGGCCGGCGTTTCCGGATTCGCCGGACGCGCTTCGCTACCTGAAGCGCCATTACCGGCTGGCGGTGCTGTCGAACGTCGATCGCGCGTCGTTCGCCGGCAGCAACGAGAAGCTAGGCGTCGAGTTCGACGCCGTGTTCACCGCCGAGGACATCGGCTCCTACAAGCCGAATTTGCGGAACTTCGAGTACATGCTGGCGCGCCTCGCCGAGATGGGCGTTGCCAAGAGCCGCATCCTGCACACGGCGCAGAGCCGCTATCACGATCACGCGCCGGCGCAGAAGATCGGGCTTCGCACCGCCTGGATCGATCGCCGTCACGGCAAGAAGGGCGCCGGCGCCACCGTTCCGGTCACCCTTGAGCGCGCGCCCGACTTCTACTTCACCAGCATGGCGGCGCTGGTCGAGGCGCACCGGAAAGAGATTTCCGGCTAGTTCTCCCTGCCTCCGGCTTCAGCTCGCATCTTTCGGCGCCGTCGCCACCATCGACTTGCGATCGGCGAATTCGTCGTACCAGTCGGCGAGCGCCGGCCGCTGCTTGCGCCAGCCGAGATCCGGGAACCGGAAATCCAGCCAGCCGAGCGAGCAGCCGACGGCGATATGGCCGATGGTGACCGGCCCCTTGGCCATGGCGTCGGCTTCGTCCTCGAGCGCGTCCATGGCGCGCGCCACCACCTTGGCCTGGCGCTCCGCCCATTTGTCCCACTGCAACTCCTTCGGCCGCCGGCCCTCCAGCAGGCGCAGAATGCCGGCATCGGTCATGCCGTCGCCGAGCGCTTGCAGCTTGAGCGCCCGCCACCGTGCCTCGCCCTCGGTCGGGAACAGCTTTTTGCCTTTGTTCAGGCCGTCCAAATACTCGCAGATCACCGGCGAGTCGTAGAGCACGGTGCCGTCGTCGGCGATCAGCGTCGGTACTTTGCCGAGCGGGTTGTCCTTGCCGACGTCGGTGTTCGGGTCCCAGACGTTGGTCGGGATGCGCTCGATGTTTTTGTCGAGTCCGGTCTCGATCAGGGTTACGGCGACCTTGCGCACGTAGGGCGAGGTCGCGGAGTAGCGGAGCTTCATGGCGGTCCTTTTCAATGAGAAACGACGGGAGCCGGAGACTAGCACCCGGGCCCGCAGCCTGAAACCACGAACCGTGCCAACCGCCCGGCAACCGTTGTATGCTCGTCCGCGTCATGTGGATCGATGTCGTTGATCTGAGGGATTTTTACGCCTCCTCGCTGGGGCAGGTGGCGCGTCGGATGATCCGCCGTCAGCTGCGCGAGCTGTGGCCGAGCGTCGCCGGCGAAAGTATCCTCGGCCTCGGCTACGCGGCGCCCTATCTCGCCGGCTTCCGCAGCGAGGCCGGCCGCGTGCTGGCCGCGATGCCGGCCCAACAAGGGGTGCTGCACTGGCCCGCCGACGAGGCCGGGCTGACGACGCTGGTCGACGAGCTCGATCTGCCGTTCCCCGACCTCAGCATGGACCGGGTGCTGCTGGTGCACGCACTCGAATGCGCCGAGCAGGTGCGGCCGATGCTGCGCGAAATCTGGCGGGTGCTGTCCGACAGCGGGCGGCTGCTGGTGATCGTTCCCAACCGGCGCGGCATCTGGGCCCGATTCGAGCGCACGCCGTTCGGCCATGGCCTGCCCTACACGCCCGGACAGTTATCGCGGGCGCTGCGCGACAACCTGTTCACGCCCATCGAATCGCACCGGGCGCTGTTCGTGCCCCCGGCGCACTCGCGGATGATCCTGTCGTCGGCGCCCGCCTGGGAGGAAGTGGGCCAGCGCCTGTTCAAGACCTTCTCCGGCGTGGTGATGACGGAAGCCGTGAAGCAGATCTACGCCGCCAGCGCCGACACCGCCCGCGTCCGGGAGCGCCGGTACATGCCGGTAGCCGAGCGCACGCCCAGAATGTCGCCGCGGCGCTAAGACAGCGCTATTTTTTTCTCAGCAGATAAACCGCCTGCTCGCCGAGCAGGTTCGCCGAAAACAACCACGGGCCAACCTGGCGGACGTGCCCCTCGGCATCCAGGATTTTCTGCGTCTCGATGACGATGCCGAGCTCCCGGCACAGCGCGACGAAATCGCGGATGGTGCACAAGTGGATGTTGGGGGTGTCATACCACTGGTACGGCAGCGTCTTCGAGACCGGCATCTTGCCCAGGATCCCGAGGTAAAGACGCGCCCGCCAGTGGGCGAAGTTGGGGAACGACACGATCGCCCGCTTGCCGATGCGCAACAGATGGCTGAGCACGACCTTCGGCTGCACCATCGCCTGCAGGGTCTGGCTCAGCACCACATAGTCGAAGGCGTTGTCCGGATAGTCCTTGAGATCGGTGTCGGCGTCGCCTTGGATCACCGACAGCCCGGCCGAGATCGAGGACTTGACGCCGGCCATCGAAAGCTCGATGCCGCGCCCATCGACATGGCGGAAGTGGACCAGGTAGTCCAAGAACGTGCCGTCGCCGCAGCCGACGTCGAGCACCCGCGAACGCGGCTCGATCATGTCGGCGATCAATTGCAGATCGACGCGGATGGCCTTGCGATCGCGGACCATCACTTCTTCCCGGCGGCCTTGGCGAGGTGTTCGGCGGCGCCGTCCAGGAACCCCTTCAGCACCCGCTGGAATTCCGGCTCGTCCAGCAGGAACGCGTCGTGGCCTTTATCGGATTCGATTTCGGCGAAGCTGACGTCGGCGGCGGCCGCGTTCAGCGCGTGCACGATGCGCCGGTTCTCGGCGGTCGGAAACAGCCAGTCGCCGGTGAACGAGATCACGCAAAATCGGACCGGAGTGTTCCTGAAGGCGTTGGCGAGCTGTCCGCCGTTCTTCGAGATCAGGTCGAAGTAGTCCATCGCGCGAGTGATGTAGAGATACGAATTGGCGTCGAACCGGTCGACGAACGTGATGCCCTGGTGGCGCAGATAACTCTCGACCTGGAACTCGGCGTCGAATCCGAAGGCGATGGCGTCCCGGTCCTGCAGCCGGCGGCCGAACTTGCGGTGCAGCGACGCGTCCGAAAGGTAGGTGATGTGCGCGGCCATGCGCGCGACCGCCAGTCCCTTGGTCGGGCGCTTGCCGTGGTTCAGGTATTCGCCGCCGCACCAGTCGGGATCGGTCATGATCGCCTGCCGGCCGACCTCGTGGAAGGCGATATTCTGGGCCGTGTGGAGCGCCGCGGTGGCGACCGGGATCGCCGCGAACACGCGCTCCGGATAGGTGGACGCCCACTCCAGCACCTGCATGCCGCCCATCGAGCCGCCGGTCACCGCGAACAGTTTCTCTATGCCCAGGTGGTCCAGGAGCAACGCCTGGCAGCGCACCATGTCGGCGATAGTGATCACCGGGAAATCCAGATTCCACGGCTTGCCCGTCTTCGGGTTTATGTCCTTCGGCCCGAACGTGCCCATGCAGCCGCCGAGGATGTTGGCGCAGATGACGAAGTATCTGTCGGTGTCGATGGTCTTGCCGGGACCCACGGTCATGTCCCACCACCCGTCCTTGTCGGTGATCGGGTGCGTCTCGGCGACGAACTGGTCGCCGGTCAGCGCGTGGCAGATCAGGATGGCGTTGGAGCGGCCGGCGTTAAGCTCGCCGTAGGTCTGGTAGGCGACCGGGAAGTCGGAAAGCTCGGCGCCGCAGTCGAGTCGCAACGGCGCCTTGGTGCCGAGGCGCACGTGATGCCCGGGGAGCGGTGCCGGTGCCGGCGTCGCTTTCGCGCGGCCATCGCTTTGGCTTTTGTGGGCGGTCATCGACTTTATCCCGTCGCGCGGTCCCGGACGCCCCGATTTCCGCGGGCCTAAGAAGGGCATCATAGCTAGGTGCGGGGCCCTGGAGTGTCAATGTTTTCTTTGATTTTACGGGGCCATGCCATTATCACTAGGCCCGCTTTTCCCGGCTCCGACGGTTTCCCGGCCGGCCGCGAGGCCGACCGTCAGGAGAGTGTCCGCGGGCGATGGATGGGCCTCTCTAGGAACTTGCTTAGGCGCGCACCATGACAGTCGACAAAGACAAGCTCGCGGCGTTGCGCCGGGAAATCGACCGCATCGACGAATCCATCCACGACTTGATCATCGAGCGGACCAAGGTGGTCGAGAAGGTCCGCAACGCCAAGCGCGGCGAAAAGATCAAGATCCGGCCCGCCCGCGAGGCGGAGATCCTGTATCGCCTGATGAAGCGTCACCGAGGTCATTTCCCGAAGCGCGAGCTGGCGCGCATCTGGCGCGAGATGATCGTCGCCACGCTCCGTTTCGAGGGGCCGTTCTCGGTTGCGATTTACGTCGGCGACAACGACGCCGGGTACGCCGACATGGCGCGCGATCAGTACGGATCGTTCACGCCGATGAGCCGTCACGTCTCGACCCGTGCCGTCGTCGAGGCGGTCCGCAATATGCAGGCCACCGTCGGTATCCTGCCGCTGCCACGGCGCGACGACGAGGATCACTGGTGGCGGCTGTTGGTATCGGAGACTCCGGACACGCCGCGCGTCATCGCAAGGCTGCCGTTCATCAGCGGCGCTGCCGGCACCGACCTCGAGGCGCTGGTGATCTGCATCATCGATCAGGAGCAGACCGGCCGCGACCGCTCGTACCTGGCGGTCGAGGCGGATGCCGACATCGGCTTCAAGGCGGTCGAGCAGGCGTTGTCGCAGGCCGGCGTGTCCGCGGTATCGCATCAGGTCTGGCATGGCCCCGATCGGCCCGCCGTCTGGACCTACCTGGTCGAGGTGTTTGGCTTCGTCGACACCAAAGGCCGGCAACTAAACCGCCTGAAGGACGGCCTCGGCCGGCCGGCAAAGCGGCTGGTGCACCTCGGCGGCTACGCGACGCCGCTCGGCAACGCCGACCTCGCCGATCCGGAGCCTTTGGACGGGAGCACCGGATCGTGAGCGCGCCTGAGCCCCGGCCCGGGATCATGGACATCGCGCCCTACGTCGGCGGCGAGTCCGCGATCGCCGGCAAAAGGAAGGCGATCAAGCTGTCGAGCAACGAGGGCGCCTTCGGGCCCAGCCCCAGGGCGGTGATCGCCTACAAGAAGGCGGCGGCGACGCTGCACCGCTACCCCGACGGCTCGGCCACCGAATTGCGCAAGGCGATTGCGGCCCGTCACGGCCTCGATCCCGAGCGCGTCGTCTGCGGTGCTGGCTCGGACGAATTGCTGATCCTGATGTGCAAGGCCTATGCCGGACCGGGCGACGAGGTGCTGTATACCGAGCACGGGTTCCTGATCTACCCGATCGCCGCCAAGGCCGCCGGGGCGACGCCGGTCAAGGTGGCGGAAAAGAAGCTCACCGCCGATGTCGACGCGCTATTGAAGCGGGCGGGCGGGAACACGCGCCTACTGTTCCTGGCCAACCCCAACAACCCGACCGGGACTTATCTGTCGGCGGACGAACTCGTGCGCCTGCGCAAGGGCTTGCCCAAGCACGTGATCCTGGTAATCGACGCAGCCTACGCCGAATTCGTCACCCACAACGACTATTCGCCCGGCATCGAGCTGGTGGGCGGCGGCGACAACGTGGTGATGACGCGCACGTTCTCCAAGATCTTCGGTCTCGGCGGGGCACGCCTCGGCTGGGCCTATTGTCCGGCCCCCATCGCCCACGTCCTCAATCTGGTGCGCGGTCCCTTCAACGTGTCGGCGCCAGCAATGGCCGCCGGGCTGGCGGCGCTCGACGACGTGGCGTTCACCGACAAGGCGCGCGCCCACAACGCGGTCTGGCGCGCCTGGACCCGCGAGCGGCTGCTCGAGCTCGGCCTCGAGGTGCCGGAAAGCGCCTGCAATTTCGTGCTGGTGCGGTTCCCCTCCGCCGCCGGCCGCGACGCCAAGGCCGCCGATGCCTTTTTGAAGGCGCGCGGCATCATCGTCCGCCGCGTCGCCGCCTATGGCCTGCCCGATAGCCTGCGCGTCACCATCGGGCTCGAGGACGAGATGCGGGCGCTGGTCGAAGCGCTCCGGGAATTCACGAAATCATGGGGCAGTCGATGAGCGCCGCCAAGAAGGTCCTGTTTTCGCGCATCGCGCTGATCGGCATCGGGCTGATCGGCTCGTCGTTGGCGCGCGTGGTGCGCCGCGATGGTCTCGCCACGCACATCGCCGTCGCCACCCGCAGCAAGGAAACGCTGAAGAAGGCGAAGGCACTCAAGCTTGCCGATTCCTACAGCCTTGATCCAGCCGAGGCGGTCCGCGACGCCGACCTGGTGATGCTGGCGACGCCGCTCGGCGCCTACGGCGACGTGGCCAAGGCGATGGCGCCCGGGCTCAAGCGGGGCGCCATCGTCAGCGACGTCGGTTCGTGCAAGGAGAGCGTGTTCCGCGACGTCGGGCCGCACCTGCCTAAGGGCGTGCATCTGGTGCCCGGGCACCCGGTTGCCGGCACCGAGCATTCCGGCCCGGAAGCCGGCTTCGCCGACCTGTTCGACGGCCGCTGGTGCGTGCTGACGCCGGCCCGCGAAGCCGACGCCGAAGCCGTCGACAAGGTCGCCGAGCTGTGGCGCCGCGCCGGCATGATGATCGAGCGCATGGACGCCCGACACCACGACCAGGTGCTGGCACTGACGTCGCACCTGCCGCATCTGATCGCCTACACCATCGTCGGCACCGCCACCGACCTCGGCGACGCGCTCAAGAGAGAGGTGTTCAAGTACTCGGCCGGCGGCTTCAGGGATTTCACCCGCATCGCCGCCTCGGATCCGGTTATGTGGCGCGATATCTTCCTTAAGAACAAGGACGCGGTGCTCGACGTGCTGGGCCGCTTTACCGAGGACCTGACGGCGCTGCAGCGCGCCATCCGCCGTGGCGAGGGCGACAAGCTCGAGAAGCACTTCACCCGCACCCGCGCCATCCGTCGCGGCGTCATCGAGGCCAAGCAGGATTGAAAATCGCCGCACCAGGCCGAACGGCCGTCGCCTAAAGCTTGAGGCCGGCACGCCCGGAGGCGCGATCCCATTTCGTTTCGACGTCGTCGTCGAACACCAGCTTCTCGTCGGCAGGCGCGCTGTGCCAGTCGCCGCGCGCGATCTCGCCCTCGAGTTGGCCCGGCCCCCATCCGGAATAGCCGAGCGCGAACAGCGCCTGCCTGGGACCGTGGCCCTCGGCCATCGCCTTCAGCACGCTCATCTCGGTGGTCATCGCCATGCGGCCGTCGACGACGCGGGTTCCCGGCCCGCTGTAGTCGGCGGTGTGCAGCACGAAGCCGGCGCCGGGCTCGACCGGGCCGCCATAGTGGAGCTGGATTTCGCCATCGACGCCGTTGACTTCGATATTGAAGCCCTTGAGGAACTTCTTGAGCGGACCCTTGCCGTAGACGCGGTTGACGACCAGCCCGAGCGCGCCGGACTTGTCGTGGGCAACCATGTAGATCACGGTGCGGGCGAACCGCGGATCGCCGATCTGTTTCGACGCCACCAGGAGCTGTCCGGTCAGGTACGGCGTGTTCGCGGTCCCCGGGGGCGTCGGTTCGTTGGCGCGGCCGGGTGCCGCCAGCAGCAGAAGAATCGAAAGCCCCGCGGCAATGGCGCGGGCCAGGGTGACGATGAGGCGGTTCATGATCCGCCGATGATAGCAGACGGCGCGGCGCGCGATCATCCCCTTTGATGGCGCCGTCGCGGAGCCCGGCGCCGGTCGTCAGTCCCAGACGACCGCGGGCAACCTGGCCACCGGCACCGGACCGAGATACAGCCGCCGGTCCTGGATGCTGAGCGGGACCTTGATTTCGCCACCGGCGCCCTGTTGGCCGGCCAGCAAGCCGAGCGCCGCCTTGGCCAACGCCGCCGGCTGCGGCTTGATGGCGCCGGTCGCCGTCAGCCGGTCGATCACTTCGTCGTAGCCACGAACGCGGATGGTGAAGGCGGCCATCGGCTGCATCTCGGCATCGAGCGCCAGCGTGCCGTCGCCGTCGGCGATCAGCGGCCCATGGCGCACGCTCAGCTGCCGCACGTCGACGATGCCGCCGTGATCGCGCCATTTCGCCAAGTCGGCGCCGGTCAGCGCCGGCGGTACGGTGTTGGCGACCGCCGCCACCAGCCCGAAGCGCTCGGTGACGCGGCCGAGGCCGGGCGCCGGCTCGACCGCGAAGACGGCGCCGGCGGCGGCGACCGTCAGCTCGAGGCCGGGCTTGCCGGCCTCGGCCTTGGTGGCGCGCTTGAAGGCAACGTCGGCAGCCTTGAGCCGCAACGCTTCGCCGGCTCCTTCCTCCTTTGCCGCCAGGCCGCGCGCCACAAGCGTGGCGCGTTCGACGCCGTGGCGCCCGACCTGCAGCTTCAGCCGCAGCGTCTCGACGGCGACGTCGTATTCGCGGGCGCGCCCACCGACCACCGTCGTCAGCCAGTGCCGGCCGGGCGCCGTCATCCGCAGCCGCGACGGCCGCCACGGCCGCGCGGCGACGGTCAGCGCCGGACCCCGCCACGACCACGGCGTGACGCCGGTAAAGCGCGCCGCCGACGGTTGCGCGATCGTCGCCACGAGGCGGAACGGATAGCCGTCGACGGCGATCGCCGAATAGGTGATGCGGGTGCCTTCCTGGGTGCGCACCGCCAGCCACTGCTCGATGCCGGTCCGCAACTGCCGGGCCGAGAATTCCCAATAGAAGTTGTAAAGCACGGCGGCGAGCACGACCGCGCCCGCGGCGGCGAGCGCGATCAGGCCGAAGTTGCGGCCAACCGGCGGTGACAAGCCGGCGGTGGGGGCGCCGGCAGCGGCGGCCGGATCATCCGGTTGTCGTGGCGAATCAACCATGGCGGTGCCGCCTTTATACGGCGTTGCCGGGACCGGTTGAAGGGACTAGGTTTTTGCCGCCCGACGATGGAGGACTGAGCCCGTGGAAAGGCCGCCCGGCGACATCTGGATCTTCGGCTACGGCTCGCTGATGTGGCGGCCGAATTTCCCGCACCTGGAGGCGCAGCCGGCGCTGCTGCGCGGCTATCATCGGGCGCTGTGCATCTATTCGACGCGTTACCGCGGTACCTGGCAGGAGCCGGGCCTGGTGCTCGGGCTCGACCGTGGCGGCTCGTGCCGCGGCCGCGCCATGCGGGTCGCCGACGCCAGGGCCGACGAGGTGCTCGGATACCTGTACGAGCGCGAGATGGTCAGCCACGTCTACAGGCCGAAATGGCTACCGGTACAGATTCCGGCAGGCCGGATCACGGCCTATGCCTTCGTCGCCGACCGCAACCACGAGAAGTACCTGCTGCACCTCGCAGACGAAGAGGCGGTGAAGCTGATCCTGCAGGGATGCGGCACCGGCGGCACCTGCCTCGAGTATCTGAGGACCACCATCGAGCACCTCGACGACCTCGGCATCGCCGAGGGCCGGCTGCACCGGCTGCTCAGGCTGGTGGAGAAGGAATTGGAAGGCCGGGCCGGGCGCTGACGGTGCCCGACGCATCAGCCGATCACGCGCATTTGGAATACGTGCAGGAGCGGCAGTTGTCGCAGCCTTCCTCGTGCACCAGGCTGGCCTGGCCGCATTTCGGGCACTGGCGGAACGGCACCGCGTCCGCCGCGCCGCCGTCGCCGCCGGCACCAGCCACTGCCCGGCCGACGGTCTGGCGCTTTGCCTCGCGCTCGTGGGCGAAGGGGGCGGTGCCGCTCATGAACCCGATGTCGATCATGTGCCGCTCGATGACCTCGCCGATGGCTGCCAGCAGCGACGGCACGTAACGGCCGCCCATCCACTGTCCGCCGCGCGGGTCGAACACCGCCTTCAGCTCCTCGACCACGAACGACACGTCGCCGCCGCGCCTGAACACCGCCGAGATCATGCGCGTCAGCGCCACCGTCCACGCGTAATGCTCGGTGTTCTTGGAGTTGATGAACACCTCGAACGGCCGCCGTCGGCCCTGGTCGTCGATGATGTCATTGAGGGTGATGTAGATGGCGTGGTCGCTTTCCGGCCAGCGGACTTTGTAGGTTTTGCCGGGCA
>Ga0214471_10002927_pt1 | contig 13277 bp, 12 predicted proteins | sample RVTome_5_FD_207665 | JGI IMG/M metagenome (GOLD analysis project Ga0214471, IMG submission 207665) | Soil microbial communities from uranium-contaminated site in the Upper Colorado River Basin, Wyoming, United States - RVT142D155 | ecosystem: Environmental > Terrestrial > Soil > Contaminated >...
CTTCCTGCACGGCCTCCTTTACGCTCTCCCAAAGTTGGAGATCGATGCCGTTGCTCTTCATGAGCTCCCTTCTTCACGATGGGTTCTTATGTGCCCGGGGTGGGATTCGAACCCACACGCCCTCGCGGGCAGGGTGTTTAAGACCCGTCTGTATACCATTCCAGCACCCGGGCGCGGCTAGCGAAGGCTATCGCAACAGGCCTGCCACTACCCCGTCAAGGAGGTCGTTCTCGGAGACCACCACCGTCCCGGCTCCGGCCGCCGTTGCCGCTCCCTCGGCAATGACCGCCCCCGCCAGGATCACCGGTGCCCGGGCTGGATCGAGACCGGGCAAAGCCGCGGTCTGCTCCTCGGTCAGACCCGAGAGGCGTTCCACCAAGCCGGTTATGTCGGCCAGTGAGAGACGAACGAGATTGGAGTCACCGTGATGGATCCGGGCGAGGCTGGTCCAGGTTCCGGCGACACCGATCACCGATCCGACGAAGGGTGTCACCGACAAGAACATCTCGGCTACCAATGCCCGGGACGCCCCGATCTGCTCCGGAGGAGCCGGTCGAGCGGTAAGGACCCGATCGGTCAACCGGACCGAGCCGACATCGAAGGATCGCCCGCCCTCGACGGTCACAAACTCGGTCGAACCGCCTCCGATGTCGATCACCAGATGGGGGGCCCGCTCTCCTGTCCGACTCGTGGCTCCGGCGAAAGCAAGTGCCGCCTCTTCATCACCTGAGATCATCTCGGGACGGACGCCAAGGGCCAACTCGGCCCGATCGAAGAACATCTCACGATTGCGGGCATCCCGTGAAGCCGAGGTGGCGACGGCCCGCCGTCGCTCAACCCCCATTTCCCGCATGCGCCCTCCGAATTCGGAGAGGGCGAGCAGTGTTCGGTCCATCGCCTCTTCGCTCAGTTCACCAGTAGCGTCGACACCGCGGCCGAGACCGGTGACACGCTCATATCTCCCGAGTTCGGCCAGGCCGTCGCCGATCCTGTGCACCACCAGGAGCCTCATTGAATTGGTGCCGATGTCGACGGCGGCGACCTTCACTGCGGTCCGCCCGCCTCGGTCTTCGGTTCGACCCAGTTCGGGTTGCGCTCGGCGCCGATGACGCACGGGACGGTGCAATCGAGCGGTTCGATCTCGGTGGCGACCAACTCCCCGACCGGGTTGTCCCAAGGGTCTTCCGAGGCGGCGCCGGCGGCGTGGTCCGCATAGTGAGCGTGAAGGCACTTCACCCCGAAGCTGGCCCCTGCCACGCCGCCACTCGGCCGATGGATCGCATCCTGGCCGATCAAAGCATCACGCTCAGTGCGATACCGCTCGTGGGCGGCGGTCAGTCGTTGCCCAAATTCGGGGTCGTCAACTGCCCGATCCTCGATGCGTCCGATGTCCCCCCTCGATTCGATCCTTGCGACCCGACGGACTGCCAACGGACAGCTCAACCAGTAGTGGGTGGGAAAAGGTGTGCCGTCGTCGAGAACCGGAGGAACCTCGATCACCACCGGCAATCCCAGATGACAACGCACCAACGGTTTCGAATTAGCCCGAAGGGGTCGTCCCAATTGAGCTGCGATCACCGCCTGGGCCGGGTCGTTTTCAACTTGGGTAGCTTCCGCTTTAGCCACCGGACAAATCGGCGCCGGTGAAGAAGTTCCAGATCGCCGCGTACCAGGGAACATCCTCAACCTCGGCGATCGGAGCCGCCGGAGTTGTTGCCAGAGTCTCTTCCGGTTCGAGGACGACATAAGCGGTTTCCCCCGGCATCACGTATCCGAGTTTCTCCCGCGCCAACCGTTCGATTTCCTCAGGCGTCTGCAGGGCCTGGACCTCACCATTTAGAAGCTCGTTCTCCAGGTTGATCCGGGCGAGCTCGGCCGAGACACCCTCAACCCGGGCTTGTTGTTCGAGAATCTGTCGGAAGGGGATCACAGCGGTGATCACTGCCATCCCGGCCATGATCAAAGCGAGCACACCCATGAACATCGCCGGCCGGGCCAATTTTCCGGAAGCTTGCCTCGTCATTTGAACTTCCGGAAGGTGTCCCACCCGGCGTAGCGGGCCTCGGAACCGAGGCGCTCCTCGATTCGCAGCAACTGGTTGTATTTGGCGGTTCTCTCCCCGCGAGCGGGGGCACCCGACTTGATCTGGCCGGCGTTCGTGGCGACTGCCAGATGCGAAATGAAAGAGTCTTCGGTCTCGCCGGAGCGATGGCTGATCATCCGCCCGAAGCCGGCTCGTTCGGCGGTTTCCATCGTGTGGAGGGTCTCCGAGAGGGTTCCGATCTGATTCACTTTGATCAGGATGGCATTGGCGGCCTCCGAAACGATGCCTTTCCGCAGCAGCTCCTCGTTGGTCACGAAGAGATCGTCGCCCATGAGCTGGACCCTGGTGCCCAGCTTTTGGGTCAAAGCTTGCCATCCGTCCCAATCGGACTCGGCCATTCCGTCTTCGATCGAGACGAGCGGAAACTCGTCTACCAGAGATGCCAGATAGTCGACCAGCTCCGAGGAGGTCATGGCTCCACCTTCGAGCTGGTAGCGACCGCCCTGGAACAGCTCGGTGGCGGCGACGTCGAGCGCCAGGGCGACTTCCTCCCCGAGGCGGTAGCCCGCTTCCTCGATCCCTTCCGACAGCAGTTGCAAAGCGGCCCGGTTGGTGGCGAGGTTGGGAGCGAAACCACCTTCGTCACCGACATTGGTCTGAAGGCCGCGCCCGGCGAGGACCTTCTTCAGTGCCTGGTAGCACTCGACCCCGGCTCGCAACGCATCGGCAAAGGTGGGGAGTCCGCCGGGGACGATCATGAACTCCTGGATGTCCACCGAATTGGAGGCGTGGACCCCACCGTTGAGAACGTTGAGGCATGGAACCGGAAGCATCCGGGCAGTGGGACCACCGAGATAGCGGTACAGAGGCAACCCGAGCCCGGCGGCCGCAGCTCGGGCCACCGCCAGGGACACCGACAGGATGGCGTTGGCACCGAGTTTCGACTTCTCGGCGGTGCCGTCCAGGTCGAGCATGATTTGATCGATCGCCTCCTGACGGGTGGCGTCGACCCCGAGAATCACCGGGGTGATTGTCGAGCGGACATTGCGAACCGCCTGCTGGACCCCCTTGCCCGTGTAGCGATCGCCCCCGTCCCGCAGCTCAACGGCCTCGCCCGATCCGGTCGAGGCTCCGGACGGGACCGCGGCTCTTCCGAAGCCCCCGCCAGAAAGGTGGATCTCGGCCTCGATGGTGGGATTCCCCCGAGAGTCGAGGATCTCCCGGGCAGTCACGGCAGCAATCGAAGTTGAAGAAGGCATGGGCGAAGAACCTTACCCCTAGTGCCTCCCCACGCTTGCGCCGCGTCCGTCCTGTCCCCCCGCTAGCGGGGGGACAGAAAGCTGCCTACTGCTTTCGTTTGGCCCTCTCCCAGAGGTCATCGAGTTCGGCGAGGCTCAACCCCGCGAGGGGGCCACCCATCTCCTCCATCGCCTCGAAGCGGGAGATAAACCGTTCAATCGCTCCTCGGAGGGCCAGTTCGGGGTCGACGTTGAGGTGACGCGCCAGGTTCACGACGGTGAAGAGGACGTCGCCCAACTCCTCGGGCACCCGGTTCATCTCCGCGACGGCTTCCCGCAGCTCCTCGACCTCTTCGAACAACTTGTCGAGGACAGGAGCGGCTTGTGGCCAATCGAATCCGATGTCTGCCGCCCTTCGCTGAATCTTGGCCGCCCGCTCCAGGGCGGGCATGCCGACCGGGACACCGTCGAGGAGTGATTGTCTCGCCTCTCCCCTCTCGGTTTCCTTGATCTGCTCCCAGTTCGCCTTGACCTCTTCGGCATCCTCGACCTCGACGTTTCCGAACACGTGTGGGTGACGCCGGACCAGCTTTTGGCGAAGGACCTCGGCGACGTCGTCGATATCGAAAGCGCCCGCTTGCCGGGCAATGTTGGAGTGGAACAGAACCTGCAAGAGGACGTCGCCGAGCTCGTCCTCAAGTTGTCCCTCCGATCCGGAGCCGATCGCTTCGACCAGTTCGTAGGCCTCTTCGATGAGATTCTTCACAAGGCTCTCGTGAGTCTGCTTGCGATCCCACGGGCACTCCTCGCGTAACCTCGCCATCACCTGGATCGCCCCGACTATGCCCCCGGGAGTCGGATCGATGAACATGGAGGTGCGCAGACCGGCGAGGCCCGAATCGACCTCATCGATCGGGGCCTGAACAACGACCTCATCGGGCCCGCCTGCATCGATGACGATGGTCGCGATCGTGCCCTCCGCCACCACTCTGGAGAGCCGGGAGCCGACATCGGCCAGCACCACCGGCAGGTCGAGGTGGGCGACAATGGTTGGGCCGTCGATGACCATCGGGTAAGGCAACCCGTGGCCATTAAGGACACGGAGCCCTCGGTCGAGGGGGTCGTATCCGACTGCCGCCAGCACCGCGTCGATGAAAGATTCGCCGGCCAGCATCACGACATCGACCCGGCGTCGAAGCCGTGCCACCGCCAGTTCCCCGACGAGGGCACTCCCGGGCACGGCGTAGATCGTCTTTCCCTGCTGCGCAGCTTCGACGACCCGGTCGGCGATGGCGTCATAAACCTCTTCGAACGTGGCGAGCTGGTAGAGATCGTCACAGGTCTGAACCACCCGAACAGCCGCCAGCTCCGCGGCCGCTGGATGCTGCACGGTCCTGACGATGACGGTTGCCTCCGGGTCAAGCAGCATCGTTCGAGTCGACGATGGCAGTCTTTCCAGGGAACCCGGTCCGAGTCCGACGATTGTGAGATCGCCCAGCAGGGACTCAGCTACCAATTCTCAGCTACTTGGGGCCTGAACCATCGGGTTCGGCTCGGTGACCCAAACCCCGTACTGGACGTCGACCTCGACGGTCGCATCCGTCACGGTGCCCAGCAACCAGGCGTCGACGAGCTGGTTGACCCGGCCGGCGTCGATCTCCTCCCGCAGGGTTTCGAGCGAGGGCTCCTCCCGCGACTCGACCAGGATGAGATGCCAGCCGAACTGGCTCTCGACAGGGTCGCTCACAGCCCCGATGGTGGCCGCGGCGGCGGCATCGGCGAACTCGGCGACGTACATGCCGAGCGGCTGGCAACCGAGGTCGCCTCCCGATGCTGCGGTGCCATCGGTCCCGATCTCGGCGGCAACGGCGGCAAAGGCCTCACCGCCGTCGATCCGGCTCCTGGCGTCGACGGCCTCCTGCTCGGTGGGCACCAGGATGTGGCGAACACAAGCAGTGACCCGGCCGTTGGGATCGGCTGAAAGGAGCAAGCGGGCATCGGCATCCGTAGCCGGTATTGCGTCCCCCTGGAACTGTTCAAATAGGTGCGCCCTGATGACCTGCTGGTTGGCGATGACGTCAAGGCGCTCGATCGGCAGACCCTGGGTCGCAAAGAAGTCCTCAATCGAGATGCCCTGAGCCTCTTCGAGGGTGGCTGTCAGCTCGTCCTTCTTGATGGAGATCTCCTCGGTGGTCGGCTCAATCGAGAACTCGTCGCGAGCCGCGGTCACCACCGCGAGGTTGATTATGGCGTTAGTGAGGTCTTCGGCGAACGCAACCTTGTCGATGGTCGCTTCCTCGGAAATCCGCATCGCTTCGACCTCGGAGACTGGTATGTCGACACCATTGACCGTCGCTGCGGTGCCGCCGGCGCCGTCACCACACGCGGCGGTGAAACCGATCAGGGCCGCCAGGAGAGCCGACCGGGTACGAAACAGGGTTTTAGGCAAGGGATTTTCCTTCAAGGTTTGGGTTGGGAAATCGTAGCTAGACCGGCCACATATCCCTGATAAAACCTAGGAGTCCGGCCACAAGGTTGGCCGGAGCAGGTATGAACAGGACCCCCTCCTGGGGGCGTAGGATCCCCTTTGGGGCGAGACGCTGCAGGCGGATCTCCTGGCTCTGGCTGAGGTCCACGGGCGCCAGCCTCACCTCGCTGCGGAGGTTCACTATCTCGTTGATTCCCACCCGTAGTGCCTCGACCCGGAGACGGGCGATGTCGATGAGAGCCGTGGCAGCAGGCGGCAGCGGTCCAAACCGGTCGGCCCATTCGGAGGACACGTCGTCGACCTCCGCCGGGGCGGTGGCGGTCGCCAGACGCCGGTAGGCCTCAAGCCGCAGACCCTGTTCGGGCACGTACTCATCGGGGAGATGGGCGTCGACGGGCAGCTCTATGCGGACTTCCTTGACGTCGAGCGGGGGGATCTCGTGGCCCTCGAGCTTGGACACCGCTTCGGCGACCAATTCCGCGTAGAGGTCGAAGCCCACCGCCGAGATGTGACCCGACTGCACCTCTCCCAAAATGGAGCCGGCCCCTCTGATCTCGAGATCCTTCAGCGCCAGGTGAAAGCCCGACCCGAGGTCCGTGGCCTCACCGATCGCCTCCAGCCGTCGATGGGCGTCTTCGCTCAATATCTGCTCGGCGGGGTGGAAGAGATATGCGTAGGCCCTCTGACTGCTGCGCCCGACTCTCCCCCGCAACTGGTAGAGCTGAGCCAGTCCCAGGAGGTCGGCCCGTTCGACGATGAGGGTGTTGACCTGGGGAAGGTCGAGACCCGATTCGATGATGGTGGTGGCGACCATTACGTCATACTCCCGGTTCCAGAAGTCGAGCATCACCTGTTCGAGCTGACCCTCCGACTGCTGGCCATGGGCGACGACGAACCGGGCGTCGGGCACCAGGTTTCGCAGCCTCGCCACCGCCGTGTCGATTGAGGCAACGCGGTTGTGGACATAGAAGACCTGGCCCTCCCGCAACAGTTCGCGGCGGATCGCAGCTGACACCGCCTGCTCATCGAGCGGCCCGACATAGGTCAGGATCGGATGGCGATCTTCCGGAGCCGTGCGGATATGGCTGACCTCGCGGATCCCGGTCAGCGCCATCTCCAGGGTCCGCGGGATCGGCGTGGCCGTGAGGGTTAGTACGTCCACCCCTACCTTGAGCCGGCGAAGTTGGTCCTTGGCGGCGACCCCGAAGCGCTGCTCCTCGTCGATGACGACCAGGCCGAGGTTCTTCCACCTCACGTCCTCGGACAACAAGCGATGGGTGCCGATGACGACATCGACCTCGCCGGTGGCGAGTCCTGCGATCACTGCCCGCTGCTGGCGAGCAGTAAGGAACCGACTCAAGACCTCGACCCTGATCGGATACGCGTCGAATCGATCGGTAAAGGTCTGGTGATGCTGCTGGGCGAGAAGGGTGGTCGGGCACAGCAGCGCAACCTGCTTTCCCACCATGGCCGCCTTGAATGCAGCGCGAATCGCCACCTCGGTCTTGCCAAACCCGACGTCACCGAACACGAGGCGGTCCATCGGACGCTCGGCTTCCATGTCGGCCTTGACGTCTGTGATCGCCACCAGTTGATCAGGTGTCTCTTCGTAGGGAAACGATGCCTCCAGCTCTCGCTGCCAGGGCGTGTCCGGACCGAATGAGTATCCGGCGGCCCGGGCCCGGGCTCGGTGGAGACGAACCACCTGCTCGGCGACGGCGGCGACCGCCTTGCGGACCCGCTCCTTGGTCTCGTTCCAGTCCCTGCCTCCCATGCGGGAGACCCGGGGTGCCTCGCCTCCCGTGTACTTCTTCACCGCGGCCAACTGGTCGGTGGGCACGTAGAGGCGATCCTCCCCGGCATACGCCACGATCAGGTAATCCCTTTCGACCCCGGCCATGGTTCGAGAAACCAGACCCTCGAAGCGACCGATCCCATGACGGAAATGGACGACGTAGTCGCCGGTGGTGAGATCCGAGTAGTTGACACCGACATCGCCCCGCCTCCGGCTGGTGCTGCGATGGGCCCGGCGGCGGCCGGCGATCTCCTGCTCGCCGAGGACCGCCAGCTTGAGGCCGGGAGCGACGAAGCCCCGATGAACCCCTTGCGGTATCACGGTGGGCGATACCCCTTCTTCGCCCAACACGCGGGCCACCCGGTCGGCGGCGGGAGCGCCGTCCATTGCCACCACGACGTGGGTCCCCTGACGTTGCAAGCGAATGATCGCCTTGGCGACGGATGAGGGATCGCCGGGCGTGGCGTCAAACCCGGTGGTCTCGAGAACGGAATCGTCTGGCGAGATCGGGATAGGCGGCATCTCGAGCACGCGGTCCAGTTCCAGTTCGAGGTGGAGGGCAGGATGATCCCCCGCTGCCGGGGCTCCACTGCCCCAGGTCGAGGCCAGAGCCGCGGCCATCTCCTCTTCTTCTTTGATCAATTCGCGGGCACGATCCCGGCTCCGGGATGGATCGACCAACACAACGGTGGTGCCGGCGGCGACTTCGTCGAGAAGGGATCTGGGCTCGGCCAGCCAGGGAAGCCACGACTCCATGCCGGAGAAGATCTGGCCTTCCGCCATGCGGTCCCAGGTGGCAGCAGCCCAGGGCTCCTTGCGGAGCAAGTCAAGGGCACGTTCGCGAACGTCGGGGTCGGGCCGGAACTCCCGGGCCGGGTAGGCCACTACTTCGTCGACGGGATCGGTCGATCTCTGGCTGGAGACCGAAAAGCGCCGCAGGTCTTCGACCGTGTCGCCGAAGAGATCGATACGAACCGCGTCGGCAGCCTGGGCCGCGAAGAGGTCGAGGATTCCACCCCGCACGGCGAATTCACCACGCGCTTCGACGCGGTCGGTTCTCTCGTATCCCATGTCGGATAGCTGCTGGTAGAGATCGGTGAGCGAGACCTCGTCGCCCTTCTTGATAACAACGGGATCAGGAGGTGAGGGGCTCAGGCGTTGCATGGCGGCACGGACCGAGGCGACCACCACCGTTCCTGGTCGGGCATCGCGTAGGAGGATCCGGGCCTCGGCCCGCCGCGCCATGGTCGCCTCGTTGGGTGACACATGCTCGAATGGAAGCGTTTCCCAGGCCGGGAGAAGGTGGGTAGTCGTAAAGAGGGCCAGATCCTCGACCAGTTCCTCGGCGTCGCGTTCGGAGGGGACGAGAGCCAGGACCGGCGCCTCGCGGGCCAGGCCGGCCAGGGCGAAGGCGCGGGCTCCGGCAGATACCACCCACCGGCGCGAGGGGAAGCCATACCCCCTCCATTGCTCGACCAGCCGCGACAGCACTACCAGCTCAACTCAGTGCAGCCGATGTGGGATTGAGGTTCAACCTGAAGCGTGGCATGTTCGATCTTGAAGTCCTGTTGCAGTAGGTGTCGGGCGGAGTCGAGGGCGGAGTGGGGATCGGCGTCGTTCTCGATCATCATGTGGGCCGAGACAACCTCCATACCCGACGTCAGCGTCCAGACATGAAGGTCGTGTATGTCGACCACACGTGGGATCGAGGCGAGGCTCGACTTGATACGCCCCACATCTAGATGCGCCGGAGCCTCTTGCACCAGGATCCGAACCGACTCCCGACCCAATTTGAACGCCCTCGGCAGGACAAAGATTCCGAGGGCGATGGCGATCAACGAGTCGGCCTGGAGCCATCCGGTGAAGCGAACGACCAGCGCCGCGGCGATGACGCCGATCGAGCCAAGGAGATCGGCCAGTAGTTCGAGCCGGGCCCCCGTCATGTTCAGAGAGTCGTGTTGCACCCTGAGCATCCGAAAACCGACGAGGTTGACAAGGAGGCCAACAACCGCCACGACCAGCATGAGCCCGGTCGCCACCTCGCTGGGATCACTCCAGCGGCGGATCGCCTCCCACAACACGAAACCGGCTACCCCGAAGAGCAACACGGTGTTGGCTAGCGCGGCGAGGATTTCGAGGCGATAAAGGCCGTACGTGCGCGACCCGGTCGCCCCACCCCGGGCCGCCATCACCGCAGCAAGGGCCATCCCAACGCCGAGCGCATCCGTGCCCATGTGAGCGGCGTCGGATATCAGGGCTAAAGATCCGCTGGCTATGCCCGCCACTAGCTCGATCGCCATGAAGCCCATCACCATCAGGAGAACGATCTTGAGACGGCCGGATTGTTGGCCGGTAGCCGTTGGCGCGCCGGTGGCCGGATGGGGGGTCACAGGGAAAGGTTACGACCCGTCGGCGACGAGAATGCCCCAGGACCTAACTGGCGGACTCCCGCTGGACCGAGAGTCGCAGGTTGATTGCCGCGGCTTCGCCTTCACCGGTCAAGGTCGGACGCCGACCATGACCGATCTCGATCATCAGCCCGGTGTCGAGGGCGTCACCCCAGGCAGCTCTCCCCTCTCCAGGACTGAAGGACCATTCTTCGTGAAGTCTTTGCAGGACCAGGTTCCGCGTGGACCGCCCCGGTCTGATCAAGCCCACTTCCATGAGATCGAGCATGGTCAGCAAGACAGCTTCAACGGCGTTCGGCTCCAAGTGTGTCTTCTATTCGGAACGCAGGGTCGGGCTGACCAACGCCACCAGGGCGGCGGCGGGCACCAGATGCATGACACCCTGGAAAACCCGATCGACCGTCGAGCTGTCAAGCGCCAGCAGACCGAGCAGGCCGAGAAACGCCAGGAGAACCACGACGCTGCTGAAGGCGGTTCGAGCCTTGCCGGTCGCTCTATTGAGAACCAGGGCCAGCACCACTGCCAATGCGGACGGGACGAAGGTGGCCAACAGCACCGGGGCCAAGGTCATCTGCGTCATCTCGGTGCTGCCCATTTCGGCCGGAACTCTCAGGTCGATGCCCAATGCATCGAAGCCGAGGAAGAGCCCGATGTTGAGGGCCACCGCTACGCCGATCGCAATCAGTCCCCTTACAGCGGTTGCAGGGCGATCAGTCATTACGGGAGGCTATCACCGGAGTCCAGGAGTCTCTTGTCGGTCGTGGGTCAGGTTGGGCTCGGTCTAGGGGATCAGACGCAGCCAAGAATCAGCGAAGGAGATTCGCCGTCGTCGGTCCCCTCGTAATTTGGCGGGTGGTTCCCGGTGAATCCGAAGTTAGCCATGAGAGTCCCGGAAACCGGGAGCGCGGCGCCAGATTTCGTGCGGGGTACAGCGGGAAAATCTTTCCGGCACCGACGACAGAGTAGGACCCGCCCGACCGCGTTCTGGACCATTGGAGGGCCGGTGGACCCATCCTGCCAAGGGGTGCCACGAGAGCGTCTGGGGTCAATATGTCACAGCCTGGCGATAGGTTCCCGCGTATGGCCAGACAAAGCGTCGGTACCCGGGTGAACAAGGCAAGCAACTGTCCGAACTGCGGCGAAAAACCAGTTGATTCCGATCATCTACGGATTTCCGAGCGAGTTCACGGTGCAGCTTTCTCAGAAGGGCGTTGTTGAACTCGGAGGCTGCCTCATCTCCGGAGACGACCCTTCGTTTCGGTGCAGAAACTGTCGTCACGATGTTTGGCGAGACGGGCGGACCCATGAGCGACGAATGGCACCGACGACGATCGGATCACGGTTAGTCGATCCAGATCCGGGGCACACTCACACAATCTCATTGAAAAAACCTTCAACGCCCCCCTAGGAATTGTCACAGCCAGCAGTCATACTCCGAACATACGTTCGAGTTTGGGGTTGGGGTTGAGTCTTCTCAAATCGGCAGTCGATGAATGGGCCATCGAGGATCTCGAGACGCTGTCTGATGACGAACTGGCCGATCAACTGGTCGATCTCGACACTGTCATAGATCAGCTGGAGCTACAGCGGTCCCGCCGCCTCGATCGGTTCAACCGTCGCAAGAGCTTTGCCGGCGACGGCTATTCCTCAGCGACGGCGTTCCTGATTCACCGCTGCAAGATGGCTCCAGGCCGGGCGGCCCGGCTGGTCGCCCAGGCGAAGTCGCTGTCAGAGATGCCGGAGACTGTCCGCGTGTGGAGCGACGAGCGGTTGTCTGCCGACCAGGTCCGCCACCTGATCGTTGCCCACGACACCAACCCGGCGCTTTTCTCCGAACAGGAGCCCGGCCTGGTCGAAGCCGTCGAGTCGCTCGGGGTGCAGGACACCGGACGGGCAGTCACCTATTGGAGGCAAGCTGTCAACGATGCTGCTTTCGAGAAGGATGCGGCCGAACTCCACGACATGCGCCGGGTCCATCTCTCCAAATCTTTCGAGGGCATGGGTCGTCTCGATGGCTGGCTCGATCCACTGTCTTTCGAGATCGTCAGGGCCGCATTGGACGGGGCCACCGCGCCGCCCGCTGAAGGCGACCAGCGCACACCGGCCCAACGACGGGCCGATGCTTTGGTCGATGTGGCTCGGTTGGCGCTCGATGAGGGTCGTCTACCTGAAAAGGGTGGCGAGAAACCCCACCTGCTGGTGATCGTCAGTCTCGACCAGCTCACCGGCCACGGCCCAAGTCAGCGGCACGGCGAGACTGTCGACGGCACTGTCCTCTCCCGCAGCGACCTCGACTACTTGTCCTGCGACTGCTCGATCTCGCGTCTAGTCATGGGACCGAACTCAGAACCGCTCGAGATCGGCCGAAAGTCGAGAGTGATACCGGCGGCGATGCGGAGGGCAGTGATCGCCCGGGACAGGCACTGTCAGCATCCAGGCTGCTTCCGGGCCGCCCGTTGGTGTGACGTCGACCACAAGATTGACTGGATCCACGGCGGCGAGACCAAGCTTTCGAATCTCCAGTTGTTGTGTAGGCATCACCACCGGCTGAAACATCAAGCCACCCGGGATGGACCGGGTCGTCAGACTTGGGCGCTGGTCACAGATGCGCCCGTTCGTATGGTCTGCACACTGAATCGCATTGCCAAATCCGGCCGGAAATCTAGGCCGACTATGATCGCTCCTGAGGAGTAGTGTCCCCAACAGTTGGTACGACTTGGAGGTCAAAATGGTTCTACGGAACAGGCCCGGGTTCGTCATGCTGGCTGTCGTCGCCCTGGCACTCGTAGCTTGTGGCGGTGACGGCAACGAGGCTTCCACGGAGTTGACGGCCACCGTGCGGGAATTCCAGTTCACGCCGAGCACGTGGACGGTCCCGGCTGGGGAACAGATAACGATCGCCATAACCAATGAGGGAACCGTCACTCATGAGTGGGTCCTTCTACAAGAGGGAGTGGCAATCACCAGCGAAGACGACCTTCCCGAGACCGAAGAAGAGCTTCTGGCTGATTTCGTAAATGTCGAGGAAGAGGTGGAGGCGGGAGAGACCAAGACCCTGACTTTTGAAGCTCCGCCGGCAGGGACCTATCAGATCATCTGTGCAATCGAGGGCCATTTCGACGGCGGCATGGAAGGCACTCTGACCTCCGTCGGATGATCCGGTCCGGGCAGAGTCATTGTTCCCGGCGTCGTTCGGACTGAGTTCGGGCGACGTCTGCCCCGCCCGCTATGGAAGGGTATTCACTATCTGAGCTTCATTCTCTTTTTCGTGGCCAGCATGCATGCCGCAAGCGCCGGAGCCGAC
>Ga0214471_10002928_pt1 | contig 13276 bp, 10 predicted proteins | sample RVTome_5_FD_207665 | JGI IMG/M metagenome (GOLD analysis project Ga0214471, IMG submission 207665) | Soil microbial communities from uranium-contaminated site in the Upper Colorado River Basin, Wyoming, United States - RVT142D155 | ecosystem: Environmental > Terrestrial > Soil > Contaminated >...
GTCCCGGGGATCGGCGGCTGCGTCACCGCGGTCTCGTAGAAGTTCCGCAGCTGGCGCACCTTGGCCTGCGACAGCGAGCGCTGGAAGGCGTGGTCGGTGCGCTCGATGCGCGCGATGAACTGCGCGATGTCGTCGTCCTGCGCGATGCGCGAGGGGGCGATCTGCTCGCCCTCGCCGTAGAAGCGGCTGATGAAGCGCACCCTCGAGAGCAGCTCCTTGGCGGGGTAGCTGACGAAATAGAAGATCCCGTCTTTCTGGCGTATCTGCGTCGCGAGCACGGCTGCTGCCTCCGGCCGGGTGGCCCCGGCGATCGAGTCCCGGCAGATGATACCGAAGGCTGCCGGGCGCCGCAGTGGGAGTGTGTACCCCCCTACCCCGGGCAGGCCGGCAGCATCAGCGCCTGCAGGACCTCGGCGGTACGCCGGTTCTGCACGAAAGCGGCCACCCCGGAATGGGCCGGGACCGCTTTCGGCAGCAAGGGCAGGACCCGCTTTTCGGCGATCCTTCCCGCCGTGAAGGCGATCGGCCCCACCCATTCGAGCACCACATAGTCGTGGGAGAGCGTCCGCCCCCGGTTTTCTCCGGCGGCGACGCTCGAGACGAGCTTGTTTTCGTAGCTGGCGAGATAGAGCGCCGCATCGGGTGCCTGTGACGCATCGAGCAGTTCGGCCCGCACGTCCGCCAGCAGCGTATCCGAGCCGGCGCTGCCCAGCCGGAGCTCGATCTTCGCCTGGGGCGCCCGGGCGTTGATCGCCTTCACTGCCTCGTCGAATGCCCCGGCCGTGTACCAGCGGCGGAAATCCTTTCCCTGGAGCATCACCTGGGGGGTGTAGACGACGCGCGCGCGCATCACCTGGGCGAGCCTGCGCTGGCGGTCGCTGAAGCGCTGCTGGGCGTAGGGGTCCTTCCAGCCGATGTAGTCCCAGTAGTTGACGTGCAAGGACAGGGGCACCACGCGCCCCGGTGCGAACCCCCGTGCCCCCAGGCTCTGCAGCCAGCGGTCGGCGGGCGGGCAGCTATCGCACCCCTCCGAGGTATAGAGCTCTACAAGCGCGGCAGTGTGGGGTCCGGATTGGGCGCTGCACTGCAGCGCATGCGCCTGGGGCATGAGCGCGAAGCAAAGGCAGGCGAGTGCAAGCCGCATGGCAATGTGTCGAAACTGCGGGTCGGGGACTTACGGGCGGGACGGGATAATGCGGCGTGACCCTGAAGCTCTCCATCCTCGACCAGTCGCCGGTCATCTCCGGGCATTCGCCCGCGCAGGCGATCGCCGCCACGCTGGAACTGGCGCGCCACGCCGAGCGGCTCGGCTACCACCGCTACTGGCTCGCCGAGCACCATGCCATCGCGGCGCTCGCCGATCCCTGCCCTGAAGTGCTGCTCGCACGCCTGGGGGCGGAGACGCAGCGCCTGCGCATCGGCACCGGGGGGGTGCTCCTGCCGTATTACAGCGCCTTCAAGGTGGCGGAAGTGTTTCGCATGCTGGAATCCCTGTATCCCGGCCGGATGGATCTGGGCATCGGGCGTGCGCCGGGCGGCGACGCGCGCACCGCGCACGCGGTCGGGGGCGGGCAGCTGCCCACCGCCGAGGACTTCCCGCAGCGGGTCTGGGAGCTGGTCGGGCATCTCGATGGCGCCTTGCCCGAGGACCATCCGCACAAGCGCGTGCGGCTGCAGCCCGGGGGCGACACGGCGCCCGAAGTGTGGCTGCTCGGGTCTTCGGACTACAGCGGGGCCCTCGCCGCGCAGCTCGGGCTGCGCTTTGCGTTCGCGCACTTCATCAACCCCAAAGGCGGCGACGCCGTGACGCGCGCCTACCGGGAGCGCTTCCAGGCCTCGGCCCGGGAGGGTGCGCCTGCAGCCCTCGTATGCGTGTTCGTGATCTGCGCCGCGGACGATGCCGAGGCCGAGCGGCTCGCCACATCCATCGACCTGCGCCGGCTGCACATGGCGCTCGGGCGCGACACGCCCGTGCCGACGCTCGCCGAGGCCGAGCACCACGCCTATACCGACGAGGAGCGGCGCTACGTGATGGGCCAGCGCCACCGAGCCGTGATCGGCGGCCCGGACAAGTGCCGGCGGGAGCTCGCGGCGCTCGCAGAGCGCTACGGCGCCGACGAGTTGATGGCGCTCACCATCACCGGCGACTACGCCTCGCGGCTGCGCTCCTACGAGCTGCTCGCCGCAGCCTTCGGCATCTCCTAGAAAAGCCGCGCCGCCTCGTCGTGGCCACGCTCGCGCGCGAGGTCCTGCGGCGTCTTGCCTTGGAGGTTCTCCAAGCGCGGGTGGCGCGTGCGCGAAAGGAGCAGCTGCACTGTCTCCGCATGACCGCCGGCGGCCGCGCCGTGCAGCGCCAGATTCCCGTCCAGGTTGAAAACATCGGCATCCGCGCCGCGCTCGAGCAGGAGCGAGACCACCGCGTCGTTGCCGCCGTACGCCGCCCAGTGCAGCGCCGACTCGCCGTGGTCGTTGAGGGCGCGCGGGTCGGCGCCCGCGCCGAGGAGCAGCCGCGCGCACTCAGGGTGCGCGTTCAGCGCGGCATGGTGCAGCGCCGTTTCGCCGGTCGCGGTGCGCGCGCGCACGCGCGCCCCGGCGTCGAGCAGCAGCCGCGTGAGCGCGCGCATGTCCTTCTCCGCGGCGAGGTGCAAAGGCGTCTCGCGCGCGGCGTTGCGCGCCTCGAGGTCCACCTTGCCGCCGAGCACCAGGATCGCGGCCACCGGCTCCTTATTCTCCGCGATCGCCTGCAGCAGGCGCTCGGACGGCGTTTGCGCCTGCGCCGCGCCGGCGGCGAGGAGCGCCGCGGCGAGGAGCGCCTTCATTTCAGCGCCAGCGCCAGCACCTCGGCAAGGTGCTGCGTCGGTCGCCCGGAGAGGCCCTCGATCTGCTCGCGGCAGGAAAAGCCGTCCGCCACCACCAGGGTGTCGGGCGGCGCGGCGCGCAGCCGCGGCAAGAGCGCGAGCTCGGCGATGCGGCGCGACGCCGCTTCGTGCGCTTGCTTGAGGCCGAAGGACCCCGCCATGCCGCAGCAGCCGGTGTCGGGCGCCTCCACCTCCAGCCCGGCGGCCCGCAGCAGCTTCGCGTCCGCTGCCGTGCCCCAGAGGGACTTCTGGTGGCAATGCCCCTGCAGGAGCGCGCGGCCGAAGGCGCGCCGCGGCGCGTAGCCGCGCGCGTCGAGGAACTCGGCGAGCGAATGCACGTTGCGCGCGAGATCCACGGCGCGCGCATCGTCCGGGAAGAGCTGCCGCAGCTCGTCGCGGAACACCGAGAGGCACGCGGGCTCGAGGATCACCACGGGCACGCCCGGCTCGAGCGCGCCGAGGATGCGCGCGAGCGCCGCTTTCGCCCGGTCGAGCATGCCGGCGTCGTAATACGGCCGGCCGCAGCACAGGTGCGACTTCGGCAGCTCGACGCGGCAGCCCGCGTGCGCCAGCACGCGCGCGGCGGCCGCCGCGGTCCCCGGCCGGAAGTAGCCGTTGAACGTGTCGTCGAACAGGACGACCCGCTCGCCCTCGCCTTCAGGAACAAATTGCGCCCGGAAACTCTTCGCGGCGAGCCGCGGCAGCCGGCGCGCCGCGGAAAGGCCCGCGATGGGCCGGCCCAGGGCACCGAGCGCGTTGGCGAGGCCCGGGGTGCGCGAGGCGAGCGGCGCCCATTCGCCGATCCTCGCGAGCGCCTGCACCGCGGGCGGGCGCATGCGCTTTTCGTAGTAGTGCGACAGGAATTCGGACTTGTAGGCCGCCATGTCGGTGTGCGTAGGGCAATCGCTGCGGCAGCCCTTGCAGGCGAGACACCAATCGAGCGCCTCCTTCACTTCTTCGCTCCGCCAGCCCTCGGTGATCACCTCGCCCTGCAGCATCTCCCAGAGCAGCCGCGCGCGCCCGCGCGTCGAGTAGCGCTCCTCGCCCGTGGCGCGGTAGCTTGGGCACATCGTGCCGCCCGACTTCGAACGGCACTTGCCCATGCCGACGCAGTGCTCGGCGGCGCGCGCGAAGCCGTCGCCGACGTCGCTGCGGAAGGCGAACCGGGTCTGCAGCGTCACCCGCTTGTACTGCGGCCCGAGGCGCAGGTTCTCGTCCACGCGCAGCACGTCGCCCGCGGCATTCACCAGCTTGCCCGGATTCATGCGGTTCAGCGGATCCCAGATGCGCTTGAACTCGCGGAACGCGCGCATCAGCTCGGGGCCGTACATGGCCGGCAGGAATTCGGCGCGCGCCTGGCCGTCGCCGTGCTCGCCCGAGAGCGAGCCGCCGTACTTCACCACGAGCTCGGCCGCCTGCTGCAGGAAGCCGCGCCAGCGCGCCAGGCCCTCGGGCGTGCGCAGCTCGAAGGTGATGCGCGCATGGATGCAGCCGTCGCCGAAATGCCCGTAGAGCGAGGTGCGGTAGCCGTGGCGCTCCACCAGCGCCTGGAATTCGCGCAGGTAGTCGCCGAGGCGCAGGGGATCGACCGCCGCGTCCTCCCAGCCGACCACCGGGTCGGGCCCGGGCGTGCCCTTCAAGTTGAGCGAGGTCGCCGAGGCGCCGGTTTCGCGGATCGCCCACAGGCGCGCCATCTCGCCGGGGTCGGTGACGATCCTCCCGCGCAGCGCGCTCGCCTTGTCGATCGCCTCCTCGGGCGTGTCGCCGCCGAACTCGATCAGCAGCCACGCCCGGCCCGCGGGCAGCAGCCCGAGGTCCTCGAGCCTGAGCCTGCGCTCGCGCAGACCGCCGACGATCGGCTCGTCCAGTCCCTCGCAGGCGATGGGGCCTGCGGCGAGGATTTCCGGCACCGCGTCGCCCGCGGCAAAGATGTCAGGGTAGCCCTGCACCAGGAGAATGCGGTGGCGCGGGCTGGTCACGAGCCTCGCTTTCGCCTGCAGGGTGAGCGCGCAGGTGCCTTCCGAGCCCACCAGCGCGCGCGCCACGTCGAAGCCGTTCTCGGGCAGCAGCTGGTCGAGGTTGTAGCCCGAGACGCGGCGCTTGATCTTCGGGAAGCCGGCGCGAATCAGATCGCCGTAGCGCTCGGCGAGCATCTTCAGGCCGCGATAGATCTCGGCCTGGCGGTCGTTGCGCGAAAGGATCCTCTGGAACTCCGCGTCGTCCGTAGGCCCGCACCAGAAGCGCGCGCCGTCATAGGTCGCCACTTCGAGCGCCTCGATGTTCTCGACCGTCTTCCCGGCCATCACCGAGTGCGCGCCGCAGGAATTGTTGCCGATCATGCCGCCGAGCGTGCAGCGGCTGTGGGTGGCCGGGTCGGGGCCGAAGGTGAGGCCGTGGCCTGCCGCGGCGGCGCACAGGCTGTCGCACACCACGCCCGGCTCTGCGAGCGCGCTTTGCGCCGCGGCGTCGATCGAGACCACGCGGTCCATGTACTTGGAGCAGTCGACGACGACCGCGACGTTCACGCTCTGGCCGCACATCGAGGTGCCGCCGCCGCGCGCCAGCACCGGCGCGCCGTGCGCGCGGCAGGCCGCGAGCACGGCCATCACGTCCTCGGCCGAGCGCGGCAGCACCACGCCGATCGGCACCTGGCGGTAGTTGGAGGCGTCGGCGGCGTAGGCGGCGCGCGCGCCGGCGTCGAAGCGCACCTCGCCCGCGACCGCGGCGGCGAGCGCGGCCTGCAATTCCTTCATGCCGGCAGTGTAGCGGGGTCGAGCGCGCCGATCACGGGCGGCAGCGGGCAATCGAGCGTCGCCGCGACGGCGCGCATCAGCTCCGCTTCGGCCAGGCGAAACACGCCGTCGGCGGCGGCGGCCTCTACGCAGGCCTTCAGCACGCGCGGCTTCTGGAACGGCTGCAGATGCCTGAGGCGCTCCAGCGCTTCGCCGAGGCGCGCGGTGGAGAGCTCCGCCACCGGCACCGGGCCGGGCAGCTCGATGCCGAGGATGGCTTTGCCTTTCGCGTGCGCGGCTTCGGTGTCGCCTTGCGAGGCGTGCGCGATGAGCGAAAGGACGAGATGCGCGTCCTGTGCCACCTCCTCCACCTTCCTGAACTTCGTGGGGATGGGCTTGCCCGCGCCCTCGCGCAGGTGCTGCCTGAGCAGCGTCGCCTGCACGAATTCGGAGAGCGTGACCTTGCGGTCGGCCTCCACCAGGCGATTGACCTCTTCAAGGAAGGCGTCTCGGCCCTTCTGCGGCAGCTGCTTCAGCGCCGGCAGCGCGAGCTCGATGAGGAGCAGGGAGTGCTGGCGGCCGACGCCCTGGAGCGTGCCCTGCCCGCCGAGAAGCCCGAGGATCACCTGCTTCGCGCCGTCGGGCGTGGCCAGGCGCAGCTTCAGCGTCTGCGGCAGCTTCTCGAGCAGCCTTCGCGCGTGGTCCACGTGCTCGGGGCGCGGCGCTTCGATGACCGCGGCGAGGCCGGCGAGCCCGCCCATGACCTTGACGACGTTGCCCGCGCCGTCGAGCACGGCGACGCGGCCGTCGCCGCCGTAGTGGCCGGGGCGCGAGCGCCGATAGTCCTCGCGATTGAACCGAGGATGGGCCCTGCGGATGCGCTCCTCGATCGGCGGGTGCGTCGGAAATGACCACCAGTGCGCCACCGCGGGAAGGAAAAACATGTGCGACAGCTCGTCCAGGTGCAGGCCCCGCAGCGTGGTGCCTGCACGCAGCAGCGAAACGGCATCGAGCGCCCCGGCGATGCCATCTGGGTTGCGGGTGAACTGCACGCTCGCCGCGTCCGCGAGCAACTCGCGCTGGCGCGAGATTGCCGCCTTGATCGCCTCGGCGGCGAACGATCCGGGAAAGCCGACGAAGGCGATCAGCGCGCCGAAAAGCGCGCTCACCGCCTCGCCGCCGACGTTCTCGCGGCTCTTGCCGCGTGCCTCTTGCGCCGCGCCGAACACCATGCGCTCGCCCGCCTCGCCGAAGCAGGTCAGCCCGCCGAGGAGTCCGGCGAGCCGCACGTTCAGGGCCATGTCGCCGTTGAGAATGTGGCTGAACTCGTGGCCCATCACGCCTTGCAGCTCGTCGCGCGTCAGCTTCTGCACGAGACCGCGCGTCACGATGATCACCGCCTCGTTCGGAGTGTGCCCCGCGGCGAGCGCGTTCACGGCGTCGTCGTACGGCAGGAGATACACGGGCGGCACGGCGATGCCGGAGGCGATGGACATCTCCTCGACGACATTGAGCAGGCGGGACTCGGCCGGGTTGGCGCGGCCCCGCTCCAGGTAGCGCGCGCCCAGCATGTCCGCGATCGCCGGCCCACCCTCGCTCAGTTTCCACATGCGCCAGGCGGACACGCTCGCGACGATCGAACCCACGATGCCGGATACCCAGAGGTGAAACACGGGCGGGACGTGCAGCAGCGCGTACCCGTACGTTCGCGCGAGCCCGCGCCACACGAGAGGCTCTGCGCCTGCGAGCGGCAGCGCACCGAAGGTTGCGAGGGCGGCGTAGCCCAGCGCCGCCGCCAGATTGAAGCAGGCGATCACGAACAAGGCCGCGAGCAGGTACCACAGCACCAGCCTGCGCGACGCGCGCCGTGCCTCGTCCTGCTGGGCGAAGAAATCCATCGCCGTCTAGTCGACGAGCGGCGGCAGCGGGCAGTCGAGCACCGCGCCCGCGAGGCGCAGCAGCTCCGCTTCGCCGAGCCGGATGGTGCCGTCCGCGGTGGCGACGGCAAACATCGCCTGCACCAGCAGCGCCTTGGCGAGCGGCGCGAGGCCGCGCAACCGGTCGAGCGCCTCTCCTGCGGCCTCCGGGGTGATCCTGTCCCGGGGCAGGAGCGCCGCGTCGCGCAGGCCGAGCTGCGCGACGCCCGCATTGAAGGCAGCCGCCGTGTCGGCGTGGCCCGCGTGCGCGATGAGCGAGAGCAGCGCGAGCGACTCGTCGCGCAGCGCCTCGATGCGCTTGCCGCCTTTCACCGGCGCGCCCGGCGCGAGCTGGTGGCGCAGCAGCGTGAGCAGCACGAACTCGTGCAGCGACACGCGCTGGTCGGCGCGGATCGCGCCTTCCGCGGCGGCGAGAAACGCCTTTTTCTCCCGCTCGTCCAGTTCCTTCAGCGCCGGCAGCGCCAGGTCGACCACCGGCAGGTGCAAGGCCGGGCCAAGCCGCGCGCCCTCCCCCTGCGGGCGCAGCAGATCGAGCACTGCCGCTTTGGCCTTCTGCGGGTGGCGCAGCGCCTCGCGCTGCTCCTCGGGCAGCGATTCGAGCAGGCGCTGCGCGTAGCCCACCTTGTCCGCATCGAGCGCGCCGACCAGCTGCGCACTCGCCTGCGGCGTGCGGCCCCAGGCCTGCGAAGCGAGCACCGCAGTCGCCAGCACGCCCTCGGCGGCCCGGCGCCGCCGCGCGTCGTCCGCGCCGGGCTGCGGCGCCGCCGGCGCGCGCCGCCCGCGGTACTGCGACGGCACGAATCCGGGATGCACGCGCCGGATGCGCTCCTCGAGCGGCGGGTGCGTGGCGAAGATGCCCGAGAGCCACAGCCTTACGCTTTCGCCGAAATACATGTGCGAGAGCTCCTCGGCGCTGCGGCCCTCGATCAGCGCGCCGCGCGCCGAGGCGCGGATCTGGTCGAGCGCGCCGGCGATGCCCTCGGGGTTGCGCGTGTACTGGACGCTCGAGGCATCGGCGAGAAACTCGCGCTGGCGCGCGATCGCCGCCTTGATGAGGCGCGCGAAGAACAGGCCCGTGTAGCCGATGATGAACAGCGCCAGGCCCACCGCGAATACCGCCGCCGCTCCGTTCCTGCGCCCGCCGCCGCCGCGGCCCACGGCGCGCATCGCGAACCTGCCGAGCGAGCCGATGAAGACGATGCCGGCGAGCACGCCGATCATGCGGAGGTTGAGCCGCATGTCGCCGTGCAGGATATGGCTGAACTCGTGCCCCACCACGCCCTGCAGCTCGTCGCGGTTGAGCGTCTCGAGCGTGCCGCGCGTCACCGCCACCACCGCGTTCGACACCTCGGTGCCCGCGGCGAAGGCGTTGATGCCGGGCTCGCCCGCCATCACGTAGACCTTCGGCACGCGCACCCCGGCGGCGATCGCCATTTCCTCCACCACGTTGAGCAGGCGCCGCTCGAGCGGGTCGCGCGTCTCGGGAGACACCGGCCGCGCGCCGGCCATCTTCGCCACCGCCTCGCCGCCGCCGCCCAGACGCGCGCTCTGCACGGCGGTCACGGCGAGGATCAGCGCCAGCGTGCCGAGCGCGCCGCCCCAAAGGAGCGCCGGGGGCACCGCGGCGAGCGAGACGGGACCGGGCTGCTCCGTGGCGCGCGCATAGAGGTAGGCGCCGGCGATCACTGCGGTCACCGCCGCCACGACCGCGACCACCGCCAGCGCGTACAGCAGCACCAAGACGCGCGTGTTCCTGCGCGCGAGCTCCTGGTGCTCGAAGAAATTCAAGGGGACTCTAGAACTTCACCTTCGGCGCCTGGCGCTCCTCTTTCGACTCGGTGGCTTCCAGCAGCATCGCCTCCTTGAAGGCGAAAAGGCCCGCCACGACGTTGTCGGGGAAGGACTCGCGCCGGGTGTTGTAGCTCATCACCGCGTCGTTGTAGCCCTGGCGGGCGAAGGCTACCTTGTTCTCGGTGCTGGTGAGCTCTTCCTGCACCTGCAGGATGTTCTGGTTGGCCTTCAGGTCGGGGTAGGCCTCGAACACGGCGAGCAGGCGCCCGAGCGCGCCGCCCAGCGCGCCTTCGGCTTGCGCGAGTCCGGTCATCGCCGCGGGATCCCCGGGCGCGGCGGCCGCGCGCTGCGCCGCGTTCACCGCCGCGCCGCGCGCCGCGATCACCGCTTCGAGCGTCTGGCGCTCGTGCGTCAGGTAGCCCTTCGCCGCCTCCACGAGGTTCGGGATGAGGTCGTAGCGGCGCTTGAGCTGCACGTCGATCTGCGCGAACGCGTTCTTGAAGCGGTTGCGCACGGTCACCAGCCCGTTGTAGATCGCGATCACCCAGGCCGCGAGCGCCACGACGACCGCGAGAACGATCCAGCCACCGATGCTCATTGCGCCTTCCTCCGCGTGAAAGTGCCTCGGCTACTATAGCGCATGCGCAGACGAGCCGTTCTAGGCGCCCTCGCCGGCCTCGCGGTGACGCGCGCGGCGGGCGGAGCAGAACGCCTACACGCACGAACCATTCCTGCCAGCGGCGAGGCGCTGCCGGTCGTCGGCCTGGGCACCTGGCAGAGCTTCGACGTCGGCAGCGACGCCGCGGCGCGCGCGCCGCTCGGCGAAGTGCTGAAAACGCTGTTCGACGGCGGCGGCCGCGTTGTCGACTCCTCGGCGATGTACGGCGCGAGCGAGTCGGTGGTAGGCGAGTTGTGTACCGGGCTGGGCATCTGCGAGCCGCTCTTTCTCGCCTCCAAGGTGTGGACCCGGGGGCGCGACGAGGGCGTGCGCCAGATGCAGCGCTCCATCGAGCGCATGCGCGCGGGGCGCATGGACCTCCTGCAGGTGCACAACCTGGTCGACGTCGAAACGCACACGAAGACGCTGCTCGAATGGAAGGCGGCGAAGCGCGTGCGCTACATCGGCATCACGCACTACACCGCGTCCGCCCACGCCGAGCTGGAGCGCTGGCTGCGGACCAAGCAGCACGATTTCGTGCAGGTCAACTATTCGCTCGAGCAGCCGCAGGCGCAGGAGCGGCTTCTGCCGCTCGCGCGCGAGCTCGGCGTCGCGGTCATCGTCAACCGGCCCTTCGCGGACGGCGGCATGTTCCGGCGCGTGCGCGGGAAGGGCTTGCCGCCGTGGGCCGCGGAGCTCGGCATCGCGAGCTGGGCGCAGTACTTCCTCAAGTGGATCGTGTCGCATCCGGCCGTGACCTGCGTCATTCCCGGCACGGGAAATCCCGCGCACATGCGCGACAACCTCGGCGCGGGGCTCGGCGCGATGCCCGACGCGGCGCTGCGCCGGCGCATGGCCGAGCACTACGCGTCCCTCTAGTTTGTACGACGTCGCGGTGCTGCGACACGCATTCGCGCGCGTCGCCGATTTGGGACATTACATCGCATCGTTGCAGCGGCTAGCATCGGGCCTGACTCGCGCAATCTCCAAAAAGGAATTCCCGATGAAACTCGAAGCAGAATTGCAAGCTCCCCGCATTGAGCCGTTCAGCAACGGCACGATGACCGCGCTCAATCGCATGATCACCGTCCTGCCGCGCCTCTTCATTCCGATGTTCGCATTGATGTTCCTCGGGCTCTCGCTGAGCTTCGCGATCCTCGCGCTGTTCGAATTCGCCACTCCGGTCATCGAGAGTGGAAACTTCATGGACGGGCTGGTCAAAGGCCTGCACACGGGCGTGGTGGCGCTTGCGGTCTACGAGCTGGCGCAGATCGTGCACCAGGAGTACGACCACGAGGGCAAGCCGCAGAACGTGATGGCGCGCATCCGCCGCGGCGTGTCGCGCTTCGGCAGCGTGGTGGTCGTCGCGCTGGTGCTGGAGTCGCTCATCATGGTGATCAAGTACAGCCAGAAGGACCTGGCGGGATTCCTGTACTACCCGGCGGCGATCATCGTAGCCGCGGCGCTGCTGCTCACCGCGCTGGGGCTCTTCGCGCGGCTTACGGCGATGCCGATGCACGCGACGCGCGCCTGAGCGGCGCTCAGTCGAACCCCGGCGGCGGCGCGAAGCCGAAGTACTCGCGCTCGATGAGCCGCGCCACGGCGATCGTGCGGTAGTCGCCGTACTGCGGGCCGACGATCTGCACGCCGACCGGCAGCTTGCCGCCGGCGAGCTCGATCGGCGCCACGGTCGAAGGCAGGTAGCACATGCCCGAGTAGCCCGCCCAGAACATCTGCGTGGTCGAGGGCTGGGGCTTGCCGTTCACGTCGATCATGCGCTCCCAGCGCTCGCCCCGCTGATTCTGCGGGAAGGCGGGGCTCGCCGCCGGCGGGCAGAGGAGCACGTCCCAGTTCCTGAAGAACTCGGCCCACAGCAGGCGCATCTGGTGGCGGCGGTTCGACCAGCCCAGCCATTCCTTGTGCCGCATGACGTTGGCGCGCGCGGCCTGCGCCTCGTAGCTCATGTCGTCCGCGGGGCGCTTCTGCGACAGCTCCTCCCAGAGCGCGACATGGTGCGGGGACTGGCGGTTGGAGGTCGCCGCGCGCAGCAGCGCGAGGTAGACGCGGTGGGCCTCCCCGGGATCGAACGCCGGTCGCGCCGTGTCGGACACCTTGGCGCCCTTTCTCGCCAGCGCGCCCGCCAGACGCTCGATCGCGCCCGAGACCGTGACGTCCACCTCCGCCGTCGGGTGCGAAGGCATCACCGCCACGCGCAGCTTGCGGAATGAGGACAGCTTCGGCTTCGGGAGCTCGAGCTTCCAGCCCGAGCCGTCGATGTCGTCCGGGCCGGCGATGAGGTTCATTGCCAGCTTGAGGTCGTCGGCGCCCCGCGCGAGCGGCCCGATCGCCGCGATGTCGCCCGGGTGCGCCGAGCCGGGCAGTGCGTGGCCGCGCGGCGAGCATACGGCCCAGGTCGGCTTGTGCCCGTAGACGCCGCAGTAGTGCGCCGGATTGCGGATCGAGGCGCCGATGTCGCTGCCCAGCTCGAGGCCCGTGAGGCCCGCGGCGAGCGCCACCGCCGCGCCGCCCGAGGAGCCGCCCGGCGTGCGCAGGAGGTCCCACGGATTGTTCGTGGTGCCGTGAATGGGGTTGAAGGTCTGCCAGTCGGCAAGTAGCACGGGCACGTTGGTCTTGCCGAAGACGATGGCGCCGGCGCGCTTCAGGCGCTCCACGGCAAGCGCGTCCTTCCGCGCCACGTTGTCCTTGTGCTCCGGCATGCCCCAGGTGGTCGGCCAGCCGGCGACGTTGAAGGACTCCTTCACCGTCATCGGCACGCCGTGCAGCGGGCCCTTTTTCCCCTTGGCGCGGTCGGCGGCGCGCGCCGCCTTGCGCCCCGCGTTGAGGTCCATGACGCAGATCGCGTTCAGCGCGCGGTTGTGCTGGCGGATGCGCGCGGCGTAGAGGTCGAAGAGCTCGACGGCGCTCATCTTCTTCGTGCGCAGCGCCTGCGCGAGCTTGGTGGCGGACCAGAAGGCGGTGTTCATGGGTCTCCTGCGAAGGGCAGCCGGTGAGCGGGTCATCTTAACCGGCGCGGCGTTAGAATTCCCCACGTTCGCCAGTCAGTAGGAGGAGACCCCCATGCTGCAGGAGCGCATTCCCGACCTTGACCAGTGCGTGGAGCCCGACCGGGTCCGCAAGGAGGTCTACACCGACCCGCAGATCTTCGAGCTCGAGATGCAGCGCATCCACGAGCGCTACTGGATCTACTGCGGCCACGAGAGCCAGGTACCCAAGCCGGGCGACTACTACGCGGTGCAGATCGGCCGCCAGCCCATGCTCCTGGTGCGCGGCAAGGACCAG
>Ga0214471_10002929_pt1 | contig 13275 bp, 7 predicted proteins | sample RVTome_5_FD_207665 | JGI IMG/M metagenome (GOLD analysis project Ga0214471, IMG submission 207665) | Soil microbial communities from uranium-contaminated site in the Upper Colorado River Basin, Wyoming, United States - RVT142D155 | ecosystem: Environmental > Terrestrial > Soil > Contaminated >...
CGCAGCCGGCGCCAGATCCGCCGCCGAGTTAACTGCAGCCGCTGGTGGCGCCGCAGTTGAGGCACTTATAGCAGGTGCCGCCGCGCACCATGATCGCGCCGCACACGTGGCACGGCGGCGCGTCGGTCTGGAGCTTGAAGGAGAACTTGTCGCGCGCCTCCTGTGCTCCTGCCGAAGCCGGCACCGGAGCATCCGCCGAGGCCGCCCCAGTCGCTTCCGATTGCTCGCGCACCACCCCCACCTGGGCCTGCTGCTCGGGGTGGAGAAACTGCGAGGCCAGCCAGCGGAAGATGTAGTCGACCAGGCTCTTGGCGTACGGGATCTCCGGGTTCTTGGTGAAGCCGCTGGGCTCGAAGCGGGTATGGCTGAAGTGATCGACCAGCTTGGTCAGCGGCACGCCGTACTGCAGCGCCAGCGAGATCGCGGTGGCGAAACTGTCCATCAGGCCCGAGACCACGCTGCCTTCCTTGGACATGACCAGGAAGATCTCGCCCGGGTTGCCGTCCGGGAAGATGCCGACCGTGATGTAGCCTTCGTGGCCGCCGACCGAGAATTTGTGGGTGATCGAGCGGCGGGTATCCGGCATCTTGCGCCGATTGGGCTGGAACGCCGGCGCCTTCAGCTCCTCCTCCGCCGCCGCCGCTGCCGCTGCGCGCGCCGCCGCCGGCGAGCGGCCGGTGTTGAGCGGTTGGGTGCGCTTGCAGCCGTCGCGATAGATCGCGATCGCCTTGAGGCCCAGCTTCCAGCCCTCCAGGTAGACCCGGGTGATCTCGTCCGGAGTGGCGTCGGTCGGCATGTTAACGGTCTTCGAGATCGCGCCGCTGATGAACGGTTGCACCGCCGCCATCATGCGGACGTGCCCCATGTGGTGGATCGAACGCTCGCCGCTCTGCGGCTTGAACGCGCAGTCGAACACCGGCAGGTGTTCGCTGGCGAGGTGGGGCGCGCCCTCGATGGTCTCGTGCTCATCGATGTAGGCGACGATGTCGCCGATCTGATTGGCGTCGTAGCCCAGCCGGCGCAGCGCGATCGGGACCGTGTTGTTGACGATCTTGAGCAGCCCGCCGCCGACCAGCTTTTTGTACTTGATCAACGCGATATCCGGCTCGACGCCGGTGGTGTCGCAATCCATCATGAAGCCGATGGTGCCGGTCGGCGCCAAAACCGAGATCTGGGAGTTGCGATAGCCGTAGGCCTCGCCCCACTCGAGCGCCTGGTCCCAGGCCTCGCGCGCGCCCTTGAGCAGCTCGAGCGGCACATGGGCCGGCTCGATTGAGCCGAGCGCACGGCGATGCTTGCGCATCACGTCCAACATCGAGCTCTGATTCGGCTCGTAGGCCGGAAACGGCCCGGTGCGGCGCGCGATCTTGGCGCTGGTGAGATACCCCTGGCCCGACAGCAGCGCGGTGAGCGCGGCGGCGTAGTCGCGCCCGCCGTCGCTGTCGTAGGCCAGGCCGCGGGCCATCAGCAGCGCACCCAGATTGGCGTAGCCCAGCCCCAGCGGCCGGTAGTCGTGGCTGTTGCGCTCGATCGCCGGGGTCGGGTAGCTGGAGTTGGGCACGATGATCTCCATCGCGGTGATCAGGATGTCGACCGCGTGGCGGAACGAGGCCACGTCGAACTCGCCGCCCTCGTCGACGAACTTCATCAGGTTGAGCGACGCCAGGTTGCAGGCACTGTCGTCGATGAACATGAATTCGCTACACGGATTGGAGGCGTTGATCCGGCTGGTGTTGAGGCAGGTGTGCCAGGCGTTGACCGTGGTGTCGTACTGCATCCCGGGATCGCCGCAGACCCAGGCGGCGTCGGCGATCTGGCGCATCAAATCGCGGGCCCGATAGGTTCCCGCCACTTGGCCGTCGGTGACCTGGCGGGTGTGCCACTCGCCGTCTTCCTCGAGCGCGCGCATGAACTCATCGGTCACCCGCACGCTGTTGTTGGAGTTCTGATAGAAGACGCTCGAGTAGGCGACCCCGTTGAAGGAGCCGTCGTAGCCGGAGTCGATCAGCGCCCAGGCCTTTTGTTCCTCTTCCTTCTTGCAGTTGATGAACTCGACCACATCGGGGTGGTCGATGTTGAGGATGACCATCTTGGCGGCGCGCCGGGTCTTGCCCCCCGATTTGATCACCCCGGCGAAAGCGTCATAGCCCTTCATGAACGAGACCGGCCCGCTGGCCTCGCCGCCGCCGGCCAGCTCTTCCTTGGAAGAGCGCAGCGGCGAGAGGTTGGTGCCGGTGCCGCTGCCGTGCTTGAACAGCATCCCTTCGGTATGCGCCAGCTTGAGGATCGAGCTCATCGAATCCTGCACCGAATTGATGAAGCAGGCGCTGCACTGGGGCTTGGCTTCGACACCGACGTTGAACCACACCGGGCTGTTGAAGGAGGCCATCTGCTGGACCAGCAGATAGGCGAGCTCGGCCTGGAAGCTGTCGGCGTCTTCGGCGCCGGCGAAATAACCGTCCTTGCGACCCCAATCGGCGATGCTGTTGGCGACCCGGCCGATCAGCTGCCGCACGCTGTTTTCGCGCTCGGAGGGGCGATTCAGCGAGCCGCGAAAGTACTTCGAGGCCACCACATTGAGCGCCAGCTGCGACCAGCTGCGCGGCACTTCGATGTCCTTCTGCTCGAAGACCACGCGTCCGTCCTCGCCGCTGATCACCGCGCTGCGGCGCTCCCACTCCAAGGTTGCGTAGGGGTCCTGGTCCGGTCGGGTGAAGAGCCGGCGCACCTTGAGGCCCGGCCGCGTCTCGCTGGCGCGGGCCGGGGCCATCTGGGGCGGCTCCACCTTCGGCTCAGGCCCCGCGACCGGCGCCTCGACACGCTCCTCGATTGTTTCTCCCCGGCGGCTGACCTTAGACTCCATCGCCCGCTTCCTCCTTAGGACATCTTATTCCGCCCCGCTGGGCGCGCCATTGCTTGATTCCGTTTAAGCCGCTTCATCACAGTGCCGCTGGTTCCGACCAGAAACTGAAGACACCTCCACCCGCCGGCCATGCTCTGATTAAACCCCCGCGCTCCGGCCGCCACGAATATTGGCCGGTCGCACCGATGATCTGCCGCCCGGGCACCGAAAGCTCCAACGGCTGCATGTGCCCGATCGCTCTCTCAGTCGCGAAAGTAACACCTACTCTTGGGCCTGTCAAGGCAAATCTGCACCATATCTAGTGTAGCCGGCAAATCCATCCACAACTAGCTGTAGGTGCATGGTTTCAATACACTTACGGTCTGGAGTACACTTGATATCGGCCCTCGCGGAGCGATCGAAAGGACGTCCCATGAATCGACTACCCTGCGCCCCCCATCGACGCGCCACGATAGAGGTATCCGCGGCGCTCCAGCCTGGATCGACTCGCGCCCAAGCTGCGCGGCGCGGCCGCCGAGCAGCTCTGCCGGCCGCGCTCGCTGCCGCGCTGCTTCAGCTCGCGCCGGCGGCGGCGAGTGAGACCGGCAGCGCCGCCGAGCGCGAGCCCGGGCGCATCACCTTGCGCTGGCGCACCGCCAGCGAGCAGAACAACCTCGGCTTCAATCTCTACCGCAGCGATACGCCCGACGGTCCGTGGACCCGCATCAACCAAGACCTCATTTCGGGTCACGGCACCACTTCACAGGTGCATCAGTATGAGTTCATCGACCAGCCGGTCGAGCGCTTCCGCTCCTACTACTACTACCTCGAAAGCATCTCGACCAGCGGGTTGGCGGAGCGCTATTCGGGAACCATCCACGGGATCGACGACCGCACCATCCTAGGGCCGGCGCGCCCGGCCGGCAGCATCGCCTTGCCGCAGCGGCTGCGAATCCACGACGCGATCTTGGAACCGGGTCGCTACGACATCTCGGTTCAAACGGTGGAGAAGGAGGCGGCGCTGGTCAACGACATCGGCACCCCCGATGCCGGACGCGCACGCTACGTGCGCGAGAACACCAGGCACCTTCTGCTGCAGCGCGGCGGCGAGACCTTGGCCGATGAGCTGGCGATCGAGCTGCCGGCGCCGGAGGGAGCTCCGCCGATCGCCGCCGTCTGGCTGCGGGCCGACACCCCGCCGCCCGAAGCCGAGCCGCGCCGGCTCTACCGCCTGACCGTGCGCGACGGTGACCGCATCCTGCGGATCTTCATGGAGCCGGCGGACTGATCCGACTGCGCGACATAGAAGGCGGATCATCAGCAAAAGAAATCTCAATGCCAACCTGTCGCGAATCGGGTGGCATGGGCGGCCGAAGGGCGCCCATGGACGAGCTGCGCCCAGAGAGTGAGCGCAGCGCTTCGTCATTCCGGCGCAAGCCGGAATCCAGGCCGCGATTCGCTGGCTGTGTGCGCAGCCTGCCCATGGGCGGCCTTCGGCCACCCATGCCACCCCTTTGGGACCAGATCGGCAACCTGCGCGCGCCCCGATTAGGGCCGGGTGATCTCGAGGCGGTGCTCGCGGCCGTCGAAACCGGTGACCACCAAGGTGTCGGCGCTGGGCTCCGGCGGTAGCTGCACTAAGCAGATCGCGCCGTTGCCGGGCCGGCCGTACCAAGTCAAAGGACGATCCGGCGCCGCGGCCAGTCGCGGCGGATTCAGATCGAGATCGAGGCCATTGGGCTCGACGATCAGCGCCCACAGCGAATCCGATCCGGCCTCGCGAAACAGCTCGACCCGCGGCGCGCTGGCGGCGCGCGACTCCAGGACGGCGTACACGCCGGCGCCCGGCACCTCCGCTTGCAGCGCGCCGGATTCGCTGGTGTCGGCCCGCCTCACCGCCACCCACTGGCGCTGCGGCTTCGACCAGCGAAACACATCCAACGACGGCTCCGAGCGATCGAAGGCGATCCGGACCGGACCTTGCGCTTCGGCCCGCAGCGCCTCCACTTCACAGGCCCAGCCCTCCAGCGCAGCGGTCACCAGGGCCGGCTGGGACGGACGAGGGGCGTTGGTCCCAGCGACTCGGAAATCCGCGCCGGCGCCGCCGTTCAGGTCGGCCAAGTGCCAGCGGCTGCCGGCCGGCAAGCGCAGGCGCACGCTCAGCTTGTTGTTGGCGGTATTCGATTCGGCCAGCTCCCGGTCCGGGTCGACCAGAATCTGCAGCTCGGCGGTTGCCGGCAGATCGAGGCCCGGGAAATCCACGGTGGTCTGCCCGCGCGGCGGCAGCGGGGCGACCGTCTGGCGGCTGAGCAGCGAGCCGCCATCGGTGCCGTCGATCAGCCGCAGCTCGACCGCGACCGCCTCGGTCGCCTCATCGCCCGCGTTTCTCAGCAGCGCACGAACCGGCGCTCCGACCTCGGTGCGCAGCGCGCGCAGCCCCAGATCGGCGCGATCCCGAAACGCGATCATCTGCTCCGCGGTCTCGCTCTCGCTCCCCAAGCCATCGCGAACCTGGACCTTGAAAAACAGGGTCTGCCGACCGAGCGGCGGCGCGAGCTCGGACTCGCTCACATAGCGGCCTTCGGCTTCCGCTCGCAGCGCTTTTTCCTGCCAGTTCTGCCGATCCCACGACCACAGCAGCTTCACCTGGGCCAGCGGCTGGTCCCAGCGCAGCTGGACCGCCGGGCGCAGCGGCTGATCACGAAACGGCGCCTCTGGAAGCGGCTCCAGAACGATTTCCGGCACCGCCCGATACAGCTCGAGGGCGCCGACCTCGGGGCGCCGCGAACCGTCGCTCCATACGACCGCGCGCGCCTCGTAACGACCCGGCGCCAGGCCGTCGAGGTGGATCTCGCCCGAGACGACATGATCTTCCAGCGCCAGCGCGGCCTGGGCGACCGGATGGCCCGCGGCATCTTCCAGTACTACGTCGCCGGTTCCGCTCGCGATCCGAGCGCTGCGGCCTTCCAAGCGCAGCCGAGCCGCGCCCGGCACGGGCGCGGCGGTCAGCTTCAGGGTCGGGCGGGGCAGCTTGAGCTGCAGGGCTGGATCACCGAGCAGCACGTAGGCGTCCGCCATCTGGCGGTTGCCGCCGGCGTCCAGATAGCGCGCCTTGACCGCATCGAACAGCTGCCCGACGGTCTCGATCTGCGTCTCGAACAAGGCGCGGAACACCAGCTCGCTGAGCTGAAAATTACCGTGCATCGAGCTGCGCCCGGAGGAGCCCCAAAACGCGATCGCGCCGCCGCCGCGGGCGTTGACCAGCTCTTCGCCGATGCAACCGAGCTCGGTGTCGTCGAAATAGGCGGTGAAACAGGACATCGAGATGACCAGCGGCAGGCGCTCACCGTTCTTGAGCCCGGGCACATCCTCCAGCGTGAGCAGCTGCCGATCCTCCCAGACGTTGAGCCCGCCGTGGCCGCTGTAGTGCGCCAGCCCGAGGCCTTGGTCGAACAGCTGCAGGATCTTCTTGGTCGCTTGGGGATCGGGGACCCGATCGGTGACAAAACGCGGGTCGCGCACCAGCGACCGCTCCAGAAACAGCTTCTCGCGGCGCAGGCCGGCCGGCACCGCGGCCACGATCAGCTCCTCGCTGCTGCGAACGAACGGATTGATCTCCCCGCCGAACTTGGGCAAGCCGGTCACGAACAGCGCGCGCGCCAACCAGCTTCCGGCCGCGCTCTGCTCATAGCTCTGGATCTTCTCCACCATCCGCCGCGCCTCCGCGGCGCTGCGCGCCGGCAAGCGGCCGATCGAGATCTCGGGGATGCCGTCCTCGCCCTCCAGATCGACGATCCGCGTGTCGCTGGCGTTGATCTCATCGGCCGCCACCGGAATGCTGAACGTCGGGACCAGATTGCCGGCGCTGAAGCCGCGCCATTCGAGATAGTCTTTCCGCGCGTCGCCCATGAGCGTGACGAAGCGCGGGCCGGGCGGGTGGCGCCGGCGCAGCTCGACCAAATAGTCGCGCAGCGCTTCGGCCGCCGGATAGGAATGCGAGTAGCGATCGTAGATCGCCTCGGCGCGTACCGCCACCGCAGCCAGACCCTGCTCGCTGCGATAGCGCGCCAGCGCCGCGCCGGCTTCGAACAGGTCGACCGGCGCGATCAAGACATAGTCCAGCGCCGCAAACGGCAGCTCGGCCGCAAAGGTCGGTTCGATGAACTCGGGCTCGACCGCGCTGTCCGGGCCGGCCAAATAGCTGCGCGCGCCGGCGATGGCGTAGTCGACCGCCCCCAATCCGCCCTCGGCCAGCGGCCGAAACGCGACTCGATAACCGTTGGAGCTGTAGATCCAGAGCGGCTGCTCCACATCATCGCCGGCCGCGCGCAGCAGACGGCGACCCGGCGCCTCCCCCGCCAGCTCGAACGCCAGGCCGCGCCGCACTGGTTGGAGCACGGTCTCGTAACGCAGCAGGCCCGCGGTCATCCTGATCCCGTCGTAGGCCGGCTGGCCCGGCTCGAGGCCCGGAATATCGCCCGGCAGGGACAGCTCGATCCGGTTGCTTCCCGGCACCAAGATGCCGGCCGCGATCTCCGACTCGAAGCGCGCCGCGATCGGACCGTCCCAGCGCAGATCGCCGACCTCGCGCTGGTTGATCTTGACCACCAAGTGATGATCGGGATCGTTGGTCAGCTGACTGACGCCCTCGAGCTCGAGCTGCAGCCGGCCTTTGGCGCCGGGCTCGAGATCCGGCGGAAGCTGAACGCTGATCCCGTAGCGGCGTGGCGCGGTCAGGTGCCCTTCGATCGGCTTCAAGGGCAGCTCGGCTTCGATCCGATCGAAAACCGTGGCCCCCTCGACCGCGAGCGGCGGCAGGGTCGGGAGATCCAACCCGGGCGAACCGGCCCACGAGAGCCGGTAGATGTCGTAGTTCGCCCGCCCGCCGATCGGAGGCAGGGCCAAGAACTCCAGCGTGTCGCCCGGGGCCATCTGCGCCGCTCCAGCCTCCAGCCGCAAGGGAATCAGCTGGCCGCGCAGGGTCAGCTGCAATGTCTCCGGGTCGATCGCCGCTAGATCGACGCCCAGCGCCTGCAGCCGGATGGCGGGAAAACGGATCAGGCCTTCAGCGGCGACGAAGATCCGGGCGCCGTTCGGCGCATCGCCGGCCGCAGCGAGCCCGCTGAGCAGGCTCAACCCCGCCCAACCGACCCACCGGCGCTTGGCTCGAAGATTCATAAACATTCAGACTAGCGACCCGCGCCCGAAGCGGTCAACAGCGTCAGGCTGGCGCGGGCCGACCAGGTGGGCGCGGAAACCGGTTCGCAAGTAGCATAGGCCGAGATCGATGGCGTCGGACTCACTGCGGCTCCTGCTGGTGTGCGAGGGCTACCTTCCGGACTATGCGCTGGGATCGACCCTCTATGCCCACGCGCTCGCGACCGGCCTGGCGCGGCGCCACCAAGTCGAGGTGCTGGCGCGCGGCGCCGAGCCGTCCGCCGGCCAGCCCCTCACCCGCGAGGAGCGGGACGGGATTCCGATCCTCCGCCTCCACGCTCGGACCCCCGGTTTTCCGGACCGCTTCGGTTTGGAGTACCGCGACCCGGAAGTGGAGCGGCGCTTCGAGTCCTTGCTGGCCGAAGGACGCTATGACCTGGTCCATTTCCTCCATACCCTCAACCTGTCGGCCGGTCTGATTCCGGCCGCGCGCCGGGCCGGGGCGGCGGCGGTCGCCATGCTCCACGACTACTGGTATCTGTGCCATCGGATCGTCCTGCTCGACTACCGCGACGCGCGCTGTCCGGCGCCGCGCTACGCCAATGGCGCGCGCTGCCTGTTTTGCGCCTTCCACCGCCGCAAACAGCTCGCGTTCGGCGCCGGATCGTCGGAGCCGTGGACCACTCGGGCGGCGCTCGCGCTCTTGGCGCCGGCGGCCCGGCCCTTGCCCACCCTGCTTTCGCCTTTGGCCCGGATCGCGCGCCGGCGCCAGCGCGGCCCGGCGCCGCCTGCGCTGGCCGCCGGAACGCGCGCCGCGATCGACGCGCTCCTATACCGCCCGCGCTGGATGCGCGACGCGCTGCTGGCGGCCCAGCGTTGGATCGCCTTCTCGCCGCACGTGGTGGAGCATTACCAGCGCCTGGAGCTGCCGCTCGATCGCTTTCGGGTGCTCCCGCCCGGACTCCTGCCGCCCTCCGACTCCCACCCCCGCAGCCGCGGCGCCGCGCCCCCCAGCGGTCCGCCGTGGATCCTCGGTTACGCCGGCGGTCTGCTGCCGGCCAAGGGGCTGGCGCTGCTGGTCGAAGCCGCGCGCAACCTGATCCGCGACCCGGCGCTGGCCGGACGCTTCCGGATCGAGCTGCACGGCGGGCCGCTCGACTCCGACTTCGCCGCTTGGCTGCGGGGGCAGATCGCCGCGCTTCCGATCGAGCTGTTCGGACCCTTCTCGAGCGCGGCGCGCGAACCGATCTTCGGCCGGTTTCACCTGCTAGTTTTACCCTCGCAGTCCGAGGAGACCTACAGCTTTGCGGTCCGTGAAGCGCAGAGTTTCGGCGTTCCCGCGCTGGTGTCCGATCTGCCGGCACAGAACCGGGCCATCGAACCAGGACGAACCGGCTGGACCTTCCGGCCCGGGGATGCGCTGGATCTGGCTCGCGCTCTGTCGCGCCTGCTGTCCGCGCCGGGCCCGATCGAGCGGGCCCGCCAGCTGCTCTTGCGCCAGGCTCCGCCACCGCCGTTCAACGAGCACGTCGAAGCCGTCGAAGCGGTCTTCCGCGAGGCCATCGACGAGCAGCGCCAGGGGTCATGAGCGCAGCGCTGGTCACGGTCGCGGTTCCGACCCTGAACGCCGCGCCGACCCTGCCGCGGCTGCTGCGGGCGCTCGAGCAGCAGATTGGAGCGCCGCCGATCGAGCTGCTGATTCTGGACAGCGGCTCCGACGACGCGACCTTGGAGCTGGCGCAGGCCGCCGGGGCGCGGCTGGTTGCGATCGATCGCGCCGGCTTCGATCACGGCGCGACCCGCAACCGGGCGGTCGAGCTCAGCGGGGCCGATTTCATCGCGTTTCTCTCTCAAGACGCGGTGCCCGCCGATCCGCACTGGCTGGGCCAGCTCCTCGCGCCCTTGATCGCCGACCCAACCGTGGCGGCGACTTGGAGCCGCCATCTGCCATGGCCCGGCGAGCCCTTTTTCGAACGCCGCGAGCTGGAGGCGACCACGACCGGAAGCCAGGCCACGCGCCGCATCGGCCTCGACGAGCTCCGCGCCGCGGGCGGCGCGCTCAACCGGGTTCTGGTGTTCGCCAACACCGCCTCATGCGTCCGCGCGGCGGTGCTGCGCGAGCATCCTTTTCCACGCGCCGATTTCGCCGAGGATCGCGCCTGGCAAGCGCGCGTCCTGGGAGCCGGCCATCAGGTCGTTTATGTTCCCACTTCGCGGGTCTACCATTCGCACGCCTACGGCCTGATCGACAACTTGCGTCGCAACTACGACGACGGCCGCTCGTGGCTGATCCACTTCGGACGCCGTCCCTATGCCAGCTCCATCCCTTATCCGCTGCTGTCGGCGGCCGAGGTGCTGTGGTGCTGGCTCGGCGACCTGGGGGCGCTGGGTCGCGAACCGGCGCCGCTGGCCGCGCGCCTGGCGCTGGCGCTGCGCAGCCCGCTGTGGCACGGCAGCCGGGTGCTGGGACAGTGGCTCGGCTTCCGCTACAGCTGGTGGCCGCGCGCCTGGCACGATTGGCTTTCGCTCCAGCGCCGGCGGCAATCGAGATGACCGCTGCTCCAGATCGAGCCGCGCGCTCGAGCGCCAGGCGCTGGTGGCTGGCGAGCTCGATCCTGATCGGCGGGCTCTACCTGCCCGCGCTGGGCATCGGCTACTGCTCCGACGATTTCTTTTTGCTCAACTGGGGACGCTACGCGGCCAGCGGATGGGAGCTGCTGCGCCCAATCTCCGATTGGTACTACCGCCCGCTGGTGCTGCTCTCGTATCGCTGGGAGGCGCTGCTGCTGGATCATCCGGCGCGGCTCGCCCACGGCGTCAATCTGGCGCTCCACCTTTTGGTTTGTGGCCTGGTCTTTTTGCGCCTGCGGCGCATGGGAACCGCGGGTTGGTGCAGCGCCGCGGCGGTCCTCTGGTTCGGGCTTCATCCGCTCGGCGTGGAGACGGTCGCCTGGGTGGCCGGACGCACCGATCTGTTGGCCGCGCTCGGCGTCCTGATCGCCGCCGAATGCGCGGTCCGCGCTCGGCCCGGCCGCTGGCTGTACGCCTGGCTGGCCGGCGCCGCCACGGCCGGCGCGCTCCTGAGCAAGGAGAGCGCCGCCATCGCGCCGCTGCTTCTGCTCGCCGATCCGGTCGCGACCCCATCGCACCGGGCGCGAATCGACGATCTCTGGCCCAAGATCGGCCCTACGGCGCTGGTCGTGGCGCTCTATTGGGTGGGCCAGCGGCCGACCTCCCCCACTGAAATGCACGGCGGGGTGGGCGGGCTGGCCCAGCTCGCGGTCTGCTTCGCGGCCGTTTTCATCCCCTGGCCGAGCAACCCGCTGGAGCTGCTGGCCATCCACCCGCATAGCCTGCTCCTGCGAGGGCTCTTTCTCGGCCTCGGCGCCGGTCTGGCGGCCCTGCTGCTGCTGGGCTGGTTTCGCGGGCCGGCCCGGGTGCGCGCAGGCCTGCTCTGGGCGCTGGTCGCGCTTCTGCCGGCCGCCCTCTTTCAAGGGCTCCAGGCGCGCTATGTCTACCTGCCCGCAGCCGGCGCCGCCGCTTTGGTGGCCTGGGCCTTCGAACGCCTGGCCTCGAGCTCGAGACGAATGGCCTGGTCCCTGGCCGCCGCTCTGATCGTGCTTTCGGCCGCCACGGTCGAATGGCAGCTTCTGGCCTGGCGCCGCGCCGGCCAGCTCTGCCGCGACATCCCGCGGCGCACCGTGGCCCAGTACCCTGGCGGCCTACCGGGCGAGCCCGAAAACGGCTACCGCGGCGTCGGGGTTCTCGGCGCTCCCGATCACGTCGCGGCCCTCTATCCCTATGCGCCGGCTTATGTGTTTCGCGAAGGGGCGATCGAAGCGCTCCTGTTCGAGGTGCGCGAGCGCTATCCGCCGGCGCCGGCGCGGCGCACCACCCGCCGCGCTCCCCCGAACCCGGACGAACGGCCGCTATGGCGCTACGACCGGCGCGCCGGCGCGCTGCGCTGGAGCGGCCCGTGAGCGCCCCGCATCTTTTGATCCTGGCGTGGAATCAGCGCGAGCAGACCTTGCGCTGTCTCGACTCGGTGCGCCGCCTGCGCGGTGCGGCGCCGCGCACGGTGGTGATCGACAACGGCTCAGAGGACGGGACCGCGGCCGCGGTTCGGGCCCAGTTTCCCGCCGCCGAGCTGATCGAGCTGCCGCACAATCTGGGCTACTGCGGCGGCTTCAACCATGGCCTGCGCCTCGCGCTGCGCGAGCGGGCCCAGGCCGCGGTTCTGCTCAACAACGACACTTGGCTCGACCCCGACTGCCTGGTCGAGCTCGCGGCCGCATCCGGCGCGGAGCCCGAGCTGCTCGGTCCCAAGATCTTCTCGGCCGCCGATCCGGAGCGGCTCCAAAGCGCCGGGGCGAAGGTGGCCGCCGGCAGCGGCCGGATCGTGCACCTGGGCTACGGTCAGCGCGACCGCGGGCAGTTCGACTCTCCCGCCGCGCGCGACGCGCTGAGCGGCTGCTGCCTGTGGATCAACCGCGCGGCGCTGGAGCGCGCCGGGCTGCTCGATGAAGGCTACTTCGCCTACTTCGAGGACGTGGAGTACTGCCTCCGAGCTCAGCGCCTCGGAGCACGCATCGAGCTGGTGCCGCGCGCCCGACTGTGGCACCGCGGCGGTATTTCTCTTGGCGGCCCGGATTCCGCGCGGCGGCTCTACTACAGCGTCCGCAACCATCTGCATGTGCTCGACCAACATCGGCCGCTGCCGCCGTCGCACCGCGCGCTGCGGAGCGCGTGGGTGCTGAGTCTGTCACTGGCCTATTTGGGCCTCCGCACCCGAATCCCGAGAGCCGAGGGCCTGCGCGCGCTGGCGCGCGCCTGGCACGATCACCGCCACAACGTCCGCGGCGCCCTGGTCGGCCCTTTGAGCTAGGAGCCCAGAGTGCAAGGCGCTTGGTGGCCGGGTGGCATGGGCGGCCGAAGGGCGCCCATGGACAAGCGCCGCGCTAATCAAGTGATCCCACCAAGGCAATTTTCTAGCTCGCTATGCACTCCGAACACGCTTTGGTCTTGTGAGCTACCTTGTCCATGGGCGCGCTACGCGTGCCCATGCCACCCGGCTCAAGCTCGCCGAGATGTCCAACCTCAAGAGCCCCGACTGAGCGCCGCTTGACCGGATTTCGCCGCGGTCTATACTCGCCTTCCGTGGTCCCCCCAACCCCCTGGTGGCTGCGCTTGATCTTTTGGGAATGCGAGCGCGGCTCTTTGGTTTATGACCTGCTCTGCGCCGCCATCATTCTGGCGCTGATTGCGATCCCGATACA
>Ga0214471_10002930_pt1 | contig 13272 bp, 14 predicted proteins | sample RVTome_5_FD_207665 | JGI IMG/M metagenome (GOLD analysis project Ga0214471, IMG submission 207665) | Soil microbial communities from uranium-contaminated site in the Upper Colorado River Basin, Wyoming, United States - RVT142D155 | ecosystem: Environmental > Terrestrial > Soil > Contaminated >...
GTGCATCCCGATCAAGCAACCACTATTTCTCGATCCCAGCTTCTTAAGTGGGTCGCAAACGGTGAAATTCCGATTCTTGTCGGCACACATGCGCTTATCCAGAAAACTGTACAATTCAAGAATCTTGCCTACGTTGTGATTGATGAACAACATCGCTTTGGCACAGCACAACGTCAAAACCTCATTCGAAAAGATGGCATCGCCCCGCACCTGCTTTCCATGACCGCAACACCAATTCCGCGGACACTTGCGCTTACCATATACGGTGACCTCGACCTTACGCTCCTTGACGAGATGCCGGCGGGACGAAAGCCAATTATTACCGAAGTGGTTCTCCCCAATGAACGAAAACAAACGTACGAAAAAGTTCGCGCGGAACTCGCCTCAGGAAGACAGGTGTATGTCATCTGTCCTCGAATTGATGAACCTGACCCGGAAAAAGAACTTGCTGTCCTTGCCAAATCGGTGACGAAAGAATGCGCACGGCTTAAACGAGAAGTTTTTCCAGATTACGTACTTGAAATACTCCACAGTAAAATGCGGCCGAAGGAAAAAGAAGACGTGATGAGGCGATTTTCTTCCGGTGAGGCGCATGTGCTCGTTGCAACTTCCGTCGTTGAGGTCGGTGTAAACGTTCCTAATGCGACTGTCATCATCATTGAGGGCGCGGAACGATTTGGACTCGCCCAACTCCATCAACTGCGCGGCAGGGTGCTTCGGAGCAACCATCAGGCATACTGTTTCGTATTTGCAGAAACGCGCGGCAAGCAAACCATTGCGCGCCTCAACGCTCTGAAAACCGCGAAGAGCGGTTTTGAACTTGCCGAGCAAGATCTTGGGATTCGTGGTGCGGGTGAACTGTACGGAAGACACCAATCAGGTCTTTCCGACATAGGGATGGAGGCAATGAAAAACGTGAAGATGGTGGAAGCGGCCCGCGCCGAAGCACAGGAGCTCATTGAGAAAGACCCAATGCTCGCTTCGCACCCGAAGCTTAAGGAACTCGTTTTACGCAAGGAGCACGATCTCCATTTTGAATAGCTGTGCAGTCTGAAATGTTTTGCGCTATAGTCTTCTGGTGAACCACCCCTAGCTCAACGGTAGAGCGCTCGTCTTATACACGAGTGGTTCCTGGTTCGAATCCAGGGGGGTGGACAAAAATTACGTGTTTGGAGGATTTTCTTCCCCGGCAGCTGCCCGTGCTTCGTTTACTTTGTCCCCTTCTTTTTTCTTCGGCTCGATGCCATGCACCACAAGAATCTTTTCAAACTCATCGCGCTCAAGCGTCTCCACTTCAACCAATTTCTTTGCAATCGCATTAAGCGCCTTCTTGTGCTCGGCAAGGATTTTTTTCGCTCGCGCATACGCTTCGGTGATGATACGCTTCACTTCAGCGTCAATTTCTGCCGAAACTTTCTCTGAATACTCTCTATCGCCAATGCCAGTCCCGAAAAGTGTGCGCCCGCCGTCACCTTCGAGCGCCACTGGTCCAACTTTTTCCGACATCCCCCACTTTGTCACCATGTTGCGCGCAAGTGCAGAAAGCACTTGCAGATCGTTCGAGGGACCAGTGGTAAGATCACCAAAAACCATTTCCTCCGCAACGTAACCACCGAGCGTGCTCGCAATGTCATCAAGAAATTGGCGGCGTGACTGCATGCGACGGTCTTCGAACGGAAGTTTGAGCGTGTAACCTGCGGCGCGTCCACGCGAAATGATAGAAATCTTATGGACTGGATCAGCAAACGGCAAAACCGATGAGACGAGTGCGTGCCCTGCCTCGTGGTACGCAGTAATTTCCTTCTCGCGTGCCGAGAGCACGTGACTCTTCCGCTCCGGTCCAAGCATGACTTTTTCGATTGAGCGGATGAGGTCATACTGCGATATTTTCTTTCGCCCTTCTCTCGCCGCAAGAATCGCTCCTTCGTTCATGAGTGAGTAGAGGTCGGCTCCAGAAAATCCTGGGGTACGCTCAGCAAGAACACCGAAATTTACGTCTTCGCCAAGCGGTTTCTTACGCGCATGAATTTTGAGAATTTCTTCACGGTCTTTACGATCGGGAAGCTCAATGACAACGCGCCTATCAAAGCGCCCAGGTCGGAGAAGTGCTGGATCTAGGACGTCAGGGCGATTGGTTGCCGCCATTACAATCACCTTTTCGTTCGGCTCAAACCCATCCATTTCAACAAGTATTTGATTTAAGGTCTGCTCTCGCTCGTCATTTCCACCTCCAACGCCCGTGCCGCGCACGCGCCCGACTGCGTCGATTTCGTCCACGAAAATAATTGCTGGCGCGGCACGCTTCGCAAGCTTGAAAAGATCGCGTACCCGGCTCGCCCCAACACCAACAAACATTTCAACAAATTCTGAGCCGGAAATAGTAAAGAACGGAACTCCTGCCTCACCGGCAACAGCACGCGCCAGTAGTGTCTTTCCAGTTCCAGGCGCACCCATAAGAAGAATGCCTTTTGGAATACGTGCGCCAATATTAAGGAACTTCTTTGGATTCTTTAAGAAATCGACAATTTCATGGAGTTCCTCTTTTGCTTCCTTTGCACCAGCAACGTCTTTAAAGGTAACACGTTGGTTCTTGTCATTCGGATCAATAATACGGGCCTTTGACTGCCCGAAGGTAAACGCCTGCATACCCGCACCGCGTACCTGTCTCGACAAGAACCAAAAAATAAGCAGGATGAAAACAATCGGTATGAGGAACGGTGCAAGCGTGAGCACCCAGAAGCGCGTACCACCCGGATTCTGCACATCAATCGTAACACCAGCAAATGCCTCCGGCGCTACACCGTAATTTTTAAGCGTATCAGTGAGTGCCGCATCGGCTTCTTTTTTCGACTTCCGCTCGTTCCCGTCAGTAAATGTTATTTCAAGAGCTTCTCCCTTAATGATTATTTTTTCGACGGCGCCCTTGGTTACCTCCTCGGCGAGTACGGAAATAGGGATTTCTTCAACCTCCTTTTTCTGATCAGCGAAAATCGTATAGCCCGCAATAAGAAGCGTGAAGATAAGCAGTGTTGTGATGAAATTGCTCCAAAACTGCCCGCTGGTCGGAATTTTTGGGAGTCCTTTGCCGCCACCTCCATCATCCTTTTTGTCAGCTGGAGGCTTCCCTTTTGATGATTTGCCCTTAAAAATGTCCATAAGTCGCGGTAGTATAGCATAGAGCGTATTGACGGTAAAAAGTTTGTATGGCGACACTTATTGAGAACAAAAAGGCACGGTTTAACTTTGAGCTCATGGATACCTATGAGGCCGGCTTGGATTTGTTTGGCTTTGAGGTAAAGGCCATTCGTGCACGGCACGGAAAACTTGAGGGGGCGCATATAACCGTTCGCGGAAACGAAGCGTATCTCATTGGCATGTCGATTCCGCCCTATCAGCCTGCAAACACTCCACCAACCTATGAACCAGACCGCAATCGACGGCTCCTTCTTACAAAGAAGGAAATCGGACAGCTTACCGGCATTGAGAAGCAAAAAGGCTTGACAATAGTGCCAATTTCAGTGTATAGTAAAGGACGTCTTTTGAAACTCCGCATCGCAGTTGCTCGCGGTAAGAAGAAATACGACAAACGTGAGGGCATGAAAACGCGCGATGCCAAACGGAACATTGAGCGTACATTGAAAGGAGCATAATGAAGTGGAGTCTCCACATCTTCAATCGTCAACTAGACCATTGCAGGCGTGGGGATGCACGTTTCGACAAAGGGACCGTAGGTGTTCACGCAGGCAGAGGGCCAACCCCTCTTTAATCCGTTGGAACCCATTACGTGCAAACAAAACCGCACGTGCAATTCTTTCGCCTTTTCAGGCGAGTGATTTGCAGTTCGCTTACGCAATAGCCTAAGCGACCACTTGGCTATACTGACGCTCGATCGTGATAGCACAGGTGTCATACTACTCGAGCTAGAAACGAGAGTTCGTCTTAGCTTTCGTTTTGAAACTTCATAAGACTCGGCATTGGTGGGTTTCGCACGCCTTTTTACCATCAGCGTTTAAACCACAAGGCATGCTACGCTTGTAGATCTGTTCATCTTCACCCTTTGGACGCGGGTTCAATCCCGCCATCTCCACAAAATAAAAACACTCCCTTCTGGGAGTTGTTTTTGTTTTCAGTGAAGAGATGGAGGACGTGAACGACTTCACGTCCGTCGGGAATTGAAGGCCGCAGCAATGTTTTTATTTTGCGAAGCCAAAACAAAAACAGCGAGGCGGGGTCGAGAAAAATCTTCGTCAGGAGATTTATTCGTGACCAATCCCGCCATCTCCACCATATGTAAAACGTCCCGCTCCATGTGGGGCGTTTTGCGTATTAGCGCACAGATACGGAAGCGAAATGCTCGCTTCCGTGCGAGGATTGAGCGACGGGCCCACCGGAGCTCTTTCTTGCCCTATTCTGCCGTCCTGTGGTATAGTGCAAGCGCTCGCAAGAGCTTTTTGTTTTGAGCGATAAGGTACGGATAAACAACCAAATACGAGCACGCGAAGTACGCGTGGTTGGCGCCGATGGCGCTAATTTGGGTGTCCTTACGGTTGAAGATGCAGTCAAGCGGGCCGAGGAGGATGGACTTGATCTTATCGAGATCTCTCCGAACGCAGTTCCTCCTGTCGCGAAAATAATGGACTACGGGAAGTTCCAGTACGAACAGAAGAAGAAACAGCGAGAGATCAAGGCAAAATCACACGTTACGGAGACTAAATCGGTTCAGGTTAAAATCGGCACCGGCGATCATGATCTTGCGCTCAAAGCCTCGCGGGTCGCAGGATGGTTAAAGGAAGGCCATCGGGTGAAAATAGACCTCTTCTTGTGGGGACGGTACAAGTACATGGATTTCAATTTCCTTCGAGAGCGTCTCGAACGGTTCATGCTTCTTATTACCGAGCCGTACAAAATTGCCGATTCTATAAAAAAGGGGCCGAAGGGGCTCACCACCACTATCGAATACGATCGGGGCGGAAAGAAGACCACGACACCTCCGTCTCCAAAACCGAGTCAAGAAGAAAAGACCACAGAATAAAATGTTAAACAAATCATTTTCAAAACGTCTAAAGGTGACCAAGAACGGGAAAATTTTGGCGCGCAAACCCGGCCGCAATCATTTCAATGCAAAAGCATCACGTAGTAAAATGCTTCCGAAACGGAAATTGAAACAGGTAAGCTTTAGCGCAAAGGTTATACAACGTTACATTGGTAGCGTAAAAAAATAGTATGGCACGTGTTAAACGAGGAGTTTCAGCATTAAAGCGTCGGCGTAATGTCCTTAAGCAAACGAAAGGATACCGATTCGGGCTTTCTAAAAAAGAGCGGGCGGCGCATGAAGCAATCATGCATGCTGGCTCGCATGCATTTGCTCACCGTCGTGATAAGAAAAACGATTTCAGAAAGCTCTGGAACATTCGCATCAATGCGGCCGTTCGACCACTTGGAATGACGTACAGCACCTTTATTGCTGCACTTAAAAAGCGGGACATCAAGCTTGATCGTAAAGTACTTTCTGTACTTGCCAAAGACCATCCAGAGAGTTTCGAACGACTGGTCAAAGAGGTTTCAAAATAACAAAACCGTCCCCTTAAGTGGACGGTTTTGTTACAGTTCAATTATTGCTTCCTCGCCTTGCCGAGGAGCAACCGCATCAACATCCAAAAAATCTCGCAGGCGCTGAACAAGTGCGAGCGACGAGCGCGGCTCCCCCATTGCTACGAACACTTTTTCGAGTGTTGGTGCTGTATGCTCAACTACAGAAATCAAGCAGTCGCGATCGCAGTGCGATGAGTATCCACGGATTGATTCAACCCGAGCACGCACGGAAATAGGATCGCCATGAATCACCACATTTTTTACTCCATCTAAAAGACGGCGCCCCAAGCTTCCTACCACTTGATACCCGACGAGAAGTAGTGTCGTACTTGGATCGGCGAGGTATCGCCTCTCATGGTGAAGAATCCGCCCCCCATGACCCATACCTGCTCCAGCAATAATGATCTTCGGAGGTGGCACCATGTTAATTGCTTTTGAGGCCTCGACTGTCTCTGTGAACTGTAGCCCGGGAAAGTTGAAAATATCGTCTCCGTCTTTCGCCGCTGTTTGTGCTCCATCGCTTAACTCTTTCGTATGACGTCGGTACACATCCGTAACGCGAATGGCAAGTGGCGAATCGAGGAAAACCGGCACTCGAGAAAGCATCCCGCTTTCAATCAAATTATTGAGCTCGTATAACAGTGTTTGCGTTCGCTCTATCGAGAACGCCGGAATAAGCAGCACCCCGCGCTCATTAATGGTGCGCGCAACAACCTCGCGCAGGCGCGCAGTCCGCTCTGGCACAGCTTCGTGCACTCGATCACCATACACACTCTCCATGACGAGATACGTCACGTCAGAAAGCTCTTCAATGGGCTGGAGGAGTGGGGCTGGCGTGTTCCCAAGATCGCCAGTAAAAACAATTTTCCGACCAGTTGCACTCGTTAGCTCTATCATTGCGGAGCCGAGGATATGCCCGGCATCTAAGAACCTGGCGGACAAATCTCCGGGAAGTTTAACTACTTCGTGGTATGGGTGCGTTTGCCAAAGCGTGAGCGCCCGCGCCACATCTGCCGCTTCGTAAAGAGGTTTCGTTCCAGCACGGGCTGCTTCTTCTTGTATGATTTTAAGACTGTCAGCAAGCATGACCTCTGCGATATCGCGCGTAGCCAAAGTTGAGAGAATGGTTCCCTTGAAACCTCGTTTTATTAAAAACGGCACCCGTCCAATGTGATCGGCGTGTGCGTGTGTTATGAAAAGATAGTCAATTTCCTGCGGTTTGTACGGAAACGGCTTGCTGTTGCACTCATCACAAAACCTTGCACCTTGCACAAGACCACAATCAATCAAGATACTCGGTGTCCCCCCATCTGTCCGCTTAAGTAAAAAATTGGCGCCAGTTACTTCGCCTGCGCCACCATGGAACGAGAGCTGAAACTGCATTACCGCTCATTGTACCACGACAGAAAAACGCGAGTGACGTACATAGAGCATCGCGGTGAGCGCACCGACAACATCGGCGATAAGATCAATCGCGGTGTCGAGGAGATAATGAGTAGCCGGAAAAGCGTTGATCGAATATTCAAATATTTCCCATGCGATACCGATAGAAAGTGTTATCACGAGTGCACTTGCCATAAAGGCATTCATTGTCGCAGGCACACGAGGAATAACTCGAGCAATGAAGAGAAACCAGAATGTGGTTAGTGCCACGAGTGCTCCACCAAAAAAATGAACAACGATATCAAACCAAAGGAACATCCAGTACAGATAAAACTCTACTGCCAACAGATGCAGTGCACCGACTGCAATCGCAGTGAGCGCGATAGGAATGATGAAAGCTCGCGAAATCATGGAGTGTTTGCGGTGTCCCGTCCTACAAGCCCCGCGTTGTGCGGGGCTTGTAGGACGGGCTACTAGCGATGCCTACAGAAATCGAGGTGGGTGTCCGCAGCGGAAGCAAATGTATTTGCCACGCAATGTAGAACTCCCTTAGCAATTAATTAACTAGACAATGCTAATAACCCTTAATCGCACTATAGAAAACATCATCCATAGCGCAAGTGCCGCACTTGTGGGAAACCTGTTGAAAACTTGTTAATTGGTCAGCGGTAGTATTACACACGGTCAGAACATAAGCGTCCTAGCCGCCATTTGCAAAGATACCGGCGCGGTATGCACCCACTCCAAAGATGCGTATGCGCTACTAGCACACGCTTACTCGAGAATGCCGTCAAGGTTCACGTCGTAGAGAATTTGCTCCTGCACTAATCGATACCGAACAAGTTCTCCGTCTGAAAACCAATGTTTGATCTCATTAGCGGCTTCGGGAACTGAGCCCGATGCGTGGATGAGATTCCTAATTGCACGATCGTCAGTATCTGCCATGTAGTACGAATCGAGCACAAAATCACCACGAATTGTCCCAACATCTGAGCTTCGCGGTTCGGTCCCGCCAGTAACTTTCCGCACAAGCTCAACTGCATGTGCTCCTTGCCAAACCATAACAACCACTGGACCGCTCACCATGTACTTTTTAAGTCGGCCGAGTACGATCTCTCCGATTTTTAGCGGATCAGTCGACGGAGGCACAAGACCTTTTTTCTCATACCCCTCAATACTCTTTTGGCCAACGTTCCTCTTCCACTCCGGATCAAGCGTGTAATGCACTTCGACGTGTTTTGCAGTCGGCACAAAAAACTTCAGGGCAACTAATTTAAGACCGATGCGCTCATACCGTTTAATGATTTCACCGATGAGTGAGCGCTGTACACCATCAGGTTTTATAAGGACTAGCGTTTGTTCTTCTTTCGGATGTGCCATGTATATAATCTATCACTACAGAATAAAGTATCGCCGATTATACCGTCATTACTACTCAACCGTCAAAATTTCTGGCGCTTTGTCAGTTATGAGGATGGTGTGTTCGAAGTGTGCGCTCAAAGAACCGTCAACGGTTGAGAACGTATAGCCATCGCTAGAAAGTTTTACCTCTGGTGCTCCTGCGTTAAGCATAGGTTCAAGTGCAAGCACCATACCGCTACGGAGTTTTACGCCAGTTTTCGGAGTGCCGACATTCGGCACCTGTGGTGCTTCATGCACAGCATACCCCACACCATGCCCACACAGCTCGTACACAATCCCGTAGCCATGCGGTTTAACAAACGTTTCGATAGCATGCCCGATATCTCCAACATGATTCCCCGCATGCGCCGCTTGTATACCAACGTTAAGTGCCTCCCTAGTCACTGCGATAAGCTTTTGAGCCTTTGCGTCAATGCTCCCGACTGGAACCGTTATCGCAGTGTCTGTCATGCGACCTTGGTGTGTAAGCACACAGTCAAGTCCCACAATATCTCCTTCACGAAGGATCTTTGGATCTTCATTCGGGATACCATGCACTACTTCATCATTCACTGAAATGCATATTGCCGCTGGATATGGACGAGGAGCGCCGGTTGGTGTGTATCCAAGAAGCGACGGTTCATCCCCACCTTCCCGGATAAGCCGTTCGGCAAGTTCATTCAGCGTCACAGTCGAAACACCCGGCTGAACAGCTTCTCCAACTAACCGCACGATGCGCGCGAGACGCTTTCCTCCCGCACGCATTTTTTCGATATCCGCAGACGTTTTAATGTTGCCCTTCATCCCCAGTGTGTATAGTTCCTACCATATCGCGATGAACAGTTGCTATCGGTCGCTCTCCCTCAATTTCAATCACACGATAGGCATCGTTTCCCTTGAAAAAATTGATTACAGGCACCACATCGGTATCGTACCAACGAAGACGCCGCTCGACATCTTCCGGATTAATGTCGTCCGCACGCTTCCGTTCCGCGAGCATCTTCCGTGACCATTCCTTTGAAACATTAAGTACCATAACAAGCACGTTCTTCCGACTGTAGAACTCAAGTGCCTCATGCAAAATTCGTGCTTCCTCTATGCGACGGGGCGAACCATCGAAAACCACGTGCTGTTCGTGCGTATATGCATGTACTAACGCCTCTCCCCACGCCCAGACCGTTAAGAATTCCGGCACCAGAAGTCCGTCGTTTAGATACCCGCGCAGTAGCTCTGCGGTCACGTTCTCCTTTTCAGCCAGATCACGGAATGGTTTCCCCACCTGAACATTGAGAACTTCTCGCTTGGGGTCTTGTTGTTCGAGATATTCTCGAAGTAGCGCAACTTGCGTTCCCTTACCAGCCCCAGAGGGGCCCATGACGATAATTGTTTGTGGTCGCATGAGCTAATATTCGCGCATCGAGAGTTGCGCGTCAATTTTGCGCACCAAATCGAGCACAACTGACACCACGATGAGCAGTGCGGTACCACCGATTGCAAGCGCAGTAAAGCCGGTAATCGCCTGCATGCCGAGCGGCAGGACTGCGATTGCGCCGAGGAAGAGCGCTCCAACGAGCGTGATGCGTGTGATTATTTTCCCGAGATATTCAGCAGTCGTTTGTCCAGGACGAACTCCGGGAATAAATGCACCACTCTTTTGAAGATTGGTTGCAATTGCATGTGGATCGAAGGTCACCGCAGTGTAGAAGTACGTAAAGAGGAATACGAGCACAAAATAGATAGCGGCATACACTGCCTGATTCGCAAGTATATTAAGTAACATGCTCGCTACTGCCGAAACAGTCGCCTGACTGACACTCGCAAGAAAATTCAAAATCATCTGCGGAAATAGGAGAATCGAAAGCGCAAAAATGATTGGAATAACACCAGCTTGATTGATTCGAAGCGGCAAATACGTTGACGTTCCACCGTACACCTTCATACCGCGAACCCGTTTGGCGTAGGTGACTGGCACAGGTCGTTCAGCATCAGTGATAATAACTACACCCGCTATGATGATAAGCGCCGCAACGAAGAAGCCGACGAAAAGCGGCACCTGCGAGACGTCGAAGGCAAAGATGACTTGCGTGATGGTTGCTGGGAGCGCCGCGACAATGCCTGCAAAAATAATAACCGAGACGCCATTCCCAATGCCAAATTCGGTAATGAGCTCACCAATCCACATCAAAAGTATCGAACCGGCCGCAACAATAATGATATTGTCGACTAAATCAAACACCGAAAGTCCCGGAAGGATTCCTTGTCGCTGTAACAAAAATAGGAAGCCGACCGCCTGGAGCACCGCGAGTGGAACGGTAAGAAATCGTGTGTATTGGCTGAACTTTCGCCGACCCGCTTCACCCTCTTCCTGATACATGGTCTTAAGTCGCGGAGACATAATCGTAAGAAGTTGCATGATGATAGACGCCGTAATGTACGGAGCTACACCAAGCATGACAATGGATAGATTGGAAAGTCCGCCTCCAGAGAAAACATTCAAAAGTCCGAGAAATTGGTTATTTGAGAAAAATTGCTCAAGCAAAAAAACATTCACGCCAGGAATCGGTATGGTTGCAAGTGCGCGAAACACTACAAGCGCCGCCAGCACAAAGAGAATGCGCCTGCGCAGTGTTTCGTCCGTAAAGAGAACTTTGAGTTTCTGAAAAAAAATACTGAGCATGTTTTCTTCGTTAAAGAATGGTTCCCCCTGCTTTTTCGATTTGCGCTCGTGCACTGGCTGAAACTGCACAGCCCGTTACCGTAAGTTTTTTTGAGATTGTACCCGTGCCGAGAATTTTAACTGTAGGTACGCGACCAGAACCGCTGGCAATGACATGCTTTGCGAGAAGTACACGTGGAGTTACGGTGTCCCCTGCCTTAAAGACGCGTTCCAGACGCTCAAGATTTACCGGCACTACGTGCGCTGAAATACTCTTATTCGGGTGGGTACCACGACCGCGGAGTTTGGGGAGTTTTTTGATGGTGTCACGCACTTCTGGGCGGATGCGATGTCCTGCCCGCGCCTTTTGACCTTTTGTTCCGCGCCCAGACGTTTTTCCACGACGGCCACCACGGCCAACCCGACGAGTGGTCGCACGCTTAGTCTTTTGCTGTAGTGTATTTAACTGCATATTAATCTTGAAGTTTCTCAAGAGCCTTTATAACGGCACGTGCATTGTTCAAATGATTCTTGCTCCGCGAAAGAATTTTTGCAGTTGCGTCCCGAACACCAGCGAGATCGAGCACGGTGCGTGCGGCACCACCCGCAACAAGTCCCCGACCAGGCGCTGGTGATATCCAGACTACCGACGCAGCATACTTTGCTTCCACATCATGCGGGATACGACTATCCTTAGTGATCTTTATCTTGACCATATGTTTCTTTGCATCTCGCACTGCTTTTTCGATCGCAAGCGATGTGTCACCAGCTTTACCTGTGCCAACACCAACCGAACCTTTTCTATCCCCAACTATCATTGCAACACTGAAATTAAAGCGGCGACCACCAGCAACAACACGTGTTACGCGGCGAATACTGACGATTTTTTGATCGAGTTCGGAACGAGCGCGATCTTGCCTGCGCGCAACGCGTCGTCGACGCTGGTGCGGCTCTCCACGTCCTCCACCACGCCCACCTCGAACAGGACGCTTTTCAGAAGCCGTACCTCCCTTAGCAACTTCAGCAGTCGCCTTAGTTGGTTTCGTCTCTACTGGTGTTGTTGTTTCTTCAGCTGCCATATTAAAATTTCAATCCCCCTTCACGCGCTCCATCAGCAAAGATTTTGATGTTTCCAGCATACAAGTAACCTCCACGATCAAATACCACATTCGATACTCCTTTCCCTTTTGCCTCGTCGGCAATTTTTTTGCCAAGCTCGAACGCAAGTTCAGTACGCGTGCCTTTCTTTGAAAGTTCACGAGTAGAAACACCAGCGATCGTTACTCCGGATTCATCGTTGATAAGTTGCGCTGAGAGGTAACGATTCGACCGGAACACGGCCAAGCGTGGGCGGAGTGAATTCCCCTGTATTCGCGCTCGTATACGCCGATGACGACGTACTCGTTTCTCTTCTTTTGTATTTGTAGGATTCGTCATGACTACGATGAAGCAACGGCTCGTTTACCTTGCTTGCGTCTTACAACCTCGTCGCTATATCGAATACCCTTGCCCTTATACGGCTCTGGTTTCTTCTTTGCCCGTACCTCTGCAGCAAACTGCCCGACGAGCTCTTTGCTTGCTCCTACAATCGTGATTTCATTTTTTTCTACGGTAACCGAAAGTCCCTCAGGGATTTCCATTTTTACAGCATGCGAGAACCCAACTGAAAGATCGAGCGTATTGCCTGAGAGTGCGGCACGGTATCCAACTCCTTCGATAATAAGTTTCTTTGAAAATGGCTCACGTACGCCTTGCATCATGCTTTTGAGTAAGGACGCATACGTACCCCACAAAGCGCGCGCGAGCTTTGATTGTGCTTTCGGTTCAATTTTTACTGCGTTGTCTTTTACTTCGACACGAATGAGCGGGTGGAGCACTTTCGTAAGCTCTCCCTTAGGCCCTTTAACATGCACAGCAGTATCCGAAACCGTTACTTCGGTATGCTCTGGAATTTTCAGTTCTCGTTTACCAAGGCGACTCATATAGTTACCAAATCTCAAATAGTGCCTCTCCTCCAACCTTCGCCTTTCGTGCTTCACTGCCAGAAAGAATACCTTGTGGCGTAGAGAGAATGAGTGTTCCCTTGCCGTAACGAACCGGTCGAATCTCATCCATTTTTTTATACAAACGACGACCAGGTTTCGAGACTCGCTTTACACCATGAATGACTGGGTTGCCAGCCGCGTCGTAACGAAGCACAACTTCTAGGCTCTTACTTACTTTTTTACCTCGCTTAGTAA
>Ga0214471_10002931_pt1 | contig 13270 bp, 8 predicted proteins | sample RVTome_5_FD_207665 | JGI IMG/M metagenome (GOLD analysis project Ga0214471, IMG submission 207665) | Soil microbial communities from uranium-contaminated site in the Upper Colorado River Basin, Wyoming, United States - RVT142D155 | ecosystem: Environmental > Terrestrial > Soil > Contaminated >...
CATCATGACAGGCGTCGGCGAGCGCGTGAGCTCGGCGAGATACTCTGTGTGCCCCGTGAACGCGATCCCCGCCTCGTTGATGAGGCTTTTTTGCACCGGCGCGGTGACGAGCGCAGCGCACTCGCCACGCAGGCAGAGCTCCGTGCCTTGCCGCAGCAGCTCGAGCACGTAAGCGGCGTTTCTTCGATCGAGCCGTCCGGCGACGACTTCGGCCGGTGCCGGGACGTCGAGAAGCTGCAGCACGCCGGCGCGGTGCGCTGCAGCGTCAGCGGCGGCGGTCAAGGTCTGAATCCTCGTCGACCGCCGCAGCGCCGCGATGCGCTCTCGGAGCACGCCGGCGCTGCCGATGAACAGCGGTTTGCCCGCCAGATCGCCGTCGGCGAGCATGATGCAGATATCGGGCCCGATGCCGGCGGGCTCACCGGTGCTTACGACGACGGCGCGGGACGCGATGTTCAAGATGTGAGCCGTTCGGGGCGAAGCGCCCGACGCGATCGCGCTATATCCGACGCTCGACGAAAGCCTGGTCGCGTATTTGGCGAAGCCAAAGCTCTTGCTGCTCCTCGAGCTTGCTGGCGCGAATCTGTTCCGCGCAACGTTGTTCCTTGAGCTCTTCGGTCGTGTCGTAGACGCGCCTGTCCGTGACCTCTGCAATGTGCCAACCGAAGCGCGTTCGGAACGGCTCGCTGAGCTCGCCCGTTTCCAGGCCCGCCAGCACTTGCTCAAACTCGGGCACGAAGTCGCCGGGCCCGACCCAGCCGAGGTCGCCGTTCTCGGCCGCGGATACGGGATCCTCGGAGAGGGCCTGAGCGATCGCGCCGAAATCGTCGCCGGCGAGGACTTGCTCGCGGATCCCGCGAAGACGCTGCGCGATAGCCGCGTCGTCCAAGATCTCGTTCGGCGCCATGAGGATATGGCGAACGCGGATCTGGTCGATGATCACCGGCTGCGCGCCGCGAGTCTCGTTGAGCCGCACGATGTGAAGGCCGCTACCGCTTTGAATCGGCTCGGATACATCACCCGCCGACATCGAAATGATTGCATCCGCGAAGAAGGTCGGCAGCTGCGAGCCTTTGCGCCAGCCCAGCGAGCCTCCCTCGAGAGCGCCTTGCCCGTCCGAATGCTCGATCGCGAGCTGGGCGAAATCGGCGCCGTTTCCGAGCTGCGAATAGATTTCCTCGACCTCGGCGCGCGCGGCGTCGGCTTGCTCACGCGTCGCCGTCGTCGACAGGCCGACGAGTATATGCGAGATGTTGTAATCGACGTCTTCGGCAAGCGTGCTCGCGCTCCGCGCGAGGCATTGCTGCATCTCGCGCGGCGCTACCGAGATTCTCGCGATGACCTCGCGCTGCAAGAGCTGATCGAGGATGAGCTGCTCGCGCGTTTCCTGACGGAACATCGCGTAGTCGATTCCCTCGGCGGCCATCGTGGCCGGCATCTGCTCAAGGGTCAGCCCGTTGTCCTCGGCGATACGCGAGATGGCGCGATTCAGCATCTCGTCGCTGACGACGATGCCGAAGCGTTCGGCGCGCTGCAGCTGGATCTGTCGCAGGATGAGCTGATCCAGCACCTGGGACTCGACCACGGAAATGGGCGGCAGAGGTCTGCGCTGCTCGGCGGGCGCTTGGCGCTGCGCCTCGCGGAGGTTTGCTATGACCACGTCGAGCCGCAGCGCCAGCTCGCTGCGGAGCACGACGCCGCTATCGACGATAGCTGCGACGCCGTCCAGCAGCTCGCCGCTGCCGCCGAGCTCGCGCGTTTGCGGTAAGGCTTGACCCGCGATCGAGCAGCCGCCGAGAAGCAGAATCAGTGTGCGTGCGGATTTCAAGAGTCTGTAGACGTCAAAGCCGTTGGTACCCAAGAATACCACGATCCAGCAGCAGCTCCGGGGGGTCGCCCGGATCGGAGAACCCCTTCAGCTGGAGTTGCACGGAGATCGAGCTGTCGGACTCGCCGCTGCGGCGGCTGATATAGCGCCTGCCGATGACGCGCAGACGCCAGCAGCAAGCCTCGTATTCCCAGCCGAGGAAACGGTCCAGGGGCTCGTCGTCGAGAAACGAGAAGCTGTAGCGGCCGATGATGCGCCAGCTCTGCCCTATCGGCCAAACGAGCGAGAGATCTCCCTGCTCGAGTAGACCGTCCCGGTAGCGGTAGGAAAACCCGGCGAGCCGCCCGGGTTCCGGGGCGTACTGGAAGCTCATCTCGGCACGCGCCGTTTCATTGGTTTCGCTGTTCCATTGATAGTCCATGCGGACTTTCCACGCGTCGGCGATGGTCGCGGACACCTCCGCGATGTAGTCGGATGCATCGGCGGTGCTCGGCAGAGCACCGGGAAGCGCGACCGATTGGTCGCTGAGATAGCGGGTTTGGCCCAGCGTCGCCGCGAGTCGTTCCTCTCCGGTGTCGCTGTCGATGAGCCGCGTCGTGATGCCTACGCTGAGCTGATCCGAATCGGCGACACGGTCGGCGCCGACGTACTGGTATTTTCGAAATAGCTGCACGAGGTTGAAATCGGGGATGATGGTATCGAAGACCGGCAGCCCGCTTTGGTCCTCGAACGGCACGCGCACGTACAGCATGCGCGGCTCCAAGGTCTGGATCCAGCGGCCTGCCTCGCCGGGGTCGCGCTCAAAGATGAGTCCGCCGTCGAGGCTCGAGACCGGCAGCGTGCGAGAGAAGGTGTCCTCCTGGCCGGTGCCGATGTCGTCGAGCCAATAGTTCGTCTGCCTCAGCGCCACGGCCGGTCTCAGGAACATGCCGGAGCGCTCGAAGTCCAGGCCGATCTCCTCGATCGAGTCCATGCGCCATCCCGTGACGCCGACGTCGCGATCGAAAAGCACCAGCTCGTTGCGCGACTCGAATCGAAGCAGGTTCCCCGACCAACGGCCTCTGTAGAGGATCTGAGGCACCCTGCGGTAGGGGCGGTCTTCGTCGACGATCGACGTATCAATCGTCTGAAACCCCTGCAGCCTGATTCTCAATGACGAGTTCAACGTGCGATGGTTGAAGTCCAGGTAGCGATCCAGATGCGTCTGGCTCGCGAGCGTCTGGCTGTCCCCGAGGTCCTCGAAGTAAGCCGCGTCGGACACGTCTTCGATATTGGTCAGCATGCGCCAGCCTTCGCCGAAGAAGGTTCGGTGCCGAAGCGTGAACGCATGCCGCGTAATATCGACGTCGGAGTCGTTGGGCAGGTAGTCGAAGTCCAGCTGCCCTTCGCCGGACTCCAGCAAGTAGCGGAATTCGGTGTTGAGCTGCAGGCCGCGCATGCTCATGAGGCGTGGCTCGAGCGTCAGGTCGTAGTTCGGCGCCAGATTGAGGTAATACGGGACGGCGATGTCCAAGCCAATCCTGTCCCGCTCGGAGAAGCTTGGAGTCAGGAAACCGCTCTTGCGACGCTCGTCGATGGGAAAGCTCAGATAGGGGGCGTACAGAATCGGCACCCCTTTGAATTCTATTTTCACGCGTCTGGCGGTGCCGAATCCTGCGTCGATGTCCAGATCGATGTCCGAGGCCATGAGCTCCCAATCGGTCTGCTCGGCGGGACAGGTCGTGAACTGAACGCCCGTCAGGCTCATGGTCTGATCGCTGCGAATTCGGATCGCTTCCGCGGAGCCGCGAGCGGGGCGTTGCGGTATGTCGAACCCTGCGCCGACGAACGTGATTTCCTCGTTCTCCGTGTCCACCTCGGCGTCCTCGCCGTAGACGGTGAGGTCGGGATCCTGATAGCTTACGGTGCCGCTTACGCGGACGCGTCGGCTCTCGCGGTCGTAGGTCGCGCTCTCGGCCGAGATGCTCCGCTCGCCGTAGCGAAACTGGACCTCACCGAAGAAATCGACGCCGTCTTCGCCGGACAGATCGACCTCTCCAGCGGTGATCTCGATGCGCTCGGACGTGCTCGACTCGTCGGAGCGCTCGGGTGCGCCTCGTGTGTCGGGCTCGGCGGGCACCAGGCACAGCGGTTCGACGCCCCGCGCCACGATCGGCGCAAACGCCAGCAGCCAGAAAAGGATACGTACGCTGTTCCCGGGAACCACGGAGCTCAATTGGATGAAAGCACTACAATGGCATAATTTCACTATTGCTTCAACGAATTGAAAATGTGTTTGCAAGTGACATCTGAACTAGTTTTCAGCGCGCGATTCGGCCGTTCCTCAAGAACCGGATCATCGCCGTGAAGGCGATGCTGCTTGCCGCGGGAAGGGGTGACCGCATGGGCCCTTTGACCGTCGCACAGCCCAAGCCGATGCTCGAGCTTTGCGGCGAAAGGCTCATCGAGCGTCATCTGAGGCGATTGGCGCAGGCGGGCATCACCGAGATCGTGATCAATCTCTCCTACAAGGCCGCGATGCTGCGGGATTTCGTCGGGGAGAAGACGCGCTGGGGGCAGAACGTCGCGTTCAGTGACGAAGGCGAGCCGCCGCTCGAAACCGGCGGCGGCGTCGTCAATGCGCTGCCGTTGCTCGGACCGGCACCGTTCATTGTGGTAAACGCGGATATCTATACGGATTTCGACTTTGCGCGGCTCCTCCAGCAGCCTCGGGATCCGCTGCTCGTTCTGGTCGCGAATCCACGGCATAATCCGCGCGGCGACTTCGGGCTGACCACGTCCGGGCGGGTGTCCCTCGAGCCGCCGCTTTGGACGTTCAGCGGGATCTCGGTCATGAGCGAGGAGCTGTTCGCTGCGGTGCCGCCTGGAAGGCAGCCGCTGTTGCCAATACTCCAATCGGCGATCGCGAAGGGACTGCTGCGCGGGACCCTATACGAGGGCGTCTGGCGAGACGTCGGAACGCCGGAGCGCCTCGCCGAGGCCCGTGGTCTCGGGCCGCTTTAGAACCCGGCGACGCGGATGCTGACTCGGGTTCTGTCACAGCCCAACTTTGCCATCTATCTCGTCGGCAGCACCTTCTCCCTGCATGGGCTGTGGATTCAACGGGTCGCGATCGGCTGGCTCGCCTGGGAGCTCACCGGATCCGAGGCCTGGCTCGGGCTGCTGGCGTTGGCGGAGCTGTTGCCTGCAGTGTTGTTCGGACCGCTGTTCGGCGTATGGGCCGATCGGCTGGACCGCAAGACCCTGGCCTATGTCACCAACGGCCTCAACATCGTCCTGTCGATCTTGCTCGGCGTGTTGACGGCGCTTGGCGCGATCACGATCGCCAGTCTCTGGGTCATCACCGCGCTGCTCGGTGTGGTCAGCAGCGCGTTCCAGCCCGTCCGGTTGTCCTTGATTCCGAGCCTGGTGCCGCGCGAGCTCTTGTCCGAGGCCGTCGCAGCACAGTCCATAGTCTTCAATGTCTCGAGATTTCTGGGCCCTGCCATTGCCGGGGTTGCGATCGCGGCCTTCGGCTTGTGGTCTCCGTTCGCGATCAACGCCGCTTCTTATCTGGCGATGATAGCCGCGCTGTTGTTCCTCAAGTTGCGCAGCAGGGAAAAGCGCGGGCCGAACAGGCATTTTCTCGTCGAGTTCAAGGAGGGGCTCGACTATACCCATTCGCATCCCGAAATCAGCCTGCAACTGATCATCGTTGCAATATCGGCTCTGTTCGGCAGGGCGACGATCGTCATGTTGCCGGCTTTCGCGGGCGGGATCTTCGACGGTGACAGCAGCGTGCTGGCAACCTTGACCTCCGTATCGGGGGCCGGCGCTGTGCTCGCGGGGATCTGTCTTTCGCGGCTCGGGGCGGAGAACCGGCTGCGCTGGTCGACCGTGCTCGGCACGGTCGCAACCGGCGTGCTCATGGCAGTGCTGGGAGCGAACGACGATTATTCGACCGGCATCGCGATCGTCGCCGTGCTGGGATTCTGCCTGACGCTCGTGGGCATCGGCTCACAGACATTGATACAGACCGCGGTCGCGGAGCTCATGCGCGGTCGTGTGTTGAGTATCTGGGCGGCCGTCGCGTTCTCGGCGCCGGCGCTGGGCAGCATTCTGCTCGGCGCCGCCGCCGAGGCGTGGGGCCTCGGATTGGTGACCGGGCTCGCGGGGCTCACTTGCTCGGCGCTGGCCGGGGCCGTGGCCTGGCATATCCATAAAGAGGGGGTCTACGCCTCGGCTTCGAGTCGTTGACGCGGCACCCGGTGGCCGCGGGCGCAACTCAATGCGTGATCGCGTAGATCACGTAGTTGACCGCGAAGCGATAGGCCAGCGCCGTCATCGGCTGCGGATAACCCGGCGTATCCGCATGCTCCCAGGCGTCGCCGAGATCCATATTGTGGTTGATCGCGACGACGAGCCGGCTTTCGTCGTCGTAGATTCCGCGCCAGTGCGGCGGTTTGCCGTCGGGCCCACCTTCCCAAGTCCTGCCGCTGAACAGCGCCCGCCGCCCCGGGATTTGAATGCGCTGATCGAGATCGTAGAGAACGTGCAGGACTTCGTCGTCATCGGGGATGTCGATGATCGGCCTGTCGGGGAACACGCGCACGATGGATTCGTAGAAACGCTGCCAGCCGAGGTTGCCGTGAAAGTCGTCGACCATCAGAAAGCCGCCGCGTAGCAGATATTCCCGCAAGCGCGCGGCTTCGTGATCATCGAGATACCAATCGCCGACTTCCACGGCATAGAGCCACGGGTAGTCGAAGATGGCGTCGTCGGCGAGGCTGATCTCGGGGGCACCGTCGCCGTTGTAGCGGCTCACGACGGCACCGTCGACTCGAGTCAAACGGTTGATCCCCTGCATGAAATGGTATTCGGCATCCGGCCAGTCGACGCAAGCGGAGCCTCGGCCCCAGCCGCCTCCGGAATAGCAATCGAAGGTGCCGTTGTACAAGAGACGCACGAAGTGGAACTCGGACGTCGGCTGCTTGCTTTTCCAGCCGGTTTCCTGAGCCTCGGTCGCTGCCCAGGCACCCAAAAAGACTATCGCGAGCGTTGGAACGAGAGTCTTGAAGCTATGCATCGCGGTGATTCGGGTCTTCGCAGAACGGCACAACGCCGCCCGGGGCAGGCGGAGCCCCAAGGTCCGTAGCGTAGCCGCGCAAATTAATCATGATACCATCCCTGCGACTGGTTGCCCGGTGGGCGCGCGGCCGTTCGGGCCGGCACTTCTCCACTGATTGGGAGTCTGACAAGACTCAGGTCCAAGGGTTGCGGATCGGCCGAGTTGTTCGAGTTCCTCTTTAAATATTCACCTGCGACCTTCGAGAACGGCGAGTTCTTGTTTGCCTCCGGTTGGCCGCTGTGGTTGTTGATCGCGTTGACGATCCTCGGCACGGCCGGTCTGTGTGTGAGCCTTCTTCAGCGACGTGAGTCTTTGGGCCTGTTCAAGCTCAGCGTGCTCGCCGGGCTGCAAGCCGCGATGCTCGGCGTGCTGCTTGTGTTGCTGTGGCAGCCGGCGTTGTCTACCGAGCAGCTGCGGTCGCGAGACAACGCGGTCGCCGTGGTCGTCGATACCTCCGCGAGCATGAGCTACGGCGATGGCGAGCGTTCGAGGTTGCAGCAGGCGGTTGCCGCGCTGAACGACGACGTTCTCGGCGAGCTCGACGCATCGCTAGACGTCCGTCTCTACGCGTTTGCCGATGCGTCGATGGCGATCGACTCCTTCGAAGAGCTGCCGCCCCCGGGCCGCGCGACGCATATCGGCGACGCCATTCTCGGCGTGCTTCGCGAGGCCGGATCCTCGGCGCTCAGCGCCGTCATACTCGTGAGCGACGGCGCCGATACCTCCGCGCAGCTCGGCCCGGAGCGGATGGCGGAGATCGCTGCCTTCGGCGTGCCGATACACACCGTCGGGGCGGGCCGGGAGGTCATTCCCGAGGATATCGAGCTCGCTGGCGTGCGCATGGCCACCGAGGTCATGCCCGGGTCGCGTATCAATGCTCAGGTGAGCATTCGTCACGCCGTCGCCGGTCAAGCGCAGCTCAAGGTTTATGACGGCGATGCGATTCTGGCGTCGGAATCGCTGACGCTGCCCGAGCGCAACGGCACTTCGACTTATTGGGTCGATTTCGATATCGGCGAGGCGGGGATGAAGGATTTGCGCTTCGTCCTGGATGCGCTGCCCGGAGAGCGCAACACCGTCAACAACGCGCAGTATCGCGTCATCGAGATTCCAGAGACTCGCCGCAGCGTTCTCTATCTCGAAGGAGAGCCGCGATGGGAATACAAGTTCATTCGCCGCGCGCTTCCGGAGGATTCGCCGATCCGGCTCGCGAGCCTGCTGCGGACGACGCCGAACAAATTCTATCGTCAGGGCCTGGACGAGCCGACCGAGCTCGAGAACGGGGCGCCGGCCGACAAGGAAACGTTGTTCGCCTACGACGCCTTGATCATCGGGAGCTACGAGGCCGCCGCATTCACACCCGAGCAGCAACAGGCGATTCAGGACTTCGTCAGTGTCCGCGGCGGCAGCCTTCTCATGCTCGGAGGCTTGCGCGGCCTGTCCGACGGCGGCTGGGGCAACAGTCCGGTCGCGGAAGTGCTGCCGGTGGCGCTGCCGGCCATCGACGCGGCGAGCTTCATTCGCTGGCGCGCCAAGGCGCGGCTCACCGATGACGGCCGCGAATCGCTGATCACGCAGCTGGACTCCGATCCGGGCGCGAATTCGGAAGCTTGGCAGGGCATGCCCGAGCTCGCGGACTTTCAATACCTCGCGGAGCTCAAGCCCGGTGCCGTGGCGCTGCTCGAGGCGGAGATCCAAGACACCGTGCATCCGCTGCTGGTCCATCAGCGCTACGGTCTCGGCAACGCCTACGTGCTCGCTACCGGAGGCACCTGGCGCTGGCAGATGCAGCTGTCGTCCGAGGATATGCGCCACGAGACGTTCTGGCGCCAGCTGCTGCATGCGCTCGTATCCGGCGTGCCGTCGCCCGTGCGCTTGACCGCCGACCGCTTCTATTACGGCGACGAGACCGAGGTCAGGTTGCGGGCAGAGGTTCGGGACCGCAAGTTCGAGCCGGTGAGCGACGGGACCGTGAGTCTCACGGTCAGCGGCGGCGATGGCGAGCCCGCCGAGGTCGCGATGCAGCCGGTTCCAGGGGAACCCGGCAGCTACGCGGCGACAGTCCAGGCGGAGAACGTCGGCATCTATGAATTCTCGGTCGAGGCGAGCCTCGCCGAGGAGCCGCTCGGGTCGGCGATGTTTGCAATACGCCGGGAGGACGGCGTCGCCGAGCACTTCGCGATACAGCAGAACCGGCCGTTGCTGGAACGCCTTGCGGGGCTCACCGGCGGCCGCTATTTCCGCCTCGACGAGCTCGCCGGCTTGCCCGAGCAGATCCGCTTCTCCCAGGCCGGGATCGTCGAGACGCAGGTTCTGCCGCTGTGGAACATGCCCGTCAATTTTTTGTTGCTGTTGTTGCTCAAGGCGGGCGAGTGGCTGCTGCGCCTGTTTTGGGGGCGCCTGTGAAACGCGCTCTAGCGGCGGCGATCGCGGCGCTGGCGACGACGCACGTTTCGGCCGAGACCTACTATTTGATCGTCGCCGGCCTCGGCGGCGAGCCGCGGTACGAGGAGAGCTTCGCGAGCAGCGCGCGCACGCTCGTTCAGGCCGCGACGCGGACATTGAGCGGCGACGAGCGGGTGATCCTGCTCAGCGGCGCAGACGCGCACCGGGATGCCGTGGTCGCCGAGCTCGAAGGGTTGGCCGAGCGCGCGACCGAGACCGATACCGTCGCGGTTTTCCTGATCGGGCACGGATCCTTCGACGGCGAGCAGTACAAGCTCAATCTTCCCGGGCCGGACTTGGAGGGCGACGCCCTGGCTCAGTTGTTCGACGCTATACCCGCGCGTCAACAAGTCCTGGTGAATACCACCAGCGCCAGCGGCGCCGTCCTCGAGCGCTGGACGACGGATGGGCGCACCGTGATCACGGCGACGCGGAGCGGCGGCGAGCGCAATGCGACACGTTTCGCCGAGCAATGGGCAATGGCCCTGGGCAGCGACGAGGCCGATGCGAACAAGAACGGCGCGATCACCGTGCAGGAGGCGTTCGACTTCGCCTCGCGCAAAGTCTCGGACAGCTTCGAAGCGAACGGCTCGCTCGCGACGGAGCATTCGCAGCTCGCCGGCGACGGCGCGCTCGCATTCAACATCGCGCTGTTGTCCGAGCGCATTGCGACGACCGACGAGCTCCGCGAGCTGATCTCCCGGCTGGAAACACTGGAAGTCGAGATCGCCGCGCTCCGCGCACGCCGTGAGCAGATGGATCCCGATGCGTATCTCGACGAGCTGCAAGCGCTGCTGCTCGAGCTTGCGCTCGTTCAAAGAGAAATCGATGCCGCGCGTGCCGTCGACTAGGCGGGCGACGTCCGCAATCGGCATGACCTGGTTGTGGCTGGCCTGTGCCGGCTCCGCCTTCGGCCTGACGATAGACTATTCCTTGGACCGGCCGGCGGTGCTGTCGCCTTGCGACGTGCAGGCCTACCGCGGCGAGCGCTTGCGCGCCGCGGAATGTTACGCCGGCATTCAGGCCGGTGGGACCGATCCTCGCATTCGCGCCGAGGCGGCGTGGAGCTTGGGAGACTTGCGCGCGGCCAACAGCCATTTTCAGGCCGCCATGGACGCCTATCCCGACGATCCCAGGTTGCGTGCCCGCTGGGGCGAGCTGTTCGTCGCGACGCATCAGGACAACGAGGCCGTCAAGCTGTTCCGCGAGGCATTGGAGATCGATGCCGACTACGCGCCGGCGAAGCTCGGCCTCGCGAGCGTGGCTGGCGGCCGCTTCGAGGACCAGGCCGTGAGCTGGGTGGAGGAGGTCTTGAGCGACGATCCACGGCAACTTCGCGCGCACTTGCTGCTCGCGCAGATGAAGCTCGAGGTCGGCGAGCTCGACGAGGCGGACGCGGTGCTCGACCAGGCGCTCGAGATCGCAGAGGACGCACAACTGCCGCCGCTCGAGATATATGCGCTCAAGGCCTCCGCAGATTTGCTGCGCGGCGTCGTCGACAGCGAGTGGACGGCTCGGGCGCTCGAGCACAACCCGAACTACGGCGAGATCTACGCGATGCCCGCGCATTTCTATGTCATCACGCGACGCTACCGGGAGGCCATCGAATTGTTGTTCGAGGCCGTGCGGACCGAACCGGATTTTTGGGCAGCTCACGCCGAGCTCGGCGTGAACCTGCTGCGCGAGAATCGCATCGAAGAGGCCGAATACCATCTCGCCGCCGCTTATCGGGGCGATCCGTTCAGCGCCAAGATCGTCAATACCTTGCGTTTGATCGACAGCCTGGACAACTTTCGCGTCAGCAGCCACGTTGCCGAAGCAGTCGAATCGAGCGGAGGGCGCGGCATGCTGCTGCGTCTTCACGAGGACGAGGCGGCCGTGCTCGAACCCTATGTCGCCGACCTGGTCGACGAGAGCATTCGAACCTTCTCGCAGCGTTATGCCTTCGAGCTTCAGGAGCCCGTCGTCGTGGAGCTCTATCCAGAGCACGACGACTTCGCGGTGCGCACCTCGGGGCTGCCGGGCATCGGCCTCCTGGGCGTGACCTTCGGCTACCTGGTGGCGATGGACAGCCCGTCTGGACGCACAGACAACGATTTTCATTGGGGCACGACCTTGTGGCACGAGATGGCTCACGTGTTCACGTTGGAGACCACCAAGCATCTCGTGCCGCGCTGGTTCAGCGAAGGCGTCTCGGTCTACGAGGAATGGAGCACGGGTCCGTTGCCGGGGCGTCACGTGCCCTTGCACGTGCTGAGCGCGATGAAGGAGGAGAAATTCCTGCCCGTCGCGGAGCTCGACAGCGGCTTCATTCGCCCGACCTATGAGGGTCAGATCATGGTGTCCTACATGCAGGCCGGGCTGATCTGCCAGTTCATCGAGCGACGTTGGGGACAGCCGGCGTTCGTCGAGATGATCGCCGCGTTTACCGAAGGGCGCGATACCTCCGAGGCGATCGAGCAGGCGCTCGGCTTGAGCCCCTCCGAGTTCGACGACGCTTTCGAGCTTTTCATCGCCGGCGAGTTCGGTAGCGCGCTCGCGTCCCTGGAGGATTTTCAGGAGCAGATGCAGCGCGCTTACGGGGCTCGAGAAGGCCTCGATTGGGAAGCCGCGCTGGCTGCGGCGACCGAGGCGACGGCGGCAGTTCCCGAATACGTCGGCGAGAGCAACGCGTATCTCGTCAAGGCTCGAGCCCACGACGAGCTGGGACAAGCGGCACAGGCGCTTGCGACGCTCGAGCGGTATTGGCGGCTTGGTGGGCACGAGCCCGCGGCGCTCAAGGAGCTGGCACGGCGGTACGACGACGCCGGCAGAGACGCGGACGCGATCGACGTCAGGACCGACCTGCTGCAGGTCGTGCCCTTGGACAGCGAGCTGCACGCTGATCTGGGCGACGGATTGCTCGAGGCCGGCATGCCGGCCGAGGCGCTCAGGGAATTTCAGGCGTTCCTGGCCCTGAATCCGCACGATCAGGCCGCGGCGCATTACCGCCTGGCAACCGCCTATCGGGCGCTCGAGAACGGCGCGAAGGCCCGTGAGCATTTGTTGTATGCTCTGGAGATCGCCCCCCACTATAGGGAAGCACAGCAGATGTTACTGGAGATCCTACGTTGAGTTCCGAATCTTCCATGCAGCTCGAAACCGAAGAAGCACAGGCGCTCGTCGAAGACTTCAAGACGTCCATGGACGCGATACGCGAGCAGATACGCAAAGTCATCGTCGGCCAGGACGATGTCGTGGATCACTTGCTGCTGACGCTGCTCGTCGGCGGGCATTGCTTGATCACCGGCATGCCGGGGACCGCGAAGACCCTGCTCGTGAGAACCTTGGCGACGGCGCTGGGCCTGACATTCAAGCGCATCCAATTCACGCCCGACCTGATGCCCACCGACGTGACCGGCACGGATATCATCGAAGAGGACATCACCACCGGCCATCGCACCTGGACCTTCGTCCGGGGCCCGATATTTGCGAACGTGCTGCTGGCCGACGAGATAAATCGGACACCCCCGAAAACCCAGGCAGCGCTGCTCGAAGCCATGCAGGAGCTGTCGGTCACGGTGCGCGGCAACCATCACACGATCACTCCGCCGTTCTTCGTGCTGGCGACGCAGAACCCGATCGAGCTCGAAGGCACCTACCCTCTGCCCGAAGCGCAGCTCGACCGCTTTCTGTTCAACGTCATCCTGGACTACTTGAGCGCCGACGACGAGGTCGAGGTCGTGCAGCGCTTCACGACGCAAGTCGGCATGCCCGAAGTCTCGGCGTGCACGACGGCCGAGCAGATACTCCGTTACCAGTGGTTGGTGCGCCAGGTGCCGGTATCCGAGAGCGTCAGCCGCCTGGCAGTCGACATCATCCGCGCGAGCCGCCCGGAAGACCCAAAAGCC
>Ga0214471_10002932_pt1 | contig 13268 bp, 10 predicted proteins | sample RVTome_5_FD_207665 | JGI IMG/M metagenome (GOLD analysis project Ga0214471, IMG submission 207665) | Soil microbial communities from uranium-contaminated site in the Upper Colorado River Basin, Wyoming, United States - RVT142D155 | ecosystem: Environmental > Terrestrial > Soil > Contaminated >...
GCCCGGCACTTCCTGCCACACGGCCTCGCCGCGATGCGCGCCAAAGCCGATGCGCCGTTCCGGCTCTGCCGGGTTGAGGAAGATGCCCCATCGGTAATCAGGCATCTTCACGTAGCCGAACTGCGCCCAACCCGCTTGATCGACACTGACGGCCGTCCGCAGGTACACGTCGAAACCGTGAGATCCGGCGGGCCCCATCTCGCCCCACCAATTTAGAAACTCGGGGTGCCAGTGCTCGAGCGCACGCTGCAGTGTCATGTCGCCCGCCAGGTCGACGTTGTTCGGGATCTTTTGCGCGTAGTCGATGCTCATCGCAATGTCCTTAGGTCGCGCTCACACGCGCTCCCAGTCGAAATTCGCCTTTTTGCCGCTACCGAATACCTTTAACGCGCCCGCCTCGCCAACGGCGTTGGGCCGAACGAAGATCCAGTTCTGCCAGGCTGACAGCCGCCCGAATATCCGCGTTTCCATCGTCTCGGCTCCGCCGAACCGCAGCGAAGCCTCCATGCCGGTGAGCGCGTCCGGCGACAGGCTGGTGCGCTCCTCGAGTACCATCCGGACTTCGTTGGCCCAGTCCAGCTCGTCGGGCGTCGCAGTGACGAGGCCAAGCGCGAGCGCCTCCTCCGAGAGAAGCTCCTTGCCCACGGCAGCCTTGATTCGGGCAAGCGACGGTTCGTCGCCATAGAACCGTGCTGTGAGGCGGTCGGTCTGCGCCGCTGTCAAATAACGGCCAAAGTTCATCGCGGACAGCACGATGCGCGGCGCGTCCGGACCCTCCGGCGCGTGCAGCATGTAGGTACGGTCCGCGGCCAGCGCGAGTTCGAACAGGGTGCCCGCGAAGCAGGATTCCCTTTCCATGAGCGCAAACAGCGTGCGCGAACTGACTTCCAGCCGACCCAACGTACGGCGAAGCAGCCCGGTAACCTCACGAACGAACCAGTCGTCGTGGTAACGCCCGAGAGCGTCGTCCACCGCGAGCGCGTTCGCCGACTCGCCTCGCGTGCGCAAGATCCAGGTGCCGATATCGAGATGGTTCGAGCGGAGCATCAGGATCGCGTCGTCGAGCTCGCGCGCCATCGCCAGCGGCCACCAGGCCGCGCCGCGCCGGAGGATCGCCGGCAGGTCGTCCGGCTCGCGCGTGGAGGGCGCGGCTACCGTCACGGTCGCCGTGCGAGCGCGCGGGTTGAGCTGCACGTCCACGTAAGGATAGCGATAGCCGGTCGCTTCGATGACGCGTTCGAGTGGAGGCAACTCAACGCCCCGGGCATCCGACGGACGGTCGCTCGACGCGGCGAGTTCGAGTGCACGTTGCCGCACCCTTTCCGCAAACTGTTGCGGCCTTACGTGATCGTCGATGAGCCGCCACTGCTTCGCGCGCGGCGCCCGCACACCTTCCGCGAGTGTGCAGAAGACGTCGGCGTGGTCGCGCCGAACCCGGCGTTTGTCGGTCAACCGCGTCAGTCCGCCGGTACCCGGCAACACGCCGAGCAGCGGCACTTCCGGGAGGCTGACCGCCGAGGAGCGATCATCAATGAGCATGATCTCATCGCAGGCAAGCGCGAGCTCGTATCCGCCGCCCGCAGTGGTGCCGTTGCAGGCGGCAAGGAATTTGAGCCCAGAGTGGCGGCTCGAGTCCTCGATGCCGTTGCGTGTCTCGTTGGTGAACTTGCAGAAGTTCACCTTCCATGAGTGCGAGGACAGGCCGAGCATGAAGATATTCGCGCCGGAGCAGAAGATGCGTTCCTTCGCGCTCGTGACGATGACGCTGCGCACTTCCGGGTGCTCGAAACGGACGCGCTGCAGTGCATCGTGCAGCTCGATGTCGACGCCGAGATCATAGGAATTGAGCTTCAGCGCGTAACCCGGCCGCAGACCGCCGCTCTCGTCGACATCCATCGCGAGCGTTGCGATGGGGCCGTCGAACGTAAGCTTCCAATGCCGGTAGCGGCTCGGGTGCGTGTCAAACGAAACCAGCGCCGTTGGGGCCGGTTGTAAAGCAGCTTGCACCATGGCGAATATTCCGAAGGGTCAGGAGTTCGAGGCGTTGGCGGTGAGCAAACGGCGCAGCGCCGCAAGGCTTTCGTCGACACCCTGCCCGGACGTGTCGAGCGTGGCATCAGCCTTGCTGTAAAGAGGTTCACGCGCGGCCAGGATCTTCTTCAGGTCGCCCATTGCCTCGGCGTGCCCCGCCATGGGACGCATGTCCCCCTGCGCGACCACGCGCGACATGTGCTCTTCCGGAGCCGCCTGAATCCACACCGTGTAGCAGTTCGAGAGCAGTAGCTCGTAGGTCCCGGGCTCCGAGACCACGCCGCCGCCGACCGAGAGCACGATATCCTGCGGGTGCTCGATCAGTCGTTGCAGGCAGCGCAGCTCGATTCGCCGATACCCGGCTTGTCCATACAGCAGGAAGATCTCGCTGAGGCTGATCCCCGCCTCACGCTCGATCTCGCGATCCAGTTCGATGAATGGCCGGCGGAGCGACCGCGCGAGCCGCATGCCGAGCGTGCTCTTTCCGGCACCGCGCAGACCGATCAACGCGATGCGCCTGCGGCGCACCACCTCCTGCTGGCCAAATTCCGTTGCGAGCCTGCGCAATACATCCACGAGATGTTCAGGCGGCAGATTGCCGAGGAATCGCCGAATGAGCGCGCGCTCAGGACGTTGCTCGCCACCACTCAACAAGTCTGCAAGATCGATACCGAGTGCTGTCGCGACCCGCCGCAACAACGCGATCGAGGCGTTGCCCTCGCCCGCCTCGAGTTGCGCGAGGTAGCGCTCGGACACGTTGGCGCTGGTCGAGAGTGCCTTGCGCGTGAAACCTCGTTGCTCGCGCGCCTCGCGAACCGCCTGCCCCAGGCCCATCAGGAAATCGTCATCGGGGCCGATATCCTTGGTGGCTGCAGTGACCAACGCGACGTTTCTGTCAGGCGGCCGGTTGCCCATGCGGTGTTTTATACCGCGTCAACGGACTCTCAACAAGCTTTATATTGCACCTCATATCGATCACTCCGCCCGAATATAGGAAGTACACTTCTGTTTCCGAGCTTAGTCATGCTAAGTTCCGACCAGCACGAGAGGCCATTTGCACTATACTGCTGCAGACCTGCCCTTTGGACACGATGGTCCCTTCCGCCGTCAGCCCACAGCCCTTTCTCGAGGCCCGCATGTCTGCATTGAGCACGGCCGATCACAGCGTTACTCCGCCCGCGCTTCACGTTCCGCGCGAGTTCAACGCGGCCCATGACCTGCTGGAACGAAATCTCCGGGCAGGGCGCGCAGACAAGATCGCCTACATCGACGATCGCGGTGTCTGTACCTACGGAGAACTCGCCGAGCGCGTCAACCGTTGCGCGAATGCGTTGCGTGGCCTCGGCCTTCAGGTCGAGCAGCGCGTCCTGATCTGCATGCACGATTCGATCGACTGGCCGACGGTGTTTCTGGGCGCCATCAAGGCAGGCATCGTGCCGATCGCCGTCAACACGCTTCTGACGACGGCGGACTATCGGCACATGCTTCAGGACAGTCGCGCCCGCGCACTGATCGTCTCGGCGGACCTGTTGCCCGCGTTTCAGCCTTTGATCGACGAACTGCCGCTGCTCGAGCATGTGATCGTCACCGGAAGCGGAGCCCACTCGCTTGCCGATCTGCTCTCGGAAGCTGGGACATCATTCGAGGAGGCGCCGACGACTGCGGACGACATGTGCTTCTGGCTGTACTCGTCAGGATCGACGGGCGCGCCGAAGGGCACGATTCACGTGCACTCGAGCCTGATCCAGACCGCCGAGCTGTACGGTCGCGCCGTTCTTGGCTTGAACGAGAACGACATAGTGTTTTCCGCACCAAAGCTCTTCTTCGCTTACGGGCTCGGCAACGCGCTGAGCTTTCCGCTGTCGGTTGGCGCAACCACCGTACTGATGGGCGAGCGACCGACACCCGACAAGGTTTTTGACAGGATCGCGGCCCACAGGCCGACGGTGTTCTTCGGCGTTCCAACGCTCTATACCGCAATGCTTGCGAGCGACCGCCTGCCTGAGTGTGACCCATCCAGCGTGCGAACCTGCGTGTCGGCCGGCGAGCCGCTGCCCGAGGAGATCGGCCGGCGCTGGGTACGACGGTTCGGCATCGACATCCTCGATGGCATCGGCTCGACGGAGATGCTGCATATCTTCCTGTCGAATCGCCCGGGGGACGTGCACTACGGCACGACCGGCCAGGCCGTGCCCGGCTATCGCCTGCGCATTGTCGACGATCTGGGGATCGACGTGCCGCCGGGGCAGATCGGCGAGCTGCAGGTGTGCGGTCCGACCTGCGCCCTCGCCTACTGGAACAATCGCGAGCGCAGTCGCGCCACCTTCCTTGGAGACTGGGTGCGCACCGGCGACAAATACTCCGTCGACGAACAGGGCCGCTACGTCTACGCCGGGCGCAGCGACGACATGCTGAAGGTCAGCGGCATGTACGTATCGCCGGTCGAAGTGGAATCAGCCCTGATCACGCATGACTCCGTGCTCGAGGCCGCGGTCATCGGCCGGCCCGACGCCGACGGGCTCGTCAAGCCGCTTGCCTGCGTCGTCCTGAAGCAGGGTCACGCGCCCGGTCCCGAAATCGCAAGAACACTTCAGCAGCATGTGAAAACGCGGCTGGCGCCGTTCAAGTATCCGCGCTGGATCGAGTTCGTCGCCGAGCTGCCGAAAACCGCCACGGGGAAGATCCAGCGTTTCAAGCTGCGCCAGCAGTTTCAATAGCGCGGAATCCGGCACTCATGGGAAACGTCCGCGTCGCCGGCCGACGCCTCGAGTTCGCACGCATCGGCCAGGCCACCCGCGACGCGGCGACCGTCGTTCTGTTGCACGACGGCCTTGGGTCGATTTCGGCCTGGAAGGATTTTCCCGAAGCGCTGCACTCGGCCACCGGACATGAGGTGCTCGTCTATTCGCGCTATGGCTATGGCGGATCGCAAGCGCTGAGCGGGCCCCGTAGCGTGCAGTACATGCACGAGGAGGCGCTCATCGCGCTGCCGGCGTTGCTCGACCAGCTTGGCGTCGCGAATCCGATACTGATCGGACACAGCGACGGTGCGTCGATCGCGATCATTCACGCGGGAGGGACGGATCGACCGGTGGCGGGGCTGATCCTGCTGGCGCCGCACGTGTTCGTCGAAGATGTCTGCATCGCCAGTATCGCCGCGGCAGAACGCTCGTATGCGACCACCGGCCCGCGAATGCGTCTTGCCCGGCATCATGCCGACCCGGATTCCGCCTTCCGTGGTTGGAGCGACATCTGGCTGAGCCCGGAATTCTCGACGTGGAACATCGAGCAGTACCTTCCGGGCATCGACTGTGCCGTGCTTGCCATCCAGGGCACGGACGATATTTACGGCACGATGCAGCAGGTCGAACGCATTGCGCGAGCGGCGAGCCGTGTCGAAGTGTTGCAGCTCGCGCACTGCGGTCACTCCCCGCATCGGGACCAGCCCGGCAGAGTGCTGCAAGCCATCGAGCGCTTCGTCGCGAGCCTGGATACGGCCGCGCAGCAGTGACGCGCGGTGGGGTTCACGCCGCCGTGAAACGAACGTGCCGCTTGATATGACCTGCGGCGCCGTTCTTGCGCGCGGCCTCGTACATCCACTCGACGTCGATGACGCCCGCGATCGTGCCGTCGGGGTTGTACCCCATGATCGGTCCGTGAGCGATGGCGAACAGCAGCAGCCCTTGCGGCGCATCCGGCGTGTGAATCGCGCCGCCCGCCTCGTAGGCATACCAGCCGGCCTTGCCGCGCTCGGCGCCGTAGCCGAACTCGCCCTCGAGAATGTAGGCCTCAGCTTCACCGAGGTGCTTGTGGATGATGGCCGTCGCGCCCGGCTCCACCTTCAGCAGGAAGGTGAAGCTGCCAGTGCCTTCGTTGACATGAAATAGCTTGAAGTGGGTCTGCGGCATCGCCCACGGCGTCCAGGGAAGCGTCGCCGGGTCGAAGAACTGCCAGTGGTCGGGCTTGGTGTCGTGGATGACGGTTTGAACCTGCCCTGCCTGTCGTGCCTGTGCCATGTTGTTACCCTCGACTACTTCGTGAAGAGCCGCAGCTCGATGTCGATCGTCATGTTTCCGTCGACCGTAAACCGCGTCAGACGGTCGATCTCGACGAAGGAACCCTCGATGTCGTCAAATTCCCCGGTACCGCCGACGATACGCCCACGCCCGCTCGGCAGCGGCCCGACCGTCGTCGTGATCAGCCAGTTGCCTTCCCAATCCTTGCCGCTTGCGCGCGTCGGTTGAATAACCTTCGGCCCGAGGCCGCCGGAGTGTTCGATCTGCTCGAGAAAGATCATGCCGCGGCCACCGATGGCGAGTGCCCAGCCAGTGCTCCAGCGTACGTCGTCGGCGTCGGCAGGAGAGGTTTCGGGAAAGAGCTCGAGCTCGCTTGCAAAGCCGATGACTTCGCCTTTCGAATCCGCGAGCTTCAGGTTCAAGACGAGCCCGGTGCGAATCCCGGGCTCGGTGAACTTCGGGATACCGGGCGGAAAGAAGCCCAGCCCGACGTGACCGCTGTGGGTGACCGCGATCGCATGCTGCGGCATGCTCGAGTAGAACGAGAGCACTTTCTCGCCCGGCTGGGGTTCGCTGTACGGCGTGGATTGATCCTGCGCGTGGATCGCGGGTGCGGCACAGGCAAGCGCCAGCACCGCGAGCGCCGCTTGCACCTTGATCCCTGTTCGTGAAACCTGCATCGCGTGCATCGATTGCTCCTGGCGCTACTCGGCGCCTGCAGTGATTACCGTCGCCTGCATCAGAATCACTTCGGGATCGCCCGCGGTCGCGTAAAGCTGCTCGACGCACGCGCTACGGCGCGCAAGGACGGCGCGTTGGTTGAGATAACCCTTGTCGGTGATCTCCCCGGCATCAATTGACGGCGGCTCGACCAGGACCAACGCCCGGGTTCCGTAGCTCGAGGTGCCCCCGCCCCGTGCCCTGAGGGTTGCGAGCCCTTCGGCAATGCGCGTGCGTACCGCAGCGTGCGCAAGCACGCCCGTAGCCGGAGCATCGGCGCCAAGATCCACACACAGACTGCGGCAGGCGGGAAGGTTCGGAAAGACCAGAAAGCCGATCTCGCTGCGATCCTGCCCGGCGATCACGATGTCCTGGGCCACCGGGGCGAGCGCTTCGACCGCCTGCACTCGCAGCATCCCGACGTTGACCCATGTGCCGCTATCGAGTTTGAAATCCTCGGACACACGCCCGTCGAACACGAGACCACGCTCCGCGCATTGCGGATCGACGAAGCGCACCGCATCGCCAATCAGGTAGAAGCGCTCCTCGTCGAAGTGGCTTGCCGTCAGATCGGGCCGCCGCCAATAACCCGGCGTCACATGCGGGCCACGTACTCGCACCTCCAACTTGACCCCGTTCGGCACGAGCTTGAGCTCGCACCCGGGCACGGGCAGACCGATGACGCCGGACTTGTCTGCCTGGAAGTGGCAGCTCGTCGAGAGCGGTGCGGTTTCGGTCGATCCCCAGGCTGACACGAGCACGACCGGCTCACCGAGAGTCTCGCGCGCGAGCTCATCGAGCGCCTCCCAGAGGTGCTGCGGCAGCGCCGCGGCGGCGTAGAAGATCACCTGCAGGCGGCTGAAGAAGTGGTGCCTCAGCTGGTCGTCGGCACGCAATGCGGCCACCAGCATGTCGTAGCCACGCGGCACGTTGAAATACACAGTCGGCGCGACGTCGCAAAGATTATTCACGGTGCGCCCGAACAACGGCGGCACGGGCCGCCCCTCGTCGACGTACAAGGTCCCACCGCTGCTGACGATGAGATTGAAGTTGTGATTGCCTCCGAAAGTGTGACTCCACGGCAGCCAGTCGACGATGACCGGGGGAGTCTCGGCAAGGAACGGCCAGACCTGTGCAATTTGCTGCTGATTGACGCACAGCATGCGCTGGGTGTTGACGACACCCTTGGGTTCCCCAGTCGATCCGGATGTGAAGAGCAGCTTGGCCACCGTCTCGGGCGTAATTGCCGCGTAGGCGCGATCGACGGCCGCGTCGTCGGCTTCCGTTGCGAGTCGCGCGAAGGCGATGACATCGGCGCCCTCGTCAGTCGCGCAGCCCGTGACGATGCTTCCACTGTGCAGATCGCGCACGGCCGCAAGCGCCGGGCCAAAGCGCTGAAGGTCCGCCACATAGATCAACCCCGGATCGACGAGCCCGAGAATCTGCCCGAGCTTGGCGAAATCCCGCGACATCAGCGAATAGGCCGGCGAAACCGGCGCGACGGGCACGCCGACATGCATGGCTGCGAGCGTGAGCAAACCGACCTCGACGCTGTTGTCCGCAAGGATTGCGACGGGGCGCTCGTGCGAGAGTCCGCGCGCAAGAAGCCCCGCAGCGACGCGCCGCACCTGTTGCCGGGCCTGGCCGTACGTCACACCCGCCCAGGCCCCATCGTCGGAGCGCTCGAGGAGAAACAGCCGCTCCGGTGCCGCTCGCGCCCAGCGCTCGAGGTGCTCGCCGATGCAACGTGCACAAGTCTCGAGTGGCCGCGACGAGCGCAAGACAAAGCCGCCGTCGGCCCGGCGCTCCGTGTCGAGCGCGGGCGCGGCGAAAAGACGCGAGGGATCACGCTCGATTCTAGACATTGCTTAAGGTTATCGCTTGACGGGTCCAGGATCCATCGTGCGGGTGTCGAGACGCACAAGCGGAGTTTCCGATGCAGCAACCTCATACAATTCATGCCAACTTCCGCCACGCCGCAGGGGCCGCGAAAGGAGTAACCTTCTGCGGCACAGCTATTCGAGGAGCCTCACCATGTCCGCATTACCTCAGTCGGTTCCGACCGCGCACGGTAAGTCTTACCTCTCGGTCATGGTCAACGCCGACCGGATTGCGTGGATCCCCTTTGTGCTTCCCGGCACGTTCTGGAAACCCCTGTATCTCGATGACGACTCGGGCGGAGCAACGTTCCTGCTGAAAGTACCTCTCGGCCATTCGGCAGCCAAGCACAAGCACTTCGCGTACGTCGAGGCGTACGTCGTTCAAGGCGGGTTCTCGTACCCCAACGAAGGTGCCGTAGCGCAGGGCGATTACATTCGAGAACCGGGTGGCGCCGTGCACGAACCAGTTTCCGAAGGTACCGAGGACCTGATCCTTTTTGTCGTCGCTCGAAGTGGCATCCAAGGCGTTAATCCGGACGGTTCGCTCGGTTCCGTGCTTGACAACGACGTGCTTTACGAATGCGCGACGTCGGGCAATCAGCACCATCATTTACGCCAGAAGCGCTAGCCTGCGGTCCAACTGACGCGCCCATTGAAAGCCCGCGCGACGCCAGTGTTATCCGGCAAAGTCGCCCTCGTGACGGGTGCGGCGCAGGGAATCGGAGCGGGCATTGCAGCATGCTTTGCGCGAGCAGGCGCGCGGGTCGTGCTGAGTGACGTGAATGCCTCGCTGGTGTACGTAACGGCCGAACAATGTGGGGGCGTCGCGTATTCACACGATGTGTCCGATGAGCGCGGGTGGATCGACGTCATCGCGTCAATTCAAGCCCAGTTCGGTGCACTGCACATCCTCGTCAACAACGCTGGAGTCGAAGGCGACATCACGGCTGCCAAGGACCCGGAGCATGCGACGCTCGACGATTGGAATCGCATCTTTGCCGTGAATTCGGCCGGAACATTCCTTGGATGCAAACACGCGATTCCTCTGATCGCGGCATCCGGCGGCGGCTCGATAATCAACGTTTCTTCAGTGGCCTCGCTTTTGCCGGTACCGTTCATCGCCGCCTACGGCGCGAGCAAGGCGTCCGTCGAGCATTTCACTCGATCGGTTGCGTTGCACTGCGCTCGAGCGGGACACCATATTCGATGCAATTCGATCCATCCGGGGCAAGTGCGGACACCGATGCTCGAAAAAGGAGTTGCTCGAATGGCGTCGCAAGCGGGCACTCCGTTGCGGGATTTCATGCTCGCGATGCAACGCAGTATCCCCCTTGGGCAGTTCCAAGACGCTGAAGACATTGGCAACCTGGCCGTTTTCCTGGCCGCCGACGAATCACGCTACATCACAGGCCAAGCCATCGCCGTGGATGGCGGCTTCACTCTCGCGAACTGAGCCACATCGTCCGGTTTGTCGACAGAACCCCGCCAGCATTTCGCTCGCGGACGAAAGGGTGCCAGCCGATGAGCTCGTCGCCGAGTGAGTCAGCTACTGCGGCGAGTGGGCGGCCGCGACGGCCACAGACTGTGCGCCGTCAACGTTCAAATCGACTGCATTAACCATACTGGATCGTTGCGACAACAGGTACAGCACAGCCTCGGCCACGTCCTCGACCGTGCAAACGCGTCCAACGGGAACCACTGCTCCGGGCGCGCATCGTGGCTCGTCATCGCTGCAGCGACCGTCATTGCGATGCCGGTCGCCGTTGCCATCAGCCGCTTCGCCCGACATTCGCACGCCACCGATTCGATTCTGACATACGTTCGGATGTCCATGGCGCGCTGGCCCGTGTCGCGTACCGCGGAATCCATGTCCCGGCGAAGGTAGCGATGGTGCTGGGCCTCGCGTGCAACCCGGTCGCGGTTGTTGGATCAGCCGGCGGCCTGATGCCGCGCAACAGGAACTCAGGTGGGCAGCAGCAGGCGCCGGAATACGCCCGGCGTGAATCCGTACTGGCGTTTGAAGTGCCGGTTCAGATGGCTCTGATCGGCAAACCCGGAGGACGTTGCGATCGTGCTCAGCGGCGTTCCGGAGGGCAGCAGCCGCCGGGCATGGTCGACGCGCACGGCAATCTGGAACTGGTGCGGCGGCATGCCGGTGGCGAGCCGGAACAGCGAGATCAGATAGCGCTGGTGCAGTTCCACTTCGCTGGCCAGCGCCTCCACGTTCAACGGTTCCGCATAATGACGCCGGATCGTCGATTGCACGTGCTCGATGGCCGGGTGTCGCGCCGTGCAGAAAAAAATGGAACTGCGACGCCGCAGCTCGAGACCAAGCAATGAATCCAGGCCGGCGGCAATGGATTGCATCTGCTCTTCGAGGCCGCGATCACCCAGCAACGATTCGACCATCGCGGACAGCAGCCGGTCCGCGCAACTGCGCGGAATTATTTTCAGCGGCAGAGTCGCACCCGAATCCTGGGCGCAGAAGTACTGCGACAGGAAACCCGGCTTGATCACCCAATGCGGGACGTGGATCAGGCAGAACTTGATGGGGCCGCTGTCCTGCGCCCCGCCGCGATGAAATTCGTATGGACTCACCACGCACGCCTCACCGGCCTGCAGGAAATGCCATCGCCCGCGGCACTCGATGGCACCGCTGCCCTGCCGCACCCAGATGATCTCCATCGCCTCATGCAGGTGCAGGGGGTAACAGCGCTGGTGCTCGGAGGATTCCACGATGTCCAGGCCGTCGACGTACGGGGATTGCCACAGGCTGAAGTGGATGTCGGCGGAAGACTGCGCGTCGCCAGCGTCTTCCGCCGCAGGGTTGCAACCCAACTTTGACACCACCGTCTCCCCCGATCCGGAACCCAGTCCCTCCATCTCAGCGGGCAGGCAGTGGCTACCGACCCATTGTGAGGATTGTTCAATATACCGGCGCGTTTCGGTGCGAACATTGCTTTTTTGATCCGATAATCTGCCGGGGAAAACAGTTATGTTGCGCCACAGCAAGGATTTGGCGAGTCGTCCGGGCATCGAACGTCACGCCGGCGCCCTTGCAGGCCTTGCGCTGGTACTCGCAGGTCCGCTCGCGGCCCAGGAAGCTATCCTGGAGGAGGTCATCGTCACCGCCCAGCGACGCGAAGCAAGTCTGCAGGTGACGCCGGTATCGGTCACGGCCTTCTCTGGCGAACAGCTCAGAGAGCTCTCGATCAACGATCTGGCGGGAATCGAGCGTTTCGCGCCCAACATGAACTTCAGCAACAGCCCCGCCGGCAGCGGCGGCGGCAACAACGCCCAGATCTACATTCGCGGCGTCGGGCAGAACGATTTCCTGATCACCACGGACCCTGGAGTAGGACTCTACGTGGACGGCGTGTATTTCGCCCGTTCCATGGGCGCCATCATGAATTTGATGGACGTGGAGCGGGTAGAGGTCCTGCGCGGCCCGCAGGGGACGCTGTTCGGCAAGAATGCCGTCGGCGGCGCCATTAACCTTGTGAGCAACGAACCCACCGAGGAGCTCCGGGGTGACGTCGAACTCATCACCGGCAGCCGCAACCGCCTCGACGCCCGCGGCACCGTCAACCTGCCGCTGATTCCAGGTCAGTTGCTGGCCAGGCTGTCAGCATCGACCCGCAACCAGGACGGGTACGGAAACCGCCTGCTGGACGGTATCGAACTGGGTGACGTCAATGAAGACGCGTTTCGCGGCAGCCTGTTGTGGCTGCCGTCGGAGTCATTGAAGCTCACGCTGGCCGGCGACTACAGCCGCGGGCGCGAAGAGTCCGTGTCCCAGCATCTGATGACGGTGGACCCCACCAACGCACCGCTGCTGAATCTCTGGAATGCGCTGGTCGGCGTCCCCACCGGTCAGCCGATGACTTCCGCGCTGGTGCTGGACAACCCCTACGACACCTTGCAGACCGGCCGCAGCATCAATGACATGGATGTGTGGGGCATCAGCATCACCGCGGACTGGCGGGTGGCCGGCCTCGACGTCAAATCCATCACGGCCTATCGCGACGGCGACGTGGATTTCTCCCGCGACGGCGACAATTCCCCGGCGCCGTACGTGGAAACCTTCAACGACACCGACCAGCACCAGTTCAGCCAGGAACTGCATGCCAGCGGCCTGGCGTTCTCGGACCGGCTGGAGTGGCTGGCGGGCGTCTACTATTTCGACGAGAACGCCATTGACCACACCGATGTCATCCTCGCGGACGGACTGTTCGACGCCCTCGAGGCGCTGCCGGCGGCGGTCATCCCGCTCGCCCCGGTGCCCTGCCCGCCGCCGCCCGGCGTGCCGGCGCCCTGCCTCGGCGGACCGGGCAATCCACTCAACCCGCTGTTTGACCTGCGCTTCGACGTGTACAACGAGATCGACATCGAGAGCGTCGCCGTGTTCGGCCAGGGCACCTACCACCTCACGGACCGGCTCAGCGCCACCGGCGGCCTGCGCCAGACCTGGGAGTCGAAGGACTACCTGCTGATTCATCGGCGGCTGAACGCCGGCGGCTTCGTCGTGCCGCCGACGAACATCGGCGACTCCTGGAGCGAACTGACGCCCCGCGCCGGGCTCGAGTTCCAGTGGACCGACGACTTGATGACCTATTTCGTC
>Ga0214471_10002933_pt1 | contig 13267 bp, 12 predicted proteins | sample RVTome_5_FD_207665 | JGI IMG/M metagenome (GOLD analysis project Ga0214471, IMG submission 207665) | Soil microbial communities from uranium-contaminated site in the Upper Colorado River Basin, Wyoming, United States - RVT142D155 | ecosystem: Environmental > Terrestrial > Soil > Contaminated >...
CAACAAGGTAGTGAATGAGTTGAAAGCGTCCGGGGCACTCCAGCCATAAGCGGGACAGAAAATTCTCTATCCGGAATAAACTCACCCGGGAATAACGGCCTCAGGCAATGCAATCCCCGTATTGGCAGATATCACCGACGTTGATTTCGAATCAGGAAACAGGGGCCAGGAATCCACCGGAACGTCGCCGCCGGTCTGCAGTGTGACCAAAATATTTGACGGCTGAACCGCTAACGGATCGTGCATCCGGGAATAATTACATGATATCAAAATCGAGGAACCGCAATCCCATCCCTTCATTCGTCACCCTTACGACTCTGGCCGAGACATTCGAGAGTTGTGACCCCCAAGTTGTGTTGGAAAGTTTCAGGGATACCACCCGTCCGACGGGCAGGCGGTCATTCTTGCCACTCAGAATAAACGTGCCGGTCTTGCTGATATCTCGGGTGACGAAATTCCTGTTGGCGAGATTAGGCGGATCGAGAATTTCAACGTCCAGTGAAACCGTGAGGCGCTCCTGCGAACGTTTTTCCATAAAATACCTTCCCTATAATAATTTATCCGTTTTACTCCGGCGATGGAGTATTTTTTGTCGACATTTTTTTTCCGTCCTGGAGAATCTGGGCGAATTCATTCTGGGTAACCGGTTTGCTGAAATAATAGCCTTGCATTTCATCGCAGTCGTGCTTGCGCAAAAAACTGAGTTGATCTTTGGTCTCGACACCCTCGGCGACAACCCGGAGATTCAGGCTTTTGCCCATGGCGATGATGGCTTCGGTGATGGCCGCGTCTTCCCGATGCGCCATAAGATCCTTGATGAAGGACCGGTCAACCTTGATGGCGTCGAGCGGAAACCGCTTCAGGTGCGCTAGGGAGGAATAACCGATGCCAAAATCGTCGATCGCCACATGCAATCCCATGGTTTTCATTTGAGTCAGCAATTTCACCGCGTGATCCGGGTTGTACATCACCATGCTTTCGGTGAGCTCGAGTTCGAGGTATTCCGGATCCAGGCCGGTTTCCTTCAGGATTTTGGCAATGTCCTCCAATAAATATCGATCGTTGAATTGGCGGGACGAGAGATTCACGGACACGCGGATCGGCGGCAGCCCCTGATCCTGCCATGCCTTGTTCTGGGCGCAGGCCGTCTTCAGTACCCACCGGCCGATCGGCACAATCAGGCCGGTTTCCTCGGTCAGCGGGATGAAGGAATCCGGCGAAACCATGCCCAGTTCCGGATGCTGCCAGCGGATCAAGGCCTCCACGCCGGTGATTCCTCCGGTGTTGATGTCCACCTTCGCTTGGTAATGCAACAGAAATTCATCGTTCGCCAGCGCATGCCGCACGCTCGACTCCAGCGCCAGTCGCTCGAAGGCGAGTGCGTTGAACTGGGCTGAATAAAACTGATAATTGTTTCGGCCGTGATCCTTGGCAAGGTACATGGCGATATCGGCATTTTTCATCAACGACTTTTCATCGTCACCGTCTACCGGGTAGGCGCTGATGCCGATGCTGGCGGTGATATGAAATGGTTTATCGTCCAGTATGAAGGGATCCACGGTGGCGGCAATGATCTTCCTTGCCACGTTGGCGGCCAGTTTGGCGTCCACCATTTCCTCGAGCAGGACCACAAATTCATCGCCGCCCAAGCGCGCGACGGTGTCGCTCTCGCGCAGGCTGCGGGTCAACCGCCCGGCCATATCCTGCAGGAGTTTATCGCCGCTGGCGTGGCCCAGCGTGTCGTTAATGTCCTTGAATCGGTCGAGATCGATAAACAGCACGGCCAGTTTTTTGCTGTAACGGCGCGCGGTCGCCAGCGCGTGATTCAGGCGTTGACTGAACAGGGCGCGGTTGGGCAGTCCGGTGAGGCCGTCGTAATAGGCGAGATACTGGATTTTTTCCTCCGCCAACCGCCGATGATAATAATGGCCGATCTGGCCGCCGATCGACCGGGCTGACTCGATCAGTTTTTCGTCCGGATTGCGGATTTTATAACTGAAAAATTCCATTACCCCGAGCACTTCCGTCCCGACCACGATCGGAAAGGCGAAAGCCGAGTGCAGGCCGGTTCTGACCGCCGTTTCCCCGCGCAGGAAATTATTAATGCCTATTACCTCGGCAAACCACACCGGACCGCCGGTGGACCAGGCGCGCCGGGCCACCCCGGCGTTCGACTTGGCGTCAAATGTGGTCGTGCGCGTCTGGGTGACAAACTCGGAGGCTTCCAATGCGGGAACGGTCCACAGATTGAGACATCGAAATGTCTTGGCCTCTCTGTCGAATTCGAAATATCCGCCGTAGTCCCATTGCAAGGTTTCACAGACTTTGCGCAGGATTTTGGGGATGGCCAATTCGAGCGCGTCGGATTCCGTTAGTAAGCTAGCAACGGCGTGTTCCATGGTATGGCGTGCTTCGATCTGTTTCCGCTCAAAGTTCTGGCCGATCTGACTGCCGATGAAAAGCGCGCTCGCAAGTAACGCTTTATCCTGGCGCCGGATATCGCGGCTGTAAAATTCCATGACCCCCACGACCGCGCCATTAACCACGATCGGGAACGCCATGGCCGTGTGCAGATCCGCTTTCGCGGCCGCTTTGCCGCGCCGAAACGTAGGGTCGATCGTCACATCCTGTACCCATACGGGTTGACCCGTGACACACACACGCCGGATCACGCCGCCATATTCCAGCGAGTCGGTGCTTTGTAGCCGCCCCAGCTGCGCCTGAGACACGGCAGTAAATTCCCTGGCGTCGATATCCGGAGAACTCCAGGTATCCGTGTTCCGGATCGTCTTGCTTTGTCTATCCATGTTCCAGAACGCACCGTGAACCCATCCCGATGTCTCGCAGATGATTTGAATAATCTTTTGTACGATCTCGGGTTCATTTTCCGCGCTGGATAACACCTGCACGACGGCGTGTTCCATGGTTTTAAGTTGCTCAGCATGCCTGAGCTCGGTAATGTCCCTGCCAATTCCGCGGTAACCCATGAAGCAGCCGTTGGTATCGAAAACGGGAATGCCGCTGATGCTGGTGTAACAGGCGGCACCGTTGATGTCATAACGTTTGTATTCAAAGTCGTAAAAGGGTTTGTGGGCCGTCAGCAATGCTTTATGGTTTTTCCATTGCTCTTCGGTGACGCTCGAAACGGGCAGTTCCCACCGGGTCTTGCCGATACTGTTCTTTACGCTTAGCCGCCGTTCTTCATCTGGATTCCGGATGATGCGGGTAAATCTGAAATCGCCGTCCTGTTCCCAATACCAAAACGAGGTAACATCAAAGAGCCCTTTGAACCGCGACTCGCATTCGAGCAATTTCGCCTCTAATTCCTTGACGGCTTCTCGGTTCTTGGCTGCGGGCATTTGTTAAACCACCTGAATAATCGAAATTGGCAAAAAAATTTCAAGGATTTTTCTTAATCCTGAGTATAGTTGTTTCCTTCCCTCCCACAGCGCAAAAAACAAGCCACGTTTGGGTTTGATAAGTGGGGGTCTTTTCTCCTCAACCCCTTGAAATGCAATGAAATCGACTTCGGGGGTACTTTGGCGGTTGCGGACGTGTCGCCTATCCGGCTAATGCATTGCTGGGACCAGGCGATTCGACGGTCTGCGGTAGATCCAGAAAGGGTACTTGAACTAACGCCATCATTGCCCGTTACGCGCAACCGGGGATATAGGGATGATTCGCGCGCGCCAACAGTCGAAAATTTATATTAGAGCAGGACGGTGCGACCGTTAGCGATAAGAAAAACATGGTGCCGGGGGCGAACAAATCTGTGGGGAACAGATTTGTCCGCGCTTTGCGCAGTCCGAAGGACGAGGCGCAGGGATGTGCCGGGCAATCGAACCAGCGGCGCGCGGATTATAGAACCTTCCCAAGAAAACCCAGAAGAACCTACTGACACCGAGTCGGATACTTAGGTACAATCCCTGCCGTCGTGGATCATGGTGAATCATGCTGGATTCACTCAGGTTGGTAGCTAAAGTGGTAGCGTGTAAGTTGGCGCTGTTTAGCCAATTTGTTGGCACTCAGAAGAAAAATGCGTTTTACGCTTGGTAATTCATACCGAATTACGAACGGTTGCGCGTGCGCCGCTGCGCATAATGAAGTCTGGATGGAGGGAGCTTTATGGCAATAAAATACTTTATTTTTTGTATCATTCTCATGCTTGCCGGGTGTGGCATCATAACATCAGAAGATTCGACAGTATCGACGTGTATTAACGTCGATTTGTCAGGCGCGTGCAGAATATCCGGCGGGATAACCCCCGGCGCATTGGAAGCAGTTCCAACAATATAAAAAAGCAGAAAGTTATAGCGGAGTTCTTAAGCTTAAGAATCAGCCGACCGATAGGCGATGACCCGTATGCCTTGGCGTTAGATCGATGGGAAGAACCGAAGCGGCAAAGGTAGCCCGGGCTCCAGGCCCCGGTGGCACCCGGGCAGTTCGAAGCGCGGAACGTGAGCGGGTGCTCGCTGGAGCGGCCGCGTGGGAGTGGTGGCCGGGGTCGGAATCGAACCAACGACACGCGGATTTTCAGTCCGCTGCTCTACCAACTGAGCTACCCGGCCGTAAAGACGGCGAATTATAGAGAAGCCGTAACGCTTTGTACAAATTGGTCATGAGCAACTCTGGGCGGATCCGGGACGGGACCCGAGCGTGATCCCACGAATGGCAGACCCCGATTTTCATAGCCGGCCGACACGCGCAGCCTGGAAAGAGTGAGCAAAAATTGCGCGGATAACGCAACCAGAAAACCAGAAGAGATACCAGTGGATTTTGTATCGGGTTTATTTGCTGGACGGGGGTACGTAACCGCTGGGCAACTGCGAGCCTTCGCCGAAGAAATATTTTTCCATCTCGGATTCCAGAAATTTGCGCGCCTTGGGGTCAAGCGGGTTCAGGCGATTTTCGTTCATCAGCATGGTCTGGTGACCAAGCCACATTTGCCATGCTTCTTTGGAAACATTTTCCCAGACACGTTTCCCGAGTTCACCGGGGTAGGTCGGGTAATCCAGTCCGTCGGCCTCACGACCGAGTTTGACGCATTGCACCTTGCGGGCCATCAGTTCGATTCTCTTTAAGAATTTTTTGTCGTTAAGCTCAGCGAACCCAGATTGACTTCCAACAATTCGGCCAGGATTTCCGGGTCCAGGCGCTCGCCGACGCGAGGACACGTTAAGTGTCCTCGCGAATACTCCGGCTCGCCCTCAGCTGATCGAGCAGGCGTTTCACCGGTGCGCTGAATCCGCGGCGATCCGGTTGGTTAAGGTTATACCAAACTGTTTCCGGATTCTCCATCAGTTGATCAGTCCCCCCCACCACGCGCGCGGGTATGGGCGTGATGTTGAGATGAAAGTGACTGAAATTGTGTCTCAGCACCGGCCACGGAGTTTCAGTTTGTACTTTGAGGCCCAGGACTTCGCGGCACCAGCGACTCGCATCGCCGTCAAGGCATTCGGGAAACCCCCACAGGCCGCCCCACAGCCCCACAGGGGGACGCCGCTGCAGCAGCACGTGTCCGCGTCGGTCGCGAATCATGAGCATGCGGGTAGCTTTGAGCGGCGCGCGGCGAACTCCGATTCGCACCGGATATACCTCCGGCGAACCGTGGCGATAGACACGACAATTGACATGCAGGGGGCAAACCGTGCAGCGTGGGTTGGTGCGCACACACACCGTGGCACCCAGATCCATGATGGCCTGGGTGTAATCGGCGACTCGCTTCCGTGGCGTGTGATGTTCGGCGAGCCGCCACAGTCGATCCTCCGTCGCGCGTTTGTTCAACGGCGTGTCGATGGCGTGGAAGCGCGCGAGCACGCGTTTGACGTTGCCGTCGAGAATCGCATGACGTTGACCAAAGGCGAGCGCCAAAATGGCGCCGGCTGTGGAGCGGCCGATACCCGGCAGATCCGCCACCGCGTCGAACGCGCGGGGGAAAACGCCGGCGTGTTGGGCATCAATTTGCTGCGCGGCTTGGTGCAGGTTGCGGGCGCGGGCGTAATAACCAAGGCCCGTCCACAGATGCAGCACTGCGTCGGTCTCCGCGCGCGCCAGCGCCCGCACGTTAGGAAAATGCCTGATGAAGCGGTTGAAATAGGGAATGACAGTTTTCACCTGGGTCTGCTGCAACATGATTTCCGAGATCCAGATACGGTAAGGGCCCGGTTTGCGTTTCCAGGGAAGGGCTTGGCGTCCGTGACGGTCGTACCACGCCAGCAGCCGCCGGCTGAAAAGGCGGTCATTCATGGCCAGCAAGCGATTCGACTTCCACAGCGGTGGCTTTTATCTCCTCGATGAAAAAGGACTTTACCAGCCAAGGGCCGATCACCGGTGGTATAAAAAAATTCGGTTCCATCTCTCCGGAGTAAAATATCCGTGTTTTTGCGCCTTCAGCGAACAGGTGCCAGTGCTCGACGGAATAACTGAAATCACTTTGAGCCGCGTCGATGACGATGACGATGTCAGTTTTAGGCGTGGCCCGGATGTCTTCCACTTTGTTGACGGTTTGACAGAAAAACAGGATGCAGGATTTAGACGAGATGCCGACCCGATGGTGGTTCTCGCTCACCCGTTCGATGATCCGGCTTTCCACAACGGAACTCGATACACGGGAGAAGTGTTCATAGTCCGTCATGATTTGCCAGACCTTATCGAGCTCGGCATCGAGCACCACCTCGAAGGAAAGCAGGTAACGGCCCTGATGGTGTTTGGCCTGCGCGTGCGCAATGGTGGCGCTGGATGCGTTAGCCGGCGCCAGGAGCCCGATGGCCAGGAAAAGGGATACTCGACACCACACGTTGTTGGTCAATATTATTTGAAGAGTTTGAATTTGTCCGTCAGTTTTTTCTCCAGCTTTTCCCTGGTTTCGGTTTTTTTCTCTTCCAGTTTTTCCTGCATGATCGCGTTCCAGCCGGGCCGGAATCGAAGTTTCGAAAACGGTCCGTCAATGAGGATGGGGAAGGTACCCACCACGACGTTATAGTCCAGCGTTTCCCGGGGCAGATCGGCTGAACCCTTGCCCGAGGCATTCAGCAAATCGGGACTCTGGATTTTCATGTCGTTGTTGCGGACGACACCATCGGTTATCTGGGCCGTTCCCCCCAGCTGGGAGAACCGGGTTTCATCGCCGGCCTGGGGCGTGAGTTCCACGAGTTTCTGATAGGACTTGTCACGCTTGGCGGCAGCGATGGTGGCGGACATTTTTTTAAGGTCTATACCCTTGATCGCACCGTTCTGCACCGCAAATGCAGCCGTGCCGTTGAGCGTTTGTTTCACCTGGTGAGCGTCCAGCCCCGCGGCCGTGACCTTGGCGCTTAAATTCGCCACACCCGTGAATTTGTCGAAATTCAGGGCGTCCTTGAGCATCGGCGCAAGTTCCACCCCGCGGACGGATTCGTCCACCGCCAGCGTCGGGGTCTTGCCGCGTGCATCGAGCGTGATGCGTCCGGCGTATTGGCCGCTGTAAAGCTTGGCCTGATTGGGCCCGAGGATTATCAGCCCGCGCTTCGCCGAGACCTGGATCAGCGCCTCGCTGGTATGGAGTTTCATGGCCTTGAGCTTCTGGATGCGGAGCTTTCCATCGGCATTAAGATTCCGCAACGCCGTTAGAGGTACCTCCACCGGTTTGGCGGACGCCGCGTCCGTTTTGGCTCCGGAGGTCGTGTTGGGAGCGGCGGGAGGGAAATAGCGGTCGAGGTCGATCTGATCGAGCGTGAGATCGAAACGATAGGACGGGTCGTTGAATTGACGTACCGCCAACGACCCGCTGACCCGGCTGTCATCCAGATTCAGCGCCAGGTCCTTGAGTTCAACGCCGTCGGTGGTGGCGAAAAAATTGGATTTGAGCGCGAGTTTATCGAGCGCATTTTTGTCCACGGTTTCGATTCTGGCGCCCAACTTGTCCATCAACGCGCGTGGGCTGAAAGCAGCAATTTCCAGCCCTCCGCTGAAGGACGGAGCATCGATAATTTTCGTGCCGGTAAATCGGGTACGCAGGCTGAGATCGCCCAGGGACAACGCGAGGCTCGCGACTTCGAGTTTTTGGGCCGCAAGGTCGAGGGTCATGCGGGATTTAAGCTCCACGCGTGCACGCACCGGCGGCTGGCCGCTTTCCATGTCGAATGCCAGCTGCACATCCACGGGTTTGCCCGCGGCGATGTTTCCGGTTTTAAGATCAAGGTTATGCACGGCGTAGCGCGCGCCGCTCATCTGGTCTTTCCAGGCGATATCCGCCCGGCGAATGTCCACTTTGTCGATGTTCAATCCGCCCATACCAATTCCTGCTCCCGATTTGATTTTCGCGTCAGGCTTGGTTGCCGGTGACGGGGTTATCAAATCATCCCAATTGGTTTTGCCGGAAGGATAGCGGGCCAGATTAAGCTTGAGTCCGTCCAGGAGAAAGGTATCGACGGTTATTTCCTTGCGCAGCAAGGGCAGCAGCTTCACCTTGACTCCAACCGCCTCGATTCGAGCAAAGGGGTCCTTCCCGAACCCGGGTGCGTTGCTCAGGACCAGACGGCCGGTTTCGATACCAATCCAGGGGAAGAACGACCACCCCATTTTGCCTTCTATTGTCAATTCGCGCCCGGTATTATCGCGCACCGCCTCGATTATCCGGTCTTTGTACTGGTTGGGGTCGATAACAACGGTTAATCCGACAACAAGCAGTACCACCAGTGCCAGCAGGATACCCAGCAATATGGCCGCAATTTTCAAAGGTTTAATCATGAACGGACTCCGGTGGTAGTGGAGCGGGTGATGGGGATCGAACCCACATTTAAAGCTTGGGAAGCTCTCGTTCTGCCATTGAACTACACCCGCCAGAGACTAGCTTTTTGACCAGGTACACCATTGGCCCCGGTTTTGCATGGATATAAAGAATACAGCGTAACAAGGTAGGCCGAAAGCGAGGATTTTACCTTGATAGTTCGTCACATCAAGCCACACCAGACACCGGAAAACGCCGTTGATCCGGTGGTGCTCCGGTATCTCGATGCGGTGGTGGAATTGACCTGCCAGCGTGATTCGCGCGGATTATCCCAGTCGCTCATCGATTCCCTGCGTCAGCAGGTTCAGGCCGAGCGTTTTCGGCTGCTCGCCATATCCAATTCCAATAACGACCAGGAATTCAACGAGTCCAACGCCAAGACGGCGGTGGTCCGTGACTGGCTCGAGCCGCTTGCCGCGGTCGTGATGCTGGTGGAAGACAAGGATCTGTTCGAATGTGTGCGATCCCAGAAACGGGTAAGCCGTATGCGTATCGGAGCAGGCGGCCGCCGTTTGATCCTGCCGATCTTCGGTACGCGACACGTCATTGCCATGCTGGATATCGAAGGCATGCAGGAAGTCGAAGGGGAGGACGAAATGCTCTCAAGGCTGTTGCGTATTTTCGGCAATCAGGCGTTTCTGCTCTCGCGTAATGAACTCGATGGATTGACCGGCCTTTATAACCGCCAGTGTTTCGATATACGAATACAAAAACTGGTGCTCAATGCCGGACACCATGACCGGCGGGCAAACGAAAAAATACAGCAGAATTGCCTGGCCTTTTTTGACATCGATCACTTCAAGCGGGTAAATGACAAGTATGGACATTTATACGGCGATGAAGTATTGGTGCAACTGGCACGGCTCATGAATCGTTCGTTCCGGCACGAGGACCTGTTGTTCCGTTATGGCGGCGAAGAGTTCGCGGTGGTGCTGATTAACGTTACTCCCGAAATCGCCGTGCGTGTTCTGGAAAGTTTTCGTAAGGAAGTCGAAGCTTATCAATTCCCGCGTATCGGCAAGAAAAGCGTGAGTATCGGCGTGGTCGGTATTACGTCCGGGGAAAGCGTGGATACGATCATTAATCGCGCCGACATGTCCATGTATCACGCCAAGAACAACGGTCGCAATCAGGTATGCTGCTACGAAACGCTGGTGGCCGAAGGAAAGCTTGCACCGGTATCCGTGGCCACGGGCGACATCGAACTCTTCTAAAAATAACCGCACCCATTTCCGGCGTGCGTTCTATCAGTGCCGGTAGTACAATTATTCCGTCATCAGGCGGCGAAACGCCTGTATTGCGACACGCCCCTGCTCCATGAAGATCTTACTCAACGGTCAGGAAAAAAGCCTCGGGGCACCAGTAACGGTGGCAGTGTTGTTGCAGGAAATGGGCCTGGGCGATCGGCGGGTCGCCGTTGAGGTTAATCGTGAGATCGTCCCGCGCAGCCGGCATAATGATTTTCAGTTGCAGGACAATGATCGTGTCGAAGTCGTGTTCGCGATTGGAGGTGGCAGCATGAGCCGCGAGCAGGACGCCCGCCGAGGGCAGAGCAGGGGCCCCACGGCAGTGGAGATGCGACCCCGAGGCGGGATGTAGTGCGCCATGTTCATTGCGGTCGTTATTGCCGTCTCCGCTGCCCGATCCCGTTTCGCGGGTCCCCCGGGCTACGTTCCGGCGCGCACCCACGAAGTGGGGATGCGACCGGCCGCGAATGCCGCCGACCAGCGACAGCATAGCCTGTCGGTTTTCTAACAAGTTTTCGGAGGTGTCGTGAATGGCGGTAGCCGCGGAAACAATCCAATCCATATCCCATGACCCCCTGGTAATCGCGGGCCGGGCCTACGCATCCCGGTTGCTGGTCGGGACCGGGAAATACCGGGACATGGACGAAACCCGGCGCGCCGTGCAGGCCAGCGGCGCCCAAATCGTGACGCTCGCCGTCCGGCGCACCAATATCGGTCAAAATCCGGATGAGCCGAATCTGACCGACGTGTTGCCACCGTCGCAATACACCTACCTGCCGAATACCGCGGGGTGCTACACCGCCGACGAGGCGGTGCGCACCTGCCGTCTGGCACGCGAGCTGCTCGACGGCCACGATCTGGTGAAACTGGAGGTCCTGGGCAGCGAAAAGACACTGTACCCGGACATCCCCCAGACTCTGATCGCCGCCGCGCAATTGATCGAGGAAGGCTTCAAGGTGATGGTGTATACCAATGACGATCCCATCGTGGCCCGGCGTTTTGCCGAAATGGGATGTGTCGCCGTGATGCCGCTGGCGGCGCCGATCGGTTCGGGTCTCGGCATCCGCAATCCGCACAATATCCGTTTCATTGTGGAAGAGGCCACGGTGCCAATTCTGGTCGACGCCGGCGTGGGGACGGCGAGCGATGCCGCCATCGCCATGGAACTCGGTTGCGATGGCGTGCTGATGAACACCGCCATTGCCGCGGCACGGAACCCGGTGCTCATGGCGCAAGCCATGAAGAAGGCGATCGAGGCGGGACGCGAGGCTTACCTCGCGGGACGCATGCCACGCAAGCAGTATGGTTCCCCATCTTCACCTCTCGGCGGGACTTTTTTCTGATTTTTCCCGCCGCTGGTGCTGAGAGCAATTCAAAGTTTCTTGAGCTTCAGTCGCTTTCCTGCGTCTTGTATCCTGATCATTCATGAGTGAGGCTGAAAATCATCTTCGTCCCATTCGAAGTTTCGTGCGTCGTGACGGACGCATCACCCCGGCCCAGTCCCGCGCACTCAAGGAATTGTGGCCGCGTTACGGCATCGACTTAATTGAAGCGCCAATCGATTTCGCCCGCCTTTATGGACGCAGCGCACCCGTTATCCTTGAGATCGGATTTGGAAACGGTGAAGCCTTGCTGGCTTCCGCCAAGGCTTACCCCGATATGAATTATCTCGGTATCGAGGTACACCGGCCCGGCGTCGGCGGTTTGTTGCGCCACCTCGAGGCGGAAGCTCTGGATAATGTGCGGATAATCCTGGCAGATGCGAAGGATGTGCTGGCGATACATATACCGGACGGATCACTTGCGGCCATGCATCTTTTTTTCCCCGATCCCTGGCCAAAGAAACGGCACCACAAACGCCGTCTGGTGCAGCCGGATTTTGCCGCGCTGATGGCACGCAAGCTGAAACCCGGGGGGTATATCCATCTGGCCACCGACTGGCAGGATTATGCCACGCAGATGGTATCCGTACTGTCGCAGACACCGGGATTGCAGGGAGCAAGCCGGAATGGCCCGGCTCAGGAATACTCAGGTAACCGGCCGGTCACAAAATTTGAAACGCGCGGTAAAAAACTCGGTCATGAAGTATGGGATATGGTTTTTTATCGCTCACACTAGCCACAGGCTGCGCGGGCTCGGGATTCCGGTTTATGCTTTTTTCCAGCGAGAACCGATGGTTCGTGGATCGCGGGTGATTCGCGCCGGTAACCGGGAACAGCCGGCGTTTCGAGGTTATTTATTTTGCGCGACCAGCGCTTCTTTTTCCTTGCGTGAAAGCAGGCGTAATGCGCATTCACGGATCAGCGCATCGGAGCGGCTGCCGCAGGCTTCCTTATAACGGAGCACGACGGGCCGGCGACTACGGGTGTAGCGCGAGGCGGTTCCTTCGTTGTGTTGCAGCTGACGCCGCTCGATATCGTTGGTAACCCCGGTATAAAACGATCCGTCCTGGCATTCCAGGATATACACCATCCAGGGTTTTTCCGTATCGGCAGCATCATGTACCCTGGCTGAGACAGGGTGGTTTTCATCGTTCATGGAGGTCAATTGAGGCAAGCGACGATTTGTTTCAATTCGGCAATCCGCCGGTGCACATCCGAGGCGTCGCCCGAGCTGGGCCGTAAGGCCAGATAGGACTGGAAATTTTCCAGTGCCGCCCGGAAACATTCCAGACGCTCATAAATGCAGCCACGGTCGCGCACCTCATCCGGCTGATCGGGTTGTATCAGTAATATCCGGTCGATCACGGTAAGCGCTTTGTCATACTGCTCACGACGCAAGTACGTTCCTTTGAGGTTGCGCAGCATGCGCACCAAGATCTCCCTTGTCCCGGCCGCTGTGAGCAGGCGCTCAAGCGGAGCGTGCCCGTTGTCGGTTGTTCCGCCATAAGTTTCCTCGAGCATTTCCACCAAATCTTCCTTGCTCATCAGGTTGCCGCCGGAAAAGGGATCCAGCACCACCTCACCCTCGCGGGTGGAGAATTTGACGAGGAAATGGCCCGGGAAGGAGACACCTTTGAGCGGGATTCCGAGCCGGCGGCCGACCTCCATGTAAATAATTGAAAGCGTGATCGGGATGCCGCGCTTGCGGTCCAGCACTTCGTTTAGGAAGTTATTGCGCGGATCGTCATAATTGTCAGTATCCCCGGAAAATCCTTGTTCTACGAACAGGAACTGGTTGAGCGTCAAGAGGGTTTCCTCCAGGCCGACCTGCGCTGGAAGCCGCTGCTGAACGCCTGCCGCGAGTTCATCAA
>Ga0214471_10002934_pt1 | contig 13265 bp, 13 predicted proteins | sample RVTome_5_FD_207665 | JGI IMG/M metagenome (GOLD analysis project Ga0214471, IMG submission 207665) | Soil microbial communities from uranium-contaminated site in the Upper Colorado River Basin, Wyoming, United States - RVT142D155 | ecosystem: Environmental > Terrestrial > Soil > Contaminated >...
TCACGGCCTTCGTCGCGCGCGAGGTGCCGGAGCTCCGGCTGAACCTGCCGCCGACGGCGATCGGCAAGGACTATCTCGCCGACGGCGCTCCCATTGGCGTGGCCCCGAGCGGCACCGGCCTCCAGCTCTCGGCGCTGGGCCTGCTGGGCGTCATGGCCGCCTGGGATGAAGGGCTCGAGATCAACGTGCTCGGGCTCACCTTCGGCCTCGACCTGAAGCGGCCCGCGCTCAAGCTCCCTGCGGTCGGCCGACTGGGAGTGCCTTAGCCGGCGGGAGGACGCCGTTTGACGAAGTTGACGCCCTTCGTGGTCATGACGATCTCGCCGTGCTGGTTCAGCACCTCCATCAGCGAGCGGACGATGCCGCGGTCGGCCTTGCTGCGCGACGCCACGGTCTCCAGCACGGTGAGCCGCACGGTGAGCGTGTCGCCGGGGCGCACGGGCTTGAGCCAGCGCAGCTCGTCGATCCCGGGCGAGCCCAGGCCCGCCGTGTCCTTGAGATAGCCGTCGTAGAAGATGCGCATCAACACGCTGCCGGTCAGCCAGCCGCTGGCGATGAGCCCTCCCCAGATGCTCGCCTCGGCCGCCGTCTCGTCAGTGTGGAAGGGCTGCGGATCGAACTCCCGCGCGAACGCGATCATGCGCTCCTTGTCGAGGGTGCGACTGCCCAGCTCGACGACCTCGCCTTCCTTGATGTCCTCCCAGTAGCGCACGGACCGTCTCCTCTCTCGTGGTTGCCGGGCCCGTCTCCGGCCGCCCGGCCCCCGTATCTTACACGCGCGCGGGCGCGACGCTGATAGAATGCCGCCGTGTACAGTGGGCTGGCGCGGAACTGGAACGCCCTGGCGGCTCGGGGCGTCCTGGCCATTCTCTTCGGGCTCTTCGCGCTGGCGCGGCCCGAGATGGCGCTGCCCACCCTCGTGTTGGGGTTCGGCGTGGCCGTGCTCCTGAGCGGCATCCTCGCCATCGTCGCCGGCGTGCGGGCCGAGGAGAATCAGGAGCGCTCTTGGCCGCTCATCACCGAGGGCGTGATCGCCGTCGCCGTCGGGCTCATCGCCCTGCTCCTCCCCGGCGCGGCCGCCCGCTTCTGGCTCTTCGTCGTGAGCGGCTTCGCCTTCGCGAGCGGCATCCTCCACATCTTCGCCGCCATACGGCTCCGCCGCGACATCCGGGACGAGCGGGTGCTAGTCGTCAACGGAGCGATGACGGCGGCCTTCGGCGTGCTGATGGTCCTGCTGCCGTGGGCGGGGCTCCTGGCGCTGCCCTGGCTGGTGGGCGCGTCCTCGCTCTGCTTCGGCGTGCTGCTGGTGGTCGTGGCCCTGAGACTCCGGACCCAGCGGCGGGCCCAGCGCGCAGGCGCGCACCACGCCTGACCCGCAGAACCTAGTTGATCCGATTCTCGCGGCCCTTCCACTCAATAGCTGTTCTCGGACCTGGCCGCCGGAGGCCCCTGGCTCGAAGGCGGCCAAGGAGTAGCGGCCGAGGTGTTCCTTCATCGGCCAAGCACTCCACGGCCACCGGCACCATGCGGTGCCGCCGGGCCAGACGCTTGAACTCCGCGAGACTCGTCATCGCACCTTGACGAGCCTCCCTTTGACCGATGACAGTGGAATGAAAAAGAGATGCCCGCCCTGGGCGTCCAGCCAATCGCGGCTGTCACCGGATTCGTCCCGGTTGTCCCCCAAAAGGAAGACATGGTGGGGAGGCACCGTCCCGACGTCTAGGTCGTCTCCCACAAGCCTTTCGTCGGCCCGGGTGTGTTGGACGTAGGGCTCGACCAAGATCTCCCCGTTGCGGATCACTTGCTTGGCTTCGATCCGAATGCCGTCCCCCGCAACGCCGATGACCCGCTTGACCAGTTCTCTTTTCTCGACGGGGGAAGTGAAGACGACCATCTCCCCGCGGCGGGGCGGTCGAAACCGGTACACCAGCTTGTTGACGAAGAGGTGCGAGCCCACGGAGAGCGTGGGCTCCATGGAGGCGGTGGCGATGTAAATGCCCTCCAACGCGTAGGCGCGGAGAGCCAGCGCCCCGGCAACCCCAAGGAAAACCAGGAGGAGTATCCGGCGCATTACTGTTTGTACACCTTGGCCGGGTCGAAGAGGACCTCGTCGCAGTCGGGGGCAATGGACTTCACTGCCTGGTGGTGGCCGCCCTCCTCGCCCTTCCGCCACATCTTGTTTCGCGAACGGCTGAAGAAAATGCCCCGGCGGCGCTCCACGGTTTCCAATAGTGCCTCCAGCTGCATGGCTCCGGCGCCGACCAAGAGCTCTGCGTTTTCGCTCCGGCCCGTGGGTCCCGTCAGGTGTCCCCTCACGCGGAGCCAGCACCACGAGGCAATCACGTGCTCATGTTACACTCCGGCCGCAGTGAAGGACACCGCCCCCGTCCGCCCCGACGAGTGCTTCGACGTCACGGCGCTCGAACGCTGGCTCGAGGACAAGCTTCCCGCGACCGGCGGCCCACTCGAGGTCGAGCAGTTCCCCGGCGGCCACTCGAACCTGACCTATCTCCTCCGCTATCCGGGGGCTGAGTACGTCCTGCGCCGCCCGCCGCTCGGGCCGCTCGTGCCCACGGCGCACGACATGCGGCGCGAGTACCGCGCGCTCGGGGCGCTCTGGCCCGTTTTCCGGCCGGCGCCCCGTCCGTTCGCCTATTGCGACGACCCGGCGGTGATCGGCGCGCCGTTCTACGTGATGGAGCGCCGCCGGGGGTTGGTCATCAGGGACGCGGAGCCGAAGGAGTGGGGCGGCGATCGTGCGATCCGGCGTCGCGCGAGTCTCGCGGTGATCGACACGCTCGCGGACTTCCACGCGGTGGACTGGCGGGCGGCCGGCCTCGGCGAGCTGGGGCGCCCCGAGGGCTTCGTCTTGCGGCAGGTCACGGGCTGGGCCGGGCGGTGGGAGCGGGCGAAGGACCGTGAGGTCCTGGCGATCACGGACGTCGCGCGCTGGCTCGGCGACCGCCTGCCCGCGCCCGGCGCCGCGACGCTCGTCCACAACGACTGGAAGCTCGACAACGTGATGCTCGACCCGGCCGACCCCGGCACGGTCGTGGCGGTGCTCGACTGGGAGCTGTGCACGCTCGGCGATCCCCTCGTGGACCTGGGCACGTTCCTCTGCTACTGGACGGAGGAAGGCGAGCCGTACGCGCGTCAGGGCGCCGCGGCGGTCACGTCGCTCCCGGGGTGGCTGACGCGCGCGGAGCTCGTCGAGCGCTACGCCGCGCGAAGCGGCCGCGACGTCTCGACGATCGCCTGGTACGAGGTCTTCGCGCTCTACAAGACCGCGGTCGTCGTCCAGCAGATCTACATCCGGTGGAAGCGGGGCCAGACGAAGGACGAGCGGTTCGGCGCCATGGCCCCGCGGGTCGAGGCGCTCGCGCGCTCGGCCGCGGAACTCGCCGAGCGCAGCGGCCTGTAGCCGCCTACGTCCGGCCCGGGCGCTCGCCCACGGGCACGGCCGCCGCGACGATCTCCGTTCCTCCGGCGGGTCAGGCCTTCGTGGTGCCCGCGATGCGGGCCGCCAGCTTCCGGCGGGCGGGCCAGTCCACGGTCCGCTGCAGGACGACCTTCTGGGCCTGGGGGGAGCCGGCGCCGTGCATGCACTCCACGATGGGCGTGGCCCCGGTCATGTTCTCGATGAGGCGGCCGAGCCGGAGCCGGTCCTCGGCCGGGACGTCCGGCCGGGTCTGGTAGAACTTGCGGACGAACCCGGCCACCCGCGGATTGTCCAGCTCACGCTCCGAGACCATGGTGGCCAGGAAGCCGCCCCCGATGTCCTGGGCAAGCCGCGTGACCTCGGGGTAGTAGCGGGCGGTGTTGAACTTGGCGCTGTTCGCGAGCAGCGGTTCGACCATCATCGTGCCGCAGTCCAGTTTCGAGCACTCGTAGCTGCACGCGATGGCGCCCGAGTACATGGTCTCGGCGAGGTGAGCCATCTCGGCGAGCTTGTCGCGCACGTGGGCGGCCTTGGCGGTGCCCTGGATGTCGGCGAGGAGGGCGGTAGCGCCGATGAGGACGTCCAGGTTGCCGCTCTTGCAGCCGCCATAGTTCTGGCGGTGGTAGGAGGTGAAGCGCTCGACGAGCGTGCCGGCGAATTCCGCCTCGCCCAGCATGAAGACGCGCGCATTCGGGACGAAGACGTCGTCGAAGATCACCAGGGCCTCGCCCCCGACCACGCCGTAGGTGGCGTTGCCCTGGTCGATCTGGCCCTCCCACTTCCGGCTGTCGTTGACCTGGCGGCCGAAGACCTGGATCACGCCCGGCGCGTCCGCCGGGACGGCGAAGGCCACGGCATAGTCCGCGTCCTCGGGGCCGAGCCCCTGGCCCGGCAGCACGAGGAACTGGTGGGAGTTGACGGCGCCGGTCTGGTGCATCTTCGCGCCGCGCACGACGATGCCGTCCTCCCGCCGCTCGACCACGCGCACGAAGAGGTCGGGGTCGTGCTGCTCGTGGGGGCGCTTGGAGCGGTCGCCCTTGGGGTCGGTCATCGCGCCGCCCGTCATGAGATCGCGGTCCTGCGTGTCGGTGAGGAAGGCAAGGAAGCGCTCGTGGTAGGGCGTGCCGTGCTTCCGGTCGATGTCGTGCGTGACGCTGTAGAGGGTGATGAGCGCGTCCATGCCGACGCAGCGCTGGAAGCAGGTGCCGGTGATGCGGCCCGCCGCGCGCATCATCTTGGCCTTCTTGACGAGGTCGTCCTGGCTGCGCGGGATGTGGGTCCAGCGGTTGACGGGGCGGCCCGTGATGTGCGAGGTGGCGCGGGCGAGATCGCCCTGGGCGGCGTCGTGGGCGAGGTCGTACGTGGCGGCGGCTGCATTGATGTGGGGGCGGATCCCGGGGTGATCGACGACGGAGGCCACCCGCTCGCCCATGAAGTAGACCTCGGTCTTCAGCTCGCGAAGGCTCTCGATGTACTGGCTGCCCGTCATCATGGACCCGGCCTCCTTGTGGCGCTGTGATTGAATGTTCCCCCGATCATACAACCTCGGCGGCCCACCGTGATCAGCTCCTCTAGCGTCGCGAAACAGTAGTACTCATTAGTTGATCCGCTTCTCGCGGCCCTTCCACTCCTTGTCGCGCAGGACGAACTTCTGGACCTTGCCGGTCGAGGTCTTCGGCAGGTCCCCGAACTCGATCGCCGCCGGCGCCTTGAAATGCGCGATGTGCTCTTTGCAGAACTCGATGATGTCCTTCTCGGTCGCCTGCTGGCCGGGCTTGAGCGTGACGAAGGCCTTGGGCCGCTCTCCCCACTTCTCGTCGGGCATCGCGACGACGGCGCACTCCATCACGGCCGGGTGCTTGGCCACGCACTGCTCCACCTCGATGGTCGAGATGTTCTCGCCGCCCGAGATGATGATGTCCTTCTTCCGGTCGCGCAGCTCGATGTAGCCGTCGGGGTGCCACACCCCGATGTCGCCCGAGTGGAACCAGCCGCCGCGGAAGGCCTCCGCCGTCGCCTCCGGCTGCTCGAAGTAGCCCTTCATGCAGTTGTTGCCGATCATGACCACCTCGCCCAGCGTCTCGCCGTCTCGCGGCACGTCGTTCATCTCGCCGTCCACGACGCGGACCAGGTCGAAGATGGCGTAGCCCTGCCCCTGCCGCGCCGCGAGCCTGGCCTGCTCCTCGGCGGGCAGGCCGTCCCATTCCTTGTGCCAGGCGCACACCGTGTGCGGCCCGTAGGTCTCCGTCAGCCCGTAGACGTGCACCGGCCGGAAGTTCAGCTCCTTGAGCTTGCCCAAGAGCGTCGGCGAGGGCGGCGCTCCGGCGACGGTGACCGTGACGGGGCGCGCGAGGCGGTGGGCCTTGGGGTCGTTGACGACGCCGATCTGCACGGTCGGCGCTCCGTTGTAATGGGTGATGCCCTCGGACTCGAGCAGCTCCCAGATGCGCGCGGACTCGACGCGTCTCAAGCAGACGTGCGTCCCCGCGACCGCTGTCACGGCCCACGTGAAGCACCAGCCGTTGCAGTGGAACATCGGCAGCGTCCAGAGGTACTTCGTCTCGAAGTTCATCCCCGTCTCGAGGATCTCACCCATCGCGTTGACCCAGGCGCCGCGGTGCGCATACATCACGCCCTTGGGCCGACCCGTGGTGCCCGAGGTGTAGTTGATGGAGATGGTCTCCTCCTCGTCCTCGAGCACGGGTTCGACGGCGCCGGGCGCGCCCGTGGCGAGAAAGTCCTCGTACGGGTCGCCCGCGGCGCCCGTGTCGTCAACGCGGATGACGTTGAGCGCGGTCAGGTCCAGGGGCTTGATCACGGGCTCGAACTCGGCGTCCACGAACAGAACCTTCGAGCCCGAGTGCTTGAGGATGTAGCCGACCTCGTCAGAAGAGAGCCGGATGTTGATGGCAACGAGGATCCCGCCCACCAGCGGGACCCCGTAGTGCGCCTCCAGCATGGCCGGGATATTCGGGCAGATGAAGGCCACGCGGTCGTGTTTCTTCAGGCCCGCCATGCGGAGCGCGGAGGCCAGGCGGTTCACGCGCTCCTCGAACTGCCGGTAGCTGTAGTGCCGGCTCCCATGGATGACGGCCACTTTGTCCGGGAAGACGTAGGCGCTGCGCTCGAGGAAGCTCAGGGGCGTGAGCTCCGTCCTGTACACGTCGCGATGCTTCATCGCTGGACCTCCGGATGGGATTGCGGTTTCTGTCCGCCGCCGTATGAGCAGGGCGCGCTCTAGCCTAGTCGAAAGCCGCGGTTTGTCAATCCGTCAGCCGGAGGGGTCTCGGTCTTGCGCGAGACCCCATCGTGGGGCAAGATTGGCGGGCCGGTGACGACACCACTGTCCGTTTACCTCCCTTTCAACCGCGAGGTGCTGGGCGCGGACTTCGAGCCCGCAAAGCGCGGCGGCGGCCAGCCCGAGGCGCGCGGGCACTGGCTGCTCGTCCAGGACCAGCAGCTGGTCGTCGTGCCCACCGGCAGCGCGATCCGCCTGCCCGAGGGCGCGCTGCCGGCCGGGCTCGAATCGGCCGTCAAGGAGCCGTTCTGGCTCGGCACGCTGCGCGGCGCGCCCTGCTTCACCGCCGAGCTCCCGAAGAACACCGCCCTGCCCGAGGGCTTGAAGCGCGAGACGCTCGTCCCCATGCGCGGCACGAAGCTGCCGGACGACCTCTTGTCGCTGGGCGGCATGGCCATGCAGGCGCTGTGGTGGCAGAGCACGAGCGGCTTCTGCCCCCGCTGCGGCGAGCCGACCACGCGCATCGAGGGGGAGTGGGGCAAGCGCTGCCCGCGCTGCCGCTACGAGCATTACCCGCACCTGCACCCGGCGGTCATCATCATGGTGAAGGACGGCGACCGCGTGCTGCTCGCGCGCAAGGCCGAATGGGCGCCCGGCCGCTACGCGCTGGTCGCGGGCTTCGTGGACAACGGCGAGTCGCTCGAGGGCTGCGTGGCGCGCGAAGTCAAGGAAGAGGTCGGCGTGGACGTGAAGGACGTTCACTACGTCGGCAGCCAGAACTGGCCCTTTCCGAGTCAGATCATGCTCGGCTTCGTCGCTACGTACGCCGGCGGCGAGATCCGCGTGGACCACTCGGAGCTGGAAGACGCGCGCTGGTTCCCCGGCGACGCGCTCCCCCACCGCCCCTCTCGCCACAGCATCGCCGGCTTCATCATGGAGCACTACGCCAACCCAAGGAGAGTCAGATGAGCATCCAGCGGATACAGCCCGGCAAGCGGCTGAGCGCCGCCGTCGTCCACGGCGACACCGTCTACCTCGCCGGGCAGATCGCCGGCGACGCCTCGGCGGACGTCAAGGGCCAGACCCAGCAGATCTTGAAGAAGATCGACGATCTCCTGGCCGCGGCCGGCACGAACAAGTCCAAGCTCCTCTCGGCCACGATCTGGCTCGCCGACATGCGCTACTTCGAGGACATGAACAGCGTGTGGGACGCCTGGATGGACCCGGCGAACCCGCCCGCCCGCGCGACGGTCGAAGCAAGGCTGGCCGCGCCGAAGTACTTCGTCGAGATCGCCGGCGTGGCGGCGAAGTAAGCCAACCGTCCGCGAGAGCGATGGAGGGCTGATGCGCGCGCGGCTCTTCCTCCAGGCCCTGCTGGCCGGCACCATGCTGGTCGTCGCCCTGGCCCCGCCGGCCGATGCGCAGGGGGGCAAGGGCCGGGGGCGGGGGCGAGAGAAGGCGCAGCCGAAAGTGTCGGTGGCAACGGAAGAGCTGGCGCCCGGCGAGTTCGCGCTTGACGGCCCCAAGGCGCTCGAGGCCATCAACCGTGGCGAGGGCGGCCAGGCGCTCGTCTACTACGAACGCACCGCCGCGCCGGCCGAGCGGGAGGGCAATCACGTGCGCGCGGCGCGGGCATGGCACGTGGCCGGGGTCGTCGCGCTTCGCCTCGGCCGCTACCAGAAGGCGATTGAGTCGAGCAACCGATCGATCGAGCTCTTCAAAGGCGCCGGCGACCTGACGCAGAATGACGTCGGGAGCTGGGCTTCGGCGCACTCGCAGCTTGGCTCGGCGTATCGGGCGGTAGGCGACCTCGCTCAGGCTCAAAAGGCGCTCGAGGAAGGGCTCGCCCTTGCCAAGGCACGGCTGAGCGGGCGCCACGAGGGGCAAGCCGAGGGCTTCCTCTTGAACGGGCTCGCGAAGGTGGCCAACGCGCGGAACGACTATCAGAGGGCGCTGGCCTACAACACCCAGGCGGCCCGGTTCTTCGAGGGTGTGCACGCCCGTCTCGGGCCGAATGCGCCAGAGCGGGTCCGGACGAATATGCGGCGATGGGCCGCCATGTCGTTTTACGGGATCGGGCGGGACGAGCTCGCCCTCGGGCATCCCGACGAGGCCGACGCGGCCTTCGACAAGGGACTCAAGTATGCGCGGCTGAGCGGGCTCCGCGAGATCGAGGCGGAGATCCTCGGAGGCCAGGGCAGCCTGGCGCTCTCGCGCCAGGACTGGTCGAAGGCGGCCGGCATCTACCAGCGGGGCATCGCCCTGGCCATCCAGACCAAGAAGATGGGCGCGCTCGCGCATCTCAATCAGGGCCTGGCCCGCGCCCTCTCGGGACTCGGCCGCACCGACGAGGCGCTCGCCGCGTCGCGGGAGGCCGTCCGCAACGTCGAAGAGATCCGCGGCGATCTGGGCGAGGCCGGACTACGGAGCGGTTACTTCGAGGACAAGCAGAGGATCTACTATCTGGCCGTGCAGCTCGCCCTCCAGGCCCTGCACCAGGAGGAAGCCTTCGAGCTCGCCGAACGGAGTCGGTCCAGGAGCTTCCTCGATCTCCTCGGCAGCCAGACGACGCTCTCCAAGGGCCGCACCCGCGTTCTCGTCGACGAGGAGGTGCGGCTCCGGGCCCGGCTGGCCGAAGCGCAGGCTCAAGCCCAAGAGGCCGGCGAGCAGGGGGAATCGACAGCCGCCCGCGCCGTGACCGAAGCCCTCGACCGGGACTACAAGGCCTTCCTCGACCGCGTCCGGAAGGAAAACCGCGAGCAGGCGTCGCTCATGGCGGTGGAGCCGGTGACGCTGGCCGAGATCCAGGGCCTGCTGCCCCAAGGCACGACGCTCGTCGAGTACCTCGTGATGGACAGCGGCGTCATCGCATGGGTCGTGGACCGTCAGCAGGTCAAGGTCGTGCGGCTTGCGGGCGATCGGCAATCGCTCACCGGGCAGGTCCGCCGGTTCCGGGACGCGATCACCAAGCTGGCGCCGATCTCCGATGTTCAGGCGCAGGCCCAGGTGCTCTACCGCCGGCTCCTCGAGCCGATTCGGCGCGAGATCCGGGGCGATCGCGTCGTGTTCGTGCCCCACGGGGTGCTCCACTATCTCCCGTTCCCCGCGCTCCGCTCACCGGCCGGCCGGTGGGTCGTGGAAGACTTCGCGGTGAGCACCCTGCCCAGCGCGAGCGTGCTCCGCTACCTGACGGACAAAGGGACCGGGGCGTCCTCCCGCGCGCTCGTTATCGGCAATCCGGACCTTGGCGCCGAGCTCGCCCTGCCGTGGGCCGAGCGCGAGGCGCGCATGGTCGGCCAGCGCGAGCGCGAAGCGACGGTGCTCGTGCGGGGCGACGCCACGGAGATCCAGGTCAAGAAGTTGCTCGACACCGTCGGTGTCATCCACTTCGCCACCCACGGCGATTTGAGCGAGTCCGACCCGCTCTCCTCCGCGCTCCTCCTGGTGGGGGGCGGAGGTGAGGACGGCCGGCTCGAGGTCCGCGAGGTGTTCGGCTTGGACCTGCACGCCCGGCTCGTGGTGCTGTCGGCCTGCGAGACCGGACTCGGCAAGCTCTCCCGCGGCGACGAGGTCGTGGGGCTCCAGCGAGCGTTCCTCTACGCGGGCACCCCGGCCGTCGTCACCACGCTGTGGAAGGTTGACGACCGGGCGACTTTCGAGCTGATCCGCGCGTTCTACACCCGCCTGGACAGCGCGAATCCGGTGGAAGCTCTGCGGCAGGCGCAGCTCGAGGCGATGCGCACCTTTCCGCACCCCTTTGCCTGGGCCGCCTTCGGCCTCACCGGCGTCCCCCGCTGAGACCGGGTTATCCGACCTTCGGCCGGACATCCGCCGCGAAGCGCTCGAGGACGTCGAGCATCTCGGGCACCGTGGGCACCGAGAAGTCGAGGACGAAGTGCTCGACCCCGGCTAGGACGTAGGCCGACAGGTCCTCGGCGATCTGGGCCGTCGAGCCGGTCAGCGGCGAGCGGTTCTTCGGCGGCGCGGGGTCGAACTTCACGGGCCCCTTGAAGGTGACGGTGATGCCGAGCGGGTCGCGCTTGGCGGCGACCGCGAGATCCTGAAGGTGGCGCACGGCGGCCGCCATCTCCGGCGGGTGAAGCGCGACCGGCGGGCGGAGCCCGAGCGGGTGCCAGCCGTCGCCGATGGCCACGACGCGCCTGAGCGCGGCCTCGGTGTGGCCGCCGATCCAGATGGGAATGTGCGGGCGCTGCGCCGGGTGCGGCCGAACGCCGCCGGCCTCGGCGATGCGCCAGAATCGCCCCTCGAAGGCGACGCGCGGCTTGGTCCAGATCTCCTTCATGATCCGCAGGCTCTCGACGGTGCGCGCCGCGCGCTCCGCGAACGGCACGCCCACGGCCTCGAACTCCTCCCGCCACCAGCCGATGCCGGCTCCGAGGATCACGCGCCCGCCCGAGAGGTAGTCCGCGGTCGCCAACGCCCGGGCCGTGAACACCGGGTTCCGGTACGGGACGACCAGCACGCTCGTGCCGACGTGGATGCGCTGGGTGATGGTGGCGAGCCACGTCACCGCCGTGAGCGCCTCGAGCCACGGCTCGTCGGGCCCCAGCGGGAAGGCGCCCGTCGGCGAGTACGGATAGCCCGACGTGCTCGCAACGGGAATCAGCATCCGGTCGCTGACGAAGATCGAATCGTAGCCGAGCGCGTCGGCGCGCCGCGCCAGCGTGCCCAGGCCCTCGCGATCCGCCAGCGCGCCGCGGCCCTGGACCGAGAAACCGAAGCGTACCGTCATCCCTTGAGCCCTCCCGTGCCCCAGCCCGCCACCAGATGGCGCTGCACCGCCATGAAGAAGGCGAGCGCGGGGATCGTGATCAGCATGCCGGCCGCCATGACGAGCCCCCAGTCCACGACGGCGGCGGAAAAGAGATCCTGGACGCCGACGGGCAGCGTCTTCAGCTCGTCGGAGACGATCAGGATCCGCGTGAAGATGTAGTCGTTCCAGGCCAGGGTGAAAGTGAAGATCGACGTCGCGATGACCCCCGGCAGCGCCAGGGGGGCGACGATGTAGATGAGCGCCCGCGGCCGCCCGGCGCCGTCCACCTGCGCCGCCTCCTCCAGCTCGATCGGGATGGACTGGAAGAAAGCGCGGAGCAGCCACAGCGAAAACGGCAGGCAGAACGAGGAGTAGGAGAGCACCAGCGCGGTGTGGGTGTCCACGATCCCGAGCCGGCGCGCGAGGATGTAGATCGGCACCACGATCATGATCGGCGCGAACATGTAGGTGCAGAGGATCAAGCGGGCGACGCTCTCACGCCCCGGGAAGGGAAAGCGCGTGAGGCTGTAGGCGCCGGCGGCGCCCACCGCCATCGTGAGCAGCACGGTCAGGCCGGACACGACCACGCTGTTGAGGAAGTATGTGACGAAGGCCGTCTGGGTCAGCAGCCGGGCGAAGTTCTCGAGCGTGGGCGCCGCGGGGATGAGTGTCGGCGGAGTCGCGAGCACTTCCCGCGGCGGCTTGAGCGAGGTCGAGAGCATCCAGAGCAGCGGCAGGATGGCCTGGGCGCAGAGCCCCAGGGCGCCGAGGTAGAGACATACCGGGCCGAGGCGCGCGCCAACCGTCCTCACGCCTTCTCCTCGTCACGCCAGAAGAGCCGGAAGTACAGCACCGTCGCCGCCATCAGCATGAGGAACATGACGACCGACAGCGCCGCGCCGAAGCCCGCCTGGTAATACGTGAACGTCCGCATGAAGGTGTAGATCGGCAGGGTCCGGATCTCGGCCCCGGCGCCCGCGCCCTCGCCCCACAGCCACACCGTGTCGAACTTCGTGAACATCCAGATCCCGCGCAGCAGGATGACGACGAACATGACGCCCCGGAGCTGGGGCAGCGTGATGAAACGGAATCGGGCCCAGGCCGAGGCGCCGTCCACCCGCGCCGCCTCGTAGAGATCGAGCGGGATGGTCTGCAGCCGCGCCAGCACGGAGAGCGTCACGAAGGGCGCGAACTGCCAGACGCTCATGGCGATGAGCGACGTCATGATGTGGTCCACGCCCAGCCAGGCGATGGGCTGCCGCGCGAGCCCCCAAGCGACGAGCACGTAATCCACGAGGCCGAAGGTCTCGTTGAGCAGCCATCGCCAGACGATGACCGCGACGATGGTGGGGATCATGTAGGGAAAGAGCACGAGGGCGCGCACCGCCGTCCGGCCGCGGAAGGCCCGGTGGAGGAGGAGCGCCGAGGCCAGGCCGAAGACGAGCTGCAGCGCGGTCGTGCCGGCCGCGTAGACGGTCCCCTTCCAGAGGCTGTCCCAGAACTCCGGGTCGCGGATCAGGCGCGCGTAGTTGCCGAGGCCGACCCATCGCTCGGCCGGGAAGAACGAATGCTTGTCGAAGAAGGAGAGCCAGATCGCGTACGCGACGGGGTAGAGGATGAGGACGCCGATCAGGACGAGCGCGGGGAGAATGCCGCAGAGCCCCAGGAGCGCCGGGGTCGGTCGGCGGCGCGGCCGCGCCAGGACCCCGGGGGCGCCCGGCGCGGCCGCGTCGGCAAAGCTTGGCACGCTACTTCTTCAGGTAGCCGCCCTGGACCAGCAGCTCCTCGACGCGCTTCTGCGCCTTGGCGGCCGC
>Ga0214471_10002935_pt1 | contig 13264 bp, 13 predicted proteins | sample RVTome_5_FD_207665 | JGI IMG/M metagenome (GOLD analysis project Ga0214471, IMG submission 207665) | Soil microbial communities from uranium-contaminated site in the Upper Colorado River Basin, Wyoming, United States - RVT142D155 | ecosystem: Environmental > Terrestrial > Soil > Contaminated >...
CGGCGCGGTGAAATAGCGCGCAGCCCAAGTGGAGGATACCGATGGCCATGAAGACGAGGCGCTTCACGCGGATCGCCGACCGCGCACTGACCTTCACGGAGCTTGGCTTCGGCACGGCGCCGCTGGGCAATCTCTACCGCGCCATCAGCGAGGAGGCCGCGCAGGCGGCGCTGGAAGCGGCCTGGCAGACCGGCTGCCGCTACTTCGACACGGCGCCGCTCTATGGCCTCGGGCTCGCCGAGACGCGCCTTAACCGCTTTCTCCTCGGCCGGCGCCGCGAGGACTATGTGCTCTCCACCAAGGTCGGGCGCCTGCTGCAGGCCTGCCCACCCGACCAGCGCACCGGCATCGGCAAGTTCTTCGACACGCCGTCGCGCCGCGAGGTCTACGACTACACCTACGACGGCGTCATGCGCTCCTTCGAATTCTCGCTGGAGCGCCTCGGCGTCGACTCCATCGATATCCTCTACGGCCACGACATCGATCTCTTCAATCACGGCACCCGCGAGGTGCTGGACGCCAAGCTGAACGAGTTCATCCGCTCCGGCTACTATGCCCTGCTGTCGCTGCGGGACCAGGGCGCCATCAAGGCCTTCGGCGCCGGCCTCAACGAGTGGCAGGCCTGCCAGTGGCTGGCCGAGCGCGGCGACTTCGACCTCTTCCTGCTCGCCGGGCGCTACACGCTCCTGGAGCAGGAGGCCTTGGAAAGCTTCCTGCCGCTCTGCGAGCGCCGCGGCATCGGCATCGTGCTCGGCGGGCCGTACAACTCCGGCATCCTGGCGAGCGGGCCGAAGCCCGGCGCGCACTACAACTACGACCCGGCGCCGCAGGAAATCCTCGACCGCGTTCGTCGCATCGAGGCGGTCTGCCAGCGGCATGGCGTGAAGCTCATCGAGGCCGCGCTGCAGTTCCTGTTGCTGCACCCCTCCGTGGTCTCGGTGATCCCCGGCGGCCAGAGCGCTGCCGAGGTGGAGAGCAACCGCGCCATCCTGGACAAGCCGATTCCGCCCGCGCTGTGGCAGGACCTCAAAGCCGAGGGCCTGCTGCACGCCGACGCCCCGACGGCGTGAGCCAAGGCCGATCATGGCGATCCGCGTCGACGCCCATCAGCACTACTGGGAGCCGCGGCGCGGCGACTACGCTTGGATGCCGCCGGACGATCCCGTGCTCGCCCGCCGCTACGGCCCGGCCGACCTCGCGCCCGAGCTGGTGGCAGCGGGCATCGACTGCACGGTGCTGGTGCAGGCGGCCGCGACGGTGGAGGAGACCGAGTACATGCTGGGCCTCGCCGATGCGACGCCCTCGGTGGCCGCCGTGGTGGGCTGGATCGACTTCGAGGACAGGGGCCACCTGAGGCACCTCGAGCGCCTCCGGCATCATCCGAAGTTCGTCGGCGTCCGGCCGATGATCCAGGACATCCCGGACGTCGACTGGATGCTGCGGGACGACGTGCAATGGGCCTACGCGGCGCTGGTCGACCTCGACCTCACCTTCGACGCCCTCGGCTTCTCGCGGCACCTCGCGAACTTCCTCACCATCCTGAAGCGCTATCCGAGACTGCGCGCGGTGGTGGACCACTGCATGAAGCCGCAGATCCGCCACCATGGCACCGCGCGCGAGGAACTCTCTTCCTGGGCGGAGGGCCTTAGGCGCATCGCGGCGGAGACCGGCGCCTGCTGCAAGCTCTCCGGGCTGGTCACCGAGGCCGAGGCAGGCTGGCGTGAGGCGGACCTCGCGCCTTACGTCGCCGCGGTGCTGCAGGCCTTCGGGGCGGAGTGGGTGATGTGGGGATCCGACTGGCCGGTGTGTCGCCTGCGGGCGAGCTATGCCGCCTGGCACGGCGCCGCCCAGTCCCTCTGCGCGGGCCTCTCGCAGGACGAGCAGGCGCAGGTCTTCGGCGGAACGGCGCAACGCTTCTATCGACTGGCAGCGACCCCAGCTTCTGGGACCCTCGGCGAATAGAGCAGGGTGGGCACGGCCTCGACGCCGGGATGGCGCCGCAGCCGGTTCGGCCTAAATGGAGGGACCAACTGATTTCCAATGGAGGCTCCCCATGCCCAAGCTGAAGAAGGCGCGCGCGGTCGGCTTCAACCACGTCGCGCTGGAGGTCGGCGATATCGACGAGGCGCTGGCCTTCTACGGCCGCCTGTTCGATTTCGAATTGCGCAGCCGGAGCGAGACGGCGGCCTTCATCGACCTCGGCGACCAGTTTCTCGCGCTGCAGCAGGGGCGCCGCCAGGCCCCCGACGACGGCCGCCACTTCGGGCTGGTGGTCGATGACAAGGAGGCCGTGCGCCAGGCCCTGGCGGAGGCCGGCGTCGAGCCGTTGCCGGGGCGCTTCCTCGATTTCCTCGATCCCTGGGGCAACCGCGTCGAGATCGTCGGCTACACCAACATCCAGTTCACCAAGGCGCCGCATGTGCTGCGCGGGATGGGGCTGGCGCAGCTGTCGAAGAGCGCCGAGGCCCTGAACGAACTGAAAGAGAAGGACATGGCGCCGGAATAACGGCGCGCGGGCTGCAGCGGCGCTACGGCCGGGCGGCCGGCCTGAAGTAGTCGGGATACTCGCGCTGCAGTTCCTCGATGCGCCTGACGGTGCCGGCCAGGTGGCCGCGCATCGCCTCCTGCGCGGCCAGCGGATTGCCCGCCTCGATCGCCTCGAGGACCGCCCAGTGGCCCTTCATGATGGTGCGGACCTTGCCGGCCTTCGGCAGGTCGAGCCGGCGCACGCGGGACAGATGGCCGGCCTTCGCCTTCAGCATCGCGTGCAGGTTCAGCTGGCCGACGCCGGCGAAGAGCGTCTGGTGGAACGCCTCGTCGAGGTCATTGAAGAGGTCGATCTCCTCGAGGTTGCCGACCAGGGTTTCCTGCATGGTGAGAATGGCGTGGGCCTTCTTCATGTGGGCGGAGTCCGGCACCTCGGCCAGCCGGCGGGCCACCTCGCACTCCACGGCGACGCGCAGGAAGTGCGCCTCGTAGAGCTGCGCCACGTCGATCTTCGTCACCACCGTCTTGGACTGCGGGAAGATGCGGATGAGCCCGTCCTGCTCCAGACGCTGCATGGCCTCGCGGATCGGCGTCAGGCTGACGTCGTAGTGCTTGGCGAGCACCGTGCGTGACAACGTGGTGCCCGGCGGCAGCTCCAGGCTGACGATGCGCTCGCGCAGGTCGTCATAGACGCGCTGGGAAGCCGGGGCGCCGTCACCGCGGTTGGACAGCAGCTTTCCTGCCAGGGCTAGGCGTTCTTCGGGGATCGAAAGGGCCATGCGTCGGGCTGTCCGCTGCCGGGGCGCCCGGGAAAAAATCGGGCCACCTTCTAGATAGCGCAAGATTCCCGTTGATTCAACTAGTCGACTAATATATTAGTTCGTCTCTCACAAGCGGCGGGCTGCGCTTGGCAGTCGCTCAATCAACAATTCCCGAAGGGGAGGGAACTATGGAATTCAAGACGTTGAGTGTTTTTTCCAAGGCCCTGGCGCTGGCGACGGTCGTCAGCGTCGGCCTGGGCGCGGCTGCCGAGGCACGCACCCTCAAGATCCAGACCAGCTCCACCGCCAGCCACTTCACGCTGGCCTTCCTGAACAAGCACTGGGTGCCGAAGCTGAAGGAGATGACCGGCGGCTCGCTGGAAATCGAGCTGCTGCCGATCGAGGCAGTGGTGCCGCACCGCGAGACGCCCGAGGCCGTCTCCATGGGCATCCTCGACGGCGATCTCACCTCGATAAACTACTTCGCCGGGCGTGACCCGTCCTTCGCGCTGATGGGCGACCTCATCGCCGGCTACGACAGCGCCGACCAGATCCAGACCTTCTGCGCCGACGGCGGCGGCAAGGAAATGCTGCAGCGAATGTTCGACAAGTTCCAGCCGGGCGTGCACGTCGTCGGCTGCGGCGCCTACGCCCGCGAGGCCTTCGTCTCCAAAGTGCCGATCCACGGCGTCGCCGACTTCAAGGGCGTGAAGGTGCGCTCGCCGGAGGGCCTCGCCTCGGAGATCTTCAAGCGCGCCGGCGCCTCGCCGGTCTCGCTGCCGGGCTCGGAGGTCTACACCGCGCTCGAGAAGGGCGTGATCGACGCCGCCGACAACTCGGCCTACGCCAATAACGACGCCAACGGCCTCCACAAGGTCGCCAAGTTCCCGCTGTTCCCCGGCATCCACTCGACGCCGATCCTGCAGTTCACCGTATCGCAAAGCGTCTGGGACAAGCTGACCCCGGCCGAGCGGGCCTCACTGGAGACCTGGTACGTTGCGGCCTACAACGACATGCGCCGCATCGTCGACATGGAGGACCGCAAGCTGGTCGCCCGCGACAAGGCGGCCGGCGACCTCACGGTCATCGATTGGCCGCAGGAGGAGCGCGACAAGTTCCGCGAGATCGCCGTCGGGGCGTGGAAGGACTTCGCCGCCTCTTCGGAGATGGCACAGGAGGTCTACGACGCGCACATCGGCTTCATGAAGAAGCTCGGCCTGCTGAAGCAGGACTTCTGATCGGCAGGGCGGCCTCCTCCCCGCCGCCGGTCGCGGCGGCGGGGAGGGGTGCCCGCCCGCACCTGCGCCTGCCGGACATCGGCCTCGCGTCCCCGGCCAGCAAGGCATCCACTGCAGGCGCCCGCCCGCCGGCGCCCCAGGAACGGCTATGGTCACGCCCATGATCAACTCCAGCCACACCCTCGAAGGCACCGACATCGAAATCGGCGCCGACGACCCGTTGCATGAGGAAGGCGGGCTTGCCTTCGCGCGCTACGGCTTCGTCGAGCATATCAGCCACTTCTCCGGCATCGCGGTCTCGGTGCTCTACCTGGTCGCCGCCGGCGCCACCCTGTGGGAGGTCGTGGCCCGCTACGTCTTCAACGCGCCGACTCAGTGGGCTTTCGAGGTCGTCATGGTGCTCTGCGCCGCCTCCTGGATGATCTCCTCCGGCTACGTGACGCTGAAGCAGCGCCATATCGGCATCACCGTCTTCCATGTCATGGCGTCGGATCGCGTGCGCTGGTGGCTCGATCTCTTCGCCAACCTGGTGGGCGTCATCGCGCTGTTCCTGCTGCTCAGCGACGCGACGGTCCGCGCCTACACGGCGATCGGCAACGTCGAGCGCACCGGCAGCGCGTTCAACTCGCCGATGCCCATGGTCCTGAAGTCGCTGCTGGTGCTGGGCGGCTTCCTCTACCTCGCGCAGCTCACCATGAACCTGCATCGTCAGTTCAAATCACCGGCCTGGCGTCTTGCGGTGAAGGCCCTGGGCGGCCTGATGGTGTTCTACTTCGTCGTCGCCCTGCTCGGCCACTACGCTGGCCCCGACAGCCTCTTCGGGTCGCTGCAGGCCTTCTTCTCGAGCATCGCCGCGGCGCTCGATCCCAGCCAGGCGCTGGATGCGCGCTCCTACGACCTCGGCACCGTCTCCCTTGTCATGGTGGTGCTGCTGGTGCTGCTGATGATGACCGGCATGCCGCTCGGCATCGTCACCCTCATCGTCTCCGCACTGATGGCGGTCGCCTTCTTCGGCCCGCGCGGGCTCTATCTGGTTTCCACCAACGCGGCCGGCCTGCTCAGCCACTACACCCTGGTGGCGATCCCCTTCTTCGTGCTGATGGCCTCCATTCTGGAGCGCGCCGGCATCGCCGAGGACCTGTTCGACGCCATGTCGATCTTCGCCGGCAACTTGCGCGGCGGCGTCGCCGTGCAGACCGTCGTTGTGGCGGTCATCCTGGCCGCCATGTCGGGCGTGATGGGTGGCGAGATCGTCATGCTCGGCCTCGTCGCGCTGCCGCAGATGTTCCGCCTCGGCTACGACCGCAAGCTCACCATCGGCCTGATCTGCGCCTCCGGCGCGCTGGCGACCCTGATTCCGCCCTCGATCATCATGATCGTTTACGGCCTCTCCGCCGAGGTCGGCATCGGCGACCTTTTCATGGCCGGCGCAATTCCCGGCGTCATGCTGGCGGTGTTCTACGCTCTCTATGTCCTGCTGCGCGTGAACCTGAACCCCAAGCTCGCCCCGACCGCCAGGGAGGTCGAGGCCATGACCGGCAAGTCCAACAAGCTGTCGCGCGCGCGCATGAATGCGGTGCTGCTCTGCATCGCGCTCATCGCTGCCGTCATGGGGTCTATCTATGCCGGCATCGCCTCGGTGACCGAGGCCGCCGCGGTCGGCTGCATCGGTGCCATGGTGGTGGCCGCCGTGCGGCACGAGATGAAGTGGCCGGTGGTGCAGGCAGCGCTGCTCGGCTCGATGACCACGGTCGGCACCATCATCTGGCTGATCCTGGGTGCCATCTCTTTCGTCGGCATCTTCAACCTGGTCGGTGGCGGCGACTTCATGCGCTCGCTGTTCCTCGACCTCGGCCTGCCGGCGATGGGCGTCATCCTGGTGATGATGACGATCCTAATTGTGCTCGGCACCTTCATGGAGTGGATTGCCATCGTCTTCATCACCGTGCCGGTCTTCGCCCCGGTGGTGATGACCCTGGCGCCGGAGCTGGGGCTCACCGAAGACCAGGCGAAGATCTGGTTCGGCGTGCTCTTCGTGATGAACATCCAGATCTACTTTCTGTCGCCGCCCTTCGGCCCGGCCTGCTTCTGGCTGAAGTCGGTGACACCGAAGGACGTCAGCCTGCAGGAGATCTTCATTTCCGTGATTCCCTTCATCGGGCTGCAGATCCTCGGTCTGATCCTGGTGATGATGTTCCCGCAGATCGCGCTCTGGCTTCCCGAAGTCCTGAACTGAGCGCCGCAGCAAGGAGAGTGCGATGATCGGACGCGACAGCAAGGCAGACATGGACGCCTACGGCCTGTGGCCCTGGGCCGCCGGCGTGCTGGTGGCGGCGGTGCTCGTCGGCGTAATGTTCGCCCTGGCCAAGGGATTTGCCTGACCGACCGGTGAGATGACAGCAGTGACCAAACCAAGAAAACAATACCGCGACCTGCGCAGCGCCCGCTGGATGGCGCCGGACGACTTCCGCTCCTTCGGGCACCGCTCGCGCACCATGCAGATGGGCTACGCGCCGGAGGACTGGGAGGGTAAGCCGATCATCGCCATCCTCAACACCTGGTCGGACGCGCAGCCCTGCCACCTGCACTTCAAGCACCGGGTGGAGGACATCAAGCGCGGCGTGCTCCAAGCCGGCGGCTTTCCGATGGAGCTGCCGGCGCTCTCGCTGTCGGAGAGCTTCGTGAAGCCGACCACGATGCTCTATCGCAACATGCTGGCGATGGAGACCGAGGAGCTGCTGCGTTCCCACCCGGTCGACGGCGCGGTGCTGATGGGCGGCTGCGACAAGACCACGCCCGGCCTGGTGATGGGCGCCCTCTCGATGGGCATCCCCTTCATCTACGTCACTGCCGGCCCCATGCTGCGCGGCAACTACAAGGGCCAGGTGCTGGGCTCCGGAACCGACTCCTTCAAGTACTGGGACGAGCGTCGCGCCGGCAAGATCACCAAGGAGGAGTGGGTCGGCGTCGAGGGCGGCATCGCGCGCTCCTACGGCCATTGCATGACCATGGGCACCGCGTCCACCATGACGGCGATCGCCGAGGCGCTCGGCCTCACCCTGCCGGGCGCCAGCTCGATCCCGGCCGCCGATGCCAACCACCAGCGCATGTGCGCCGCCGCCGGCCGGCGCATCGTCGGGATGGTGTGGGAGGACCTGACGCCCGACCAGATCGTCACCGAGGCGGCGGTGAGGAACGCGGTCACCGTGGCCATGGCCATGGGCTGCTCGACCAACGCCATCATCCACCTCATCGCCATGGCGCGGCGTGCCGACGTGCCCCTGGAGCTCGACGACCTGGACCGCATCGGCCACACCACGCCGGTCATCGCCAATGTGCGGCCGGCTGGGCAGGGCTACCTGATGGAGGACTTCTTCTATGCGGGCGGCCTGCGTGCCCTGATGAAGAACCTCGGCGACAAGCTCGACCGCTCGGCCCTCACGGTTTCCGGCGAGACTCTGGGCGAAGGGCTGGAAGGCGCCGAGGTCTACAACGACGACGTCATCCGCCCGCTCGACCGGCCGGTCTACCACGAGGGTTCGCTGGCGGTGCTGCGGGGTAACCTCGCCCCCGACGGCGCCGTCATCAAGCCGGCCGCCTGCGACCCGAGGTTCTACAAGCACGCCGGCCCGGCGCTGGTCGCCGACAGCTATCCGGAGCTGAAGAAGATCATCGACGACGAGGCGCTCGAGCTGGATCCCGACACCGTGCTGGTGCTGCGCAACGCCGGGCCGCAAGGCGGGCCGGGCATGCCGGAGTGGGGCATGATCCCGATGCCGAAGTCGCTCTTGAAGAAGGGTTACCGCGACATGCTGCGGCTCTCCGACGCGCGCATGTCCGGCACCTCCTACGGTGCCTGCGTGCTGCACGTGGCGCCGGAGGCCTATATCGGCGGTCCGTTGGCGCTGCTCCGGACCGGCGACATCGTCGAGGTCGACATCCCCAACCGCAGCCTCAACATGAAGGTCTCCGACGAAGAGCTGGCACGCCGCCGCGCCGAATGGACGCCGCCGCCGCCGCGCTTCGGGCGCGGCTACGGCTGGATGTTCGCCAGGCACATCGAGCAGGCTGACAAGGGCTGCGACTTCGACTTCCTGAAGACCGGGTTCGGCCCGCCGGCCGGCGAGCCGGAGATCAACTGAGACGGATAGGACAGCGATGACCGACTTGAAATCGGAGACCTGCGACAAGCTGATGCATGTCTCCGTGGCCACCCTGGCGACGGCGCTCTTCAAGCGCGGCTTCCGCAACCAGACGATCCAGGACGTGCGGCCGGTGCGCGCCAAGGGCCGCAACATGGTCGGCCCGGCCTACACCCTGCGCTATATCCCGGCGCGCGAGGACCTGAACCAGATCGACGTGTTCAAGAATCCGGAACACCCGCAGCGCAAGGCGGTGGAGGTCTGCCCGCCGGGCGCCATCCTGGTGATGGACAGCCGCAAGGACCCGCGCGCCGCCTCGGCCGGCGACATCCTGGTTACCCGCCTGCAGATGCGCGGCGTCGCCGGCGTGGTGACCGACGGCGGCTTCCGTGACGCCATGAAGATCGCCGAGCTGGAGATCCCCGCTTACCACAACCGTCCCTCCTCGCCGACCAACCTGACGCGCCACCAGGCGCTCGACCTCAACGTGCCGATCGGCTGCGGCGACGTGCCGGTGTTCCCCGGCGACATCCTGGTCGGCGACGACGAGAGCGTCATCGTGATCCCGGCGCACCTCGCCGACGAGGTGGCCGAGGAGGCCAAGGAGATGACCGCCTACGAGGACTTCGTCTCCGAGCAGGTGAAGGCCGGCGCGACCATCGTCGGCCTCTATCCGCCGACCAGGGAGGAGAGCCTCAAGAAATTTGCCGCCTGGCGCCAGGCCAACGGCCGCTAAGGCCCGGGACCGCCATGTACATCGGCGAGCAGATCATCAACCCGACGGCCGAGCGCCTGCGTCTTTCGACGCAGCTCGGCGTGGCGCACGTGGTGCTCGACACCCGACCCAATACACAGATCGAAGGGGCCGACGGCACCTGGGACGCCGCCAAGGTGGCGGCCTACCGCCAGTGGGTCGAAGGCTTCGGCCTCACGGTCGAGTGCCTGGCTCTCGATGTGGGCTCCTTCCTGCTCGATGCGATCTATGACCGGCCACGCGCCGCCTGGCGGGCCCGCAAGCTGCGCGCCGACATCCGCGCCGCCGCCGATGGCGGCCTCACCATGCTGAAGTACAACGTGCAGATGGTCGGCATTACCCGCACCGGCCGCCGGCAGGGCCGCGGCGGCGTGCTGGAGAGCGCCTTTCGCGCCGCCGATTACACGCCGCAGGGCGACCGCGCCCACAGCTACTGGGGCGTCGGCCACCCCGGCGGCGGCGCGGCAGGCGCCGACATCGCCGTGAACGCCGTCGGTACCGCCGAGGCGGTCGGGCAGGTGCTCGCCGCGGAGACGCGGGGCGTGACCGCGGCGCAGGCCTGGTCGGCGCTGGAGCAGCTGGTCGAGGCCATCGTGCCGGCCGCCGAGCAGGCGGGCGTCAGGCTGGCCGGCCACCCGCAGGACCCGGCCTATCCCAAGGGCGGCCTCAATGGCGTCGAGCACGTGGTCGGCTCCATCGAGGGCATCGAGCGTTACCTCGACCTGGCGCCGGAGAGCCCGGCGCATGGCATCAACTTCTGCCAGGGCACCATCGCCGAGATGTCGCCCGATCCCTCGCCCTACGTGGTGGATGCGATCCGCCGCATCGGCGGGCGCGGCCGCATCTACATGGTCCACTTCCGCAATATCAAGGGCGGCTACTGCGACTTCTCCGAATGCTTCCCGGACGAGGGCGCCGTCGACATGGCCGCGGCCGTGCGCGCCTACCGGGAGGTCGGCTACCGCGGCGTGCTCTGCCCCGACCATGTGCCCGCCTCCGACCTCGACCCCGCCCGCGAGCGCTTCTTCGCCTTTTCGCTGGGCTACACCAAGGGACTGCTGCAGGCCGCATGAACCACCACAACCGCTCCCCCGTCATCCGCCTCGACGCGGCCGACAACGTCGTCGTCGCCCGCCTCGAGATCGCCAAGGGCACCCTGGTGGAGTCCGAGGGCGTCACCGCGCTGCACGACGTGCCGCTCGGCCACAAGATCGCGACACGGCCAATCCGCAAGGGCGAGCCGGTCCTGAAGTACAACACCATCATCGGCTTTGCCGGCGCGGACATCGAGCCGGGCTGCTGGATGCACAGCCACAACGTGCTGATGGACGAGTTCCAGAAGGACTACCGCTTCGGGCAGGACTACCGGCCGACCATGCTGCTTCCTGCCGAACAGCGCGCCACCTTCCAGGGCATCCGCCGCGCCGACGGGCGCGTCGGCACGCGCAACTACATCGGCGTCTTCATCACGGTGAACTGCTCGGCGACGGTCGCCCGCCGCATCGCCAATTACTTCGACGAGGAACGGCTCGCTGCCTTTCCCAATGTCGACGGCGTGGTGCCCTTCGTGCACGAACAGGGCTGCGGCATGGAGATGACCGGCGAGCCGATGGATCTGCTGCGCCGCACGCTCGCGGGCTACATCCGCCACCCCAACATGGCCGGCGCCCTGGTCTGCTCGCTGGGCTGCGAGCGCAACAACCTCGCCCGCTTCTTCGAGGAGCAGTCGCTGGCCACCGGCAAGATGCTGAAGACCGTGACCATGCAGCAGGCCGGCGGCACGGCGGCTGCCATCGCGGAGGGCAAGGCGCTCATCCGCGCGATGCTGCCCGAGGCGAACGAAGTGACGCGCGAGCCCTGCTCGGCCGAGCACATCATGGTCGGCCTGCAGTGCGGCGGCTCCGACGGCTTCTCGGGGCTCTCGGCCAACCCGGCCCTCGGCAAGGCGGTCGACATCCTGGTGCGCCACGGCGGCACGGCGATCCTCTCGGAGACCTCGGAGCTCTTCGGCGTCGAGCACACCCTGACGGCGCGGGCGAAGACGCCGGAGATCGGCCGCAAGCTCGTCGAGCGCATCGAGTGGTGGCTGGAATACAACAAGGGCCGCGACACCCAGATCAACGGCCGGGTGTCACCGGGCAACAACGCCGGCGGCCTCGCCAACATCATCGAGAAGGCGCTCGGCGGCTCGAAGAAGGGCGGCTCCACCGGCATCAACGAGGTCTACCGCTATGCCGAGCCGGTGACCGAGCGCGGCCTCGTCATCATGGACACGCCCGGCTACGATCCGGTCTCGGCGACCGGACAAATCGCCGGCGGTGCCAACCTCGTGTGCTTCACCACCGGGCGCGGCTCCTGCTTCGGCTCCTTCCCGGCGCCGACCATCAAGCTGGCGACCAACACGCCGATGTTCGAGCGCATGACCGGCGACATGGACATCAACTGCGGCAGCGTGATCGACGGCACGGCGACGCTGGAGGAGATGGGCGAGGTCATCTTCCGGAAGATGCTGGCGGTCGCCTCGGGCGAGGAATCAAAGAGCGAGGCGCTCGGTGTCGGCGAGGACGAGTTCGTCCCCTGGCCCATCGGCGTGCTGGCATGAGGAAGGTGCGATGACGGAAGTTGCCAGGGAGACCCTCGAGAAGCTGAAGAAGTGCGGGCAGGGCACGCTGACGACGCAGCTGTTCCGCCGCGGCTACCGCCAGCAGTTCCTTGTCGGCCTGACGCCGCTCAACAAGTTTGCCGGCGGCTTCGCCGGCGAGGCCTTCACCCTGCGCTTCATCCCCTCGCGCGAGGACAAGGACTGGGACCTCGGCGACCTCAGGAAGCGCGGCGAGGACAACATGCAGTGGGAGGCGGTGGAGGCGATCGGCGCCGGCCAGGTGCTGATGATCGACAGCCGCAACGATCCCCGCGCCGCATCGGCCGGCAACATGCTGCTGACGCGCATGATGAGGAAGGGTGTGGCGGCGGCGGTCACCGACGGCGCCTTCCGCGACGGCACCGAGATCGCGCAGATGCCCTTTCCGGCCTACTGTCGAGCCAACACCGCCTCGACCCGGCCAGCCTACCACCGCGCCGTCGACATGCAGCTGCCGATCGGCTGCGCCGAGGTGGCGGTCTACCCGGGCGACATCGTGGTGGGCGACGCCGACGGAGTGACGGTGATCCCGCGCCTTCTGGCCGCCGAGGTGGCCGAAGCCGCCTATGAGCAGGAGCTGCGCGAGAAGTTCCTCTTCGGCAGGATCGACGCCGGCGAGCCGCTGTGGGGCAACTATCCGGCCGGCGAGGCGACGCTGGCCGAGTTCGAGGCCTGGAAGAAGGCCGGAGGCTCGCTGTGAGCCCGGCGGAAAAGGCGGCGGCGCTCATCCGCCACTACTTTGACATGTGCAACGCGGCCGACCGCCAGGGCCTCATCGACTGCTTCACGCCGGACGGCGTGCATTACTTCCCGCCCGGCCTGCCGGGGGCGCCCTGGCGCGGCGCCGAGGCCATCGCCGACGGCTGGCTCTGGTGCGTGAAGACCCTGGGCTCGCGCTGGACCATCGAGAAGCTGCTGGCCGCGCCCGACGGCCGCGAGGCGGTCATCGAGTGGACCCACTGGAAAACCGCCGTCGGCGAGGCGCTGCGCGGCGACGAGTGGTACGTCTTCAACGAAGATGTCACCAGGATTCGCGAGATCCGGGCCTACTATGCGGCGCCGGTCGACAAGTCGCAGCCGATGAATAAACTGCACGACTTCGATTACGCGGGCCGCGGCTACCACATGGCGCCGCCCGGCCCGGCGCCCAGGCTGGCCTGAGCCGCGGGCAGCCGCCCGGACCAGCCGACCAGATAAGGACAGAGACGATGAACCTAGCCCTGACCGGAAAGCACCTGATC
>Ga0214471_10002936_pt1 | contig 13259 bp, 12 predicted proteins | sample RVTome_5_FD_207665 | JGI IMG/M metagenome (GOLD analysis project Ga0214471, IMG submission 207665) | Soil microbial communities from uranium-contaminated site in the Upper Colorado River Basin, Wyoming, United States - RVT142D155 | ecosystem: Environmental > Terrestrial > Soil > Contaminated >...
GGTGATGGGTCTGGCGCGCGGACCTTGCGGGTGAGGGCAAGGAGAGCCGACGCAGGCGATGCCGGAGCCATCGTCGAGGAGGCTCGACGCGGCCATCGCCCGCAAGCCCCACGCGCCCAAAGGGTTGCGGCGATAAGAGGCCATCTGCCGCGTTGCCGCTCCTCGACGATGTATTCAACATCGCCGTCGTCGCGGCGCCTTGCATCTGGCCTTTTCTCGCCGCAACCAGACCCATCACACCTCCACAACGGCCTGCTAAACTGACGCGCCATGAAGGTCCTCGCCCTCGGATGCCACCCCGACGACATCGAGTTCGGCTGCGGCGGCACGCTGATCAAGTACGCGGCCGCCGGCCATGACGTCTACATGCTAGTGATGACCGAGGGCCACGCCGGCGGCGACTCGGCGACGCGCCGGGCGGAGCAGGAGGCGGCGGCCGCGATCATCGGCTGCGAGAAGCTGTTCTGGGGCGGCTACGTCGATACGGAGCTGCCGCTGAGCCGCGCGCTGATCCAGGCGATCGAGAAGGTCATCGACGACGTCGCACCCGACTTCATCTTCGTCCACTACGGCGACGATACCCACCAGGACCATCGCGTCCTCTCGAACGCGACAGTCACCGCCACTCGTTACACCCGCAACGTGCTGTTCTACGAGGGGCCGACCACGCAGCACTTCATCCCCTCCGTGTTCGTGGCCGTTTCCGAGGTCATGGAGCGCAAGATCGCCGCCCTCGAAGCCCATGCCTCGCAGGCTCGCAAGACCAACATCGGCGACCTCAACATCGTCGAGCTGGTCGAGGCCGCGGCGCTCTTTCGGGGGACCCAGGCGCGGATCAAGCACGCCGAGGGGTTCAGCCCGCTGCGCCTGTTCATCAACGTCGCCGCCGAGGATTGACCTTGCCGGGGACCCCTCGGGCGCGGCAGATCGCGGCGGGCAGCCGAGACCCCATCCCCCACTCCCGCCCGGCGCTCGGCGATGAGGAGATCGCCGCGGTGGCTGCGGTCGTCGCCTCCGGCCACCTCGCGCAGGGCCCCCGGGTCGCCGAGCTCGAGGCGGCGCTCGCCCGCTTCCTGCACCTCGGCGCCGCCGGCCGCGAGGGCGACCACGCCGTGGCGCTCTCCTCGGGGACCGCGGCCCTGTACGCGGCGCTGCGGGCGCTCGACGTCGGTGCCGGGTCCGAGGTCCTGATCCCCGCTTACACCTGCGCCAGCCTGCACCAGGCTGTCCACCTCGCCGGCGCCACCCCGCGCTTCGTCGATTGCGACCCGGCGACCCTCAACCCGGACCCCGAGGACGCCCGGCGCAAGCTCGGCCACGCCACCGACGCCATCATCGTTCCCCACCTTTTCGGCCTGCCGGCGGACATCGACGCCTTCGTCGAGCTCGGCCCGCCGGTGATCGAAGACTGCGCCCAGACCCTCGGAGTCGAGCTCGGGCGGCGCGCCGTCGGCAGCTTCGGGCAACTGACGGTCTGCTCCTTCTACGCCACCAAGCTGCTCGCCGCCGGCGAGGGCGGCATGGTGCTCTCCGCCGACCGTGGGCTCGCCGCCAAGGTCGCCGAGCTGCGCGACTGCGAGGACCGGCGCGGCAACCCCGAGGCCTTCAACTTCAAGATGAGCGACCTGCACGCCGCCGTCGGGGTCATCCAGCTCCGCCGCCTGGAGGCCTTCTTGAGCCGCCGGCGGCAGCTCGCCCACCGCTATCGCGACGCGCTCGCCGGCGTCGACCTCGGCCTGCCGGCCCAACCCGACGACCGCGGCCACGCCTGGTTCCGTTTCGTCGTGCGCCTGGACGGGCAGGACCTCGACGCGCTGCTGCAGCGCTGTGCCCGACACGGGCTGGTGGCGGCGCGGCCGGTCGGCCGTCTGGTGGCCGCGGTCGAGGCCAGCCTCGACGAGCTGCCGGGTTGCCGGCAGGCATGGGCGTCCGCGTGCTCGGTGCCCCTCTACCCGGCGCTCACCGACGACGAGGCCGGCCGAGTCGTGGAGGGCTTCGTTGCCGCGCTGGGAGACGGCCGGTGAAAGCCAACCCTCCGATCTCGCCGGCGGGCGCCGGCACCTGGCTGTTGCGCGCCGCCTTGCTGGCCGCTGCCGCCGCCTTGCTGCTGCCGCCGGTCCGCTCGCTGTTCTTCGCTGCCGGCGCCCGCTGGGCGTATGTCCTGGCATTGAGCTTCACCATCGCGGCGCTGGCGGCGCCGCTGCTGCGCGCCGTCGCCTGGCGAGTCGGTGCCCTGGATCGACCCGACGGCGACGCCGGGCGCAAGATCCACGACCGCCCGACCGCGTTGTTCGGTGGGCTGGCTGTCTGGGTCGGCGTGGTGGGAGCGCTGCTGGCCAACGGCGTCTGGCCGCAAGGGCTGGCGCCGGTTCTGGCGACGGCGACGCTGTTGATGGCCTTCTCGGCCGCCGACGACCTTCGCCCGATCGGCTCTTCGCTCAAGCTCACCGTCTTTCTGGTGTGCTCCGTCCTGGCGGTGGCGGCGGGAGCGCGGGCCACCACTTTCGACCAGTCGCCGCTCGGCACCGTGCTGAACATCGTGCTGAGTGTCGTGTGGATCATCGGCATCTTCAACTCGCTGAACTTCCTCGACGGAATGGATGGGCTCGCCACCGGGCTGTCGGTGATCATCGCCGGCTTCCTCGGCGTCGTCGCCTTCGAAACCGCGCAACCGGCCCTTGGCTGGGCGGCCGCGGCGATCGCCGGCGCCTGCCTGGGCTTCATTCCCTACAACTTCCGTCCCGGCAAGCGGGCGACGATGTTCCTCGGCGACGCCGGCAGCAACTTCCTCGGCTTCATGCTCGCCAGCCTCGCTCTTCTCGGCTACTGGGCGGACGCCGACCCGCTGGTGGCGATCAGCAGCCCGATCCTGATCTTTTCGGTGCTGATCTACGACATGACCTACATCACGCTCGACCGCATCGCATCGGGCAAGGTGCGCTCGTTCTACGAGTGGATCGATTACGTCGGTCAGGACCACCTGCATCACCGCGTGGCGGCGGTCCTCGGCGGCCGCGCCAAGGCCGTCGTCTTCATCCTGATGATGAGCGCCACGCTGGGGATCGCGGCGCTCGGCCTGCGCAACGCCGCCCCCGGAGCAGCCGCGCTCCTCCTGCTGCAGGCGTTTCTGGTCCTGAGCCTGATCACCATGCTCGAGCGACGAGGCAAGGGCCTGCTGCGCGGCTTTTTCCACGCGCCCCCGCCGGCCGGCTCCAATCCGGGGCGCCCGCCGGTCCTGGTGGTCGATTTCGACAACACGATCGCCTCGCCCTACGGCTATCCGGAGATCGGCAAGCCCATCGAGGGGTCACGCCGCTTCCTGCGGCTGCTGAAGAACGAGGGCTGGAAGATCATCATCTACAGTTGCCGGTCCGGGGCCGAGCACGAGGCGGTGATGGCGAAGTGGCTCGAGGAGAACGAGATCCCCTTCGACGAGATCAACCGCAACTCGTCGTACCCGTGGGCCTCCGGCAAGCCGGTCGGAGACGTTTATCTCGACGATCGCGGCGTGCGTTTCGAGGGGCGCTGGGACGCCGCCTACCAGAAGGTCCAGGAGCTCCTGCATCTCGAGGGCCCCAACCTGATCGGCGAGCGGACCCGGCGCTAGTGTCAGAGATCCGCAGCATTTTGCGGGCGCCACAACGGGCGCGGTCAAGGCGCGACACCTCTGCGCGAGCCCGAGGAAGGGTCGCCGGCTTCATTGCAGCAATGCCGTCTCGATGACCATTCCGGGGCCGAAGCCCACGGCAACGCACGGCCGCGGCGCGTTCCGGGCCCGCAGTCGCTCGAGGATGAACACCAATGTCGCCGATGACATGTTTCCGAACTCGGAGAGCACCTCACGGGAAGTCGCCAGGGCGCCGCTGTCGAGGCCGATCGCGTCGCCGAAGGCGCTGAGGATGCGCGGGCCGCCGGGATGCACGGCCCAGGAGCGCACTGCCTCGATCGTCAGGTCGTGCTCCCCCAACCAGTCGCCCAACCAATCGGCCACCTGCCCCCTGATCAGCTCCGGCACCCGCGGCGACAGCGTCATGTGGAACCCGTGGTCACCGATCCTCCAGGTCATGGCATCTGCGGAGCCCGGCAACAACAAGGTCCCGTGGCCGACCGATGTCCACCCGCCACCGGCCGCGGACGGCGCCGCGCCCACGACGGCGGCCGCGCCGTCGGCGAACAGGGCGTTGGCGACGATCTTCTCGGCGTCCCAGCCGTAGAAGAAATGCAGCGTGCAGAGCTCGACGGAGCACACCAGCACGATGGCCGCCGGATCGGCCTCGACGAACGAAGCGGCGACCCGCAGGCCGTTGAGCGCCCCGTGGCAGCCCATGAACCCGACGTGGGTCCGTTGCACGGTGGGCGGTAGGCCGAGCTCCTCGATCAGCGCCGCGTCGACCCCGGGCGCGTGGAAGCCGGTGCACGAGACGGTCACCAGATGGGTGACGGCCGCTGGATCGAGTCGCGCATCGGCCACCGCGCGGGCGGCGGCCTGGGCGGTGAGCGCCGGAGCCTCGCGCTCGTAGCGCTGCATCCGCTGCATCGTCGTCGGTCCGCCATCGGTGGCGTCGGCGGCTTTCGGATAGAACGATTGGCGGGCGAAGGGCTCGCCGTCGGCCGCCTCCAGCAGCACACTGTGCCGGTTGCGCACCCCGGAGCGGCGATAGAGGGCCGGGATGAGGCGCAGCTTGTCCTCCTGCTGCCGGCAAAACTCGCGGCTGACCATCGCCGCGTCGTCCTGGGAGATCGAATGACGGGGCACGGCGGTCCCGATGCCGGTGAGCCTCAGGGCCATGGGGTCACCCCCTGTGGGCCGAGCCCGCCCGGGTCCGCCGCCGGGCCCGCTTGCAAGCGGTTGACCAACGGCACACCGAGGCGCGGCCAGGCTGCCACGGCGGTCAGGGCGAGCCGGGCGGCCGGCGGCCGGCGCAGCAACCAGCCGAGCGCCCGGCAGGCACGCTGCCATGTCGCCGCCTGGCGACGATGCCGTCGCTCCCACTCGCCGGCCAGAGCCGGCTTCCAGGCGCTCACCGCCTCCCGTACCAGCGGCTCCAGCGACAGCGCCGCCGCCAGCGCCCACCCGATCCCCTCGCCGGTGAAGGGCTCGGCGTAGCCGGCGGCGTCGCCGAGCAGGAAGAGGCGTTCGCCGGCGACCCGGGACGGCCGCGATCCGAGGGGCGGCGTACCGCTCCAGGACCCGGAGACGACGCCGGCGATGCGCGGGAACCCGGCCTCGGCGAGGATCCGCCGGCAGGCGGCCGCCGGCCCGACCTCGCGCACGAACGATTGATCGAGCGCCGCGGCGACGTTGAGTCGGCCGTCCTCCAGGCGGACGCAACCGACGTACCCGCCGGTGCCAACCGCCATGTAGACGGTCCCGGGCCGATAGGACCGTGGCGCTCCGCTGACGATCCGGGCGACGCCGATCCGCGCCCCGGCAACCCGTCGCGGACGTTCCGTGGACGCGGCGGCCCGGCGCCCGGCTGATTGCCGGCGGCCGGCCAGCGGGCTTCCGAGCCCGCAGGCCGCCACCACCACTTTGGCCTCGACCTCGATCACCTCCCCCCGGCACCGCAGAACGACCGGGCGCGATCCGCCCGCCGGCTCGCCGGCTCGCAGCTCGGCGACGGCTCCAGGGCGGAAGTCGGCGCCGGCGGCGACGGCCGCATCGACCAGCGAAGCATCCAGCGCGTAGCGGGAGACCGCGGCGCCGCCGGGCAGCGGCAGGTCCAGGCCACGATTCCAGCCGCGTAGCTCGAATCGCTCGAGCGGCACGGCCCCCAGGTCGCCGGGAAGCCGCCCGAGGCCGATCGCATCGAGCAAACCGAGCGTCTTGGCACCGAGACATCCCCCACAAACCTTGTGGCGCGGGAAGCTGTGGCGGTCCACCAGCAACACCTCGGCGCCGCCGGCGGCGAGCGCCCGGGCGAGCACGGCTCCCGCCGGTCCGGCACCGATCACGATCACGTCACGGCATCGGGACGCCCGGCGGTGATGGCGGCTCACGACGCCGCCCGCGATCGCGACCACGACAGGCTGAAGCGGCACGGCCAGCAGCGTCGGACCTCGGCGTCGAGCCCGGCACGATCGGCCAGGGCAAGTGCCTCGTCCCGGGTGAACGCCGCGCGCACCGAAAGGGGTCCGTCGATACGTGCAACGTCGGAGCGGGTCAGCAGCCGGGTGCCCATCCAGGCCAGCAGAAATCCGCTGAAGCCACGCTCGAGATCCTGCACGACGATCATCCGGCGCGCCGCCGCCGCCATCCGCCGCAACAGGTCGGCGGCGTCCTCTTCGTCGAGATGGTGAAGGAACAACGTACAGTAGATCACGTCGAAGCCGGACGGAACGGAATCGCGGAGCACGTCGGCGCGGAAGAATCGGGCGCCGGATCGCCGGCGCGCGGCGGCCTCCCGGGCGCGGGCAACGGCCAGCAGGCTGATGTCGCACCCTTCGATCTGCGCCTCGACACCACGTTGCCAGGCTCGCGCTTCCAGGGCCAGCGCGACGTCGCCGCCACCGCAGGCAAGGTCCAGAACCCGCAGCGCGCCCTCCGCGGGGATCGCGCCACGGCGAGCGATCTCGGACCATAGCTGGCCGGCGCTACGCGACACCCGGTTGATGCGGCCGAGCGCATCGAGCGCCCGGCGGTGGCGCCGCTCGTCGAGCCCCGGCGAGTCCATGAGCTCGGGACGGCGGTCACGCGTCAGGGTCGACATTATTCACCACCCTCCGAGCGGCTTGCCGACCGCGCCGTCAGGGACGTGCATTTCCGCACAGTATCGCTCACTTCTGCACACGATTTCCCCTTGACAGCCTAGCCGCTCCTCCGTAGAGTGGAACACTTGAGCGTGTTCATACGCAGCCCTGAACAGCCCTCGCCTGCCGGGATGTCTCGCCCCACGCAGTTGGAGGGAGGCGCGGACATCGTCCGGTATTGCGAAGGAGAACGCAAATGCAGGAAACGCGGCCAACCATCATGACCCTGGACGAGGTGGCCAAGTACCTTCGTCTGCACAAATCAACGGTCTACCGAATGGCGCGCGAGGGCAAGCTCCCCGGCAACAAGGTCGCCGGGCAATGGCGTTTCAAGAAGGAGCGGCTGGTCGCCTGGTTCGAGGAGCAGCAGGAGCTCGGCGAGCTCTAAGTGTTCCGGGCGGACCCGGCCCCCGGACCCGCACGCCACCGCGCACCGCACCCGGCGGTGCGTTTTTTTTGTCCTCCGCGGCCGCGCCGGGTGGGGATTTTTGCCCGCGACCCCGGAAACCCCCTGGCCGTGGCCGTCCCATTCCGAGAAACGACCCCCGCTGCGGAAGATGAGCAAATCCCTCGACCTGCCCTCCGTTCCCTCGAAGCGACACAGCAACGCCCCGGTAGTCGTCCACGGCGACGATCCGGCGGCGATGATCTCCCTGCAGGAGCGCCTCATCGAGCGGGCGATCGAGGCCGGCGCCAGCGACCTGCATATCGAGCCCTACCCCGAGCGGGTGCGGCTGCGGATCCGCGTCGACGGCTGGCTGTACGAGCTCGACCCGTTGCCCCGTTGGATGCACGGCGGGCTGGTCTCTCGCATCAAGGTCCTGGCCGAGATGGACGTCACCGAGCGCCGCCGTCCCCAGGACGGCCGCGCCGTGTTCCGCTCGGCCTCGGGAGAGACCGCCGATCTGCGCATCGCCACCGCGGCGACGCAGCACGGCGAGAAGGTCGTCGTGCGGATCCTCCCCCAGAGCCGCGAGCCGCCCGACCTCCAGGAGCTCGGCCTCGACCGCGAGCGGCTGGCATGCGTCGCCCGCTACGTCGAACAGCCGTGCGGACTGATTCTCACCGCCGGGCCCACCGGCGCCGGCAAGACGACCACGCTCTACGCCATGCTGCGCCGCATCAACGCCGTCGGGCGCAACGTCGTCACCCTCGAGGACCCGATCGAGTACACGCTCGCCAACGCCGTGCAGATGCCGGTGCGGCGGGCCATCGGCTTCGACTTCGCGGCGGCGCTGCGGGCGGTCCTGCGCCAGGATCCCGACGTCATTCTGGTGGGCGAGATCCGCGACGAAGAAACCGCGCGCATCGCCGTACGCTCGGCGACCACCGGTCACCTGGTGCTGTCTTCGGTCCACACCAACAGCGCCGCGGAGTCGGTATTCCGCCTCTTCGAGCTCGGCGTGCCCGAGTATCTGGTCGCCACCGCCCTCACCGGGGTCGTCTCGCAACGGCTCGTCCGCCGGCTCTGCCGCCGTTGCCGAGTCGAGGCCGAGCCGAGCCCCGGCGCCCTCGAGCGCCTCGGGATGGCGGGCCCCGAGGCAGGCGTCCGCTACTTCACGAGCGCCGGCTGCCCGGCGTGCACCGGGGGCTTCGACGGCAGGGTCGGGATCTTCGAGACGCTCACCCTCGAGCCCGACCTGCGACGCCGGCTCACCGCTGCCGGCGACTGCATGGCGTTCGAGCGCCGCGCCCTCAGCCTCGGTGCGCTGCAGCCGCTACGGTCATCGGCGATTGCGGCGGTGCGGGCCGGCGAAACCTCGCTCGAAGAGGTCGCCAGGGTCCTCCCCTGACCGCGCCGTCTCGCGAGCCGATGGGGCCGATTGCGTGAACCTTCAGATCGATCCGCCTCGGTTCGCATACACGGCCTCGTGAAGCTCGGGATCGCGGGCGCGTAGCTCGTCTTCCGTCAGCTGGGTGAGCCGATCCGGAAGCAGCGGGCGGGACTCTACCTCTCGAGCGTAGTAGTTCGGACCGACCTGATACCGGCGCCGGCGCGGCCGGTAATAGACCACCGCCACCCGCACCTCCGGCGAGTTCCGCCGCGCCTTGCGGCGCAGATGGCGCACCACCTCGTAGATCGTCCTGCCGGTGTCGAAGAAGTCGTCGACGAGCAGCAGCCTGTGCTCGGCCTCGATGATCTCCAGGACGTGTTCGAGCCCCTTGATGTCGTACCCGTCGCCGTGCCGCAAGCCCTCCAGCGACTGGGTCCGGATCGCCGTGTGGTAGAGATCGTGACCCTTCCAGCGGAAGTACTCCTGAACGGCGATGCCGGGGGGCGCCCCGCCGCGCCACAGCCCGACGAGGAAATCCGGACGGTAGCCGTCTTCCCAGATCTGCCGCGCCAGGCGGAAGCAATCCACCAGATACGTGTCGGGATCGATGATCAGCCGATCGCCGGCAGGCGCCGTCATCGCATGCGCGCCCGGCCAGCGGGCGATGGCGACGCCTCGATGGGTAGGGTTGCGAGAAGAGGCCAGCTCACGGCCGCTACGAGATCGAGGCCGGAGGCAGCCTGGGGATCCGCAGCTTGTGGGCGTTGGTACGGCGAAGCTCCTCGACCCGTGCCGCCAACGCCTCGCTGCCCTCGCCGCCAACCAGGTAGCCATCCAGCTCGTCGTAGCTGAACCCGATCTCCCCCTCGTCGGTCTGCCCTCGCCACATGCCGGCGCTCGCCGGCTTCTCGATGATCGAGTCGGGCACCCCGAGGTGGCGGGCCAGCTCGCGCACCTCGTGCTTGACCAGATGACCGAGGGGCAGCAGGTCGGCGCCACCGTCGCCGTACTTGGTGAAGTAGCCGAGCGTCAGCTCGGTACGATTGCCGGTACCCAGCACCAGATAGCGGTTCTTGCCGGCGAAGTGGTAGAGCGCTGTCATCCGCAAGCGGGGCTTGATGTTGTTGACCGGCAGGCTCTGTACATCATCGGCGGCGCTCTCGCCGAGGGTCGCCATGAAGGCGTCGAAGACCGGGTCGAGGCGCACCTCGACGTGGCGGAGGTGGAACTTCTCGACCAGCAGCAAGGCATCTTCGCGATCCCGGGGATCGGAATGGATCGGCATCACCAGCCCGAGATGGTGGTCGCGGAAAGCGCGCCTGGCGAGCACCGCCACCGTCGAGGAATCAACGCCACCCGATAGGCCGAACACCAACCCCCGGCGGCCCGCGGCGCCGACCTCCTGGCGCAGCCAATCGACGAGCTTTGCGGAGATCTCTTCGGCGTTCACCTGCGGCTCCGGAGGTCTTCCTGCGGCGAAAGCTCGGATCTTAGCAGGCCGTGGTGGAAGTGTGGTGGGTCTGGCGCACTTCCACCTCGGCCTGCTAGCAGGCCGCGACGGACGGCGCGGCTCGGCCAAAAGACGCCGAGCGCCGCACGGCGACCCGGGGGCGAGCAGCCGCTGGACGGCACCACAGCGGCGCTCCGCGTAGGTTGCCGTGGATAAAAAAACGCGTTGGACAGCAGCACCCTGGCCTATCGGTGTTTGTTTTGTGAGGATGCACAGATCTGCTACACTGACCCGCAGTTTTGAGGCTTATTGGTCATCAATCAATAGATTCACGCACGCTGCGGGACCGCGCATGGCCGAATCCACCAAAGAGGGCGTCGAGCGACGCCCCACCATAATGACTCTCGACGAGGTCGCCAAGTACCTCCGCGTCCACAAGTCGACCGTGTATCGGATGGCGCGTGAAGGGACGATCCCGTCGACCAAGGTCGCCAATCAGTGGCGCTTCAAGAAGGCGCGTATCGACGAGTGGCTTCTCGAACGCGAGCGAGCCGGCGACCTCGAGATCGAGTAGGGGCTAACGGTCCTAGCCGGAAACACCGCTGCGGACGTCGTCGTAGGTGACCACCCTGTAGCGTTCCCTGAGCTCCCGCACCAACGACTCGAAGAGGCTGCTGCGGCGCTGGTTGAGCAGCTCGTTGCGGAGCGCCTCTCGCTCGCTTCCGAACTGTCCCCAGTCGGGCTGCACGTGCTGGGTGACGCGCAACAGCGCGTGGCCCTGATCGACCTTCACGGGGCCGCCGGTTTCCCCCTCGCCGTGCTCGAAGGCCGCCAGGATCAAGGCCGCCTGGCGGCCGAGCTCCGGCACGACACCGTTGCGGGGGATCAGCTCGGTCGAGCGGATCGGGGCCCCGATCTCCGCGGCCAAAACGGTGAACTCCTCTCCAGCCTGCAGGCGGGCGCCGAGCTCCTGCGCCATCTCGCCGGCGCGCTCTTGGGCGAGCTGGCGGATGAGGTCGGCCCTCACTTTGGCCTCGACCTCCTCGAACTCGGGGTCGTGGGCCTCGACGATCTCGTCGACGCGGAACACCACATAGCCGCTGGCGAAGCGGATCGGCTCGGAGACGCGGCCACGGCCGGTGGCGAATACCTGGCGGGTGAACTCCGGGGAGAGCACCTCGCTGAAGCCCGAGGTTAGATCGAACAGCGGGCTCTCCCGAACTTCCAGCTCGAAACGCTCGGCCAGCTCGTCGAGGCTGGTACGCCGCAATACAGCCACGCGCAGCTGCTCGGCCCGCTGGTCGACGAGCTCTTCAGCACGCTCCCGCGCGATTCGCTGCTCGAGCTGGCTCCGTACCTCGTCGAAGGCGCGCACCTGCTCGGGACGACGGCCCTCGGCGCGGATGATGTGGATCCCGAAAGGCGTCTCGACGAGATCGGAGGTCGCGTCGGCCTCGAGCGCGAACGCCGCCTCCTCGAACTCCGGAGTCATCCGGCCGCGTCCGAACCAGCCGAGGTCGCCGCCCGCCGCGGCGCTCGCAGTATCGTCGGAGCTGGTCGTCGCCAGCGCTGCGAAATCGGCACCGCCGCGAATCTGATCGAGAATCTCCTGGGCTTCGGCGCGGATCGCAGCGACGGTCTCCTCGTCGGGCTCCGGAGGCAGGCGGAACAGGATGTGGCTGGCCCTGACCTGCTCGGGGACCGTGAACTCCTCGATGCCCTCTTCGTAGGCGGCTCGCAGCTCGGCCTCGGTCACGTCGACCTCTCCGAGGATCGCGTCGGTCTCGATCATCGCGTAGCTGACGCGGCGCCGCTCGGGGACCCGGTAATCGGCGATGTTCTGCGCGAACAGGGTGCGCGCGGCGTCGTCCGTGAGCATTGCGGCGACCTCGGATTCAAGCCCGGCGGCGCGGACCACGAAGAACTCGAACTGGACCTTCTCGTTGCGCCGCTGGTAGCCGTCCTCGACCTCTCGGTCGGTGACCGTGACCCCGTTGCTGACCAGCTCCGTGAACTTGCTGAACAGGACCTCGTCGGCCACCTGCTGCTCAAACTCCTCGAGGGCGACGCCGTTGGCCCGCAGAACCTGACGGTAGCGGTCGGGACCGATGAACACGCCGTTCTCCAGAAAGCCCGGGTAGCTCATGATCCGTTCCTGGGTCTCCCGGTCGCTGACCGTCAGCCCCTGGTCACGGGCCGCCGCCAGGATCAGCCGTTCGCGGATCAGCGACTCGAGCACGATCTGCTCGATCTGGATCTGCTGGAGAAAGTCGTCGGGCAGGTTGCCGCCGCTGACGCTGCGGTAGTACTCCGCCTGCTGCTGCAGGGCCTGCTGGTACTCGGCTACGTAGATCGGATCGCCGTCGACGCGAGCCACGACATTGCTGGGACCGCGGATCAGATCGGGGATGTAGAAGGCGATGAACGCGATGATTACGAGCCACAACACCCACGAAAGATTGCGGACGTTGCGACGCATTGTGTCGAGCACTGGGAAACCTGCCTTGGCGCTTCCGAAGGGATGGGCTGGGGAGCGACCAGACCGAGCCCTCGCACTGTCGGACGGGAACCATCTATGGTAGCCGCGAGGAGCCTGCGGGGACAACCGAGCCGCCGCCACCGCCCCGGATGGAGGAGCGGCACCGCGGCAGCTGGCCGGATCGCCGCAAACGCCACGGTAGCGGGCGAATCTGCTGTTCCGGGCGTGCCAGGAGCGTGCTAGACTGCTCGTTGCTATCCTCTGTTGCACCACTCGTCGACGCGCCTTCGGACCCGCGCCCCTGATCGGCGGCCTGGACACGCTTGACGACTACGTGGCGCTCGGCGCCACGCTGATACCTGTTTGACCAGGCTCACAACTTCATGTCGCGGCTTTTCTCCTTCTTCTCGAACGATATCGCCATCGACCTCGGGACCTCCAATACCCTGGTGTTCACCGCCGGGCAGGGGGTCGTTCTCTCCGAGCCGTCGATCGTCGCCATCAACAAGCTGACCAACAAGGTCGAGGCCGTCGGCGCCGAGGCCAAGGAAATGCTGGGACGGACGCCGGGCCATATCGTCGCCGTGCGTCCGCTGAAGGACGGCGTCATCGCCGATTTCGACGTCACCGAGAAGATGATCTCGTACTTCATCCGGCGCGCCAACAATCGCCGTGTGTGGGTCCGGCCGCGCATCGTCATCGGCGTGCCGAGCGGCATCACCCAGGTCGAAGAGCGCGCCGTGAAAGACACCGCGTACCGCGCCAAGGCCACCGAGGTCTATCTCATCGAGGAGGCGATGGCGGC
>Ga0214471_10002938_pt1 | contig 13253 bp, 10 predicted proteins | sample RVTome_5_FD_207665 | JGI IMG/M metagenome (GOLD analysis project Ga0214471, IMG submission 207665) | Soil microbial communities from uranium-contaminated site in the Upper Colorado River Basin, Wyoming, United States - RVT142D155 | ecosystem: Environmental > Terrestrial > Soil > Contaminated >...
CGTGTTCGAACTGAATTGTTCGGACATTAGAGTCAATATCCCGCCCCAATGGTTGAAAGTCGCTATGGAAAAATTGATCAACAATGCCTTGAAAGCGATGCCGGAAGGCGGAACATTGACTGTGGCAACACACTGTAGGGAAGCTATGGTGGATATTACGGTTGCAGATACGGGGAAACGGGGCATCCCTGACTTTGCCAGGGCCAATTTTCTAAAACGCCCGGTCAAACGCCCGCCGGATAATACAACGCCAGGAACCGGAAAAGGGGTACTAATTGCCCGCTTTGTGGCCTTGAGCCACGATGGCGATTTGAGCCTTCTCTCATCAGAGAAGGGTAAAGGAACAAAGCTACGGCTGACTCTGCCCATCCAAAAAGGTCAGCCGGGCTTAGTTGAAGCAATAACAAGTAAGTCAGTGGGAGTGGGAGGCGATTTATCATGATGGAAAAGTCTAAGCGCATCTTGGTGGTAGATAATGATAAGGATGTACTCAAATCGATGAGGTTCATGTTAGGAGATGATTATGAGATATTGTCCGCCGATACTGTGGAGACGGCTTACGAACTCATTGATCGAGAAATCTTTCATCTGGCCATCGTTGATATTCGCTTGGAAGATGAAACGCATCCAAGTGATACAACCGGCTTTAAGATTGCCCAGAAACTGCCGCCGGATGTCCCGTTCATTATCTATACGGCCTATGATGATAAACAAAATATTCGGCAGGCGCTTAGCAAGATCGGGGCGAAGGAAATCATTGACAAAAAAGGGTTGGGAGCATCAAAAGAGTTAATTGAAGCGGTAAATACACTATTCGAGTCACAAGTAAATGTTAATTTTAATCTCAAGTTTGAAGGGCCGCTCAACCTGGAGCAGATGGCCCGCGAAATTGAAATCCCTTCGCCGGATGAACAACTCCAACCATCTAAGGAAGATGTGCGACAGGTATTCCAGGTCTTGTTCAAAAAGGCGGATATGCTCCAAACTATGCCTTTATTAGCGCCACAGCCAGCCCCTACAACGTCTCAAGGAGGGGCACTCGTAGTACAAGCTGAACCACATTTTCTGATAAATGGCCCAGGGGTGCCGAAGGCCGTCAAATTCTGCACGCGCGAAGAGGCGGACCAGGAGGTCCACAATTATGAACAGATCAAAGATTTTCTGGGCGGACAACGATTAGCCATCCTTGAAGGAAAAGCTTACTCGCGCCAGATTGGGGGGTTGGTTTATTCGCTCATTGGTGCCGACAACTGGCAATCAATCCGCACGTTTGCCGATGTTTATAACGACGAACCTACTGAGAAGGTTATCTCCTTATTAGAGCAGTTCTTTGCCGAGACCTTCAAAAGGCCGTTTACCTATGCCCGGCGAGAGAAAATCGATTTGACAGCGACATATACAACGGCGCTCCATTTAACGCCTCAGAATCTACAGACTGCCGTACAACAGTTCCATCCGCCCCATTTATTAAACGGACACCTGAAATTTCCGGAATTCGAAGAAGATTTCAATAATCCGATTGAATGGGCTATGACTGAAGATAAGTTTCGCTCGTTCGAAACGATCTCACGCAAATATCTTTGCCACGGCGATTTGCATAGTCGTAATATTTTGGTAGATGATGAAAATCATTTCTGGTTGATAGACTTCGCCCAGGCAACCGAAAGCCACATCCTGAGAGATTTCGCTAAATTGGAAACCGATATCAAATTCAATCTCTTGTCCGAGGCCGATCTCACGAAATTACTGCCTTTTGAACAGGGCTTGCTGGCTCCCCAAGAGTGGGCCGATGAGCCACCAGATATCACGTTTGATGATATCATTGTACATGCTTATAAAATTATTGCAGCCTTACGCCGGATTGCCTCAAGATTGGTGGCCCTGGAAGGTGATATGAGTGAGTATTACGAAGCCTTATTCTTTAACGCTCTAAATGTCACCCGTTTACCGCACCTCCAGCCCGAGAAAAAGGAACACGCCTTGCTTTCAGCGGCACTCATCTCTCGACGGCTTGATGGCTGGCCTAATAAATTTGCCGCACTCGCAGAGGTAGAAAATCTCGAGCCGCAATCGCCGCTCATTCTGGGCCGCGAATATACCCTTCTGACCGGCATCACCCATAACATATCATCCCATTTGGCGGATTTAGATCCATCGGGACAGGCATATGTTGGCGACATGATAATCGACATAACGGTCTATTCCACCGGATTGGAAATCCTGCCAAATTGGATACAACAGTTGAAATTAGGTCAAACGTCAGACAAGACCTTGCTAGAGTTTAAACTGGTCCCTCAAAAAACCGGGGCACAGGAGATTGAGATTGAATTCTACTATCAAAAGGCATGGTTGACACGCATCAACCTGACATTTGAGGTAAACGAAGAAAAGTCAGAAACCTGAACAAAAGGATTTTGTGATGGGCCAGCAAAGCAGGTCGGTGAAAGTCACAAAAAAAGGATACCTGCCAGACCAGCAAAATGTTCCCGTCAATCTTCAACTCCGCATTCGCAAACGTGAAGAAAAATATGAAGCGACCATTTTGGCTGAAGAGGGAGCCCAACCTCGGCGTGTTTCCATTAACATGTCTTCTAATGATCTGGCCGGACTGAATAAGCTTCTTCATAAAAAGATGCAAGAAGTAGCCCTTGAACACATCGATGGTGGGTTAACCCCAGCAGACCTGAAAGATCAAGTCAGACGGCTCGCCGAGGTGGGACATCTGGCATTCAGGAAAGTTTTTGGGAGTGATGAGCTCAGGAACGCCATTCGGCTCCTCTTGAATTCCAATCATCGAAATTCGATTCAAGTTACATCAGAAGATTTCTTTCTGCCCTGGGAGCTACTTTATCCCATAAGCCCAGGTGAATCCCTTGATTACAAACATTTTTGGGGCATGAACCACATTATCTCTCGCTTTATTGTGGTTGAAGATCCTAGTCCTAATTTCAATTTCAGATTGTCGCCAAGCATTAGGATCGCCTCTCGACCAAAACTAGGATTGTTCACAGACTACAACTTGCCTAGTGTCCTCAGTGAGGAGATGCCATATTTCAAGAAGCTGCATGAGGATGATAAAATTCATTTGTTCGAGTTCCGTGATCTTGATCCTACAAAGAAACTAGAAGGGATCCAGTTGTTTAAAGCGTTCTGGCAGAACGATTTTGATCTGGTTCATTTTGCTTGTCACGCCCTCTATGAGGATGAAGCTGCGTATCTATCGCATATTTCCCTGTCCAAAGATTTTCATATCTCACTTGTAGATTTCGAGACTTATGAGATCGCCATCAATGGCTATCCCCTGATAATCGTGAATGCCTGTGAAACAGGTCATCCGAATCCGCTTTATACCGCCAGCTTCGCCACTACTTTTCTAAAAAATGGAGCGCGAGGTGTTTTGGCAACCGAGTGCAGCATTCCCGATGCCTTTGCCGCAGAGTTCAGCAAACAGTTATATCCTTTATTGTTATCAGGCAAAACTTTAGGCGAAAGCGTGCTAGAGACGAGACGATGTTTCTTAAGCATGTCCGATAACCCAACCGGGTTGCTTTATTCCATATATGGTTCCCCATTAATTAGATTACATAACCAAAGACAAGGAGAAAAAAATGGGCGATAAAGATACCATTTTGATTAATACTGGAGATCCCGCTGTGAGAAGGCGTGGTCCACAGCAGCTAAAGATCGATGTCTTGACTGAGAATGTTAATCTATTTCTCACCCAAATGGAGACTGTTTTGGAAAAGACACCTCAAGACATAGGTAAATTCAAATTTACCGAATTCACCGTAAGTGCGGAAATTTCGGCCCAGGGCGGCCTGGTCTTGATGGGAACCGGAGTTGAAGTGGGGGCTAGCGGTGGCCTTACCTTTAAATTTCAAAGATCGTAATCCGATGCAATTCATTGCTTCATAAGAAGGAGGGGATAGGGTGGTCGAGTTCCCTCATCTATGAAAGAAAGGGCAATATGAAATGACCGACCAAACAAAGTTCGATCTGCCCCTAAGCTTCCGATCCAACGAAGTCAAATCGATCATGGATTGCATCATGGCCGGCGACTCCTGCTCCATCGTCGGCATTGGCAGCGTCGGCAAATCCAACCTGCTGCGCTTCCTGCAGCGAGAGGATATCCGCCAGGCTCAACTGGGCGATGAGGCGGAGCATTATCTATTCGTCTACGTCGACACCAACAAGATGCTCAAACCCAATACCTGGGGCTTGCTGGAGTTGATGCTCCACCAGGTGTTGATCGCGTTGGAAAACCAACAGGCTGACGAGACAAAAATCCAGGCGATTGACGATTTGCATCAAAGAGCCACCGACCCCGATACCCGGTTTTTGACCTTGCGTTATCTGGACCGCGCCCTGGGCATCGTTTGTAACCAGCTTGGGCTGCGGCTGGTTTTTTTGATCGATGAGTTCGACGAGCTGTGCCGCACCATGTCTCCCCGTGGGTTTGCTGCCTTGCGGGCGCTGCGCGATGAATTCAAATACCGGCTGATGTATGTGGTAACCACCCGCCTGGAACTGAAACGCTTGCGGGACAATATCTCGGAGATCGAAGCCTTTGAAGAGTTGCTCTCCTCCTACACTGTCTGGCTCGGCCCTTACTCGGACGAGGATGCCCGCTTCATGCTGGGCCGGGTGGGCGCCAGACATGAGACATTTCTCGATGACAAAACCATCGAGCAAATCTTGACCGCCACGGGCCGCCACCCCGGTCTTCTGCGCGAGGCCTATCAAGTCGCCCGCCAGCAGCCGGTCGATTTGATCAAAACCCTGGCCGGCCGGCCCTCGGTCCAGGACGAGTCACAGCGCATCTGGTTGAGTCTCACTCCCGACGAACAACAAGCCATGGTCAACCTGGCCAATGACGCCGTTGTTCCCCCGGAGCAGCAAGAATTCGTCGACCGGCTGCACGACAAGGGATTGGTCAGCCGTTCGGAAACAAAGAAGAGTCGCCTCTTCTCGCCGGCATTTGCCGAATACGTCAAGCAGCAGCCCTTCATTGTTGGGGCGCATATCAACATCGATCACAAACGCCACACCGTCTTCGTCCAGGGCCGCCAGATCAACAGCCTGACGCCGCTCGAATTCAAATTGATGGCCTATCTGGAGAAAAAGCGGGGCCAGGTCTGCAGTCGAGATGAGTTGGCCGAACATCTTTATCCCGAAGATATGGCCTACGATGGCTCCGGCGTCAGCGATACTCGCCTCGACTCGGTCGTCAAGCGTTTGAGAAAGCAGATCGAGCCAAACTCCCAAGAACCACGCTACATTCTGACGGTTCGCGGCGCCGGTTTCCGGCTGGTCGATGGCCCGGAAACGGATGCATAAGTCCTAACCAGACAAGCCGGAACCTAACTAAAATTAACCCTGAAGAACATGAAGGGCATGAAGTTCTTTATTCTTCATGTTTTTCATGCCCTTCATGGTTGAACATTTTATTGCCCAAAAACTCAAGATTTGAAATGCAAGGATACTACTTTCATTTTGACACATATTGATCGACAGCAACGTTTCGACGTGGCCCCTACAACCAACCCAACCTTCGCCGCAGCGCCGGATAATCGATCTTGGCATTATGCCGTTTATCGACCGGAATCCGTTTGAGGACCCGGACCTCGGCGAGGTGAGCCCAGGCCAGGCTTGCTTTGATGCCGGCCAGTTCCCCGGCGTTCGGCGCCTGCTCGAACTCGACCGCCAGCAGCCGCCGGCCCCGGTGCGAAACGACGGCGGACCGGCGAACATTGGCCTGATCGGACAGCGCGCACTCGGCGGCAAACGGGTACAGCCTGCCATGCTGATCCTCGATGCGGGCCGTGCAGCGCCCCATGAGCCACAACCGGCCTTCACCATCGAGATAACCGGCATCCCCGGTGCGATGCCAGATGACGCCGTCCGCTCGAAATTTGGTCTCCTCGTCGCCCTGGCCGTGTAAGTAGCCGGACAAAACATGATCCCCACTGACTACAATTTCGCCAATCACTTCAGGCGGGCAGTATAGGGTTGAAAATTCAGCCTCAGTGTAGGGACCAATAGCTGTACCCCACCGGTCGGGCACAATCCTGAGGCGGATCGTCTCGACCGGCTTGCCGGCCAGCAACCCCCGGCCCGCAAGCATAGCCTGCCGATCCTGCGGGCTGATCTCACGGCGGGCGATTTTAGCCATGGGCTCGGCCTCGGTCGAGCCGTAGACGGCCACCACCTCCGCCTGGGGAGCGACCTGCTGCAAGCGATCCAGCAGGCGCGGCATGACCGGCGCGCCGCCGCTGAAAATTTTGGTCAGGCCGTCAAGCGCGATGTTACGGTCGAGGCAGTAGCGAGCCAGCCGTTCGAGCAGGGCCGGAGACGCGACGGTGCTGGTGACCCGGTGCGCCGCAAGCTGCTCGACCACCGGAGCCGGCTCAATCGCGCCGGGGTAGCGCAGATCAACGTCTGGAATCAGACAGGTGACGCCCGACGCAAGATTGGCCAGAGCCACGATGGGCATCGTGGTCAGATCGATGTGTCCGGCGGTCAGCGCTAGACTCTGCGCCAACACCCGGTGTTGAGCCAGCAGAAAACCGTGCGTGCGCAGCGCCGCTTTGGCCCGGCCCGTGCTACCGGTGGTAAAGGTGAGCAAGGCCGGTGTTTCGGCATTGCAGGAGTAGATGTCAGCGTAAGGTTCCAGCGTATCCGCCCGAGACCACGGAACAGCACCCGGCACCCACCGGCCGATGACAAACTTATGCGGGATACGCCGCAGTGCCGGCGACATCAGCCGCAGCAAATGCGCTTTGGGACTGCCAATGAAGGCTTGCGGTTGGTGCAGCGTGCAGCACTGTTCGATGTGCTCCCGGCCCTGAGCCGGGTCCAGGAACATCGCTACCAGCCCCAGCCGGAATATCGCCAGGAGTGCGCTGTACAACTCAGCCGACATCGGCTGGAAGACCAGCACCGCCTCGCCGGATCGTAATCCGGTCTGCCGTAGCAGCGCCGCCGCCCGCGCCGAAGCCAGCTCGAGCCCGGTAAAAGAGAGGATGCGCTGATGCCCTCGCCGGACATCGATAATGGCCGCAGCATCCGGGCGAGTGGTGGTGTGGGCACGTAGAATCTGGGCAACGTTCATTGGCTTATTTTCGAGGTCGGGTTGGGAGCCAGGGCATTTTTAAAAGAGAACTTGTGCTAAACCTGACAGGTTTCCGAAAACCTGTCAGGTTTGGTAAACCCAACAACCTTGTTAAACGAGCATTAGGAAGTGATACGCACCACGCACTATATCCGCTTCGCAAACAAAGCATACCGCCTCATAACGCGAGCCTCATTTCGCCGACCAATCTTGCGCGAGTCGTTGGTTTCGTGCATGAGGGCGTGGATGGTGCGCCGGTAGCCCAGACTATGGGCGATCTCGTGGCAGCGAGCGACCAGCAAACTGCCCAGCCCGCCGGAACGATGATCGGGATGGACGGCGACGGTTTTAATAATCACCGTATCAATCGACTCGCCGCGCGGGGCCTGAAGCCAATCAGGCAGGGCAAAGACAAAGCCGACCGGCCGGCCGTGACGTTCCGCGATCAGGCTGAGTTCGGGCCGGATGCTGGGCCGGAGCGGACGATACAGCGCCATAAACTCGCTTTCGTCAATGGGCGTAAAGAGTAAGTTTTGCTCGAAACCGGCCAGGGCAAGCCGGTAGAGACAGCGCAGTTCGGCCTCAAATCGCTCCAGGTTCAAGGGCCGGATTCGAATACCGCGCACTGTCGCTCGTTCGGCCACTCTGGCCAGACGTGGCTCAGGCCGGTTCAAATCCGTGACGAGGGCAGAGACATACGTCGCCAGAACCGTGAAGCCGTTCCCGGTAAAGTGGGCGGGCCATTCATCAGGATTGTCCGGTTCCAGGAAGAAGCCGGGTTCGTTGCCGCGTTCGGTCAGCAGGCGATAGCGCTGCCAGGTGCTGCCATCCATCGGACCAACGGCCATGGTACAGCCCTGGGCCGCCAGCCGGTCGCACGCCAGATCCAGCAATTGACTGGCCGCTTCAGCATCATGAGCGGCATAATGACCGATCAAGCCCAGGCGATGGTCACCATACAACGGGGTCCTTTGCCACCACAGCGAGCAGCGGGCTACAACATCGCCATCCCTGTTTTTTAGCATCCAATGCGCATCAGCGTTATGCCGGGCAACGGTCTCAACCTCAAGCAGCGGCAATCCGGCCGGAGCGCAAAACCGAGCAAGCTGTTTACGATTTTGAACTTGAATCGATTGAAAGATCCGCAAATAATATCTCCCATCTCACATCCCATGTCGAACAGTCCCTCACACCACCTCTTCCACCACAAAATCACTATAAAAGAATGTTTTATCAGCCAGGTGAAGCCTTCGAGCCAGCTCGTCCAGCGGCTGGAGCCGAGCGGTCATCGTGTCCGGGCGGCGGCGCGGGGCCAACATGTTCCAGTAGGCCAGGCGGCTGCCGCTTCGCCCGGCCGCAACCAGCCGCTCCAGTAGACGATGATAGTTGTCGAGTGACATGTATTCAAAAATATCGCTCAGGTTATACCGGTCGATGATGATATCACTGCCGGCCAAAAAATCTTCGATGGATTGGCCGTGCCATTCGAGTCGATCCAGATTGGCCCGAATCGACTCGAAGTTTTCAGGGCGCAGGGCATAGGGCAAGGCTTGGGTATGGCGGCCGATTAAGATCCATTGCAGATAAGGATTTTCAGCCGGGTTCAGAATCGTCAACGCGTATTCCGTCCGCTCGAGGATGTGCCGGGCGACGCTGCCTTCGACGTAATTAAAAAAGCTGGGATCACGTCCCAGCCGGCCCATGACAAATCGCGAGAAAAACAGCCGAAAAAGCAGCTTCCAGCGCCACGTATTCCAATGACCTTCATAAAACGCGCGGCGCTGGGCCTCGCTGCTGCCCCCCAGCAGCCGTTCGATTGAGCGTCGGGAATGGATCAAAGGCAAAATCCGCCGCCGAAACAAAGCAAAGTAGCGCTCGAATTTTCCGGCCCCGCCGATGCCGGCGGCAATATCGGCCGGATGCGCATCCCAAAACCGGCGCACCTCCGGCGTGAGCCCAGGGCGGCAGCGTTGGTACAAAGCCTCGCGGCGATCACTGGGAGTCGAGCCGATCAGCTCCAGCAGTTCGGGCTGAGTTAACTCGCGATACGCTGCCACGCGCAGTTCCAGGCAAGCCAGTTGAGCCGGGTTCAGGTCCAGGGCGATGACGCGAGCGGGACCTCGACTGACCATGGCCAGGGTATTATCCCCGGCCGAGGCGATGGATAGACAAACGTGGCCGGGCCGGATATCCAGCGCTTCGAGCAAAATATCGGCGTCTTCCCAGCATTGGGCGTAGCGAATGGTCGAGAAATCGGCTCTCGCAGCGATTTCGGTGGGCATACTCTACCTAAATGCTGACCCGCACCGGTCGCCGCCTGAAAATATCGACTCGGCTGCCGGTATTGACCGCGCGGGCGGATTTGGGCCAGATGCCGGGAATTTGATGCCGGCATTTAGGGCAAGCGCCCTCGTCGGTCAGATGATAGCCCAGGATGACGTAGCCGTAGCGCTCGATCAAGAGCGTCTGGCATTGAGGGCAGTAGGTGTGCTCCCAGTTGCCGACCTCGCCGGGCCGGTTGCCGGCATAGACAAAGTTCAGACCGGCCTCCGCCCCGATCTCGGCGGCTCGGATCAGGGTTTGGGCCGTGGTGTTGTCCGGCTCGATCATCTTATAATCCTTATGGAAGGCCGTCACGTGCCAGGGAATGTCTCGCGAAATCCCGGCGATAAAGCGGGCCGCATCCCACAACTCTTCATTGGAGTCGTTGAAGCCGGGTATAACCAGAGTCAATACCTCCAGCCAGAAGCCGCGCCGGTGCAGTTCTTCGATGGTCCACAGGACGTGTTTGACCTGTCCGCCCAGGGCCCGGTAGTTTTTCTGCCGCATCGACTTGAGATCGACTTTGTAGCAGTCGGCATAGGGCTTGATATAGTCGAGGGCTTCCGGCGTGGCATTGCCGTTGGAGACGAAGCCGGTGATCAAGCCGGCGGCTTTGGCCTGCTTGAAGATATCCACAGCCCACTCCGCCGTAATTAGCGGCTCGTTATAACTGCTGACCACCACCTGGGCCCCGGTACGCGGTGCTGCCTGCACCAGCGTCTCCGGGGTGAAGTGAGTTGGAGCGACCCCGGCTGCATTATCACGCAACGCCTGCGACGTTACCCAATTCTGGCAGTAGGAGCAGTGAAAATCGCAGCCAAGCATGCCAAAGGTCAGAGCATTGCTGCCCGGCATCACATGAAAATAGGGCTTTTTCTCGACCGGATCGCTCTGCACCCCGGCCGCATAGCCATAGGGCACGCGCAGGGTACCGCCATCGTTATAGCGCACCTTGCAAATACCACGCTGTCCGGGGAAAATCAAACAGCGATGCCCGCAGGCAACGCAGCGAATTTTATCATCGGCTAATGTTTCATAAAGGGCGCCCTCGACCGTGGCCGAGTCGAGCGCCTCTTGCAGCGTGGCCTGACGTAACGGAATAACCGTCATTAAGAATCACCCCTTTCCACATGGTATTGTACTCAATGCGGAAAGGGGTGTCAATGAAAATTGAATCGAGCGGGTTTTTCGGTGACGCGCAAAACCTCCGGCCGACTGTCTTATACGTCGAGCGAGTCGCCCGGCCCCAACACCTGGACTTTCGTGGAGGTGTTATCCTCAACTCGTTTGGCCCAGGTCTGACCATCCTGTTCAATGTAGGGCCAGGTGTTGTAGTGGCAGGGCACGGCAACCTTGGGTTTGACGAGCTGGACCGAGCGCAGGGCATCGTCCGGCCCCATGGTGAAATTATCGCCGATGGGTGGCACATACAGATCAACCCCATTTTCACCATAAAGCGCCATGTCCGAAAACAAGGCCGTATCACAGGCCAGGTAAATGTTCTTACCTTCGGCACTGATCAGGAAGCCGGCCGGATTGCCGCCGTAGCTGCCGTCGGGCAGCCCGGAGCCATGGTGAGCAACCGTAAATTTCACCCGGCCAAAATCGTAATTAAACCCGCCGCCGAGGTGCTGCGGGTGGCAATTTTCTCCGGCCACCCCCTGTCCTTGAAACCAGCTAATGATTTCAAAGTTGGCGATGACCGTGGCCCCCGTATTCTTGGCAATCGCCACAGCATCCTCGATGTGGTCAAAGTGACCATGCGAAACTAAGAGGTAATCCGCCTCTACAGAGTCGGCTGACGCCTCCGCAAATGGATTACTGGTAAAGAAAGGGTCGACGACGATCCGTTTACCACCAATTTCAAAAATGTGCGTCGCATGCCCAACGAAGGTATACTTAATTGCCATTTTTTTGCCTCCTTATCGATACTTCAGTAAAATAGGCCGGTTTATTGAGGATATTTATTAATGAGGGGGCCCAACGGGCGGGTTCCGATGGGCGAACCATTAAACGAAAGCCGGCCTGAGTATATCAGACAGGTCAGGTCACGTCAATTTTCAGGTCATGACGGGGTACGGCCGGACTATTTAGTAGGGGCCGATCTGAGACCTGCGCCTATCTTGAGCAACCATTTGGGATAGACCGTTATGACAAAAATCGATTGGAAAGGAATCTGCAAACGAAACGATGACAACGTCACCCCGTGTAACCATCTGGAATGAGTATCGACACGAAATAAACAACCCTGAGATTGCCAGAATTTACCCGGCCGGCATCCACGAGGCCATTGCCCAACCGTTGCGCGAGGCCGGGCTGCCGGTGCGCACGGCCTCGCTGGACGAACCCGAACACGGCCTGAGTCAACAGGTGCTGGCCGAGACCGACGTTCTGCTCTGGTGGGGACATCAAGCGCACGATGAGGTCAAGGACGAATTGGTCGACCGGGTACAGCAGCGGGTCCTGATTGACGGCATGGGGCTGATTGTGCTGCATTCCGGGCACTTCTCAAAAATTTTCAAGCGCCTGATGGGCACCTCGTGCGAGCTCAAGTGGCGCGAAGCGGACGAAAAAGAACGCATCTGGGTCGTCGAGCCGGGGCATCCCATCGCCGCCGGACTGAATGAATATTTCGAGGTGCCCCAGGCCGAGATGTACGGTGAGCGTTTTGACATTCCCGCGCCCGACACCCTGGTTTTTGTCAGTTGGTTTGCCGGTGGCGAGGTGTTTCGCAGCGGCTGCTGTTTTCAGCGAGGCCGAGGAAAAATCTTTTACTTCCGGCCCGGCCATGAAACGTATCCCATCTACTACCAGGCCGAGGTGCAACGCGTCATCACCAACGCCGTCCACTGGGCCGCGCCGGTCGCCGGGCCAACGGTCCAATTCGGTAATTTTCCCAATCCGCTGGAAAAAATTTAAGACGAGGTCTCAAATCATTTCATGAAATACAGCCATCTTCCCGGTATTGATAAACCGATTTCACGCCTGGTCCAGGGCACGGTCATGGTCAATTCGAATGAGCTCGACCGCGGCTTTCGGCTCCTGGACGATATTTTCGAGTTGGGCTGCACCACGTTCGATACCGCCCATCATTACGGTGATGGCGATAATGAACGCACCGTCGGTCGCTGGCTTCACGAGCGCGGCCTGCGAGATCAAGTCGTCATCATTGGCAAGGGTGCTCATCTCAATGAGGATCGCCAGCGGGTGACGCCGTTCGATATTACGGCCGACCTGCACGACTCCCTGGCCCGGTTCAAGCTGGACACCATCGACCTGTATCTGCTGCACCGGGATGATCCGGCGGTGCCGGTTGGCCCCATCGTCGAGGTTTTGAACGAGCATTTACAAGCAGGCAAGATTCGAGCCTTCGGGGGCTCGAACTGGTCCCACGAGCGGGTTCAAGCCGCCAATGCCTACGCCGAAGCCAACGGGTTGGTTCCGTTTGTGGCCAGCAGCCCCAACTTCAGTCTGGCCGAACAGGCAACGCCCCCCTGGCCCGGTTGTATCAGCATCAGCGGGCCGCAAGGCGAGGCGGCGCGGGCCGGGTATGGAGCCACGCAGATGGCCCTCTTTACCTGGTCGAGTCTGGCCGGTGGTTTTTTCTCGGGCCGCTTTACCCGCCACAATCTCGACTCGTTTGAGATCTATCTGGATAAATTGTGTGTTACGTCCTATTGCATCGAGGACAACTTCAAGCGGCTGGATCGAGCCAAATTGCTAGCTGAGGAAAAAGATCTCAACCTGCCACAGATCGCCCTGGCCTATGTCTTGAGCCAGCCGCTCAACATCTTTGCCCTGGTCGGCTGCCAGAATGGGG
>Ga0214471_10002940_pt1 | contig 13247 bp, 13 predicted proteins | sample RVTome_5_FD_207665 | JGI IMG/M metagenome (GOLD analysis project Ga0214471, IMG submission 207665) | Soil microbial communities from uranium-contaminated site in the Upper Colorado River Basin, Wyoming, United States - RVT142D155 | ecosystem: Environmental > Terrestrial > Soil > Contaminated >...
GCTCACGCTCGAGGACCCGATCGAGTACCAGCTCGAGGGCGTCAACCAGACCCAGATCAACCCCAAGATCGGCCTGACGTTCGCCCGCGGACTGCGCACCGTCCTGCGACAGGACCCCGACGTGGTCATGGTCGGCGAGATCCGCGACGACGAGACCGCCGAGTTGGCGATGGAGGCCTCGTTCACCGGCCACCTGGTGCTCTCGACCCTGCACACCAACGACGCGCCGTCGACGATCGTGCGTCTGGTCGACCTGGGCGTCGAGCGCTTCCTCATCGCGTCGTCGTTGGTGCTGGTGGTCGCCCAGCGACTCGTCCGCGTCAACTGCCCGCACTGCCGCGAGCCGGACGAGCCGGACCCCAAGGTCGTACGCCTGCTGGGTCTGACGCCGGAGTCGCTGAGCGACATCGATCTCGTCCGGGGCGCGGGCTGCCAGATCTGCGAGCGCACGGGCTACGTCGGGCGGACCGCCGTCTACGAGCTGCTCCAGATCAGCCCCCAGATCCGCGACCTCATCGTCGAGGGAGCGGGCCAGACCGCCCTCACGAGGCTCGCTCGCGTCCAGGGGATGCGCACGCTGCGCGAGGATGGCCTGGCCCGCGCCTTCGCGGGGCAGACCACGCTCGAGGAGATCCTGCGCACCACGCCCGAGGAGAGCACCAACGTCCTGCGCTGCCCCACGTGCAACTTCATGGTCGGCGACGGTTTCGCGGTCTGCCCCAACTGCAACAGCGACCTCGCGGATGCCCGGAGCACGACCAGCACCGCCTACGACCTCATCGCCGCTGCCACCTCCGTCCCCCGCGTCACCGCCGACGGCCAGATCGCGACCGCCGGCCAGCAGGCGGCGCGCGTGGACCCGTCGGACCAGGACGCCACGCCGCAGGATTCGACGCGTGACGGACGCGCGGCCGACGCACCGAGGGTGAAGCAGAAGAAGAGTGCACAGGAGCTGGCTGCCGACCTGGCGGTACGGGCCACGAAGGGCGCTGGCGACGGCGACGGCGACACGTCGGAGGTAGCCGATCTCAGGGGCCACACCGTGCTCGTCGTCGACGACGACGCCTCGGTCCGGTCGCTGCTGACCACCCTGCTGGACGAGGTGACCGTGCACGAGGCCGAGGACGGCCACACCGCGATCGCCAAGACCATCGAGTTCGAACCCGACGCGATCATCCTCGACTACAAGCTGCCCGACATCGACGGCATCGAGGTGGCGCGGGTCCTGCGCGAGGACCCCAGGACCCGCCACGTCGCGATCCTCATGATCACGGGTGTGCTGGACCCCGAGGTCGAGGTCGAGGGGCTGCTGGCCGGCGTCGACGACTTCCTGACCAAGCCGTTCGACGAGGACGTCCTGCGGATGCGACTGCGCAGCGCAGTCCTGCGAGCCGCAGCTCCTGCCAAGCGCGCCTGAACCGAGCGCTCCAGCCATGCGCCGCGTCCCACCGGGCCGGTTCCCGGCGCGCCGGTACGCTCGGTGACGGACCGGGTGTGCTGCACCGCGCGCCCGCTGCCCTCCTGCTCCCTGCACCCGGAAGGTCCCACCGTGCCAACCAAGGACGAGGTCCTCGAGGCGCTCGCCACCGTCGACGACCCCGAGATCGGCAAACCGATCACCGAGCTCGGCATGGTCGACGAGGTCGTGATCGAGGGCAGCCGCGTCGGCGTCGCGATCAAGCTGACGGTCCCGGGCTGCCCGCTCAAGGACAAGATCACCAACGACGTCACCGCCGCCGTCCGCACGCTCCCGGGTGTCGACGATGTCCAGATCCGGTTCGGGTCGATGACCCAGGAAGAGCGTCAGCAGCTCTCGGCGTCGCTCCGCAGCGAGCACGGCCAGGACCCCCGGCAGCCGGTCATCAGCTTCGCCGAGGCCGGCAGCGACACCAAGGTGATCGCGGTCGCGTCCGGGAAGGGTGGTGTGGGCAAGTCCTCGATCACGGTCAACCTGGCCGTCAACCTCGCTCAGCAGGGCCACGCGGTCGGCGTGCTCGACGCCGACATCTGGGGCTACTCGATCCCGCGCATGCTGGGAGTCGAGGGCCGGCCGGTCGCGTTCGAGGGCATGGTCATGCCCCTGCAGGGCCACGGCTGCAAAGTCATCTCGATCGGCTTCTTCACCGACCCCGACCGGTCGGTGATCTGGCGCGGCCCGATGCTGCACCGGGCGTTGCAGCAGTTCCTCAGCGACGTCTACTGGGGCGAGCTCGACTTCCTGCTGTGCGACCTGCCACCAGGCACGGGTGACATCGCGATCTCGCTGGCCCAGATGCTCCCCAACGCCGACATGCTCGTGGTCACCACGCCCCAGGACGCCGCCCAGAAGGTCGCGCTCCGGGCCGGGAAGGCCACCGAGCAGACCGGCATGAGCGTGGCCGGCGTGATCGAGAACATGGCGGCGTTCACGTGCCCGGACTGTGGCAGCACGCACGACATCTTCGGCTCGGGTGGCGGCGCGCAGCTCGCCGAGGAGCTGGGGACCGAGCTGCTCGCACGCATCCCGATCGACGTGCGCCTGCGCGAAGGCTCGGACGCGGGCGTACCGCTGGCGGCCAGCCACCCTGAGGCCCCCGCGTCCCAGGCCATCGCGAAGGTCGCCGCCGAGCTCGTGCGACGCAAGAACAGCGTCGTCGGCCGGTCGCTGCCACTCTCGGTCGCCTGACCGCCGCTGTCAGACCGACGTCCCCGCCGCGGCGGTGCCAGCGTCGACGCCCGGGAGCAGGACCTGGAAGCGGGCGCCACCACCGGGCGCGTCATCGACCCACGCGCGGCCGCCGTGGAGGGTCGCGAACCGGGACACCAGCGTCAGCCCGATGCCGGTCCCTGCGACCGTCGGATGATCCGCCCGCTGGAACGGCTCGAAGATCCGGCGACGGTCCTCGGGGGCAACGCCCGGTCCGGAATCGTCGACCCGCACCAGCACGCCGCCCTCGGCGGGTTCGTAGGTCAGGGTCACCGGGGCGTCCGGCGGCGAGAACTTCAAGGCGTTGACGAGCAGGTTCTCGACGATCCGCTCCACCATCGGACCGTCGAGCGGGACGGTCAGGTCGGCGCCGACCACGATCACCCGCTCGCGCGGGACACTGCCGGTCTCGAGCACCCGGACAACCAGCGCTTCCACGTCCACGGGCTGCCGCTGCGCCCGGACCTCCCCCTGGGTGAGCCGGTTGATGTCGAGCAGGTCCCCCAGCAGGTGCTCGAGTCGCACGGACTGGCGTCGCAGGGACTCGTAGAGCAGCGTGCGCTGCCCGACGGTGATCCGATCGCCGTGGGCGACCAGCGAGTCGGCCACGCCGCGGACAGATGTCAGCGGGGTGCGCAGCTCGTGCGAGACCGCGGCGAGGAACGCGTTCTTCATCGAGTCGAGCTCGTCGTGACGTTCGAGCACCCGACGCTGCTCCTGCTCCACCCGGTGCTTCGCGGTGATGTCGGTCAGTGTCACGACCGCCCCGCCGGCTCCTCCCGCGAGCTGTGTCGCACGCAGGATGAACCACCGCGTCGCGTCCTCGCTCGTGACCGGGAGTTCGGCCTCGACCGCCTCCTGGCGGTCCGCGAGCACCTCGCCGATGGCGGTCGCCGCCTCGACCGACCGTTCCGGATCCAGCGACGCCGTCGACGCGCGCAGGGCCGCGAGCAGGTCGACCCCGACCCGGGCTCGGGGTCGCGCCACGCCGAGCGCGCCGACCAGGTGGTCCCAGGCTCGGTTGACCGAGACGATCGTGCCGACCGGGTCGAGCACCGCCGTGGCGTGCGCCAGCGAGTCGAGCACGGTGCGTACGAACGCCTCGCTGTTACGGAGCTGCCGCTCGACCTGCCTGCGGGACGAGACATCTCGCGCGTTGACGACCAGCGCCTGCACGTGCTCGTGGTCGAGCAGGTTCTGCACCAGGAGCTCGGCGTCGACAGGGTGCCCGTCGCCACCGTGGCGCAGCCGCACCTCCACGCGCTCGAGCGCCTGGTCGCCCTGGTGCACCGCGTGCAGCTTGTGCCCGGCCCAGGTCGCGTCGTCCGGGTGCACGAGGTCGAGCAGGGGCGTGCCGACCAGTTCGGCGACCTCATGGCCCAACGACCGGATGGACGAGCTGACGTAGGTGATCGTGCCCTGGCCGTCGAGCAGCGCGACCCACTCGGCCGAGTGCTCGACCATCGCGGCGAAGCGAGCCCGCTCGGCCTCGTGGGCCCGGCGAGCGCTCGCGTCCCGGACCTCGCGGCGGATCGACTCGGCGAGGTGCCCCAGCTCGCCCTTCTTGAAGAAGTCGTTGGCGCCCTCCCGCATGATGCCAGCCGCCTCGATGTCGGTGATCACGCCCGAGACGACCACGAAGGGCAGGTCGGCGTCCACCTCGCGGACGACCGCCAGCGCGTCGGTGGCGTCGAAGCCGATCAGCCGGAAGTCGCACAACACGAGGTCCCAACGCGACGCCCGCAGCTCGCGGCCCAGCTCGTCCAGTGCGCGCACCCGCTCGGGCTCGAAGGCGAGCCCGGCGTCCTCGAGCGTCCGTGTCAGCAGCGCGACGTCGTCATCGCGGTCCTCGACGATCAGAAGGCGCAGCGCAGCCGTCACGGGTGCACCACCCCCGGGAGCTGCAACGTGAAGGTCGCCCCCTCGCCGGGCTCGGCGTTCACCCGCTCCAGCACGCCCTCGGGACCCGTCACCGAATCAAACCCCTCCGGTCCTTCACTGCTCGTGCCCATGTGGCCACTCTGTGTTGCACTTTACGTGAGTCGACCTGCGAGGCGGCGCAGAACGCCCGAAAACTTCCCGCTCAGCGCGCCCACGGCCAGGCCGGCGACCGCATCGGTGGCGTAGTGAACCCCGACGTACACCCGCGACACCGCCACGAACGCGGCGGTCCCGATCGGGATCGACCGGGCAGCCGGCGGCAGGTGCGGTGACAGCGCCGACGCCATCGCCGCTGCGACGGCGGTGTGCCCACTGGGCCACGAGGAGCCGGCCGGCTCGGACACCAGCCGGTGCCGGTCCTCGGCCTGGTACGGCCGCGGGCGCTCGACCAGCGGCTTGATCACCTGCGCAGCGATCCACGCCAGCCCCCCCGCGACGGCCACGTCGACTGCCGCGCGTGCACGGCCGGTCGCCAGCAGCGTCCCGGAGAGGCCCGCCACGGCGAACACCGACCCGAGGTCGGTCGCGGCGGCCACGGCGAGGTCCGCCTGGTGACCCCTCGGGACCGCGATCGCAGCGCTCACGTGACGGTCCAGCTCGATCAGGGGCTCGCTCCGGAGCGCCGCGTACGAGGCCGCCAGCGCGACCACCGAGGCCGCCCCCGTCCGCCCCGGACGTGGCATCAGGTCGCCTCGGGATCGACCGGCGCCGGCTGGTCCGGCTGGCGCGGTCGCGTCACGGCCTCGGCCTGGTTGCGCACGGCACGACCGACCGAGCCCTTCACGTCCCGGACGTCACGCGCGAGGCCGCGCAGCTCGCGATCGAGATCGCCGATGTCGGCCGCCCGCTTGAGCTCCTCGACACTGCGCGCAGTCTCGCTGCGGAACCGGGCGATGAGCTCGCCGGACCTGCGCGCGAGCTCGGGGAGCCGATCCGGACCGAACACCAGCAGCGCGACCACCGCCACGACCAGCAGCTCCTGGAACCCGAACGTGCTCACGACACCTCCGCTGCGCAGGGAAGGGTAGCCGGCCCCGTGCGCGGCACCGGCTGCGCGGGCGGTCAGCGCGGGCGCTCGCCGAGCTCGACGCTGACCTCGAGGCGCTCGCCGTCGCGGAGGACCGTGAGCCCGACCGTGTCGCCGGGGTCGAACTGCCGCAGGGCCACGACGAGCTCGGTCATCGAACGGACCGGCTTGCCCTCCAGCGCGATGACGATGTCGTCGCTGCGCAGCCCGGCAGCGTCCGCCCCGGTGCCCGGCTGGACCGTGTCGACGACCGCTCCCTCGGCGTCGACGCCGAGCTGCTCGGCGGCGGCGGCCGTGAGGTCGAAGCCCGTGATGCCGAGGAGGGCGTGTCGCACGAAGCCCTGGTCGATCAGCTCGTCGGCGACGTCCACGGCCTGAAGGGCGGGGATGGCGAAGCCGACGCCCTCGCTGCCGCCGCTGGCCGAGAAGATCGCGGTGTTGATGCCGATCAGCCGGCCGTTGCCATCCACGAGTGCGCCCCCGGAGTTGCCGGGGTTGATGGCGGCGTCGGTCTGGAACACGTTCGGGATGACCAGGGTCTGCTGGTTCGCGGCGTCTGGGACGTCGATGTTGCGGTTCGTCGCCGACACCACGCCGGCCGTGACCGTGGTGTCGAGGCCGAAGGGGCTGCCGATCGCGACCGCGATCTCGCCCACGGCCACCGGGGGATCCATCCGGACCACGATCGCCGGCAGCCCGGTCCGCTCGACCTTGATCACCGCCAGGTCGGACAGCGGGTCGGTCCCCACCACCTGGGCGTCCAGACGCTCCCCGGTCGCCAACCGGACCCTGACCCGGTCTGCGTCGGCGACCACGTGGTTGTTGGTGAGGATGTAGCCGTCGGAGCGGTAGATCACCCCGGAACCGTTCCCGACCGCTTCCTCGACGACATCGGTGGGGTTGGCCGGGTCCCGGCGCCGTTCCACGATGTCGATGCGGACCACGCTGGGCGTCACGGCCTCGGCCACGGCCTGGACGACGTTGGCGGTGCCCGACCCGGTTACCTCGACGACGGGCGCCGACACGTTGCCGCCACCCTGGAACGAGGGTGACGTGCGCACCACGGCCAGCGTCCCGGCGGTCCCCAGCGCCGCCCCGACCAGGGCCGCGACGAGCGAACCGGCGACCCCGCGCCGCCCGCGTGCCGGCAGCTCGGCGGGATCGTGCGTACCGGTCGTGTCCGGGGGCCGGACCGAGCCGCGCGGCGAGCCCGGCCCGTCCGCGTCAGCATCCCACGATGGAGGCGGGGGCTGCGGGCGGCTCGGCGCCAGCCGTTCGACGCGGGGGCCGTCGCCACCGGACGGCGTGGCGAGCCCAGGTGAGGGTGCGTCCTGGCCTGCGGGTCGTTCCCCGTCCACGTCGGTGCTCCTGTGGCTCGCTGATCGGTCGGCAACGGGTCAGTTGAAGGGCCAAGCCCAGTCCAGCACGCGCCCGAGACCACGCACCATACGTCCCGGCAGACTCGGCGCCTGACCGTGCGGGAGCTCGGACGTGACCTCCACCAACGCGTCGGCGGGTGCGTCGCTCACGACCGTGAAGGTCAACCCGTCACCGCTCCAGACCATCCGCTCGGGCTGGGAGCCGGGCCAGGTGAAGGCATGGACGTCGCCCCAGGAGACCGGGACCGCACCCTGCAACGAGTCGCTGTCGAGGCGGCCGAACTGCTCGTAGAGCGACAGCGTGTACAGACCGTCGGAGTAGACCAGGTGCATCGAGCCGCCCTCGCTCTCCGGCAACGCGTACCCACCCTGCAGCTCGAACCCGGCCGGCAGCTCCTTCGGCACACGCCACCCGACGTCGGCCAGGATGGCCAGGCTCTCGTCCGTCAGTGGCGTCGGCGCGCGCGTACCGCCCTCGTCGACTGCGGCCACGCCACGCATCGGCTGGTCACGCAGGCGCACCTGCGTGAAGACCGCCAACCGGACCGGCTCACCGGCACCATCGAAGGTCTCGCGGCGCACCACCAGGCCGGTGCCCCGGTCGACGTACAGACGCTCGCGCAGCACCTGCCTATCGCGCTCGATGACCTCGATCGGCTCGGCCGGTCCCGTGTCGAGATCCTGGCTCGGGACCGACCGGACCGCGTACTTCGACGTGAGCCGGACGGGACGGAAGCCGGGTGACTCGACGCTGCCGAGCTGGAGCAGCTCGCCCGCCTGGGTGAAGTAGCCACGCGCCCGGGACCGGCCCAGCGCCCACGCCTCACCGTGGCTCACCCGCAGGTCCCCCCGGGACTGCGAGACCTCCAACTCGACCACGCTGGGGCCGTCGGTGTCGAACGCGACCACCAGCAGACGCGCATCGAACGCGGCGTTGCGTGCCTCCTCGACGGCCGCCTGCAGCCGCTGGACCGCGTCAGAGTCCGATCGCAGCCGGCCCGATGACTCGGCCGGCTGGGTCCGGGGCGTGGCGAGCGCCCCGACCGGAGCCAGCGCCAGGAACGCCACACCGAGCACGGACGCGACCACGGCCGGTCTCACGAGCCGCGGCGTCCCAGATCGACCGGAGTCACCATCGGGCCCCCACCGACACGGGTCACGTGGTCGACCACGAACAGGTCCACCGGAGGCGAGACCGTGCCGCCCTCGGCGCCGGCGACGAAGGCAGCAGCGGCCAGGAGCCCTGCTCCGGCCACCGCGGCCGCGACCATCCGGCGGCTGCGCCGGGCTGCGAGATCGTAGGTCGCCGCCGCGGTCGCGACGCCGTCGAACAGGATCGGTGGGGGCTCGACGGCGGGGAGGTGACGCAGGGCGCTGCGCATCGATCGCAGCTCCTCGAGCTCGGCCATGCAGGACTCGCACTGGGCCAGGTGGCGCGTGACCTTCAGCGCATCCTCGTTGTCGAGCTCGTCGTCGAGGAGGGCGGACAGCCGCTCCTCCTCGTGGTGCTCGCCCGGCAGGAAGCTACGCACGTCGTTCCCGCTCGGTGCTCGCCGTGAGCTGCCTGCGGAGCAGCTTGCGGCCGCGGTGGATCCGGCTGCGCACGGTGCCGAGCGGCCACCCGGTGGCGTCCGCGATCTCCTCGTAGCTGAGCCCCTGGACGTCGCACAGGACGACCGCGGTACGGAAGTCCGGCGGGAGCTGCGTGATCGCGAACTCGATGTCCGCCCGCAGCACGCCGGTCTCGAGGTGGTCCTCAGGTCCGGGGCCCTCGTCCTCGGGCTGCCTCCACTCCTCTTCGGGCAGCGCCTCCCAGCGCAGCCTGCGCTGGCGCCGGACGCGATCCAGGAACAGGTTCTTGGTGACGCGGTACAGCCAGCCCTCGAAGGTGCCCGGCTGGTACTTGTCGAGGTTGCGGTACACGCGGACGAACACGTCCTGAGCCAGGTCCTTGGCCTCCTCGGGGTCACCCGTGAGGCGGTAGGCGATCGTGTAGACCTTGCGGCCGTACTTGGTCGCGATCTCGTCCCAGGTGGGGACGGGATCGGGCGTCCCGTCGTCGGTCGGGAAGCGATGCGTGGGTGGCTCTGGCTCCGAGCTGTCAGCCGGTCGATCGGCTGGGCCGGGAGCAGGGCCACCCTGCATGCGGAACGGTCCACCGAGCAAGTACGCCTCCTCGTCAGGTGCGATCGGAGCCGGCAGGTCAACGTAACCAGCGCCGATGGTAACGCTCAGAAGCACGCGCACGGGATGCGCCGGCTGCGGGACGGCGAGTACGGTTCCCGGGCGACGAAGGACGGCAGGGGCCGCGTGCCTCCGCGGTCCGTGAGGAGGGCTGGCCGTGAGCGATGGGGTGGAAGCGTCCGAAGGCGACGTTCGCGACCGCGTCCGCGAACTCGTGTCCGGCGAGGACGACGCGATCGCCCGGGCACGGCAACGCGCCGAGCAGGTCGGCCCCGTCCCGAGCCCCGAAGTGGGGGCCCTGCTGGCGTGGGCCGCCGCCACCGTCGCCGCCCGCCACGTCGTGGAGATCGGCGCGAGCGGGGGGGTGTCGGGCCTCTGGCTGCTACGAGGCATGGCGGCCCGCGGGATACTCACGAGCGTGGAGCTCGACTCCCACTGGCACGGGCTCGCGACCACCGCCTACGAGCAGGCGGGCGTGGGTGATCGCGTGCGCAGCATCCTCGGCAACCCTGCGGAGGTGCTCCCACGGCTGAGCGACGCGACCTACGAGCTGGTGCTGATCCAGGGGCGCCTGACCGACCATCCGACGTACCTCGAGCACGCGCGCCGGCTGCTCCAGCCGGGCGGGGTGCTGATCGCCCGGGGGCTGCTGCACGATCCGGACACCGCCCGCGGCACCGCCCTGCGCGCGTTCGCCGAGCTGCTCGACGAGGACGACTGGATCGGCACCGTCCTACCGCTCGATGACGGCGTCGGCCTGGCCACCCACCGCGCCTGACGGCCCCGGCTGACCCTCAGAAGTAGCGGACCTTGGCGGCGAACTCGACGGCGGGTGCGAGGACGACGGCGAGGTAGAACATCCCGGTGGCGGCCTGGATGGAGCGGCCGCCCTCCCTGGCCAGCTTGATGTTGAAGCCGGCGATGATGGCCACGAGCGCCAGCACCCCGAACCCCAGCACGAGCGTGAAGTTGCCGTGGCTGAGGATGGGCGAGAACCCGAGGCTGCAGATCGCCAGCTCGGAGCCCTCGAGACCGGCGCACGGCACCGGGTTGCGGGCGGACAGGACGACGGCGAGCGCCGCCGCGCCGATCGCCACCACGTTGGCCCACGACATCCAGACCATGAAGCGGTTGCTGAGCTTGCGCTCGACCAGATACCAGTGCCCGAGGACCATCCCGTCCCACACCGCCCCGAGGAAGAACGCCCCGAGCACCAGCTCGACATAGCCCTGGATCAGGCCGCCGGCGCCCGCGCGGGCGGCCCGGAGGTCGGCGATCGGGAAGAAGGCGTACAGCCCGGCCAGGACGGCCACGATCCCGAGGATCCGGCCGAGCTGCGCCTGTTTGGCGAGCAGCGCCACGACCGACGCGGTCGCGATGCCGGCGGTCATCAGCATGGCGGTCTCGGCGGTCGCGGCCGGGCCCGCCATCGCACCGCCGTCCGCCGCGATCACCTGGAGCGGACCGTCGAGGGTGGCCCACGCGCCCCAGAGCATCACCCCAAGGGTCGAGCCCAGCAGGATCTCGTAGCCGTGCCGCACGTTGCCCCAGGTCGGAGCGAACCACAGCAGCGCGAGGCCGCCCACGCCGACCTCGGCGAGCACGAGCGCCAGGATCGCGCTGGGGACGTCCACGGTCGCAGCTCCGAGTCAGGTGGGCAGGGGGGATCGGCGCGAGGGTGCCAGCGCGCCAGTCGCGTGCCCAAAGCGACACGCGTCCACTGCCGGCCGGCCCGTGGCCGACGTACCCTCGACCAGATCACGACGAGGAAGCTCATGGGTAGCTGCGACCCGGGTCTGCGCTGCACGCGCACGCTGAAGGTCACCGAGAAGCACACCGCCGTCAGCATGCGGTCGGGAGACGTCCCGGTGCTGTCGACGCCGACCCTGCTGGCGCTGGCCGAGGAGGCGTGCGTGGCGGCGCTCCAGGGCGACATTCCCGACGGTCAGACCAGCGTGGGCAACTTCGCCGAGATCAACCACGAACGCCCGACGCCGGTCGGCTGCGAGGTCGAGGCCGAGGCGACGCTGCTCGGCCACCACGGCCAGCGGCTGGAGTTCCAGGTCATCGTCCGGCAGGACGACGAGATCGTGGCGAGGATCCGTCACCGGCGGATCCTCGTGGACCGCAAGCGCTTCCTCGACAAGGTCGAGGCCACGGCGACCGCGCAGACCTGAGACTGCTGCGGCCGCTGCTGCTCACACGGCCCGCAGCCACTCGACCACGGTGCGCAGGGGGGTGCCGGTGGCGCCCTTGCGGAACTCGCCGTCGTCGCTGTCGGTCCACGCGGTGCCGGCGATGTCCAGGTGCGCCCACGGGATGCCGTCACCGACGAACTCGTGGAGGAACAGCGCCGCGCGGATCGTGCCCGCCCCGGACCACCCGGCGTTCTTGATGTCGGCGATGTCGCCCTTCAACTCCTCGCCGTAGACGTCGTGAGCCAGCGGCAGCCGCCACAGCCGCTCCCCCGCCCGGTCCGCTGCCGCCAGCAACTGGTCGGCGATGCCGTCCTCGTTGCTGATGACCGCACCGATCTTGGGCCCGAGCGACGTGACGACCGCACCGGTCAGCGTCGCCAGGTCGACGATCAGGTCCGGCTTCTTCTCGGATGCGTGCACGAGCGCGTCGGCCAGCACGAGCCGACCCTCGGCGTCGGTGTTCAGGACCTCGACCGTCCTGCCGCCCCGGATCGTCAGCACGTCACCCGGCCGCGTGGCGATGCCCGACGGCATGTTCTCGGCCAGCGCAAGCAGCGCCGTGATCCGAACCTTCACGCCGAGCTGCGCGGCGACCCGGATGGCCGCCAGCGCCGTGGCGGCGCCGGCCATATCGAGCTTCATGGTCTGCATGCCCTCGGCGGTCTTGAGCGACAGCCCACCCGAGTCGAACGTGATGCCCTTGCCGACCAGCGCGACGTGCTTCTTGGCCCCCTCGGGGGCGTAGGTCAGCTCGACCAGCCGCGGTGGGGCGGTCGAGCCCGCGCCCACGCCCAGCAGGCCCCCGTAGCCGCCCTTCTCGAGGACGGACTCGTCCAGCACCTTGACCTTCACACCGGTCCCGCGCATGGTCGTCCTGACCCGGTCGGCCAGCGCCGGAGGGCGCTTGTCGGCAGGCGCCGCGTTGACCAGGTCTCGCACGAGGACGACGCCGTCGACCAGCGCCGCACCGAGCTTGACGCCCGGCTTCAGCTTGGCCTGCGTGGCGTTGCCGATCGCGTGCAGGGTCACGGACTCGAGCGCGTGACCGTCGTCGTCGGTCTTGTAGGTCGTGAACCGGTAGCTGCCCAGCCCGATCCCCTCGACCAGGGCTCGGGCCGCCGCCTCGGGCTCGAGTCCTTCCGTGGCGGCCAGCGTCGTGGCCACCGTCCCGGTCGCGGTCGTCGCATCGGCGATGGCGGCGCCCGCCGTGCGCAGCGACCGGAGCGTCGGGTGCTCACCGAGCCCGACGACCAGCAGGCTTCCAGCCGGGCCGTCCCGCAGCGGCAGACGCGCGGTCTCGCCGACACCACCCCGAAAGCCCAGCGTCGCGAGCTCGGACACCAGGTCCAGTCCGTAAGCCTCACCGATGATGTCACTGCCGGCACCTGGCACCGCAACGGCTCGCTTGCCGCCCGACGACGTCGCACCGACCGCCAGCAGCTTGGCGTCGGACCTGCCGATCGAGCTCTTGACCACCGAGAACTGGGGCACGCCATTCCTCCGGGTGGATAGAGGGGGTCGGTCGGCGAGCCTACCCGCGCGGTCGGCCACCGGCTCCGGTCCTTTCAGCGCGTACCCTGCGCGGCCGTGACCGACGCCTCCGACTCCGAGCCCACGCCGCCGCCGGCTACCCGACCGGTCCCGGTCGACCTGCGGGACTACGTGCGGTTCGACCGGGGCGGCGCCACGCGGGTCCGCGTGTTCGCCACGGAGGTCCTGACCGTCGATCTGTGGTGCATCGAGCCGCAGCAGGCCACGGACGTGCTGCTGTACGCCGACGCCGACATCTCGTACACGGTCGTGGGCGGCCGGAGCTGGTTCGTGACCGACCA